>OHXM01000063.1_pt1 | contig 63497 bp, 52 predicted proteins | sample 1579901 | NCBI WGS metagenome assembly OHXM01 (sample SAMEA3882528, study PRJEB24775) | human gut metagenome | biome: human-associated habitat; feature: intestine environment; material: feces | place: Netherlands | collected 2009/2010
CACTGGGCACAGTGGGAGCCGACAACATCTTGCAATTCCAATTGCGCAAAGAAAGAGCCAAACTCAACCCAGAGACTTGGCTTGCCCGATGACACGAGATGTCTGCCCGATAAAAAGTCAGTACTACTGATATTTAATTTCAGTACTGCTCCTTTCCAATATCAGTAAGTACTGAAAACGAAAAGCAGTAGTACTGACTTTTTCGGTGGGGTAGCGTTCTCACACAAGGCCAAGCCAGGCAGAAATCCTAGATGTTGGCTCCATCCAGCAATTGAACATAATCTTCCAAGGCGGCAGCCAATTCACTCACCTTGATAAACTCATTGGCAGAATGAGAACGAGCAGAGTCGCCAGGTCCCATCTTGAAAGAAGGAAAGCGCATTAACGCCTGGTCGCTAAGCGTAGGACTGCCAAAAGGTTTCTTCCCCATTGCCAGACATTTCCTCACAAGCGGATGGCTAGGGTCGAAACGGGAGGATTTCAAGCGGAATGAATGGGCACGGCATTCACCTTTCACGTGTTGGCAAATCCATCGAAACACATCCTCGTTGTCGTAGTACTCGTTTGTTCTCACGTCTACCACCATAGTGCAAGTGTCAGGAATCACATTATGCTGGGTTCCCGCATTCACCATGGTCACGGTCATCTTCGTGGGTCCAAGCAAGTCGCTAACCTTCTCAAACTTATAATCACGCAACCATCTCAGGTCGTCCAAAGCTTCGTAAATAGCGTTTACTCCTTCTTCCCTGGCGGCATGGCCACTCTTGCCACGCGCTATGACATCTATCACCATCAAGCCCCTTTCCGCTATGGCGGGCTGCATGCCCGTTGGCTCTCCTACGATGGCCATATTTATTGGGGGCAAAAGCGGCAAGACCCTGGCAATGCCATTGGGGCCAGAAACTTCTTCCTCCGCTGAAACCAGATAAATAAGATTGTACGTTTGTGGAGTTTGGGAAAGGTGAGAGAACACTTGCAACAATGTCACCAATCCACCACCGCAATCATTACTGCCAAGACCATAAAGCAAATCGCCTTCTAAAGCAGGCTCAAAAGGATCTCTCGTCCAGGAATCCACAGGTCTCACCGTATCAATATGAGCGTTCAATAACAAAGTAGGGCGTTTCTGGTCTATCCCGCTCATTACCCAAACGTTGTTTCCTTCCCTATGAGGGTGCAACCCTCGCCGCGCCAAATACCCTTCCAAAATATCCGCGGCTTGCTTCTCCTCTTTACTGAACGACGGGGTAGCAATCAGCTGACGCAATAATTCCAGCGCGTCATTCAAGTAATTGTCTCTCTGGTTTGGTGTCATGACGCGAAGATAACAATTTCCCCAGAAAAGCGGGCTAAAAAAACCTTCATATTTTTTTGCGGTCTTGTTAATTTATATTATCTTTGTGGGCAACAAAACTCAAATATATATGCAGACCAAATGCCATCTTTCCGCGCTTATTCACCGCCAAGCGGAGAAATACGGAGAACGTCGTGCGCTCCTGTATAAACTTTTCGGCGGCGATGTTTGGAAGTCGGTTACTTGGAAAGAGTTCGCCTTCCAGGTGTCTAGAGTGAGCCGGGCCTTTATGGCTTTGGATTTACACCCTCAAGAAAAGATTGCCGTATTCTCGCAAAACTGTGTGCAATACCTCTATACTGATTTTGGCGCGTATGGGGTCAGGATTATCTCAGTGCCGCTCTATGCCACAAGCAGTGAGCAACAATTGCAATATGTCATTAACGACGCGAAGGTACGTATCATCTTCGTGGGCGAACAAGAACAATATGACAAGGCATTCCGGGTTTTCGCCACAAGCACCTCTCTCGACCGCATTGTCATATTCGACGGCAGTGTCCGCCTGTCGCCACAAGACACTGTGTCAATGTATTTTGACGACTTCTTGAAAATGGGCGACAACGAGAGTCTACAGGCAAGCGTGAACACGCACATGGCAGAAGCCAACAATGACGATCTCTGCAATATTCTATACACGAGTGGCACCACGGGGGAGAGCAAAGGCGTGATGTTGACCTACGGGCAATACGCCGCAGCATTAGAAGCCAATGACAAGTGCGTGCCTGTAACAGAAGAGGACAGGGTCATCAATTTTTTGCCATTCACCCATATTTTCGAGCGAGGATGGTCTTACCTTTCTCTTAGCGAAGGAGCCCAGCTCATCATCAACACCCATCCTCACGAAATACAGGAAAGCATGCGCCAAACCCATCCCACATGCATGAGCAGCGTGCCAAGATTTTGGGAAAAAGTCTACATAGCGGTTCAAAACAAGATAGACAGGGCAAGCGCCACCCAGCAAAAAATATTCCGCCATGCCTTGGAAGTAGGCCATAAGCGTAATGTGAAGTGCTTGGCAGCGGGGAAGAAACCTTCTTTCATGCTGGAGATGGAATACCAGTTTCTCAATAAAACCATCCTCAACATGGTAAGAAAAGAATTAGGGCTCGTAAATCCCAATATCTTCCCTACAGCGGGAGCTTATGTTTCTCCAGAGGTGGAGTCGTTTGTCCACTCGGTAGGCATTCATATGGTTGTGGGATATGGCTTGACTGAGAGTCTGGCCACCGTTTCTTGCGACCACAGGGACGAGCCTTACACCATCGGTTCCGTAGGTCGCCCCATCGAGGGGATACAAATCAAGATAGGTGAGAACAATGAAATCTTGCTCAAGGGTCCGACCATCACCAAAGGCTATTACCATAGAGACACCACCAATGCTAACGCTTTTGATGAGGAAGGATATTTCCGCACTGGTGACGCAGGCTATCTAAAGGATGGCGAACTCTTCTTGACAGAACGTATCAAGGATCTCTTCAAGACCTCCAACGGGAAATATATCGCTCCGCAGATGGTGGAAGGCATGTTGTTAGTAGACAGGTTTATCGACCAGGTTGTTGTCATTGCCGACCAACGCAAGTTCGTCTCAGCCCTGATTGTTCCCGAGTTCAACATGCTAGAGGAATGGGCTCGGGAAGCTCGCCTTCCATTTGACAGCCACGAGTCACTTTGCGCTAATCCCAAGGTGCATGACATGATGATGGAACGCGTCAACACTTTGCAGCAGCCTCTTTCCCAATATGAGCAAATCAAGCGCATCACGCTCTTGCCCCGCCATTTCTCCATGGAGTCTGGCGAACTGACAAACACGCTGAAGATAAGGCGTTCCGTCATCAACGAGAATTACAAAGATCTAATCGAGGCCATGTATGAAGAAGATCCCATCATGGTTTAGACCTGGAAAAAGTGAAAATTGACAATGATAACAGCAGACCAACTGAAAGATGTCATGGAGCGTGCCGACGCATTGCACCGCTATCTGAACATCGACCAAAAAAAGATTGAATTCGAAGAGGAGCAATTGCGCACCCAAGCACCCGACTTTTGGGAAGATGCCACTCGGGCGCAAGAACAAATGAAAAAGGTGAAGGCTATTGAGAAATGGCTCAAAGGCTACCAAGAAGTACGACAATTCGCTGACGAGCTAAGCCTTGCTTTCGAATACCATAAAGAAGGGATGGTGCCCGAGGAGGAAGTGGATGCCGATTACGCCAAGGCCATCGAAGCCATTGAGGCACTAGAGTTGCGCAATATGTTGCGCCAAGAGGAAGACCCCATGGACTGCGTGCTGAAAATCAACTCAGGGGCTGGCGGCACGGAAAGCCAAGACTGGGCTTCCATGCTTATGCGTATGTATATGCGCTGGGCAGAAGCGCATGGCTATAAGTGTACTATCACCGACCTGCAGGAAGGCGATGAGGCAGGCATCAAGAGCGTCACTATGACCATTGAAGGCGGTGAGTATGCCTATGGCTACCTAAAAAGCGAGAACGGAGTCCACCGCCTTGTACGTGTATCTCCCTTCAATGCCCAGGGCAAGCGCATGACCAGTTTCGCAAGTGTCTTCGTCACCCCCTTGGTAGATGACACCATTGAAGTTTATGTAGACCCCGCACGGGTTTCCTGGGACACTTTCCGTTCCAGTGGAGCGGGTGGACAGAATGTCAACAAAGTGGAATCCGGCGTTCGTCTAAGATACCTTTACCAAGATCCAGATACTGGCGAGGAAGAAGAAATATTGATAGAAAACACCGAAACCCGGGACCAGCCCAAGAACAGGGCGAAAGCCATGTTGCTCTTAAAGAGCCAACTCTACGACCGAGCCATGAAAAAACGCATGGAAGAACAGGCCAAGATAGAGGCGGGAAAGAAGAAAATAGAATGGGGAAGTCAAATCCGCAGCTATGTTTTCGATGACCGAAGGGTGAAAGACCACCGCACGAATTACCAAACATCTGACGTGGATGGCGTGATGGATGGAAAAATTGATGGTTTCATTAAGGCATACCTCATGGAATTTCCCGTTTCTGAAGAACAAGCATAACCTCCAATCGTATAACCTTTAATAAACACAAAACACTATGAGCTCTAATAACACATTGAGAAAATCTAAGCGTGCGGCCTATGAGAAGCGCCAAGAGGAAAAAGGGAAAAAAGTTGTCAACTGGATCTTCGGTGTCTTGGTGGCACTGGCGGTAGCCTTCATGATTTATTCTGTTATCCTTGCCTCATGAGTGGGCTAGAGATAGAACGCAAATTTTTGGTTCATAAAGGCGGTGCCTATCATGACATCGCCTTTTCACGGAGCCACATCCAGCAGGGATACATCCCCGCCCAAGGAGCCACGATACGCATCCGCTTACGTGACGAACAAGCCTTCCTCACCATCAAGAGCCATTCCGCTGATGGCGGGCTTTCTCGTTATGAGTTCGAGAAAGAGATTTCCTTGGAGGAAGCCTCCCAACTATTAGCGCTCTGCCAAGGCGGTGTCATTGACAAACATCGCTATTTAGTGCGTTGCGGCAATCACACCTACGAAGTAGATGAATTCCACGGGAACAATGAGGGACTCGTAATAGCGGAGGTGGAATTGGCCAACCCCAACGAGACTTTCGATAAACCAGACTTCTTGGGGCCAGAAGTCACAGGTGACCGCCGCTACTATAACTCGTCGCTCCTTACCTTTCCTTACGCCGCTTGGCGAGACGACGTGCCAGAGGAATACAGATAAGTTGCGCCAACAACACTCCTACCGCGTCGGCCAGGAAGTCTATCCAGTCACCACTGCGCCTACCACCTGTGCAATAGGCCTGCAATATCTCTATCACTCCACCCATCAGCATGGGAAGTAGACACCCTCCTATAGCGGCCCACACCTTATTATATATATATGCGTGCGCACGTAAGTACTCCCACCACAAGACGAGACATAGTCCCAGATACATCACGATATGTGTCCACTTGTCTATGAGCGACACATTGTCGAGGGGGGTCTCTGGAATATCAATGAAACATAGTATCCATATCGCGACACAAATCAAGAGTGAAAGGGGATATTTTCTGATGAAATGACACATCTTATGGCATTTTTACTTACTAATATGACGCAAAAGTACAAAATAACTTGTATTTTCGCGTTGACTCAAGTAAATTTCTTATAAGAGAACAGAAAATTAACAGTTATGGCAGATACTGGTAGAGCGAACTTTGGCAGCAGGCTTGGTGTCGTATTGGCAACGGCTGGCTCGGCTGTAGGCCTGGGAAACATCTGGCGTTTTCCCTATCTTGCCGGCGAAAATGGTGGAGCGGCCTTCATTTTGATATATATCGCGTGCGTCTTGGCACTCGGTATTCCCTGTATGATCAGCGAGTTCATCATCGGGCGCAGAGGTGCTTCCAACACCGCGAGAGCCTACACCAAGCTGGCTAACGGAACGGCTTGGCGATGGGTGGGCTATCTTGAGGTACTTACAGGCTATCTCATCACAGGTTACTACGCCGTAGTGACCGGCTGGTGTCTCAATTATATTTACGCCTCCATTGTGGGCGAACTCAAGGGAGACCCCGCTTATGTAGTGGACTACTTCAACGCTTTCGTGGCATCGCCAATAAGACCCATATTCTGGACCGTGGTCATTTTCCTGGCTACCCATTTCATCATTGTCCATGGCATACGCAATGGCATCGAGAAAGCATCCAAGCTCATGATGCCCACCCTCTTTATCCTGCTTTTGGTGGTAGTAGTATGTTCTTGCCTGCTTCCCAACGCCGACAAGGGCCTGACGTTCCTTTTCAAACCAGACTTCTCCAAGGTGTCCAGCAATGTTTTCCTCAGTGCGCTGGGTCAAGCATTCTATTCCTTGAGTATCGCCATGGGATGTCTATGTACCTACGCTTCCTATTTTTCCCGACAAACCCACATGGGAAAAGCGGCCATTCAGATATCTGTCATTGACACATTGGTAGCCGTACTCGCGGGCATGATGATATTCCCCGCGGCTTTCTCCGTGGGAATCTCTCCAGACAGCGGCCCGTCCCTCATCTTCATTACACTTCCCAACGTATTCAATCAGGCTTTCGCTTTCATGCCCGCCTTGGGCTGGGTGGTAGGATTGCTATTCTATGTACTGCTTTCCCTTGCCGCCCTCACTTCGCTCATGTCGTTGCATGAAGTAAATACCGCCTTCGTTACGGAAGAGCTGCATATCTCCCGCAAGTGGGGAGCCTTGCTTGTCACTGTTACCTGTTGTGCCGTAGGAGCTTTATGTTCCCTTTCCTTGGGTGTGTGGGATGGACTCTCCATAGGAGGCAAATCGCTCTTCGACGCATTAGATTACGTCACGGGGCAGTTCATGTTGCCTTTGGCAGGTTTCCTGATGTGCCTTTTCGTGGGCTGGTATGTGCCCAAGAAAGTAGTTGAAGAGGAATTCACCAACTGGGGAACCCTCTCCACAGGCCGATATCTGGGCATTTATCGCTTCTTCGTGCGCTTTGTCTGTCCGTTGCTCATCTTGTGTGTCTTCCTGCATCAATTTGGGCTTATATAAAATCTAGTTTTATCATCAACTATCACCATGGAAAACAGAGGTAGTTTCGCCAGCAAATTGGGCGTAGTGTTAGCCACGGCGGGTTCTGCCGTGGGCTTGGGAAATATTTGGCGCTTCCCTTATCTCACAGGAGAGAATGGCGGTGCCGCATTCATATTGGTATACCTTGTGTGCGTGTTCATCCTTGGCATTCCTGGTATGGTTGCCGAATTCATCGTGGGGCGTCATTCCGCCTCCAATGCCGCCAGGGCATATCGTTCTCTTTCCAAGGGAGAAGGATGGGGTGCCATTGGCTATGTAGGCATGGTCACCTCCATGCTCATCCTGGGCTTCTACGCCGTAGTGGCAGGATGGTGCATGCAATATCTCTTCGCAAGTATCATGGGTGAGCTGAAAGGAGACGCGCAATTCGTGGCCAATTATTTCCAGGAGTTCTCATCGGACTTGGTGCGCCCCATGCTGTGGGGCGTGGGCTTTGTCTTGATCACCCATTTCGTAGTGGTAAAGGGCGTGCGCAATGGCATCGAGCGGTTCTCCAAGATACTCATGCCCATGCTTTTCGTCCTGCTCTTGATATTGGTGATAGCTTCATGCTCCCTGCCTGGAGCCATGGCGGGCGTGGAGTTCCTGCTCAAGCCAGACTTCTCCAAGCTCTCTTCCGATTCATTTCTCGATGCCTTGGGCCAGGCTTTTTTCTCTTTGAGCCTGGGAACGGCTTGTCTCTGCACTTACGCATCCTACTTCTCCCGTCAAACTCACCTACTGGGTTCCGCTACCCAAATAGCGTTGCTTGACACCATGGTAGCCATCTTGGCAGGGCTCATGATTTTCCCTGCCGCCTTTGCGGTGGGAGTCAATCCCGACAGTGGTCCCTCGTTGATATTTATCACGTTACCCAACGTGTTCCAGCAAGCCTTCTCGTCCGTCCCCATCTTGGGCTATGTCATCGCCATTCTCTTCTACGCCCTCTTGGTGTTAGCCGCCCTCACTTCCACCATCTCCATGCATGAGATAGGCACAGCCTTCTTCACCGAGGAGTTTCATCTTCCCCGCAAACATGGCGCATGGGTGGAGACCATTGTATGCGGCCTTTTGGCCATCGTATGTTCTCTTTCCTGCGGTGCGGTGCCAGGACTGGAGTTGTTTGGAATGACATTTCTCAATTTCTGCGATTATCTTACGGGGCAAATCCTTCTGCCCCTGGGAGCGCTCTTTGTCTGCCTCTTCGTGGGATGGTACTTACCACGCAAACTGGTAAAAGAAGAATTCACCAACTGGGGAACACTCCATGGAGGGCTCTTTGGCATATTCCTCATCATGGTGAGAGTGGTTTGCCCTTTCTGCATCACAGCCATTTTCCTCCACCAACTTGGGGTGATTTAGCCGTCAACATCCTGTAGACATGCGTAATTATATAAAGGAATTCTTCTACCTGCAACGTGACGACCGCCGTGCGGTGCTCACGCTCTTGGCCTTGGCAGTGGTCGCCCTCTCGTTGGTTTTCTGGCTTGGCGAAAGTTCTTCCCCCTCACCCACCGCCAAAGAAACAAACTCTCGCGAAGAGGTCAACAGAGAATACGCCAATGGAAGAACCAACTCCGCGGAAAAATATTACAGAGTAGAGGAGGTAAAAGCGGAGCGTTTCCCCTTCGACCCCAACACGGCAGACAGCACACAGCTACTGCGCCTGGGTCTCGCACCATGGCAAGTGCGCTCCATCTATCGCTATCGAGCCAAAGGTGGCACATTCCGCCAACCGTCTGACTTCGCCCGGCTCTATGGACTGACCCGAAAACAATACCGGGAGCTGAGACCCTACATCCGCATCTCGCCCGACTATCTTCCCGCAGCCGATTACTACGCACCCCGCCGCACAGGCAATAACGCTAGATCCGTGGACTCATCCGCGACGAAAGCACCCCGCTACACCTATACGGCAAGGCACAAGCTGAGGCCTGGCGAGCACATTGCCATCAACTCAGCAGACACCACTCAACTGCAAAAGATACCAGGCATAGGCAGCGCCTATGCCCGCATGATCATCCGCTATCGTGAGCGCCTGGGCGGTTTCATCACTATGGCACAAGTCTTGGAATCAGGCCCCGTGCCCGAGTCGGCCTTGCGATACATCACAATAGACGCTACCCAGGTACACAAGCTCAACATCAATAAACTTTCGCTCAACCAGTTGCGCCGCCACCCCTACATCAACTTCTACCAGGCCAAAGCCATCTGCGAGTACCGCCGCCTGCATGGCCCGCTTCACAGCCTGGAAGAATTGCGCTTCTCGCCAGACTTCCCGCCAGCGCAGATAGAGAGACTCCAGCCCTATGTAACTTTCTGAGAACGTGACCGCGCCAATTCCTTCAACCTTTAACACCAAAACCTTGGCACACATGAAAAAACCAGGAAAACTCACGAAACCAGCTTCTTCTCCTCCCTTGCGCAAAGGAAAGGGATAGCCATCTCCCTGCTCTTGACCATAGCGGCCTTCACATCACAGTCTTGCTCCAACGGCAGCTACACGTTCACACCAGGACGCATGTCTTTTCAGGAGACTCCCTGTGTGGAAGTGACAGACACAGTAGGCGCGGGCGACTCATTCACGGGTGCTTTTTGCGCCGCCATACTGAAAGGGCTACCCGTAACGGAAGCCCACAAGCTAGCCACAAAGGTATCCGCCTACGTATATACTCAAAGTGAGGCGATGCCCACACTGCCCAAGGAAATCATAGGGAAAGCAAATAGGTGAAAAGCCAAAAGGCAACCGCTCCAAGCACAGGTGAGAAGGAAAATATCAGGAAAATAAAACAAGAGCGGCGTTCCCCGCAAAAGAAACGCTGCCTTTATCACCCTTAGCCCAACCAACTTGTCTTTCAAAAAAGAAAAAACGGGTTCTGAGCTGCCCATGGGGCAAGCTAACATAAGCACGAAAGGCTGCCTTTGGGCAGCCTTTCGTGCTTGCAGTCGGGATTAGGCGACTCGAACGCCCGACCCCTACGTCCCGAACGTAGTGCGCTACCAACTGCGCTAAATCCCGTATTGCGGTGCAAAGGTACATCATTTTTTTGAATTGACCACGATTTGCGGTAGAAAATAAAGTTTTTCCGCTTTATTGGTGGTTTTTGGCATAGATTGCACTGCGTTTTTGTACCTTTGCATTCCAAAGGAGGCATCATTTACTGACTATGGCATAATGAAGTAGAAAGGTCTACTTAATGAACCTTATCTGAAGGTTTAATTTTATAAAAGCCTCACCATTCTCATTCTTGTATAACGACCCAAAACCATATCTCTTTCTACTTGCTCTTTCAAAGCGAGTGTTGTTAAAAAGATAGTCTTCCACGTCATTTCGGCAATAGAAATGGTAACACACTATTTCACCATCTTTCCTAACAACCAAATATCCCCCATTCGCATCGTATCGGCCAATCCACTCTCTGGCAGGTGTCATGCCCAACGCCGCATCCAGCAGGAGTACTTTCATCTTATGCGCATAAAATGCGTTCACGTTAGAACCCGTGAAGTTCAAAGGATTCCTTTTAGCTATTACCGCTACGGCATCCTTGATGGAGGAAATAGAATTTGGCATACTATCCAACAACAGACAATCTGCTATAAATTGGGGCATGCAACTATCCAAAAACAACAAGTTATTCTTAAAAGTAGGATTGTCAACCTCATAATACACAAAAGAGCACCCCTTGTCAAGTATTGCTTTCATGCGAGGCAGATGCCCTTTGATATTATTGATTTCCCATATCTCCCAATCTGTCAGCTCAGTACCGACTACCTTATAAGTAATGTTGGTTGTCACGCCCGCATTTAACAAAGTCGAAGCACTGCCCAATTGAGACTTGATGCTAAAACCCAGCAAAGGAGTCATGCTTGTCTTAAAATCATGAATCACTACATGAATGTCGGCTTTGTCCTTCGAAGGAGCCTTCAGTTTCTTGCATCCTATTTCATTCATGAATGACTCTGTCGCGGGAATCTCAAACGCCCTGTCGTTCCCCACCGTAATTTCCGCCAAGAGTTTGGAGGATTCTTCCTTGAATCTGCTCATCGGCATTCTGGCAAACTCTTTCCCCTCCTCGTCAATGACAACCATCTGTTGAAGCATATATGGTTTATATTCGAAAAGTCTACTTTCCCTTCTGAGAATACTAATGATGGGGTAATACGCCTCCATCTTCTTCAAGTTAGCGTCACCTGCATGCACCTTTCCGTCTGCCAACAATTTAAAGAGCGTATAAATCTCGCTCCACTCGCCCTTATTACCTGATAGCGCCATGATTTCTTAATGTTTTAATTAACTGTTCTCCCGTAGCTTGAATAGCGGGAACAGCCACGCTATTTCCGAATTGTTTATAGGCGGAAGCATCAGAGACCACAATCTTAAAGCTATCTGGATAGCCTTGCAGTCGTGCCCATTCGCGTGGTGTCATTTTTCTCCACCCTTGCCTGTTCACCTCTCCCTTAATCCGCGTGGTTGGAGTAAGGTCTGTTTGACGAAAGTCTATAACCAAGTTACACTCCCTTCCCATGCCGCCAACAACCAATGCGTGGGCAATGCCATCGTCTGGAATTATCTCATATCCAAATCCATGGCCCTTCGCCTCATGTCTAGCCTTATGGCGAATAAGTGTTTCAATATAGGTTGTTGAAAGATAATACTTAGCAGGAACAGGATTCTCTTCCCGCACATCTATCCATCTTTTTGTTACATTCTTTTGTTCTGGGTAAGAAAAATCTTCCTTACGAATACCGAGATCCTTCCTGAAACCTATAATATATATTCTTTCCCTATGCTGGGGTACACCAAAATACATAGCGTTCACAATCTCTGGGTCTGGCACCACATAGCCCACCTCATTCAATGTGTTCAATATCGCCTTAAAAGTCCTGCCTTTATCATGAATAACAAGACCTTTTACGTTTTCCAGGAAAAAAGCCTTGGGCTGATAACGCTTCAATATCTCCGCCACATCAAAAAACAACGTGCCACGAGTTTCCGCGAAACCTAACCGTTTACCTGCCAAAGAGAAGGCCTGGCACGGAAAACCCGCGCAAAGGATGTCAAATCCCTTTGGGATTCTATTCTTTGTAGTCTCCTTGGTAATATCCCCAAAAGGCACTTCCCCATAATTGGCATAGTAAGTCTTCCTGGCTTGCTCATCCCACTCTGATGAAAAGACGCACTCCCCGCCAAGATTCTGAAACGCCATCCTAAAGCCACCTATTCCCGCAAATAAATCTATAAAAGTGAACGTAGGTTGGGAAGGAGCCTGGAAAGGTGCGTCATACAAGTCGGGGAACAAGTAAGCCTGATATCCCAAATCAGGTTCAGCCATTTCCTCCAAGCATTCCTGTCGCTTTTGGGTTTCGCCCTTGACATACTCATACCACAAAGCAAGAATGCCTTCAGCCGTCGAGGCATAAGGCAAATGAATGCCAGTGTCCCTCAGCTTCAGGTAATGGGTAACGAGAGCCGCTTGGTCGATGAAGTCTATCACGTTGCCGCCTTCGTCAAGTGACTCTTTTCCATATAATTGCACCTTGCCCGCCTTCTTTTTACAAAAGTCAAACAAAGAGAAACGTCCATTCTTGTCTGTCATTTCCTTCAATCTAACATGCGATGTTAAGTATGAAAACCCAACACAAACCGTTATTTATCAACAGATTGCGTTATCATCTCATCATATTATGCTCGCAAATTTTCTTCAAAGATAATCATTTTCCGTGAATAAGCGGAAATTTTCCGTGAATAAGCGGATCTTTACAAATATTAACGGAAAATTAAAATGCCTCCTCGGAAAGAGAGGACACAAACAAGATATTTCCTCGCTTTATGTCAAGGAAATCAGAATGTAAATAATAAAAGCCTAACGTTCAAGCCTATATCAGCACGGCAGTGCCGCTTACCGCCACCATGAGCATGGAACCGCTTTGGCCTACGGTCTCGTAATCGATGTCTATACCCACTATGGCGTTGGCTCCCATACGGCTGGCTCGCTCCTGCATCTCTGCCAGGGCGGTGTCTTTGGCCTCGCGGAGCACCTGCTCATAACTGCCGGAGCGGCCTCCGATGATGTCACGGATGCCCGCGAAGAAGTCTTTCACGAAGTTGGCGCCAATGATGGATTCGCCAGTCACAATGCCCTTATAGGCCAAAATGGGATGCCCCTCTATGGTCGGGGTTGTGGATAGTATCATAATCGTATGCTTTAAATCATCGGGGCAAATATAATGAAATATATCCAACCCGCAAAATCCCAGGCTATAAATTCCACGTTCAATGAGGGGAACTGGATGGAACAGAAGGGGCAGACCAGCAATCAAAGGCAAACCAGGCATTATAATAGATTATGAAAACAGCCAAGACGAATTTCCACTACTTATTGCCACCTCGCGACAGCTTGTAAACAGCCTAAACACTGAATAACCCCGACAAGTAAACGATGGCATCCACGTGGAGACGCCAACCAATGGAAGTGCAGATGTAAATGCACAAGGCGGTAGACCTCAGGTCCATAAGCGTATGGTTATTCAAACTCGAAAAACATTGTCACAAATATAGTGAAAAAATCGGCGACATGCATCAATGAGCGACATATTTGCCATTAGCGCGACGCGGATTTAAGCCTTTTTCACGAAAAGCAGACAGAAGGACAAGCAAACCCATGGGGAAAGAAAGGCATCAAAACCATGCGGAGGGCGGCAAGGGGAAGCGGCAAAAACATTGGGTCACGGACCTTGCCTCACAATTCAACTTGTTTTCGCGGACAATTCAACTTATTTTGCTCGGCAATTTAAGTTATTTTGCCCGACAAAACAAGTTATTTCAGTCGACAAAATAACTTGTATTCAAATGCCCCCAAAATTGCCCTGCTGAACACCTCCCAAGTGATCTATAGAGATGAGGTCAACTGCTCTATAGAAATGACATGAAGTGAACTATAGAAACCATGACAAGTGATCTATAGAGCGCTTGAGACGCCAAAATAAAATGCGATAAAATGCAATTAAACGCATTCAAACGAAAGAAAGCGTAAGCTTTTCCTCCCATTCACGATAAAGGCCTGAAAAAGTCAGTACTACTGCTTGGCGATATCAGTAGTACTGGCTTTTTCGGGCATTTCGTTTCTCACCCCAGCCCGGAAGTAATTTCCCGCAAGACGGAAAAGGACTTCAGGTCGGGGAAGTCTGGCACGTGGAGCTTGTAATAGGTAAGAAGAGCCTCCGTACAGCGGTTGCGCTGCTGGCGGGAAAGGGCGAGACGAGCCATGTTCTCATAGCGCAGGCGCAACAAAACGGAAAGGAAGGCCGACTCATCCGCGGGCAGGAATTCGGGATGCAAGGGCACATGACCGCGGAAAGCACCCTCACGCAGGTCGAAGACATAGCCCGGGCGATAGTCCTCTGTGTTGGGCATGAAGCCGAGAAAAGCCGTGAGCCGCGTCATGAATACCACGTGGAAGTTGGCGAAGCCTTCCCGCGCGCCGTCCAGCCAGGTGACACTCTCGGCAATGAAATGGAAGAGCGGCAGGTTTTGCTGTTCATCCCGGGTGGCATGGCAGAGGAACTCGGAGAGGAAAAAAGCGATAGGCAGCTTATGGGGATGGGTCGGCAGGTCGCTGAGAGGGTACGCGAGACTTGCCTCGCGCAGGGTCTGCAACCCTGGTTTCAGCCTGTGGTCATACCTTATATATAATAAGGAGAGCGGCTGGAAGAGCCTGCGCTTGTTTCTTCCCTTGTGAGAATTAGAGACAGAGACCATGAAAGCCACTCGTCCATGTTCCTCGGTGAACATGTCGACCACTAGTTTGCTCTCGCCATACTTTACCATGCGCAACACCACGGCACGCGTCTTCGTCTCCATAAAACAGCCTCGGAAAGGGATAAAACACCGCAAAAATACCAAAAAAAGACGATAAAAGGAAAAAATCGGCGGAAAAATTTGCACAATCAAAATAATTGGGGTAACTTTGCACCCGCAAAAGAAAAGGCTTATCCCTTATCGGTCCCTTCGTCTATCGGTTAGGACGAGAGATTTTCATTCTCTAAAGAGCAGTTCGACTCTGCTAGGGACTACCAGAATAAAACGAAAGAAACAAAGATGGCAAATCACAAATCATCACTCAAGAGAATCCGTCAGGAGAAGAAAAGAGCTTTGCATAACAAGTATTACGCAAAGACCATGCGCAACGCCGTTCGCAAGTTGCGTGCCATGACAGACAAGGAAGAGGCCGTAAAGCTCTATCCTTATGTGCAGAAGTTGTTGGACAAGTTGGCCAAGAACAATATCATCCACGACAACAAGGCCGCTAACCTGAAGTCTGGCCTGTGCAAGCACATCGCCAATTTGGCATAAAAGGTCTACGATGAACTAAAATACTCAGAGCCGTGTCCCACTTCGGGACACGGCTTTCTTTTTGCTTTTTTTACTATCAATTCTTTCCCCGTCTCGTCTTTTTTTGTTATCTTTGCGCGTTAAATGTATGAATCACAATAATGGCAGAGAACATAAACGCAGAGAACAACTACTCGGCCAGTAACATCCAGGTGCTGGAGGGCCTCGAGGCCGTTCGCAAGCGCCCCGCGATGTATATTGGCGACATATCGGAAAAAGGCCTGCACCACTTGGTGAACGAAACCGTGGACAACTCCATAGACGAGGCCATGGCGGGCTATTGCACCGACATAGAGGTGACAATCAACGAAGACAACTCCATCACGGTGGAAGACAACGGCCGCGGAATACCAGTGGACGAGCACGAGAAATTGCACAAATCGGCCCTGGAAGTAGTCATGACCGTGCTCCACGCTGGCGGAAAGTTCGACAAGGGCTCCTATAAAGTTTCCGGCGGACTGCATGGCGTGGGCGTAAGTTGCGTAAACGCCCTGTCCACCCACATGAAGTCGCAAGTGTTCCGTGACGGCAAGATATACCAGCAAGAATATGAAAAGGGAAAGCCCCTCTATCCCGTGAAGGTGGTGGGAGAGACCGACAAGCGAGGCACCAGGCAGCAATTCTGGCCAGACCCCACGATATTCACCACCACGATATACCGCTGGGACATCATCGCCAACCGAATGAGGGAGCTTGCCTTCCTGAACGCGGGCATCAAGATTACCCTTACCGACTTGCGACCCGACGAGGAGGGAAAGACCAAGCAAGAGGTATTCCACGCCAAGGACGGACTGAAGGAATTCGTGCGCTACGTGGACAGGCACCGCACCCACCTCTTCGACGACGTGATTTACTTGAAGACCGAGAAGCAGAACGTGCCTATCGAGATAGCCGTGATGTACAACACCGACTATTCCGAGAATATACACTCCTACGTGAACAACATCAACACCATAGAGGGCGGTACCCACCTCACGGGCTTCCGCATGGCGTTGACTCGCACGCTGAAGGCCTATGCCGAGGCAGATCCCACCATATCCAAGCAGATAGAGAAAGCCAAAGTGGAGATAGCCAACGAGGACTTCCGCGAGGGACTGACCGCCGTCATCTCCATCAAAGTGGCCGAGCCGCAGTTTGAGGGACAGACCAAAACCAAGCTGGGCAACAGCGAGGTGCAAGGCGCGGTGCAGCAGGCCGTGAACGAGGCTCTCTCCGACTACCTGGAAGAGCATCCCGACGAGGCCAAGAAGATTTGCGAGAAGGTAGTGCTGGCCGCCACGGCGCGTATCGCGGCACGCAAAGCCCGCGAGAGCGTGCAGCGCAAGAACTTCATGACAGGAGGAGGATTGCCCGGCAAGTTGGCCGACTGCTCCAACAAAGACCCCAAGGAGTGCGAGATATTCTTGGTGGAGGGAGATTCGGCAGGCGGCACCGCCAAGCAAGGCCGTGACCGTTACCACCAAGCTATTCTCCCATTGAGGGGAAAGATTCTCAACGTAGAGAAAGTGCAATGGCACAAGGTGTTCGAGGCCGAGTCAGTGATGAACATCATACAAAGCATTGGCGTGCGCTTTGGCGTGAACGGCGAGGACAGCAAGGAAGCCAACACGGAGAAACTGCGCTATGACAAGATTATTATCATGACCGATGCCGACGTGGACGGTTCCCATATCGACACGCTGATCATGACGCTTTTCTATCGCTTCATGCCTCGCGTGATAGAGGAAGGACATCTCTACATCGCTACTCCGCCCCTCTACAAATGCACTTACAAGAAGGTGAGCGAGTATTGCTATACGGAGCAACAGAGGCAAGCCTTCATAGACAAGTACGTGGAAGGAGGCGAAGACGACAAGGCACTGCACACCCAGCGCTACAAAGGTCTGGGAGAGATGAACGCCGAGCAGCTGTGGGAAACCACCATGGATCCCGCCAGAAGACTGTTGAAGCAGGTAACCATAGAAAACGCCGTACAAGCGGACGAGGTTTTCTCTATGTTGATGGGTGACGACGTGGAACCCCGCAGGGAATTCATAGAACAAAACGCCACCTATGCCAATATCGACACATAACGCGTTCACATATCGGGGGCAGGCAAGCAAGTCTGCCCCTTCTCATTCCCGGCAAACCGCCTTGCGCTATCACCGCTAATCCACTGCCACTCTCATTCACGCTCTCCATGAAAAGAACGCCACTTCTCACCCTTTCGCTTTTCTGGGCCACCAGCATGGCTTTCGCCCAACAACCGCCTACGCGATTGTGGTATGACAAGCCTGCCACCTGCCTCGAGGAGTCCTTGCCCATTGGCAATGGAAAACTAGGGGCGTTGGTCTACGGCAATCCCAATGATGACGCAATCCACCTCTACGACCTGACCTTTTGGACTAGCATGCCCGTGGACAGCACCATGGACGCCAATGCCCATGAATGGATACCGAAGACAAGGAAGGCTCTCTTCGCGGAGAACTACCCCTTGGCGGACTCACTGCAAAAGCACGTACAAGAACCCGACAGCCAGTTCCACCAACCCCTGGGCACGCTGCGCGTACGTGACCTAAGCCAAGCTCCCTGCGAAAACTATCACAGGGAACTGGATTTAGACAGCTCCCTGGTGAAAATCAATTATCAAAAGGACGGCATCCGCTATACCCGGGAATACTTCGCCAGCTATCCCGACAAACTCATCGCCCTGCGCATAAAAGCCGACAAACCCGGAGGCATCAACTGCGAGATAAACCTTACGGCACAAGTGCCTCACAGCGTGAAAGCCTCGCAAGCCCAACTCACCCTCACGGGGCATGCCGTTGGCGACCCGAAGGAGAGCATACACTACTGCGGGATAGTAAGGACTTTTCACGAGGGAGGCCACATGTCAGTCTCTGGCAGTACGCTGACCCTGAGAGGCGCAAACACCTTAACGCTCTATTTCATCAACGAGACCAGTTTCAATGGCTATGACAAACATCCCGTAAAAGAAGGCGCGCGTTACCTGGAGAAAGCCATGGACGAGGCTTGGCACGTGCAAAACGACAGCTACGAGAACTTCCGCGAACGGCATATCGCCGACTATCGTCGCCACTACGACCGACTGAGACTCCATCTTGAGGAAACAGGAGAGAAGACAGACCTGCCCACCGACAAGCGACTCAAGGAATACACCGACAAAAACGCCAATGACACCTACCTGGAGACACAAATCGTGGGGCTAAAGCCTGGTGTCAACAAAATACATTAATCCATGAGACGTTTCGCCACATTGCTATCGCTCATATGCCTCTGCGCCATCCAAGGGTTCTCTCAAGAGTGGGGAACACGTTGGATCTGTCATCCTCAAGCCTCAGACACCGCCCAAGTATGGTTTCGCAAGCGGGTGAAGACCACAGCCCCCCAAGAAAAAGCCTTCATCACGGTGGCCAGCACGGGACGTTTCCGCCTCTATGTCAACGAGCGGAACGTAGTGACCGACCCTTTCCTTGGCGCCATAGACAGCCTGGAGAAACACATAAAGCAATATACCATAGACGTGTCCCGCTTCCTGGAAGGCAGGGAAACCACTATCGCCGTCTGGTATGCCCCCACGTCAAAACGACGTTCAGACAAGCAACTTTCACTGGAATTTTACGGCAAAGACCAGAGGGGGAAGCCTTTCTACGCACAGGCGGACGGTTCCTGGTTCTGCAAGGAAGCATCCTCCGCCACGCTCGGGCCAGGTCAAGAGGCCATCAACGCTACCCGATACGATAAGCTATGGCATTCCACGGAACTAAAAGAAAAAGACTGGTTGCGACCCATGGACAGTGCGGATACGCTCACGCTACCTCTCCAAGACACCTCCCCACTCTACCAAGGCATTCGGATGAGCCATGTGCTGAGCGCGGTGGATGAGGTCGCGGACAGCACGGGGGTGACATTCGACTTCGGAAGATCTTTCCATGGTTGGGTGCGCATTACGCTTAGAGGAGCCAAGAAAGGCGAGCGGCTATGTTTCGGAGACCACTCCTACGTCTGCGGCGGGCAAATGGACGAGCAGGCCTTTCCCCGTTTCACGATCACGAGGCAACGCTTTGTCAAGGTATCGGGAGATGAGCGTTTCCGTCGCGAGCAGATACAAAACATAGAGGGTGTGGAGGTAGAGACCTACCCGCACACCCACTATCAATACTAATACCCGCAATCTTAGCCAGCGTGGAGGGTTAATCCGGCAAGGGGCAGGAAACGCCCTCTCCCCTGACCTCTATCACGCAATTCGCGGGCTGACGGATATTCTTGTCAATGGTAACAGAGCCTATCCTGTCGGCCACGATATGGCCCGAGGTGGGATTCTTCACATTGGTGATGGCGCCGCGGATGTCCGCCCGCAGCGTGGTATACTCAAACGCACGGTCGCAATCGGGGCCGAAAGTGCAATTCTCCAATATCAAGTCGTCGGCATAACAAAGTGGCTGTTCTCCCGTGATGTGACAATTCACCAACCGCAGGTTGCGGGAATGCCATCCCAGATATTCTCCATTCAGCTCCGAATCGTAGACGGTAACGTTCTCCACTTCCCAAAAAGCGTCCTTGGTGGTAATCTTGGCGTGGTGAAGCTCCACGTTCTTCACGTACTGGAAGACGTATTTGCTGTCAGACTCAAGTCCGTCCACATAGATGTCTTGGCTAAACATGAAAGGATAGGTACCGCCATGCAATTCAAGATTCTTGGCCCTGATACCCTTACAACGCCAAAACACCTCATCCGCGTCGGTCATTCGCACGTTCTCCAAGTCTATCTCCTCCATCTCGCGAAACATCTTGGGCGCGTCTATCAGCGTATCCTTCATCTTCAAATGATCGGAATACCAGAGGGCGGAACGCCCGCCCACGTCAAAATAACACCTGTCTATCTCGAAGCGATGCACGTGCCAAAAAGGATAATTCCCCTCAAAGCGGCAATTCCTGGCCACAATGTCGCTGCACTCCTTAATAGCGGACTCGCCCTCACGGATGACAACATCCTCCAAGACCAGGTCATGGGAAGCGAACAGCGGGCGCTCCCCTCCAAACTCCTTACCTTTTATCAGTTCCATATAGCTTAACCTCCTAATGGTTTCCGTTCTTGCCGCGAAGGTAATAACTTCCTCTCGATTTACGGCTAAACAGATTACGTTTTTTCTGCCCTTGATTACCGAAAGGCCACGCAAGCCACACCCCTTCACGTGGGAAAGGCGCACGGCATATATAGCTCCATGTTGCCGGGAGTACAGTATCCTTTTCAGTACCAGCTAAGTGGTACTGGAGTTTCAGCTAGCTGGTACTGGAGTCTCAACTAGCTGGTACTGCAGTTTCAACTAGCTGGTACTGAAAAGGATACTATACTTCCGGCAACATGAAGTGTAGCTTTGTAGAAAAGGTTGACTACTTTAAGTCGTATTCGCAGTATGGGTTGGCTCTTATTATTACTAGGTGAGGTTATAGAGTTTAGCCCCTAATTTGCGACAAAGGAATATAATATTTCCAGTTATAATACGTTATGCTAACAGAGTTAAAAAAAGAAAAGCCACCGTCATCGTGCCAAATGACGGCGGCTTTGATAAGGCTCATAACCTTGCTGCAACAAGGTTAATGTGTGAATAAATCAACCATTACTTACCATGTTCGTTTTGGTTGTATAATGGAGTTTCACCACCGTGGTTACGCATATAGGTTTGTATCCTATCTGTTTCCCACTGCGAAGCACCGTCAAGAGTTGAAGGACGACCGATAATGCGCATTCTATCAAAGTCCTTATCTTGGCGGTGTTCCATTTCCCTTCTTGCAGGGTCATTGGTAATGCCTACATATACAACCTTGTTCCCCTGAGTAAGTTCGTACTTATAAGTATTCCTTTTCATGAAAACAAAATTATGATTTAACAATATTGATAATCACTTATTCTCATTATCAGGTGAGACATCTAAAAGAGCCTGTCGCATACTTAGAAGTTTTCAGCAAGCGAGTGCCAAGGCACATATTTAATAGTAAGCTAAAATTATGCCTTCGACTGCCAATGTCATTTTGACATACGACAGACTGTCAAAACTACATTCCAACTGACACAGATATTAGTACGTTAAGAAACTTGTATAATAATGAGTATGGCGATAATACACATCACCTTAGAACAGATAGACGAGGAAGGCGTAACGAAGATAAACGTAGAAGCCCGAAGGAATGACCGTTACTGCTTTTACGAGAGCTTTACAACAGAGGAAAAGCCCGTGGACGTACACTTGTTTACCGATAAGGAGATAAGCGAGGAGCAAGCATATAAATCCGTTTCCGTAGAAGTCCTAACCCGATTACTGGAAGAGATTATAGGCGGAAAGAAAACTTTTGCTAAAAAGCCTAACGAAATAGAGGAAGCAATGAGATTTAGTCTTGACTTGCCAGTTATAAAGGCGTTTGAACGGATAGCTAACGTAGAGTTTGATTACAGTAAGTTCAAAACGCTACGAGAGTTTCAAAGATATTTTAATGGATTAATGAATAACAAGTGGAACATGAAAGATATGATAAATAAGAAGGGAAATGCATAAGTTCCTCACAGATTTACATAATATAGCAAATAAATTATGAGAACCTATCAACGATAATGCCGTTATATGCACTTATAGTGATAGGAATAATGGCTATTCGGTAGAAATATCTGATACCATAGTCTAATATATTTTCAGCCAGAATGTACTAAGGTGTTGTTCCCGTTATGAATTTAACCGTAAAATGGAAATTATTTTTAGTTTCAAACTGTGTTTTTGACGCTTTTCTACAAGACGTTTTGTAATATCAGAAGCAATATCCTGCAATCCTTCCAATTCATTGGTATCAAAATATTTGATAGATACTTTAGGCAGAGATAATTCAATATCAACTCTTCTTTTACCTTTTCGGGGAGAGAGTACACGCTTTAGTACGACTTCTTCATCGTTTTTTTCTAAAACTTCAAAACCGATATTTTGTTGATTTTTCATATACTATTACGCATTACGTTTTACAAAAATGTCGAATATCCCATCTGCTATTCCCTCAATCATAGGAATATCATATCGTTTCTCGTCAAATTTATAGGGCGCATTACAATCAATACAGATAAAACCCATCAAGTTTCTTCTGTCATTCTCGTTTCCTTTTATGGGTACAATAGGGAATACCAACTCGCTTTTATATGGTAATATGCCATTTTCATAACATTCCCTACTTGTATTTTCATATTCTATGGAATGGTGGATGTCATTATTTATATAGGCTAAATGCTTCTGATTTCCACGCAATAATTTATTGACAATCTTAGTATAAGCAGTATTACCAATTATGGTATGACTAATACTTTTATATTGGTCTGTATCACGAGTTTTGTGGAAACTGTCCCTGCAAAGGTTTTTAAGTTCTAATGTTTCTAATGAAGCCCCCAACGAAATAGGAACTTTAATTGATACGCAACAATTAGATTTAGTTTTCTTATCAAATATCCTTTTTAAAGTATCACAAAATAATATCATTGTTTTCATAAAATCAACATCAGAAATATCATCTTTCTTTTGCAAAAAGTGAACTTCAGAATAAGCATTTTTTAATTCTATAATTGCGTAGCCCCATATAGAATCAACATACACATTATGTATATATGATATTATATTTGTAATTATAAGATATATTAGCCGTAAAAACCAAATTATAAAAATAGCGGCAATTCCTCCGAGTATAGAATCATGTACAGTGAGATTAAAAAAATTCTTTCCCAATGATAAAACAGCAACAATACTACCAACCCCTCCAAATATATATTTCCAGAAAGGCCATTTTATTGTTGATAGTTTCAATATGGATATAAACATAAATGAATGGTTATTATGGCGCAAAATTACAAAATATTTCGTATCTTTGCACAGTCTTTCGGGACAAAGTTTGAAATAAAAATAGATAGTGCCTCACATCTTGTGAAATTCGCCAAAACTCATTAAGAATACACGAGGCACGGAGACAGCTCATATAACGTGGGCTGCCTATCCGTGCGTGTATTCGGGCGTTTGGCGATGCCTACAAGGGTGCAGGGATGGCAGTCCACTTTCTATAACCAATAACGTTGTTTAACTCCCCACACCCTGCCCGAGGGGAAACCTTGTAAAATTCGCCATTATGAAAAAGTGTTTATTGATTTTCGCTGCGATTATTTGCAGCATTGGTACTTGGGGACAATCCTCCGTGGTTATGATGGGTAAAGCTGTAACGCAATCCAACAATTTCACGCATGCAAAAACGATGTTAGTAAATGACGGCTTGTCTATTGATAAAACGTCTAAATTCAACTCTGCTAATTGCGTAGTCCTAACAAATTCGAGCAACAGTTCTTACGATGTATTGTATGTCTACTTATACAAGAAAGCTAATTCCAAGAAAGTTGATAAATGCCGATTTGTATTCAATCCAAATGGAAAACATGGACGTAGAATTGGAGCTGACTTGGTGAAATGGGGATATACTTTTGACGGCTCTGGTAAGCCAAATTATAGAGAGTTGTATTCTAACGGGAATTTTGGCTGCGGCTTGGATATAAATTCCAAAGGATGGATGGAAGCAACGTTTTTACGATACGATAACTAAAACTCAATAGCCATGAATTTCTTGAAAGGATTTTTAGGAGGCGTTATTTTCACTGTCCTAATGATAATATTAGTGCCTTTGTTTTCAGAGGGTACGCCTCCAACGGTAGTGTTTTCCCGATTAACAAGCAGTAGTTATAAGATATTGACACTTGTTCAGATAGTCTTTATAGTCGGATGCGTATTTGGGCTATTTGTTCAGATAATTTCATGGGCAAGCCGTAGAAATAAAGAACGGACTGAAACTGATAAACTGATGCGTGAATATTTTGAGAAGAAATTACGTGAGGAGCAAAAGGATGAATGACAAGCCGAATTATTCCGTAACGTCAGCGGAACAGTCTAAACGTTTAATCGAGTTGGGCTATTCCGCTGAAACTGCGGACTTGATATACATAAAACCTCCATATTTCAAAGGTTATCATCTGTTCAAAAAAGAATGGGCAAAGAATTATGACGATAGCTACACAAAACTTCCTGCTTGGTCATTAGCCCGTCTGATAGACCTATTACCAGAGTATCTTGATGTAGCCTTGGACGAAATGGCAGAAGATTGCGTCTTTTATGATTTACGCTTTGATAAATATAGCGTTACCTATGCAACCGCCGAAAACAAGACAATCTTTGCCTCTGGCGATAAGCACACCTTGTTAGAAGCCATTGTAGACACATTCGTTTGGCTTGCAGAAAACGGTTGGAAATTCAAGGTTGACGAGAATGCAAGTATGTATTTGAAGACATAAAAGATTTTTTGCAGGGCAGGATTATTTCTTGCCCTTCTTTTTAGCTTCCCTTTCTCGTTTAATACGTTCACGGATAATCTTCATATCCGCCTTTACAAAAGGATAAAGCGGAATAAAGTCTTCTGGGCGGTGTTCCTCCTCAAGTACCTCTATGGGAATATTACGGTGACGGATTTTCTTTTGCTTCATAATCCAATAAGTTGCTTATAGGTTATATTCGTTCCTCTGCAATTAGCAAATAAGCTACAGAAGGACTCCCCATTAGAAACTTTGCGATTATTAAAGCGGAAAGTAACCTCATCGCAATACCTCTGCAAATATTTCCTGCTTACGTGGTTGTAAGTACCGCATACAGCATCTTTGGTAATATTCCAAAATCCTTCAATATTATTCGTATGCGCATCGCCATTTACATAATTACCCTTGCCGTGAACAACAATTTCATGCGTAAAAGATTTCGCCTTGTCGAATACCCTTTGATATGCAGTGTATTCGTCTGAATAAATAGTGGTATTTGTTCTTATTTTGCGTAACATAGTGGATGTAAGGACTTTCCAGCCTACATTCTTGACGACTTTAGTAAATACCTTGCCGTCACGTTGTAATATTCCAAATACAGGTGCTTTATCCTTTGTACTACGACCTTGGCTATGTTTGACCTTCTTATTCCTATGACGGTTTTTATTCTTACCGCCGACATACGTTTCGTCAACCTCGACCTCGCCACAGAACTTTTCACCGTGCTTTTGTTCAAATGCTTGTCTGATACGTTGAAGCATAAACCAGGCTGTACTTTTGGTAACGTTCAAGTACACCCTTAGTTGCGTTGTGTTTACGCCGTTCTTATTTGAGGTCATAAGATAAGCGGCAATAAACCAATCTAAAAGCGGAATGTTTGAGTTTTCCATAAACGTACCTTTCCTTATACTGAAATTCTTTCCAGTATTCTTACAACGGTAATAACCGTCCTTTCTACGATAGACCTTTGATGTTGGGTCATACGGAGAAGTCGGTACATTTCCATTCCAAAGTTTTTCTTCTAAGAAATGGATGCAATCAGCCTCCGTCTTGAAAGTCTGAAGAAGTTGCTTCAAAGACTTGAATTTCGTAAAATTAATAGTTTTCATATAGCAAAAGTTTATGTCCTTTGCTATATAAACTTTGGTGGACAAAAAACTTTGGCAAGTTTTAGGATATGAAACGAGAAAAATACTGTTTTTTACAGCAAATAATAAAAATCCAAATATAATTACTAATGATTGAAGATTTTAATACAATAAAAATGGGGCTAAACTCAATAACCTCACCTATTACTATTCACGCACAGGGTTAACCCTATGGCTGACTTTCAAAGGGAGTAGTGCTGGATACCGCCAGGAGCATTACCGCGAGATGGCGACAATACGTAAACCGCAATCGCAAGACTCGCGATAAAATAAGATAAAAGACTTGCGTGTATCAGCGGGATGATGTAACTTCGCGATACTAACGTGACACGAAAAAGCCACTAACACTAATATCCACTGACATGAAAAGAATATCCTCTCCACTACCCTTCCTTCTTAGACTCATGGTTATGGGCGTACTGTTACTTTGCGACTCGCAAGTCATCGCACAAGAAAACTTCACCGCGGGCACGGGACGTTGGGTAGGAACATGGGCTACAGCTCCCCAGCCCTGCGCCAAACGGCTAATGCCTTATAACAACAACCTGACAGGAAAGACTGTGAGACAGGTCATCAAGGTATCGATTGGCGGCCAGCTCCTCCGCCTGCGCTTAAGCAACGAATATGGGCAGCAACCCGTCAAGGTGAAATCCGTTTACATCGCCAGTTATAAAGACTCCTGCGACATCGTGCCCTCAACCGCTAAATACCTGCGCTTTAACCAAAACCACGAAGTGACCATACCCGCGGGAAAGGCAGTGGCTAGCGACGCACTGAAATATGATCTCAAACCTCTCCAACGGCTCACCATCACCATCAACTATGCCCAATCGCCCGAATGGCCCACAGTGCATCCAGGTTCCCGCACCACTTCTTATATCATGAAAGGCGTATGCACGCCCCGCGGCAAGTTCCAACCCCAAGAGAAGCGCAATCATTGGTATACCATCGCGGCCTTGGAAGTATATGACAACCATAGCTCAAGTATCGCCATCATAGGCAATTCCATCACCGACGGGACCAATTCCACCACCAACGGGCATAACCGCTGGCCAGACATGCTCAGCGAGTATCTGCAAATGAAACACAAAGTGACCAACCAAGGCGTGCTCAACCTGGGTATTGGTGGCAACAAAGTGGTGATGACGGGCGGCAATGGCGACCAAGCCGTGAAACGTTTTGACCGCGACGTGCTGCGGCAGGCAGGCCTGGGGAAAGTAGTCATCTTCGAGGGCGTGAACGATATAGGCCAATCCAAGGGCAACAGCGAGCAAGTGGCCCAAAGGCTTATCGCCGCCTATCAAGAAATGGTAAATAAGGCGAAAGCAAAGAAACTGAAAGTCTACCTGGCCACAATCACTCCTTTTGGCAACTCTGGCTATTTCACCTATTTCCATGAAGCTGCCCGGCTATATGTCAATGAATGGATACGCAGGCAAAAAGGAAAAGTAGACGGCATCATCGACTTCGACCAAGTGGTGAGAGACCCCGCCCATCCCAATAGGTTGAGAGCGGAATTCCAAAGTGATTGGCTCCATCCGAATCCCGCGGGGTACAAAGCCATGGGGCTTTATGCCGCGGAAATCCTGAAATAGAGAAAGAGCGCAAGACAAGAAGCGATCAACAGCGTACCCAAAGAAAATGCCGCCTTCGTTGAATAAAGCAGATAGATTCATTCAGCGAAGGCGGCATCCTGGCAAAGAGGCGTTGCGCGCCTCTTTCAATACTCGTACAGCTTTACGTGCAATATCTTATAATCGCCACAAGAAATGCGGGCATGCCGACCTTGATGGTCTTGGTCACCATTTTCCCTGCGAATATATCTCAACGTCCCGTCCTCTTCTACCGACACTTGGTCTACGAAGCCTATGCCCAAACGCTTCCCTTTGAAGCGACCAGCGGTCTTGGACTGCTTCGCTGCCTCACCTTGCAGGACGAACCCGTCTTCTCCTCTCACAACATTTCCCTCCTGGGCTTTCTCTGTAGCTGTCTGGAATGTCACCACCACGCCATTGCCCGCTATGAGATATTCATGCTTGGCCAATCTCACGACGATAGCTCCACCCTCTGGCCATGCGCTGCCATCGGTAGCTCTAGGGTCCCAAGGCAGGGTAAAGAAATGACGACAAGTCATAACCACGTCTCCATCAGTGATGATACGTTCCTTGTCGGCCTGGTCAAAGAGCAGTCCCCACGTATCGCCCCTGCCTTGACGAGGCAAAAGCAATGGTTGCAGGTTCTTCACCATGGCATAAGCCCGCGTCACCTCTTGCGCGGCCGCGGTAGAGGCTTGGTCTATGGCAAAGGGGCTGAAGCCCAATGCGTCGACCTCGCCAAAGGCGTAAAGCGCACGAACGCCGCTATTCTCGGAACACTGCGTCTCGGGCGTAAAGAAAGGATTGTCTGGTCGCTTATAAAGTGCCACCCAGTCCTTGAAACCTGTGTCATATATGTCGGGGGCATAGATTTCTATATGAGGAGCCGCGCACTTCCATATTTCCATCAAATGGGCAAGCGGTCCCGCCGATGGATATTCGCCAGGCTTGCGCCCACGACTATTCATGGCGGCGTTCACGTAAAGCGGTATATCATATATTTCCTTAGCCGCCAAACAGAGTTGCTCCACATATTTCGCGTAATAATAAGCTTGGAACTTCTCTTGCGCATATAGGTCTGTACCAAAAACCTCTGCCCAGGTCCCCTTCTTTTTGATCTTCAGGGCTTTCAGCAACTCCATTGGCACAGCGGACTTCCATGCTTTCTCCGCCATAGGGGAATAATCGCGGGCAGACTCCAGCATTCCTATCTCGTTCTCCACCTGTACCATGATAACGGTCTGCTCCACCCTGTCCGTATCAGCGATATGGCGCATCAAGGCAGAAAAAGCTTTCTTGTCTGCCTGCAGTACATTGTCAGAGAAAGCAGACGCTATCTCCAGCGGTTTCCCCGTCTCGGTCACGGAACGAGGAAAACGTTTGACATCTTGCTTGAACCACAAGGGAGCGTAGCAACTCATGGAATTCTTCCATGCGCCAAACCACAAGAAGATAACCTTCAAGTCACTCTCCCGCGCCTTCTCTATCACCCTATCCACCAAGGCGAAATCAAACTTTCCCTCCGTAGGCTCGATGAATTCCCAGTAGGCAGGGACAAACACCGTGTTGAGGCCTAACGCCTTCATGCGGGGCATTACTTGGTCGATATCCTCAAGACTCGTGGCGGCAGAGTTGCTCAATTCTCCACCCAGCACCATCATGGGCTGCCCGTCTACCAACAATTGGGTGGCGATGCCCTGCTTCTTCAGCTTAATGTCTGCCTGAACCGTCAAGGCCAGCAAAGCCATGCCAATGAGCAAGACAAGTTTCCTCTTCATGGTTAACTTCTATATTTATATATAATGTATAAGGTTACCTCTGTTCTTCTGGCACGAAAGAACCAAAATATCCCAGGCAGACATCTCGCCACTCCTCCGCGTCACGGATTTGCGTTTGCAACAGATTGTTGGTATGCGCCCATCGCTCTTCGTCCACGTAGGGCTTCATGCGCTGCCACGTATCTGAGAAACGTCTCACCTCATTGACACCGCGTTGATACCTTGTCCGCAGGTTCTGCCATAAAGTCTTTCCGTCCCGCATTACGTAATTCCAAGGCACACGGTGGAACCACAGCAGAAACTCCTCCGGGCAGGTTTCCAGGTTGTCATACAACGAGGCGAAAGGCGCACGATATTGACTCGTGGCTCCTGACCCAGTAGCCACCGTCCTGTCAAAACCTATGCCCAGGCTATCTGCCTTGTGGTAATAAACAGGGCACCACTCCAGAGGATATTCCGCCTTGAAGCCTTCTGGTTCAGGACCATAATGATGGTCAAACTTAAAGATATGGTGCAAGCCCAAAGGCATCATGTAGTCTACGCAAGCCTCTCTACTGTCCATCATCACATCTTCCATCTCCGCGAGAAACGCACTGTCATCCGTGTAAGTCTGCGTCAACCACTCCTTGGCGATCTCCTCTGCCGTGAGATCTGGATTCCACGCCAACCTGCCATAAGCATACCAGTTAGCTTGAGAGAAATCGTGGCCGCACCAATTAGCGTCCATACCCACGTTGCTCACGCCAGCGATACCCCGCAACAGGCCTGGCTCAATATAAGTGAAGAATTCCTTCCACATGGGAGCCAGGTAAACCAAGTGCTTGCTTTGCCCTAAATACTCCTGGGTAATCTGGAACTCCACCATCTGGTCGGTTGCTTTCATCTGGTCAAAGATAGGAGCATAAGGTTCCCTGGGCTGGAAATCGAGCGGACCATTCTTGGATTGCAATAAGACATTGTCCGCGAACTTCCCATCTAGGTCATGGAATTCGCTGACAGCCTGCTTTACTCTATCTTCTCCTTTATGGCGAGCGCCATAAACGAAACTCCTCCACATCACGATACCACCATAAGGCCGCAAGGCTTCTGACAGCATATTTGCTCCATCAGCGTGTGTTCGGTTATAATCAAACGGACCTGGTTGCCCCTCGGAGTTCGCCTTCACCAAAAAACCTCCGAAATCGGGCACTTCCTTATATAGCTCTTTCACCTTCTCTTTCCACCAATTCCTCACGGCGGGATCAAGTGGATCCGCGGTCTCGGTCTCTCCTAAGGCCTTCGGCGTTCCAAAATTGATAGACAGGTAAGTCTTGATGCCGTAAGGACGCAAAATATCGGCTATCATTCTCACCGAATCTATATAATCGGCCGTGAGCATCTTAGGCGAGGCGTTAACATTATTGAGCACGCTTCCGTTGATGCCAATAGAGGCGTTAGCCCGTGCGTACTGGCGGATGTGTTCCTTCCAGGCCTTCCTGTCAGAGGGACAACTCCAGAAAATGCTCTTCCCTGCGTAGCCCCTCTCTATAGAACCATCCAAGTTGTCCCAATGGTTCAACACACGTAAGGGGAAAGCTGGCTGATAAGTTTTGTCAAACAACACGGCTTCTCCATTCACTTTGTCCACAGACAGTTTCTGGAGTTGCCCAGTCTCCTGCAAACGCAGCAATTCATATACTCCATAGAGCACGGCCCTGTCCGAGGCACCTTTCACCGTGGCCAAGGGTTGCCCGTTTTTGTCCCTATATAATATTATATGGTATACTTCTTCATTGCCCGCGCTCTTTTCCACGGCCAATGTCACTTTTTCACTCCATTTCCAACCCTGGCGCAATTCTTCTTTCGCGCTCTCCAGGATGGCAGATTTTTGTTTGCAAGTCACCTTCACCTTGGCGGCTTCTTTGTTCATGGCCTGCGAGGGGAGCCACAAGCGTGACCCGTCATCAGCCCAACTAAGGGTAAACGTCATGAGCATGATGCCCAACAAGAATAGCTTTTTCATGTCTTTATGTTTATGGGTATTAGGTTTCTCTATGCTTCTCGGCATACTCGCTCGGAGGAACACCGAAATGTTTCTTGAACACGGTAGAGAAGTGTGCTTGATTGCTGAAACCTACGGCATAAGCCACTTGGGTCACGTTGACAGTTCCTTCACGTATGAGCCTTGCGGCTTGCTCCAATCTCAAGTTACGTATAAACTCTCCCGTGGAGATGCCGGTAATCTCTTTCATCTTGCGATGCAAGTGGGCACGACTGATTCCGACTTCCTTGATAAGTTGCTCCACGTTGAAATCAGGATTGCTCAAATTCTCGTTCAAGCATTTCATGATACGTTCCATGAGCTGGTCATTGTTGCCCTTTAGCTCTACATGTTCCAACTTCTCTTCCTGCTTCTGCGCACCAGAGAACTTTCCTCTCAGCCTGCGCACATTATCTACCAGATTATCGATAAGCACATGCAATTCCCGCATATTGAAAGGCTTTGAAAGATAAGCGTCCGCTCCTTTCTGCAATCCCTCCAACCTGCTTTCCACCTCATTCTTGCTGGTGAGCAAAATGACAGGAATTTCACAAATATTGGGATTCCTTTTCACCTGCTTCAACAAGCTGAGACCATCCATTTCAGGCATGATGATATCACTTACGATGATGTCATACTTTCCTTCCAGCAATTTCTTCAAAGCCTCCTTGCCATTGGGAGCGTAATCAAACTTATACCATGTGCTCAACTCGTTCTTGATATAGCGCACGATTTCGAAATCGTCATCCACTAACAGCACTCTCAAATTGCGGTTGCCTTGTGATTTCTTTTCGTCCGCCACTCCATTCTCGTCATCACGAACCACTATTTGCTCGGGCTTCAAGTGGTCTTTACCTAATGGAAGGTTGATTTGCAGGCAAGCCCCTCGTTTGCCATCCAAGCGGTTGTAGGCTTTTATCTTTCCTCCATGCAACTGAACGATAGAACGGCTCAAATTGAGTCCTATTCCCGTCCCTTCTTTCTGGAAGATATCATCCACCTTTCCCTGGTAGAAACGTTCGAAGAGCTTGTCCGTACTTTCGTCCCTAAATCCTTCGCCCGTGTCTATAATCCTGATTTCCGTCTCCCGCTTATTGGAAGTGATATAGACATCGATACTGCCATTGGTGAAGGTATATTTCATGGCGTTGCCTATCAAGTTCGCTATCACCTTGTCAAAGTGGGTATGATCTATCCATGCCTTTATTGCCCTGGGCTTCGATTGGGTACTGATATCCACGCCGTCTACCCACAATCTCATGTGAATATTCCGCTCCTGTGCCTGGAATGAGTAGAGATTCATGATGTCATGGATAAACAGCACCAGGTCAGTCTCCTCACAATGCAGCCTCATCTGGTTCTTGTCTATCTTGCGCTCATCCAATATCTGGTTCACCAACAACAGCAAACGGTGGGCGTTTCTGTCTATGGTGTCTATGTCCTGTTTGCTTTCAGGATCTGTCAGTCTGCCCCGCAACTTTTCCAATGGCCCCATGATAAGGGTTAACGGAGAGCGGATGTCATGGGTGGCGTTGATGAGAAAACGCATCTTTTGTTCTTCCATGTCTATGCGTCTGTGTTTCTCATAACTCCAGATGCCAGCCGCCACGATTCCTCCTATGATGGCGATATAGAACATATAGGCCCAAGTGGTGGCATACCATGGTGCCAATACCCTGACAGGAATGATAGTGGTGTCTTCGGAATAGACTCCATTGTTGGTGGCTCTCACCTCTATGCTATAATAGCCTGGCGCCAACTTCGTGAAAGAAATGGAGTTATTGCCTTCATTAGTGGATAGCCAATCACTGCCATTGATACGATACTGGAAAATGATATCCTCGTCGTTCTTGTAGTTAAGCATAGAGAATTCCAACGAGAAGGAGTTTTGGGAATAAGGCACGGAAAATTCCTCCTTCATGAAATCAATGCTCTTGCCATCCACGATGAAATTGGTGAGATATACCTTTCCCATCTCCACATTCTGGTTTTTCACCTGGTTGGGATAAAAGACGGTAATACCATCTGTAGTTCCTATGGCGATTTTATCGTCAGGCCAACTTACCACAGCACCCATCACACATTCTGGAGAACGTAATCCATTACCGCTCACATGCCCGATGAATTGGGCGTTTGCGGAATCATAATACCATATTCCCTTGGTAGTGCTTATCCAGATATCTCCTTGTTTGTCTTTCACGATACCGCAGATAGGCATAGTGGCCAGTTTTTCCGAGTTGGGAAAAGCCTTCAGGGTGTTTTCCTTCACTTGGAAGCGATAGAGACCCTCACTGGCTCCTATGATGATATTACCCTCATTGTCTTCGCAGAGGCAGTTAACCTGGGTCTGGGGCAAAATATAATTCCAGCCAAAGGTACGGAAAGAGTAAGTCTTGGTATCCAAACAGGAAACGCCATTGCTGGTTCCTATCCACAACAACCCTTCACTGTCAAACATCATGGCGCGTATCCAGTCATTGCAGAGCGCTCCCTTGTTGGAGCGCATCGAGCTACTCAATATCTTCACGTCACCCGTTTGGGTGTCATAGATATAGAGGCCTTTGCTGTAAACAGAAATATAGAGTTTGCCTTCTTCGTCTTCTGTCATGCAATAGAAACCTCCTTCACTGGCAAATCTCAATTTCTGCTGATAAGTGCCAGTGTGCGGTTGATAGCTGTAAAGGCCATTGCTGGTTCCTATCCAGTAATTACCTTTCTTGTCTTTATAGATATAGCTGGTTCCCGCGGGCGAGGCGGGATGGCTCACTATCTTTCCATCTGGGTCAAACTGGAAAACGCCGCTGTTTTGCACCGTGCACCATGTATAACCCGCCTCATCGCTGACCAAAGAAGAGACACTGCTGCCTATCACGTAATTTTGTCCCGAGAAGTTCCAGCTGTTGAAAGCCTGCTCTTGGTTGTTGATGAGATAGAGCCCTTTCTTGTAACAGGCTATCCAAAGGTTGTTGTCTTTGTCCTCAATGATATCGTTGACCCACGAATTCGCTAGGCTGAAACGCTGCTCGTTTTGGTTAACATAAGGGACAATGGACTTACTGCCGTTAGGAGCCCAAAGCACCCCACTTTCCGAAGTGCCCAGATAAAGATTACCCAAATGGTCGAAAGTGGCACTGTTGATAGTCACCTCCTCATAACGGCCAAAGTCATAGCCCGCGTCCAATAACTTACCCGTAGGGAAATCATAATAGAGTATGCCATGCATACAAACTATCATCAAGGCGTTGCTACGTTGCTGGAAAAAAGCGACGGGAGCTCCTTTTGGAGAATCGTAAGGAGTGATGAGCATCTTGCCGTTTTGCCGATGGAATCGGTAAAACATAGGCAAATGACTGCTCTGCCACAGGTCTCCATGCGTATCCTCAAAGACGTGGGTATAAAATAAGTTCGAGTCCTTGGGGCAATATTCTTTCTCTCTTCTCAGATAATCTGTGCCTTTGCGCACAGAATAAAGTCCATAACCCGCGCTACCTATCAACACATCCCCTTTCCTGTTTTCGATGATGGAATAGACACGGGGCGAGCGATTGTCGGGGAAAGGATAGCGCACAAAACAATTGCCATGGTAATCGTAGCGCATAAGTCCCTTGGCCGAACCTATCCATAAACGCCCTTGCTTGTCTACATGGAATTCCGTGATGATATTGTCCAGTATTGAGGTAGTGTCGTTTTTGTCGTGCCGATAGTTGACAAAACGATAACCGTCAAAGCGGCTCAAGCCAAAATCTGTCCCCACCCATATAAAACCATAACGATCTTGAACCACGCAATTGATAAGCGAGCTTGAAAGCTTATCGGAATGAAACAGCTTACCATTGTCCGCATAGACGAGCAAGCTTGCCAACAGGCAGGCTATACCTATAAATATATAATAAGATTTCCTCAAGTTCATGGTCAACATCACTGCTTAGGCGATTGGTTTCATAGCGTAAGTCTCACAGATGCAAAATTAGTGAATGAGATTTTAAAAAAAGAATTTTTCGCCTAGAAAAAGCATTTATGAAACAAATAGAAAAGTATCAGCTACGATTTTTTGCCCGTAAATTAAAAATATATGCGTAAATTTGCAACATCCTTAACTTTTTACCTTAAATTCTGAAAAGCAAGTAAATATGAGCAACAAATCAACCAAACAGGAAGAGGCTGGCTTCTATCGCCTCAATTGGTTGCAGCGCATAGGATTCGGAAGCGGAGACTTGGCGCAAAACCTAATCTACCAAACGATCAGCATGTATTTGCTGTTCTTCTACACCAACGTATATGGTCTAGATGCGGGTGCCGCCGCCACGATGTTCTTGGTGGTACGCCTGATTGATGTTTTATGGGATCCCTTGGTGGGTACGTTCGTTGACAAGCATAACCCTCGCTTGGGTAAATACCGTTCCTACTTGGTGTTGGGCGGTATTCCATTGACTGCTTTCGCCATTCTTTGTTTCTGGGATGGCTTCTCTGGCTCATTGCTATACGCCTACGTTTCCTACGTGGGTATGTCGATGTGCTACACTTTGATTAATGTTCCTTACGGAGCGTTAAACTCCTCTTTGACAAGAGACACCAACGAAATCACCATCCTCACCTCCGTGCGTATGTTCTTGGCCAACCTTGGCGGATTGGCCGTAGCGTCTGGTATACCTATCGTGGTAGACTTCTTCGCGCCTAAGGATGCCAATGGAGAAGGCATTATCAATACGCCCGAGGCAAGTTCCGCTTGGTTTATCACCATGGCCATCTATGCCGTTGTGGGTTTCCTCCTCCTGCTCTTCTGCTTCTCCCAGACCAAAGAGCGCGTGGTGATGGATGCCAAGGAGACTGCCAATGTCAAGGTAAGTGACCTTTGGCAAGAATTCGTTCGCAATCGCCCCTTACGCATCATCGCTTTCTTCTTCATCACGGCCTTTGCCATGATGTCCGTGGGCAATGCCGCCGGTTCTTATTATATGACCTATAATATGGCTGCCACCTCCGACCAATTGGCCATCTTCATGGGATTGGGTTCCATTCCCGCCTTTATCTTCATGCCGATGGTTCCCGCCATCAAGCGTGCGGTAGGCAAGCGAGGCATGTTCAACATATTCCTTTCCATCGCCATCCTGGGCATGATTATCCTCTATATCGTTTCCATGGTTCCATCGCTTAAATCGCATCTGTGGATTGTATATGTAGCGCAATTCATCAAATCCACTGGTGTCATCGTGGCAACTGGATATATGTGGGCATTGATACCAGAAGTCATCTCTTATGGTGAATACACCTCTGGCCGACGCATATCTGGTATCGTCAATGCGTTGACGGGCATCTTCTACAAAGCAGGCATGGCCTTGGGCGGAGTGGTTCCAGGCTTGGTTCTGGCCTATGTACAATTCAACCCGAAAGTACCTACGCAGACATTGTTTGCCGAGCAAGGCATACTTTGGTTGGTATGCGTCATACCCGCCTTGTTGCTCTTGCTGGCCATGTTTATCATATCCAAGTATGAGCTAACCGACGAAGTCATCGATAAAATCAACCGCGAAATAGAAAAAAGATCCAACTAACCTATAACAATTACGCATTATGAAAAAAACTTTCGTGACTTTAGGCTTATGCCTTTTGGCCATATCTCCCATGTGGGGACAAGGACTCAAGGATGTAGTGGGCAAGTATTTCCTCATAGGAACTGCCCTTAACTCCAGCCACATCAATGGCACCAACACCAAGGAAGTGGAATTGGTAAAGGAACAATTCAACGCTATCGTGGCGGAAAACTGCATGAAACCCGAGAGCCTATCCCCCAGCGAGGGCGTATGGAACTGGGATGAGGCCGATAAATTCGTGCAGTTTGGCATTGACAACAACATAACTGTCACTGGACACACGTTGCTTTGGCATAGCCAGGCCGCCCGCTGGATGTTCAAAGACGAAAACGGAAAGCTGCCCAATAGGGAAGTGCTCATCAAGCGCATGCGTGACTATATCCACACCGTGGTAGGCCGCTACAAGGGAAAGATTAAGGGATGGGATGTCATCAACGAAGCTTTCCTCGACAACGGAGACTACAGGCCCAGCCCCTGGTATCGCGGCATAGGCCCCGAGTATTTCGAATTGGCGTTTAAATTCGCCCACGAAGCAGATCCAAACGCAGAGCTTTATTACAACGACTATTCCATGTCCAACCCCAAGAAGCGTGAGGCCGTGGTAAAACTCATCAAGAGACTGAAGGCCGCTGGTTGCCGCATCGACGCGGTGGGCATGCAGAGCCACAACGGACTCGACTATCCCGACATGGCAGAATACGAGAAGAGCATCCAGGCTTTCATCAACGCTGGTGTGAAGGTGATGGTAACAGAGCTGGACATCAACGTGCTGCCCAACCCCGAAGGCTTCAGCGGCGCGGACATCAGCAACAATTATGAGTTGCAGGCAAAATACAACCCCTACACCAAGAAGTTGCCCAAAGAGGTAGAGGAGAAATTCAACGCCCGTGTGTTGGAGCACTTCAAGATTTACAAGAAGTATGCCGACAACATCTTGCGTGTGACCTGGTGGGGCGTAAGCGATGGCGAGAGCTGGCTCAACGGATTCCCCGTAAGGGGCAGAACCAACTATCCTTTGCTCATAGACCGCAAAGGTAAAGTGAAACCTGTAGTGAAAGAAATCATCAAACTGTTTGAAGAAGAAAAATAAACCATAACATCTATGAAAGCAAGATATCTATTCCCTCAAGACTACATGGCTGACCCCTCAGCTCATGTATTTGGTGACCGTCTCTACATCTATCCTTCCCACGACTGGGATAGCGGTGAGTGTTTCGACGATGACGGCGGACATTTCCAGATGAAAGACTACCACGTGCTGTCTCTCGATGACGTAATGAACGGCGAGGTAACCGACCATGGCAAGATATTTGGCGTGGAAGACGTTGCCTGGTGTGAGAAACAGCTGTGGGACAGCGATATCGTGGAGCTGAACGGCAAGTATTACCTGGTGTTCAGCGGCAAGGACTATAATGGTTGCATGCGCTTGGGCGTGGCTATAGCCGATAGACCCGAAGGCCCATTCAAGCCTCTGCCCGACCCCATCCGTGGTTCCTACTCCATTGACCCCTGCGTCTTCAAGGACGATGACGGCAAGATTTACACCTACTTTGGTGGTATCTGGGGCGGCCAGCTGCAGTGGTATAAGGACAACAAGATGCTCAAGGACGAGTATCTGCCCTCTGGCAAGGAACCCGCGTTGCCTTCCAGGGTGGCCTTGATGGCTCCTGACATGCTGCAATTCGCCGAGGCTCCCAAGGCCGTGCTGGTTGTGGACGAGGAAGGAAAGCCCCTGACGGCGGACAATCCCCATCGTTTCTTCGAGGCCAGCTGGATGCACAAGTACCAGGGCAAGTACTATTTCAGCTATAGCACAGGTGACAGCCACCTGCTTTGCTATGCCGTGGGCGACAATCCCTATGGTCCCTTCACCTACCAGGGCGTGATACTGGAGCCAGTAGTGGGCTGGACCACTCACCATTGCATCACGGAGTACAAGGGTCAGTGGTATCTCTTCCACCACGACTGCGTGCCCAGCAATGACAAGACATGGCTGCGCAGCCTCAAGGTGATGCCTCTCACCTACGACGAGAATGGAAAAATCTTAACCATGAAGAGCGAATAAAGCCAGAGGCCAAGCCCATATCCTCATAGACATACATTATGTGACTTGGTCTTACGATTACCCTTGGCAAAGGACGCTAGCCGTCCTTTGCCAAGTTTTTTATATCATTCCGCCACAGATTCGTCGTAGTGAGCGACAAAGCCATCAAAGCAAACCTATCAACAAATTGTAGAGTGGGCATTAAAAATAAATATCGTTTTGCTCATAAAGTAAAATTATATTTAATAAAATATCATTTTATCTCATAATTCAATATCTGTTTTCAGAAAAATACATATCTTTGCAATTGCCAAGCATAAACAAGATTAACATGAAAAAATATATCAATTATTTCCTGATAAGACTAGTATTTGTGTACGCTATATTAGTCGCGCTGGGTGTCTTAAACCTCATCCCATGGAAAAGATCAATCTATGACTGGAAAGCCCATCTCATACTTATAGCTGTGGTAGCGGTTGGATCATACACGGGCTACATATTCGCTCAATATAACAAGCTCAAGGAAAAGACCGAAGCCCTGGAAAATGAGCGCAAAATAGAATAAAAAAGCGCACAATCATATTAGTTCGATAAATGTAGAGACGCGTTTTCGCGTCTCAGCAAGCAAGATGGCTGAATAAAATCGCCACTTGTGGAGGCCTGGCGGTTTGCTGAGACGCAAGAATGCGTCTCTACACTTAGCACTCGCTATATTGGCATTAGAAACCATGGCTATTCCGCCGCTGGCCCATCGTAATGTACGAGCAACAGCGTGGCAACAATGGCGATCAACAAGGTGGCGGTAACAACACTCATCATATATTTCTTTTTTGGTGTTCTACCGCAAAATTAGCCATTGTTTTTGACTCCCGCAAGCCCACAACCATATCGTACCTGTTTCTTCAAATTTTCGAAACAACCAAGGGCAAAAATCTCCCCCAACACCCCCAAATCATGCACGCAGACGCATAGCATCAGTCCCGCGACATAAACCTATAATTAGCATGAGTTCGACGAATTTCTACTTGTGCACATAATCTGTCATTGCCAAAATTGGAAAAGCATGGTTATAAACTCCATTCACTAGCTATATAAACCTGGAGAATACTATTAACAAGTCTATTCCACGACGTGAAACAGCCATTCCACGACGTGGAATAGCTATTTCACGACGTGGAATGGCTGTTTCACGTCGTGGAATAGAGTTAGATAGTAGCTTCATGGGATTTATATAGCCTGTGAAAGGAACTTATATAGCTAGTTCCCGCGACTTTAGAAGAGAGTGACGGGAACTAGAGACAAGGCAGCATGAGGAAGGAAAAGAAGGCTCAGCGATGGGCGAAGCGCACCAGGAGGATGCTGGCCTCATAAAGCAGCCAGATGGGAACAGCCACCAGCATGAGGGTGAAAGCGTCTGAAGTGGGGGTGATGATAGCCGCCACGAGCAAGATGACTATAATGGCGTGGCGACGGAAACGGGACATGATAGCCGATGAAATCAGCCCAAACTTGGCCAAAAGGAATGAAACGACAGGTATCTCGAATACCACGCCCAGCATCAACGACATCGTCGCCAACGTGTCCATATAGCTTTGCAGGGTAATGAAATTGTCCACCTCCGCCGCCACTTGGTAGGTACCCAAGAAGCGGAACGTGAGGGGGAAGATGAGAAAGTAGTTGAGCAGCACGCCCAAGGCGAACATCACGTAGCCGCCACCCACTACGCCATAGGCGTATTTCCGTTCCCGGGCGTAAAGGGCGGGCGAGACGAAGCGGAACAACACATATATTATATAGGGGGAAGCGCAGATGATGCCCACGTACAGGGAAGCCTGCATGTGGATCAAGAACTGCTGCGCCAAGCCCGTATTGATGAGCTTGACGCTAAATGGAGATATGCCACCGAAATCGGGAAACAGGCAGAGGCTAACATCGTGAAGCCATCGGAAGGTGACGAAACCTGGCTCCTTCGGGGCCAACAACAGCGCGAAGACCTGGTCTTTCAGCAGGAAAGCCACGACCGCGCAGGCCACCGTCACCGCTATCACACGGATAAGGCAGCCCCGCAACACGTCCAAATGCTCCCAGAAAGTCAGCTCGTTGGCGGTCTTCGAGGGATTCATTCCTTCTGCTGTTCCTCTTTCTTGGTATTCGCGTCGTCAGCGGGAGCGTCCACGTCGAGGTCTTTCTGCACCTCGTTCATGCCGTCCTTGAAGCTGCGTACTCCCTTGCCAAGTCCCTTCATGAGTTCAGGTATCTTGCTGCCACCGAACAGCAAAAGGAAGATGAGCAGGATGACAAGCAGTTCTTGCCCGCCAAGTCCCAAAATCAATGGTGTAAACATCATGTTCACTTACGGATTAAATGTTTGATGACTAAGTATCCACCCACTACTTGGAGCGCCATGCCAGGCAAGCCGAGGCGAAAGTCCTGTGCCGCCAGGTAGAAATCTCCCTTCATGGCCCATTCGCCCAAAGTACCCAGCACCTGGTATCCCAACACCACGCCCAGCACAAGCAAGAGCGATACACGTTGGAAACGATGAGCCGCGTAGCCGGCGAAGAGCGCCAACAGAGTGGACTTCAACAGGATGGCGGGCAAGGCGGAAGCGTGGGGCATGGTGAAGAACAGGCTGTTGACCACGGGCGAGAGCACCGCCGTGAGCAGTCCCACTTGCCAACCATACTTGTAGGCACCCACCAATGTGAAGAAATAAATGGGCAACCACATCACGCCGCCTTGCGGCACGAGGTGGAACAACTGCGGCAACACGATATTGCCTATCACGAAAAGGGATGCCACCAAGTAGGTCTTGGTCTCACGGTATCCCAAAGTGCAGAGTCGGTTTGCTATTTCCATATACAATATAACTTTAAACGTTTACTTTTATTGCCAGGCCGGGGAACATCCGCTTCACGAAACCATCCACTACAGGCATGGCCTCCTCCGCGGTTAACGCCTCACGGCAAGCGGTCTCCAAGGGACACCATCCATCCCCTGCCCTGTTGCGGATGGCAGACACCCGCTCTCCCCAACTCACGGAGATACCCGCTTGGCGCAAAAGATGCACGGCGGGCAGGCTAATCACCTCCGCATACACCTCCTTCACGCCTGCCGTGGCCACCACGGCGGCCGCTCCCTTTCCTATCACCTTATCCGCGAGGAGAGCGTTCCGCATATAGCCCGGGTCTTCAGCCAACAATGTATAGAGGTCTATCACGCCCCGGCGATGAAAGGTTCTCACTTCCCCGTCCTTCTGGAGCACGCAGGAATAGCCGCCTTCCCTTAACAAGCGAACGAGATCGGCCATCATAGCGTGTCTTGCTTCAGCTTTTCCACGAACTGGTCTATGCGCTGCATCTCCTCGGGGATGTTGATGTTTTGCGGGCAATGGGGCACGCACTGGGCGCAGCCTATGCAGTGGTCGGCCTGGCGCAGGCGGGGCACGCTGCGGTCATAGCCCACCAGGAAGGCTCGCCTGGCCTTGCGGTAGTTCTCGTCTTGCGCGCTTTGGGGCATGTTTCCCTCGTTGATGCAGCGGTTGTAGTGCAGCAACACGCCCGGTATGTCTATGCCATAGGGACAGGGCATGCAGTACTTGCAGTCGTTGCAGGGTATGATGGAGTAACCCAAGTAGAGTTTCGCTATCTCCTCCAGGAAGGCGTTGTCTTCCTCCGTCAATGGCTTCAGCGGGGAATAAGTGCGCAGGTTGTCTTGCAGGTGTTCCATATAAGTCATGCCGCTCAGCACGGTGAGCACGCCAGGCCAAGTGCCCGCGAAGCGGAACGCCCAAGAGGCGACGCTCCGTTCTGGCTCCCTTTGCCTGAGACGGGCCATGAGATAGTCAGGCAAATTGCTCAGCCTGCCTCCCAACAGGGGTTCCATGATTACGGCGGGAATACCTCTTTTCTCCAACTCCCCATAGAGGTAGACGGCATCGGTGTTTCTGTCGTTCACCTCCTTGGCGTGCTTCCAGTCCACGTAGTTAAGCTGTATCTGCACGAAGTCCCACTTGTATTCGTCGTGCTTGGAGAGCAGATAATCAAACACCTCCACGTCTCCATGATAGGAAAAACCCAGGTTGCGGACGCGCCCGGCTTCACGTTCCTGGAGCAGGAAGTCCAGCATGCCGTTGTCCAGGTAACGCTTGTGGAGATTTTCCATGCCGCCTCCTCCCACGCTGTGCAGGAGCATGTAGTCGATGTAGTCCACCTTCAGTTCCTTGAAGGAGTTATGGTACATGGCAAGGGAACCCTCCCTGGTCTGCGACTCGGGCGAGAAGTTGGAGAGCTTGGTGGCTATATAGTAGCTCTCGCGGGGATGCCTGCTCAGGGCAATGCCCATGGCCCGCTCCGAGAGGCCTTGGCAATAGGCGGGGGAAGTGTCAAAATAGTTCACGCCATACTTGATGGCGTAGTCCACCTGGCGGTTGACCATCTCTTGGTCTATCTCCTCCTTCTCGTCACTCACCTTCTTGGTGGGCAGGCGCATGCAGCCATATCCCAGGAGGGAGACTTTCTCCTTGGTCTTGGGATTCTCCCGATAGGTCATCTTGCCCAAGGGGATGGAACTGGTCTCCTTGCCTGGCTCGCCCGTTGATTGCACTTTGTCTCCACAGCCATAGAGAGCGGCCGTGGTCACGCCTGCGCCTATTCCCAGGGTCTTGAGGAAACGGCGGCGGGTTATCTCTTTCTTGTTTTGCTTGTCCATGGTGATAGTCTGGGATTAGTTTACGCGATGCGCCTCATGCCCTTCCACGTAGATTGCGCTGAAAGGACGGGCTGGGCAAAGATTCTCACAAGCTCCACAACCAATGCAACGCTCAACGTTGACGGCCGGGATGCGCAGTGATTTCTCGTCCTTGGGGTCTATGGGTATCATCTGAATGGCGCCCGTGGGGCAATGGCGAGCGCAATTACCACAATTGACGTTATCGGTGAGCACTACGCAATTTTTCTTTATCCACACGGCATGACCTATGTGGATGGCGGATTTCTCGGATAACTCTACGGGATGGATGGCACCCGTGGGACAAACCTCACCGCACTTGGTACACTCGGGACGGCAATAGCCGCGCTCGAATGACATTTCCGGTTGCATCAATGTCATCAGGTTACCAGAAGGGCGCAACACGCCATTGGGACAAACGGAGACGCAGAGCTGGCAACCCGTGCAATGTTGCGCCATGTGCTGGGCACTCCAGGCTCCCGGCGGCAACAGGGGTGTCTGCCTGTTGGGAATTTGCTTGTCTTCTATTGCCGCCAATCCTCCGTCCACTTTCTTGTCTTGCGCCTTGGCGACGGCGGCGACGGCCGTGGCAGAGGTAAGAGCGAGGAAGGAACGCAGGCCTTGGTCTACCTTCCTGTCCCCAGTCGAAGTGGCTTTCCGCTTGGGGTGCGTATAATGGATGGCGTTGACATGGCAGTTCTCCAGGCAATCCATGCAGGCCACGCACCTGCTGTAGTCTATCCGGTGTTCCTTCGTGTTGATGCAGGCAGCTTTGCAATTGCGTCCGCAAAGGCCGCAGTTGACACATTTAGAGGTGTCTATGACAGGCTTCAGCCAAGAGAACTTGGCCACGAAACCCAAGACAGTGCCCACGGGGCAAATGGTATTGCAATAGGTGCGCCCGTGTCGCCAAGCCAGGAAGCCAACCGCCAGCAACGTGAAAACCGCTATCAGGAAAGTGGGCAGGCTGCGCAGCCATACATCCACGGAGTAGAAAGCGTAGCTGTCTACTCGCTCGGCGAAGTAGGCCAAAAAGTTGTTGCCCCACATCCAAAGGGGTTGTAATAAGTTGTTGGCGATGCGCCCATAGGAACTATAGGGAGCCATGAGAGCGGCGATGGAGGTGAAGCCCGCCAGCAACAGGACCACGAACGCCACCAGCACGCCATAGCGCAACCATGACTTGGCCGGAGAATAACTATAGGGATTACGTTTACCCCGTTTGCCCAGCCATGCCACGATGTCTTGGAGGACACCCATGGGACAGATGACAGAGCAATAGGCCCTGCCCAGCAGCAGGGTCAACAGCAACAGGATAACCACCACCGCCACGTTGAGTCCCAACACGGCAGGAAGAAATTGCGTCTTGGCCATCCACCCAAACCACGCATGCGCCGTACCCGTGAAGTCAAGGAACAGCAACGTGATGAGGGTGAAAAACACCAACGCCAAAATGATTCGGATTTTGCGTGACATTGCGGGAAGTCTTGTTCTCAGCCGCAAATTTACCAATTTTTCCGAGTTCCAGCCTAATACATTTTACAGAAAATACTACCTCCATTACATGGCGAAAGTTTCTTTCACTAAAAGCGGAGGCTTTTGAGTTTTTTTTAACCCAAATCGCCCATTAGACTACAAAGTTTCTCACGCTAAGTCTAAAAGAATTTGACAGATGAATGAGGGAATAACCTGTCGGAAGTTTGGTCATTAGCGAAAAAAGAACTAACTTTGCGAAATATAACCATAAAAACCACACATGACCAACAACATACGAGAGCTGACCTTGGCTCAAATCCAAACTCTCTGTGAGGGGGCAAGCCACATGGACGATTTGCTGATACTCACCGATCACTTCCCCCGCACGCCCCTCAGTTCTCCGCTTAGAATGGGGTGCGTCATGATATCCCTATGCACCTCGGGCACGGGGCATTATACCATCAACGCCAAGGATTATGAGTTCAAGCCCCATGACTTCCTGCTGCTTAGCGAAGGACAAATATTGACCGGCTACCATGTAAGCGATGATTTCTCCGGGCTCTCCTTCATCGTCAGCCCAGAACTTACGGAGGAAATCATCAAGGGCGTGCAAAACCTCTCGCAACTCTTCATGTTCTTCCGTTCCCGCCCCGTTTACCGATTGGGAGAGGAAGAAGTCGACACTTTCATTTTCTATTTTAACCTCATCAAGCAAAAGATAGATGGCCAGCAGCGTGTCTTCCGCAAGGAGATAATCACCGCATTGCTGAAAGCCACGCTCTACGAGCTGGGCGAGAACATCTGGGAAGAGGGGGAAATCAAAGCCGTGCAATACAGGGCGGAAAGAGTGTTCAACAACTTCATCAAGCTGGTGGAAGCCAACTTCCGCAGGGAAAGGCGCGTAGGCTGGTACGCGGAGCAACTCTGCATCTCGGCCAAATACTTGTCGGAATCAGTAAAACAGGTTAGCCAGCGCACCCCCAACGAATGGATAGACCATTACGTAATCGTGGAAATGAAAGTGCAGCTGAAAAACACGATGAAAAGCGTGAAAGAGATAGCGCAGGCGATGAACTTTCCCAACCAGAGCTTCATGGGCAAGTATTTCAAGCAGCATACGGGACTCTCGCCCCTTAAATACCGCAAAAGCTAAGCCTCTTCACCCAGCAATTCCTTGGCCACGAGACAAAGCTCATCATACCATTCTTTCCCGAAGCGGCGGATAAGAGGCCGCTCCAAGAATTTATATACGGGCAATCCTATTCTCTCCCCCTTCGCCACGGCGGCGGCGCATACACGCCAGCGATTGTAGTTTAGCCCGTAAAGACCATGCCCAAAGTATTTCTCGCGAATGGGATAAAGGGCACACGAGACAGGCTTCACGAAAGAGGTCTTTCCCGCGCGGTGTGCTTTCTCCAAGGCGCATAGGCAAACGCCATTCTCATAACAGGTGAAGACGCAATCTCGGCCATTGACGATACTGGTCACCAAGTCGCCTTGCTCGTCTATGTATGATACGCCTTGCTTGTCTATCACCGCCTGCGCCTGGGCGGAAAGGTCGCCCCACACTTCGTCCAGCGCGTCCTCCATGGCGGCTATCTCGTCTAACGTGACTGGAGCGCCCGCGTCTCCCTCCACGCAACATTGGCCTTTGCAGGCATCCAGGTCACAACAAAATTTCTCGGTGAATATATCGGGAGACACCAACACGTCTCCCACCTGTACGATATGTAGGTCTTTCTTTTCCATCTGCTTGTTGGTTTACCACGCGATAGGCGCCAGCCCTTGCTGCCTCAAATATTCGTTGCAACGGGAGAAATGGTGATTGCCAAACCATCCTCCCCGGTTAGCGGAGAGCGGAGAGGGATGCACAGACTGCAATACCAAGTGCCTTGACTGGTCAATGAGGCTTACCTTGCTACGGGCATATCCTCCCCAGAGGATAAACACCAGGTGGTCTCGCTCGGCGTTAAGTGCCTTGATGGCGGCATCGGTAAAGGTCTCCCAGCCTTTCCGCTGATGGCTGCCAGCGATATGTTCCCTCACCGTGAGCGTGGCATTGAGCAACAGCACGCCCTGCCTGGCCCATCGGGTAAGATTGCCTGACGCGGGAATGGGCGTGCCCAGGTCTAGCTGTATCTCCTTGAAGATATTCTGCAACGAGGGAGGAAAAGGAACGCCATCGTTTACCGAGAAGCTCAAGCCGTGAGCCTGGCCTGGCTCATGATAGGGGTCTTGTCCTATGATGACCACTTTCACCTCATTGAAGGGGCAGAGATTGAAGGCATTGAACACCAACCTGGCGGGTGGGTAGCAACGATATTGCTGGTACTCGGAGCGAACAAATTCGGCGAGTTCACGAAAATACGGTTTCGTGAACTCGCCTTGCAATTGTTGTTTCCAACCGCTCTCTATCTGTACGTCTTTCACCAGAAGGAGCGGAATTTATTTGTCTTCTATCAGATTCTCACCCGTCATGTCCGCAGGCTGCTCCAGTCCCATGATGTGAAGGATACTGGGTGCCACGTCTGCCAGACGTCCGTTTTTCACCTTGGCGGAGTTGTTGTCGGTCACGTAGATGAAAGGCACGGGGTTGAGTGAGTGTGCCGTATTGGGCGTGCCATCGGGATTGATGGCGTTGTCGGCGTTGCCATGGTCTGCGATGATGATAGCCTCATAGCCCACTTTCTTGGCGGTTTCTATCACTTCTCGCACACACTGGTCCACTGCCCATACAGCCTTGGCGATGGCGTGGTAAACGCCCGTGTGCCCCACCATGTCGCCATTGGCAAAGTTCACCACGATGAAGTCGTACATGTCTTCCTTGATGGCTCCCACCAGCTTGTCTTTCACCTCGTAGGCGCTCATCTCTGGCTTCAAGTCATAAGTAGCCACCTTGGGACTGGGCACCAAAATGCGGTCCTCGCCCTCATAGGGTGCCTCGCGGCCGCCATTGAAGAAGAAGGTGACATGGGCGTATTTCTCGGTCTCGGCGGTATGCAGCTGCTTCTTGCCTAACTTGGAGAGGTACTCGCCCAAAGTGTCTTCCACGTTCTCCTTGGGGAAGAGCACGTCCACGCCCTTGAAATTGGCGTCATAGGGAGTCATGCAATAATAGTGCAAATCCTTGATGGTATGCATGCCTTCCTCGGGCATGTCTTGCTGCGTGAGCACTTGCGTCAACTCCTTGGCGCGGTCGTTGCGGAAGTTGATGAAGATGACCACGTCGCCCTCGCCGATGGTTCCGTCTACGGAACTGTTGTGGATGGCCTTCACGAACTCGTCGGTCACGTCCTCGTCATAGCTCTCCTGCATGGCCTTCACCATATCGGTGGCTTGCTTGCCCTTGCCTTCCACCAAGAGGTCGTAAGCTTCCTTCACGCGATTCCAACGCTTGTCACGGTCCATGGCATAGAAACGGCCGATAATGCTGGCGATATGGGCATCGTTGGCCTCGCACACTTTCTGCACGTCCTCAATGAAGCCCTTGCCGCTCTTGGGGTCTGTGTCACGGCCATCCATGAAGCAATGCACGAAGACCTGGTCTTTCAGTCCATACTCCTTGCCCACTTCTATCAGCTTGAAAAGGTGATCCAAGGAGGAGTGAACGCCTCCCGTGGAGGTAAGACCCATCAAGTGAAGTTTCTTGCCCGTCTCCTTGGCATAACCATACGCGGCCACGATGCCGGGATTCTTCAGGATGCTGCCGTCCTTGCAGGCGCGGTTGATTTTCACCAAGTCTTGGTATACGATGCGGCCTGCGCCGATGTTAAGGTGACCCACCTCTGAGTTACCCATCTGGCCATCGGGAAGACCCACGTCTTCACCGGATGCGTTCAGCTGGGAATGGGCGGAAACAGCGTACAAGTAATCGAGGTAGGGCGTGGGAGTGTTGTATATCACGTCACCCTGGCCATGCTGGCCAATTCCCCAACCATCGAGAATCATCAATAAAGCTTTCTTTGCCATAACGTTCTTCCTTATATTTTAGTTAAGACTTTCCACACGCGAAAGTAGTGATTTTATTCGAGATATCCACATCATGTCCACAAAAATCAAGGTTTTGCGTGGAAAAGTTTCCGAGCACGGATAGGCGGGCTGGGCGATTGGCAAGTGCCAGGGCATGCTCTCTGCCATCGCGCGTTTCCTCACGCGCGCATATTATATATAATGTATAGGGACACGGGTATCAGCCGTAAGAAAAGATTTTCCCACATGGGCGTTGGGTCTTTACGGGAAAACGCGTATATTCGCGGAAAACATGATTGCGCCATGCCACGAAAAGAATATCAAGAAATCAACACTTGCGCCGAGCTGACAGAGCGGGTGCAAGAACTGGGCATTCTTCCTTTCTTGCGCCTCCTTGGCGATGGGTGGTCTGCCGAGGAGATGGGCAGCGAGGAAGTGCAATACACTATGTTGCCCGATGGCGGATGGGAATGGCCCATGTGGAAGTGGAAAGGAGAGGTCATCCGCGAGAGCGGTTGCGCCTATGGCAAGTTCATTGACGGCAAGGCCTGCTTCATCAGCAAGGAGTGGTGGCCCGACTTCTGCAACTATCGCCGCCATCGCTTCCCTTTGCCAGAGGAAGGTAGCTTGGACGACATGATCTTGCAGACCCTGCGGGAGAACGGTAGCCTTACAACAAGGGAGCTGCGTGCCGCCTGTGACTTCACGGGCAAAAATATGAGGGGCAAATTTGATACCTATGTCAGGCGCCTGGAGATGGCGTGCCGTGTGGTGATAGAAGACTTTGTCTATCCCGTGGACCGCCACGGCAGGGAATATGGATGGGGTTGGGCATTGCTTACCACCCCCGAGGCTCGTTTTGGGCGGGAGGCTTGTGCCCCCGACCGCACTCCCGAGGAGTCCCGGGAGCGTTTGGCTTGTCATCTGCGAGACATCCTGCCTCGGTGTGACGAACAGTTGCTGGATTTTATCCTGAAATAAGCTTGGCGGCGATTACACATCGCCGCCACGGGATTCTCGCTTTTAGAGGTGCGAATGCGCGTCTCTATAGCTTTTGTCGAACTCACTTAAATATGCGTCTTTACCCCTGACCCTTTCTTGGCCTGTAGACAAAACCGCCAAATCACACAATAAAAATCCGCCATTTGCTACAATGAATTCTCGCCATTTACTACAATGAAAATCCGCCAAATGATACAATAACATCCCGCCGACTTGGATAATTCCGAAAAAAAACATAACTTTGCATCGAGTCATAAGTGGCATGGATATGGAAAAACAAGTAAATTACAAACCCAGGATCGCAGACAGACTTCTTGCCAGGAAGCTGGAAGGCATGGGTGCGGTATTGATAGAAGGCCCCAAGTGGTGTGGTAAGACCACCACCGCGGAACAGCAAGCACGTAGTATATTGTATATGGATGATCCGCGTGAGAAAATGCAAAACATCCAGGCAGCTGACATCAATCCCGAGATGCTCCTCGCAGGTGACACGCCTCGCTTGATAGATGAATGGCAAATAGCCCCTCAGCTATGGGATGCCATCCGTTTCTCGGTCGACCATAGGAACATGGACGGCCAGTTTATCTTGACAGGGTCAGCCGTCCCACCCATTGTCGAAGAACGTGCGGTTGTCAGCCACACAGGCACCGGCCGCATCGCGAGAGTACGGATGCGCCCAATGAGCTTGTGGGAATCAGGAGATTCCAATGGCAATGTGAGTTTGGGCGCGCTATTCCAAGGTCATGTTTCCATCATGGGTATTGGCCATCACGACATCAACGACCTCGCATGGATGGTGTGCCGTGGAGGATGGCCGAGGGCGACACTGCAAGGCATGGACATCGCGTTGGAGCGGGCATACGACTATTATGACGCTGTCGTCAATATAGATATCAGCCGCGTAGACTCCACCGCGAGAAATCCCGAGCGGGTAAAACGCTTGATGCGTTCCTATGCCCACTATCAAGGAGCCCAGGCGCCATTAAGCTCCATCAACGCGGACATGAAGGCCAACGACCATTCCAGCCTGGATGAACGGACGGTCGCTTCTTACATCGAGGCGCTGAAAAAGATATTCGTCATAGAGGACATGCCCGCCTGGAATCCCAACTTGCGCTCCAAGACCGCCATCCGCACCAGTGACACGCGATATTTCATCGACCCCTCCATTGCCGTGGCGGCTTTGGGACTTGGACCCAACGACTTGCTGGCAGACCTGAACACATTCGGCTTGTTGTTTGAGACGATGTGCGTCAGGGACCTGCGCACCTATGCGGAGTCCTTGAACGGCAATGTATATCATTACCGTGACAAGAACGGATTGGAGTGCGACGCGGTGGTACATTTGCGCAATGGCTCTTATGGGCTTGTCGAAATCAAGCTGGGTGGCGACAGACTGATAGAGGAAGGGGTTAAGACCCTTTTGCGGCTCGCCAATAAAATCGATGTCACCAAGATGAAAGCCCCATCTTTCCTCATGGTGCTGACGGGAACCGGCAAGTATGCTTTCCGGCGGCAAGATGGGGTGTTGGTGGTGCCCGTTGGTTGCTTGAAAGACTGACCATTCCCGGCCATCTCCGCACTTTCAACGAACGAGGCATATCTCCATCATTGACAAGCGACCCATAGGCTCGCGGATGGCTGTCGGGAAAGGGCTTCCCAAGTGATTAACTGAACACCCCCGAAGTGAACAACTGACCACTCGTCAAGTGAACAACTGAGCACTTGGCATAGTGTCAACTGAGCACTTCAAAAGCCCCGTTTCGTTACTCTGGAAGGTGTCGTTCTCTGCTCGTGGCCGATGCGCAGCAACTCTGCGCTGTAGCACGCCGTTATCCATCCCGTGAGGCAAAACACGAGCGACTCTCACTTGCTCGCTGCTTGCGGTCGACGTGCTACAGCGCGTCGCTACACAATTGGTTGGGAACACGCACTCCCTACGCGCGCGTATATTAATATGGTATAGGGAAAACAAAACTCCCAAGAGCGGATGCCCTTGGGAGAAAAGCGAAACCTAATCGATAAGGGCGGGCGTGAAGTTTCACGCCCGCCCCCGTTCACTATCATAACTGTCAAGAACGTCGGTTAGTCTCCATAACCTTCATTCTGCACCATTTGCTTATTGGCGTTCATCTCAAATTGTGGGATGGGATTAATTGACTTCAACGACGTGCGATCATAACTTCTCGCGCTCTCTGTCAAGATGTCATGCCAACCCCTGTCGCTCTCGTTTGTATAGCGGGTGATGGTCTCGCCCCGGCGTAAAGCGTCAAAGTAGCGATGTCCCTCGCCCACCAATTCTTTGCGACGCTCTATGTAGATGCGGTCGGCAGTGATGGTGGCGGATGTCACCAACTTGGAGGCATCTGTCGTACGATGGCTGATAACCTCGTTCAGGTAATTGGCGGCCGCACCAGGTTCTTTGTCATTAAATGCGGCCTCAGCGGCGGTGAGGTAAATCTCGGAGAGGCGCATCATGGGGATGTTGCTGTAACGTACATCACCATTCGTGGCGGGCATCTTCTGCAAGAATACCTTATTGGTGCCATATTTGGCGATGTCATCGTCATTCTTGGACTCCACGAAGATGTCATTTCTTATGTCTTGCGGGTCGGAAGTCAACATGTTGACAAAAGCCTGAGAGGCTACCAGGTCACCATAGCCAGGATAGTCACCGCCATTCTCTGCGTATAGATAGGCGATGCCTTCACGGTCGGTCCAGTCGGTACTGCCGGTAATGGCGAGCTCGAAAATCATCTCGTTGCCGTGGCTGGCGTTGGTCTTGTTCCAAGCGTCTACATACTGGTCACGGGTCCATAGCGTATAACCAGAATTGTCGATGATGTCTTTCGCTACGTTCAAGGCCTCTCCCCAGTTGCCCATGGTCAGGTAGACACGAGAGAGGATGCCCTTGGCCACCCACACGTTTACGTATCCAGCCTCTCCCTCCGTGGGCAGGGCGTTGGAATTGATGGCAGCGGTCAGGTCGCTGAGAATCTGCGTGTAGCACTCCGCCACGGTGTTGCGGGGTAATTTGGCGGTGCTTTCTACCGAGGAGGAAGGGGCGGGCACGCCCAGCGACGCTCCATTGTCCATGGTATATGGCTTGCCGTAGACACGCACCATGTCGAACAAGGCAAGCGCACGCAGCGTCAATGCCTCCGCTTCATATTGGGCTACCAGAGCTTCGTTCTCCGCTTGGTCGGAGATGCGTCCCTGCTCTATGGCATCCAGCATCAGGTTGGCGCGGCTGATTACCATATAAGGAGATTGCCACGGGGTGAAGTCCCTGCTAAAGTTGCTGGCGGTGGAGTAAGTCTGGTAATAGTACATGGAGCCGCGGTTGCTGCCCGTCACGGGGTTGTACTGTATGTCCTCTCCACGCACGTCGCCATAGACAAAGAACGTGCGAGCATAATAATCCACGTTAGTGGAGTTGCCTTTCAATGCGGCATACAAGCCCACGCGGGCGGTGCCCAGCGACTCCGAGGAAGTGATGGCTTGCTCCTGGTCTACGCCGCTAGCGGGAAATTCGTCCAGCCAATCATTGCCGCAAGCGGTAAGACTGGCAGCCATGGCCAGAGCGAAAGCTGTCTTATACAAGGAATTGAATATATTCATTTTCATATCTCGTTCTTTATTTGATTAAAAACCTATTTCCACACCAAAAGTCAATGTTCTCAAGGCGGGTGTCTCTAGCGTACATACTCCGCTTACAGGCATCTCAGGATCTACCAGCAAGTCATCAGACTTCCAGGTCAGCAAATTGGAGGCGGAGAAGTAAATCCTGGCCTTGCTTAAGCCGACGGTTTGCAGATAGCGTGTGGGAACGGAGAAGCCCAGGGTGAACGTCTTCAGGCGAAGGTAGTCCGTGGGCATCAACCAGCGCGAGGACATCTGGCCCGTGTTGCCATATTGGAATTTTGGCAACTTGGCATCTTTGTTCTCGGGAGTCCAGGTGTCTGCCGTCTTGTAGTAGCTGGGCACGGCTCCTTGGTACAGGTAGTTGTCGCCATTGCTGTGCTGCCAGGTGGCGTAATCCACCGCGTCGCCTCCCAATGAGAACGTGAACGTGAAGCCCAGGTCGATGAACTTCCAGCGCAACGTGTTGGTGAGGCCTCCCTCGATGGTTGCCTCGTGGTTGCCCACGATGACGCGGTTGGCTTTGCTCACGTCGCTCGTGGTCTTTCGGGCGTTCTCCGTGCCGTCGTTGATGTAGTAAAGCTCTGCGCCCGTCTCGCGATCCACGCCTGCGTACTCATACATATAGTAGGAATAGTATGGCTCTCCCACGCGATGTATCAAGATGCCGCTGATGACCTCGTTCTCCGTGCCGGTGAGCTTGTCTACCTTGTTGCTGTTGTGCGCCAGGTTCAAGGAGGTGGTCCAGTCAAAATCCTTGGTGCGGAAGTTGGTGGAAGTCAAAGTCAGCTCAAATCCCTTGTTCACCAACGAGCCGATATTGTAGGGCACGCTGGGCGTCTCATCTTGCACGAAGCCTGGCACGGCAGACATGGGCATGTCATAAATCAGGTCTGACGTGGTTCGGTTATAGTAATCGAAGGTCAGCGAGAGGCGGTTGAAGAATGTCATGTCCAAGCCAATGTTGAAACTTTTGTTCTTTTCCCATTTCAGGTCGGGATTTCCGATAGAGGTGACAGCTCCTCCCGCGATTCCTCCGTAATTGATGCCGATACCATAGTTGAACAGGTTCATGTAGGCATAGGCATCAGAAGGCTGGGTGCCGTTTATGCCGTATGACACGCGCACCTTACCGTCCGTGATGACATCAGAAACGGAGCTCATGAACTTCTCCGCGGCGAAACGCCATGCGGCGGATACAGACCAGAAACTTCCCCAGCGGTTGTCGCGGGCCAAGCGGGAGCTGCCGTCCATGCGGTAGCTTGCGCCTACATAGTATTTGTCGGCGTAGTTGTAGTCCACACGCCCCAGGAAAGAGGTCATCTTCGTGGTCACCATGTCAGACTGCGCGCTCGTGCTTCCAGCCAGGCTCAGCTCATACTGGTTGCCGGGATAGTCTTGTCCCGTCAGGTAGTTGAAGCTGTAGTTGTACTCCTCGGTCTCGAAGCCCAGCAAGGCGTCTACATGGTGCAGGCCGAAGTCGTTGATGTAGGAGAGCTGCGTTTGGGTGTTCAAGGTGTTGTAACCGTTCTTTACGCGTTGCATGACACCTCCAGGTCCTCCGTTGTTGGAGTACCTGTCCCAGAGCACGTCCTCTTGTCCCTCGGTGAAGTCGTAGGCTATTTTCTCGCTCAGGTTCAGCTTGTCCCAGATGTTGTAGGTCACTTGCAAGGTGTTGAACGCCCTCTTCAATACGTTCCTGTCCTTGCTGTGTTGCTGCTCGAACAGGGGATTCACCCCGAAGAGGCCGCATCCTCCCAGTAAGTTGCCATCCTCATCATAGGGAGTGGAAGATGGGTTTTGCGCCATGGTATAGTTGAGCAGCGCACCATCATAAGAGGTTCCCTCATTGGCCATGTCTTGGTTCATCTTGGAAAGCAGGGAGGTAAAGCGCAACGTGAATCTGCCCCAAGAGTGGGTGATGTTGGCGTTGCCGGTAAATCTTTCCAATCCCTGGTTGGCCACGATGCCCTCCTGCTTGGTGTAGGCCAAAGAGGTGTAGAAGCGAGTCTTGTCGCTACCTCCCGAGAGGCTTACTTGGTAGTTGGCGTGGTTGCCCGTCTTGAAGAGCAAGTCCTTCCAGTCCGTATAGCCACCTGTGGGCATGGCCGCAAAACTGTCTATGTTGCTGTCGGCGAAAGCCACTGCGTCTTCAGTGCTGTAGCCATTGTCCAAGGCATAGTTTTTCAATCCCAAAGACAGCAGTTCTCTGCGGTCTGCTCCGTTCAGCGTGGGACGATAATCTACGGCCATGTCAGAGAAGCCCCAATCGCTCCTGAAATCTACGTGGGTCTTTCCTGCCTTTCCACTCTTGGTGGTAATCACGATAACACCATTGGCGGCGCGAGAACCATAGAGGGAAGCGGCCGCCGCGTCCTTGATGACGGTCATGGACTCTATGTCGTTGGAGTTGATGGAAGCGAGAATGTCCGTTCCTGCGTCATTATAGCTTGATCCCAGTTCGCTGATGTTACCCGAGTTGACGGGCGTTCCGTCTATCACGAACAAGGGGTCGTTGCCTGCGTTGATGGAGCCCATACCTCTGATGCGGATGCTGGCCACGGCACCAGGAGAACTTGAAGAGGAGGTCACCTGCACACCAGGAATGCTTCCCGCCAACTTATCCGTCAATGAGACTACGGGCAAGTCCTCCAACTTGGTGGCGTCCATCGTGCTGGCCGCACCGGTAAACGATGATTTCTTGAAAGTACCATAACCTGTCACGATTACTTCGTCCAAGCTCCTGCTGTCGGAATGCAAGGCGATGCTCAGGTTGTTGCCGGCTTTTACCTTTTGGCTTTCCATGCCGAGGTAGCTCACCACGAGCGTGCTGCCGGCGGGTGCGCTCAGCTGGAAGTTACCGTTGATGTCAGTCACGGTACCTGTCTTTGTGCCCTCCACCAGGACGGATGCGCCAATCACTGGCTCGCCATCGTCAGCAGAGGTCACGGTTCCATTGACTTGTGTCTGTGCCAAGGCTACTCCCATGCTCAGGAACAGCCCGGCGATAAACATCATGAGTCTTTTTTCCATAAATCTCTCTCTTTTTACTGAAAAATAATTGTTAATAAACGTTTATACCTTTTCCCCAATCGCGCGGATTAGGGATGATAGGAAATCGGTACTTTACCCCGCCGATTTTGATGAAATCACATTGAAAAAGTCCCGGTTATCGGGATTCAGGATGCGGTATGGAAAGGGGAAGCTAACAATTTGAAAGGGACATATGTTTTGTGCACGGCAAACGCGTATCCGTTACCGCAAGGCAGACCAACAGCCAATTACTCTCCATATTGAGCCTAAGGCAAGATTCGACAAATCATACAATAATAATCCGCCATTTGACGCGATAGATTTCCGCCATTTCCTACAATGAAAATCCGCCAAATAGTACAATTGCATCTCGTCAATTTTGTATAATCCCAAATCGCATTAGACCGCCCCAGGTTCTTTTCCCTTTCTTGTGGGATACTCTTTGGACATCTCCGCACCTTCCACGAACGAGGCATATCACCATCATTAACAAACGCCCCTGAGGCTTGCGGATGGCTGTCTTATACTGACATAGGTAGACACATTTATAAGTAATAACTAAATGTGTCTACCTATGTCAGTATAAGACAACTGGGCACTTGGCATAGTGGTCAACTAATCACTCCCAAGGGCCCCACCTCGTCACTCCGAAAGATGAAGGAGCTATGGTTCATGCTCCCTCACGTGGTGCCACTTCATGATTTATTCCCCGAAAAAAATCGGGGAATAAGTTGCTTAATCTCCGAAAATGGACTATATTCGCGTAAAAAACAGGATGATTTACCTTCACGACTATGACCATTGGTGGGAATTCCGCTATGACTCCGCACGGCTTCTCCCCTTGCTCGGCTCTGTCAGGGCCAAGCAGGGGAAAGTATTGGGCGGCATGTCCGCCATGGGGTTCTCGATTCGGGAAGAGGCCCAACTGCAGACGTTGTCCTCGGAGCTGGTACATTCCTGGAGCATTGAGGGGGAGAAACTGGACATGATGGAGGTACGCTCTTCCATCGCGCGACGCTTGGGCATGGAAGTGGCGGGGCTTCCACCTTCCACCCGCTACGTGGAAGGCGTGGTCGAGATGTTGCTGGACGCTACTCACCATTATGCAGACCCCCTCACGGAAGCGCGCCTTTTCGGTTGGCACAACACGCTTTTCCCCACGGGCATGAGCGGACTTTATCGCATAGAGGTGGGTAAGTATCGGACGGGGGAGATGCAAGTGGTCTCGGGTGCCATGGGACATGAGCGCGTACATTATCAAGCTCCTTCCCCCGACCGTATTCCCGGTGAGATGAGGCGTTTCCTGGATTGGGTCAACGCACCCGCCCGGACAGACCCTGTGCTGAAGTCAGCCATCGCTCATTTGTGGTTTGTCACCATTCACCCTTTTGACGACGGGAACGGGCGTATTACCCGTGCCATTACCGACATGCTGTTGGCCCGCGCCGAGGACAATCCTCACCGCTTTTACAGCATGTCCATGGTCATCAAGCAGCGCCAACGTGAATACTACGATGTCCTGGAGCGGACACAAAGGGGCGATGGGGATATCACGGAGTGGCTGACATGGTTCTTGCTCACGCTAGACAAGGCGTTGGATGCCGTGGAGGGCACTTGCTCCCGGGTCAGGCAGAAGTCCCTGTTCTGGGAGCGGCATCGGGACAAGGTTTTCAATGAGCGGCAACGGAAGCTCATCAACCTGCTGCAAGAGGACTTCTACGGTAAACTTACCACTGGTAAATGGGCCAAGATAGCGAAATGTTCTCCAGATACCGCATTGAATGACATCAAGGACTTGGTCGCCAAGGGCATACTTGTCAAGGGAGAAGGAGGCGGAAGGAGCACCCACTACCTGCTGGCGGAACAGTCATAAGTTGTTAGAAAACCTCTCGCAAACCATTTGCTCTCTGCTTGCGGTCGACGTGCTACAGCGCATCGCTACATTACCGGGTGTGGATATTCGTGTCAACAACTCCCTTCTACCAACACAACTGTTTGCCATCATTCTCGCAAATAACTTTTCACCCCGATTCTGTAGCGGCGCGCTGTAGCACGCCGTTATCCGTCCCGTGAGGCAAAACACAAACAACAGCCACTTGCCCTCTATTCGTAACCGACACGCCATAGAGTTGGTTGAGAAACACGCAAGCCTTACGCGCGCGTACATTATTATAACGCGAGTTCGACGAATTCCACTTTATGTGCGCAGCCCTGTTATTGCCAAACTGTAGAGACGCATTCTTGCGTCTCAGCCAGCTGCCAAGTCTTCGCGACAGGCGATTTTATTCGGCAATCTTGCTTGCTGAGACGCAAGAATGCGTCTCTACAAGTTTTCGTCGAACTCACGATATTATATATAATGTATAGGACAGGAAAACGCCCAAGCGGCAGGATGTCGCTTGGGCGTTATATCGCTAGTCGCTATGTTCCTCTAGGGAGGATTAATAGCCGGGGTTCTGCTCCAGGTTGTCGTTCAGCTGGCGCTCGTAAGCGGGGATGGGCAACAGCCAGTGGTCGTCATCGGCGGGCATCTCCTTCTGGGTGTTGCTCGTGCCCTCAGGCACGATACCTTCGCCAGGGTAAACAGCCGGGCGGCCACTGAAGCCGATGTGCCAACGCTTCATGCAGCTGTAGCGCAAGCCCTCGCCCACGGTTTCCTTGAACCACTCGTCCTGGATGTTCTCCATGGTGGCGGCGGTGGGAGTGGCACCACGCTTGGTCTGCAGCTCGTTAAGCGCCTGGGCCGCGGTGGTGGGGTCGTTTGCCTGCAGGGAAGCCTCGGCCAGGATAAGATACATCTCACCAATCATGAAGGGCTTCACGTGCTGGCGGCCATTGGGCACGATGGAGTTGTTCAAGCCCGCGTTGGGATCGCCATAGTACTTGACGAATATGGGTATACCCGTGGCCAGACTATTGCCATAACGGAAATAATTATCGAAATCAAACCATTGCGCCAAGCGCCGGTCGGTGCTCTCATACAAAGCCAAGAGCTTTCCGGAAGGCATATAGTAAGGAGCCAGGTAAAAGCCGGTTGGCACGTAGGGATAGGAAGAGCCATTGATGTAGGCGCTATTAGTGCCGGAGCCATTCTCCGCCAACGAAGCCTCCATCTGGAAGATAGGCTCAGTGCCCTCGTCGTAAACGTACTCATATTCCATGGCCTCTTCGCTGTTGGCCAGGGCATACTTATGACCCAACAGCGATTTGGCATACTGGGCGGCCATGGGATAGTCGTGGGTGTCGAGGTAGTAACGGGCATAGAGCGCATACACCGTGTTAACATTCACATTCGGGCTGCCGGGCTGGGTGTCGTTGAGTGTCAGGTAGCACTGGTAGTAAGGATTAGATGCCGATGTCACGATACCAGCGTTAATCAGTTCCACTGTGACTGTGGTGAGCTTCGTGAAATATGTGTTAGCGGCATCCAAGTCTTTCTTGATCTGGTCATAGACCTGCTGCACGGTGGCGCGGGCGGGCTTCTCCTCCTGGTCATACTTCAGCACCAGGGGCACGCAGAGATCCGTGGCGGCCGTGCTGGGTTCGTAGTCCTTGGCGAAGAGGCGAGCCAGCTGCATGTAGGTGTAAGCACGGAAGAAGTGAGCCACGCCCAGGGCGCGGATGGCGTAAGCGTCTACGGAGGCGAAGTCCGCGTCATCAGCCATGAAAGCGGCCTCCTGCTCCTTCACGTAACCGTCGTTGATAAGGTTGTTGTAGTCCACCATGTAGCCATAGTAGCCCGACCAGATGCTCTCCACGTCCTGGTCGCTGGCGGTGAAGCTGGCGTCCGTGCGGTGCACGGGGCCATAGAAGTTACCGGAGTTCACGGTCTCGTTGAAGCCGTCGCAGATCAAGTCGGGCACCAGGGAGTACACACCATACTGCGTGGCGCGGAAGGCGGAGTAGAGTCCGTTCTCGAACTGCTGGATGTTGGTGCCGTTGATCACCGCCTCCTCGTTGTTATCGAAGCCGATGTCCGTGGTGGGCATCTCCTCGAGGTCGCAGGAGGTGAAAGCCATCAGCGACACCCCTGCCAAAAGGGATAATAACTTATATTGTTTCATTGTCTTCGTTTATGTCTTCGTTTATGATGTTAAGGGGTTAGAATGTGAGCTCCAGGCCGAAGAGGTACTGCTTGCTGTTGCCGGCGATACCGTAGGTCAGGTTGCTGTCCACCTCGGGGTCGATACCGCCATAGGAGGTCACGGTCAGCAGGTTGCGGCCGGTGAAGGTAATCTTCACGTTCTGCAGCACGTTTTGGAAGTTCAGCCACTGCTTGGGCAGCTCATAACCGATTTGCAGGTTCTTCAGGCGCAGGAAGGAGGCGTTCTCCAGCAAGTGGGTGTCAAACTGCATCACGTAGCCCTGGCTCCAGTCGGGGAACGCCGCGTTGGGATTCTCGGGAGTCCAGTAGTTCAACACGTCCTTGCTCTGATTGTAGTCCAGTCCACCCTGCATGGGGTTGTTGTAGAAATAAGCATCGTTGTTCACCATGTATTTGCCGATGACGTAGGAGAAGTCGGCCTGCAGGGTCAGGCCCTTCCATCCACCGGAGAGGCTGAAACCACCATTGATGGGGGCGTAGCGCTTCTTGCCCGTGTTCTGGGTGAGGGCTGCCTCGTCATATTTCTTGGTGGTCTCCACGCAGGTCTTGTCATCCACGTTCTCGCCAGCCTTGTACCACATGGGCGCTCCGTCCTCGGGATCCACGCCGGCGTAGATGGGCATGTAGTAGCTGACGGGGTCACCCACCACGTAAGCCACTAGGGTGTTGGCAACCACCCAACGGTCGCGGCCGTCAAACAGCTCCGTGATCTTCTGCGAGTTGTAGTTGAAGTTGGTGCTGAAACGCAGGAAGTAATCCTTGTGCTTCAAGATGTCCACGCCCAGGTTGATGTCGATACCCTGGTTCTCCATGCCACCCACGTTGCGGTAGAGCGAGGAGAAGCCCGTGGTATAGGGATAGGGCACGGCCATCAGCATGTCCTTGGTTTGACGGTTGTAGTACTGGATCTCGAAATCAATCATGTCGAGCACGCGGCCAGAGAGTCCCACGGTGAAGAGCTGCTGCTTTTCCCAGGTGAGGTCGTCGTTCAAGGCCTGCGTCATGTGCAGGGCGGGATTGTCGCCGTAGCTGGTGTTGATACCATACATCCTCAACCAGGTATAGTCACCGATGGAGGCGTTACCCTGGGTACCGTAGCTCACCTTCAGCGAGAGGTCGTCCAGCCACTTCACGTCCTTGAGGAACTTCTCTTTCTTGGCCTTCCACATGGCACCGGCAGCCCAGAACGTACCCCAGCGATTGTCCTTGCTGAAGCGGGAGCTACCATCGGTACGCAGCGAGAAGTCCACGAAGTATTTCTCTGCCCAGTCGTAATCGATACGGCCGAAGAAAGAGAGGAACTTGCTGGCGGTAGCGTCCTCTGTCATGGCGTAGGACGCCTGCGTACCGTTCTGCAGGTTCATCAGGCGGTCATCATACTGACCAGAAGAGGAGGCGGAGAAGTAGTCGTAGTTACTGTCCGTGCCCTCCTGGCCCAGCAACACCGTGAAATGGTTGTCCTCAGCGATGCTGAAGCGGTACTCGGCGGTGTTGGTGATGGTGTGCGTATACTGGTAAGCGGAAGCCTTGAGCCTTGATCCAGAACCGCCGTACAGATCGGATGACGGGAAAGCGTTGGCGTTACGACGGGTGAAAATCATGTCGGTACCGATACGCGAGGTGATGGTCAGGCCCTTGATGGGGGTCAGCGACACGAAGAAGTTGCCGTTCATGAAGTAACGGGAGTACGTGTCGGGTCTGCTGTCGGCCATATACTGGGGGTCATACATTCCGAAAGGAAAGTAGTGCAAGGGCTCGCCCGTCTCGGGGTCGTGGCTGGGGTAGAGGGGGTTCAGCAAGTAAGACAGACCACCAGCCATATAGTTGGAAGGACCGCTGGAGTTACCCCAGTTCGCATTTTGCTCGTTCTTGTCGTAAGACAGGTTGAGGTTGATGCCGAACTTCAGCCAGTCCTTGGGGCGGCCGTTCAGGTTGGTGCGCACGGTGTAACGGTCATACACGTTGCCGATGGAGGTACCTCTCTGGTGGAACTGTGAGGCACTCACCATGTAGGACATCCTGTCGCTACCGCCCTCGAAGGTGATGTCGTTCTGGGTCTGCGGATTGTTGAACTGCTGGAAGATCTCGTACCACTTGGTGTTGTAGCGGTAGCCCTTGTCATCGTAAGTCTCCTTCAAGTAAGCGGCACCATCGCCACCCATGTAGTAATCTGCGAAACCGGAGTCGAGCCAGAAGTTGTACAGCTCATCACCGCTCATCATGTTCTCGTAAAGACCTTTGTCGGCCAAGGTAGACCAACCATACTGGGTACGGAAGGTGACAGTGGCCTTGCTGTTATAGGAACCGCCCTTTGTGGTCACGTAGATGACACCATTGGCGGCGCGGGAACCGTAGATGGAGGTAGCGGAAGCATCCTTCAACACGGACACGCTCTGAATGTCGTTCGGGTTCATGGCCATCAGCGTGCGGCTGGTGGAGGGGATACCGTCTATCACGTACAATGGCTCGGAGCTGGAGCCCAATGAGCCTACGCCATGAAGGGTGATGGAGGTGGCGTTGTCGCCAGCCACACCGCTGGAAGACAAAACGGACAAACCGGCCACCTGACCTTGCAAGGCATCGAGCACGGAAGCGGAAGGAGCGTTCTTCAACTTGTCGGAGCCTACCGTGGAGACGGAACCTATCACGGTACCCACCTTACGGCCTGTACCATAAC
>OHXM01000068.1_pt1 | contig 61826 bp, 50 predicted proteins | sample 1579901 | NCBI WGS metagenome assembly OHXM01 (sample SAMEA3882528, study PRJEB24775) | human gut metagenome | biome: human-associated habitat; feature: intestine environment; material: feces | place: Netherlands | collected 2009/2010
ACAAGAATGTCACAGAGGTCTTCGACGCACAGGGAACGATCGCGGCGGCTTACGACTACTCCCCCTATGGGGCCGTGACCGGTACGGGCAGCCTCGGCCAGCCCGTCCAGTGGTCCGGCGAGATGCACGATGGGGAATTGGAACTGGACTATTATAATTACCGCTATTATAATCCTGCAGACGGCAGGTGGATCAACCGCGATCCTATCGCTGAACAGGGCGGGTGGAATCTTTATGTGTTCCTCGGTAGCAGCCCTAAAGATAAGTTTGATACTTTGGGGTTGATAGGAATATTTGGATTATTAGGAGGAGCTTTAATAGATTATGGGTTTCAAGTTACTGCAAACTATATTCAAGACAAAGAAGATCCTTGGACAGATATAGATTGGGGTTCGGTTAAAACTTCTACAGCTTTAGGGGCTGCAGGAATACCTGGAAATGTAAAAATAGGAAAAAATATATATAAAAATATTAAGGAGGCTGTTAAGATGCGCAAACGTATTAAAAATACGTCAGAAAATTCACATATATAAAGAAAAATTACCAACAGCTCATCAAAAAAAACTTTTGAAAAGAAAACAGAAAAGAGAAAATATTTATTCTGAATATAAAAATGAAATAAAGAATAATTTTTTAATTGGAATTATTCGAGGATTATCTAAAAATATAGGTTCTGAGGTTTATGAAAATTACAAAAATACGTTAGGAAACAAGTACGAAAAATGCTGTCAAGACATCATCATAATAATTATAGTAGAAATAGAAGTAGAAATAAAAATAGATTCTTTTCAACAATATAAGAACAATAACATTCTTGAGGAAAATCCAAATTATATACCACCTACAAGACCATTTTATCCTTTAAGATAAATATAAAATAATGAATTACTTATATATATTTTCTTTTGTATTAGCTATTGGCTTATCTTTTTATGTGTATGGATTAAAAAAAGGAGCATGGTATTTTTTTATAACATTTTTTATTATCTTATTAGGGATCATAGCTGACGATTTATTATTCCCTTATACAACTATAATTGCAATATTAATATTATCAATTTCATTCTATTTTTATAGAAAATTCTTTCATTTAAGAAAAGAAATAAAAAATAATAAAATCAATAAAAAAATATTAATCCTAAAAAAGTGAAAAGAAAAAAACGGTTTCGAAATAAACAAAAAAACTACTAAACATAAATAACGACAATAGAATTTCGTATATTTAATATATCGGACTGTATTCCGAATATTGTTGTAGGATCTTCTGGAACCGATGGCCACCCGCCCCCTGGCCCTCGTGCAGGACGCTTCCCTTTACTGCTACGGCGTGGACTTCAACAAGAATGTGACGGAGGTCTTCGACGCACAGGGAACGATCGCGGCAGCTTACGATTACTCCCCCTATGGACAGGCGGCTTCCACGGGCAGCCTCGTACAACCCGTCCACCTGTGGGATATCAAAAGCAGCAATGTCGCAGAACTCATGCACACAACGACTGGAATCCTCATTATCATATTTTTACAGTTAATCAGTCTCCTAGAGTAGCTGGTTGCCGGTGTTTCGATAAACATACTACAATTTCGAACAATCCCTATTATCCTGAATATACAGGCGACCTACCAAGGAGGAATTGAAACCATCAAGTAACAAAAATTATGGCAAATTATTTTTCAGGAGAAGAAATCAAAGTTGGAGATCTCATTACTACAGATAACGGACATGACAAAAATAAAGTAATGAAATTAATAGATAACACATATTTAATGCAATCTTATGGTTTAGATTGTTTTGGCGCATTATTATCTAGCAGCAGCGCTAAAGGAATGATCTTTGTATCGTTTAAAGAACTTTCATCTCCAGATACAAAATTTATAAGGAGGAAAACAATTTAAATAAAATTATGAAAACATGAATAATCATTTTAACAGATCTTTCTTTTCTATCAGGAAGCAATTTGTCATTTGCAGAAAAGGAGCAAAAGAACACACGGCAAGAATTTTCTTTTGGAGATGATCATTGTGTGACTAGATTTAATTTTTTTGAAAACTATTCAACTGATTAATACGGAAAAATATACACATTCAGTATTCAATTTCTCAAGACTGGATATGGTTAAATGGAATATTTGATAGCAGAAAGTATAATAACCGAAAATATAAATTATCCTTCTTTCCCGCATGAGTATGAACTCATCATAAATAATTGGGAAAATGTAAAAAATAGTGTGAGGAAATAAAAAATAATGATTATTATAAATCTTCTGCTTTTAAAAATTGTCATGAATGACATGATTGCAATATGCAATGGATTTTTTAAGATATGGGAAAAATAGTTTTAGTCAAAAAATATAATATATTCTACGGATTTTTATTTTCTAATTGATGCAATAGCAAGTCTTTCTTATTCTGTATTAAGAGCTATGATGCCCTGGGACACGCGACCATACGCACGCAGTGGCGGGGAACGGAATCCGTCCACAGCGACAGTTTCAGTTACAAGGCAGAAACAAACTCACCGGAGTTACCCTGAACACCACCCCTACAGTACAGCTACGATAACATCGGCAACCGCAAGACAAACGCAGGAGACAGAGAAAAAATTTATAAATGCCTATTCAATTTTATACATCTTCACGAAATTGTTATGGATTAAGATTTATTGTAACAATATATCGCCATCCGGTATACGACGAAACTTTCGAAATCTAAAAAATCATATTATGTCAAAATATATAATAATTCCTATTATTTTCACATCAACAATAGTTTATGGAGATAATCAAAAATTTAATGAATATGCAAATTTTTGCGAAAAAATGATTGTCACATTGCAGAGTTGCACGGATGAAAAATCCACTTTTTCACACTCTTCCGAATTTCCTATTATTTTATATACTGTTTTAAATGAAAATCCTTTGAAAGATTTTTTTAAATCTCAAAAGGGAGCTTTATATCATATTATGCTATTGGCAGAGATAGAAAGATTGAACCATCACAAATGGTTCAATCTTTCCTCAATGAAAAATCATGTCGATCAAATAGAAGCAGAAAAAAATACCTTATGCAACGGCATAGAGGATCCAAGTTTTGCTGTTTCCGCCAAGGAAAAAATTGTTAATTACGTAAATAATTTAAATGATAATAAATCAGATGTACTCTATTTAATTTCATATTTATTGGATATATACAAAATTAATGATTTGGAATTGTTTATGAAAATCATGTCGATATCAGATTGCGAATTGCTCAAAAAAAATAGATATAATAGAAAAAAAGATTGGTTCTTTACAAATTGATCATCTGGAACGGACAACAATCAAACATTTGATAAAAGAAATTCAAAACAAATATAAAATACATGAAAATATTTATAATGAATTAAGAAAAAAATTAAACAGTAACATAGATTGATTCGTATCAAGAAGAATTTGTATATGATAAAATTGCTTCTCCGAGAGAAATCATGCTTGTCTCCAGCAGCCTGATCTATGATGGCCTGGATGCCGTCCCCTCCTACGGTTACAGCTGCGACAACATCGGTAACCGCAAGACGGCACAGGAATTGGCCTAAGAACTCTCCTATGCAGCCAACCGCGCGGCGAGCTTCACCAGCTGGGACGGAGCGACCATCTTGGAATGCGGCTACGACCGCCAGGGACGAAGGTACATGAAGAAAATCACCGTCAACGGGACAGTCGCCAGCCATGGACGAACCTGTACCAGGACTATTTACAGATATCTGCCTCTTGACTGCCGGACGCCGAACAAATAAAATAAATAAAGAGAACCCTATATTTGTTTTCCCGGTTTATCATAACAAATATCATGCTTGATTTTCTCGTTTTTCTGCTGGATATCCCGTCCCTTCTTGCTGATTTTTCTCCTCGCGCCAAGCATAAGGGAGAATCACCGTACTGGCGTTTCATGGGGCTTTTTTTACTGACTGCAGAACTGGTTATTCTATTTTTATGGGATATTACGGAAAGCCCGCCAGCTCTTGTAGCCTGTATTACTTTGGGCCTCTGGCTGATCGCGCACCTCTCCATCCGCGCCTTCAGGAACGGGAAAAACGTAAACGGCCTCTCCGTCCGTTCCGCTCCGCCATTTTCCTCACAGGCGCCACAAAGAAATGAAGCCCCTACCCCGTATCTCCCCGAAAGGGAATAGCTATATAATTTATTTATTATCAATCATTTTAAAATATATACCCGGATTTTTGTCATACAAATTTCTTCTTTTTGAACGGATGCTCCTGTCCGGGACTCTAACCTGCATCAGCAACAAACCGGGCGGCGGGAGGTAGAGAGACCGCCGCCCATTATGGGGAGTTCTGAGTTTCATAGGTAATATAGTTGGATAAAAAACCCGCACGGGGGAAACCCTGTGCGGGTTTATTCATCCCCCCTCCCGGAATGCCGGAAAACAGGGCCGGAACAGGCCGCAGAAAATCATGGCTGAACCAAATTAAGGCTTGAGAGTTGAAGGCATCTCGCTAATCTGGCTTCAGCAAGAATCATCTGTTATCATGGTCACCACGAACGAACCGAATATTTACGAAACGGGAGTACTGGACTCCAATGCGGAAGGCAATTTTGTCTATACCACCCTGGACGCCGCCATCAACTGGATTCGTAAAAATTCCCTCTGGCCCATGCCGATGGGTCTTTCCTGCTGCGCCATTGAGTTCATGGCCGTGGCCTGTTCCCGGTATGACCTTTCCCGCTTCGGCTCGGAAGTGACACGTTTTTCCCCCCGCCAGGCGGACGTGATGATTGTAGCCGGCACCGTCACTTATAAAATGGCCCTGGCCGTCCGCCGCATCTGGGACCAGATGCCGGAACCCAAGTGGTGCATCGCCATGGGCGCGTGCGCTTCCACCGGCGGCATGTTCCGCTCCTATTCCGTACTCCAAGGCGTGGACAAGATTCTTCCCGTGGACGTTTACATTTCCGGTTGCCCGCCCCGTCCGGAGGCTATTCTGGAAGCCCTGCTCACCCTGCGCAAGAAGCTGGATACCCAGCAGCCCGCACGCACTTTCTTCAAGAAGGAAGAACCTCGCGAAGCCAACGCTCCCGTCCCGGTCAATACGGAAATGCCCCTTGAATAAGTTTTTTCAAACGTTTCTTCCGTTCACTTTTACCATTTTTTCTCCATGCTTTCTCTAGAATCACAGATTAAAACCGCCGCAGACAACGCCCAAAACCGCTTTGGGAAAGACATCATCACGGACCGCTACGAATTCCGCGGAGATATTACGCTGACCGTCGCGCGCCAAGCCGTGGCGGATGTTGTCCGCTGGCTACGGGATTCCGCCGGGTTTGATATGCTGGTTAACCTTTCTTCCGTGGACAATATGGGGGAAAGCCCCCGCTTTGAAGTCAACTACACGCTGACACAGTCGGAAACGGGAGAGAACCTGAGCCTCAAGACGAAGGTGGACGATGGCGAAGAAGTGCCCAGCGTCACGGAAATTTTCCAGTCCGCCAACTGGCACGAACGTGAAGCATGGGACCTGATGGGCATCAAGTTCTCAGGTCATCCTGATTTGCGCCGCATTTTGATGTGGGAAGGTTATCCTTATTTCCCTCTGCGAAAGGATTTCCCTGTTCAAGGCGTACCTACTGAACTGCCGGGCGTCGCCTTTACGGAGGCGGCTCCCACCCAGGGAGCGCCGTTCGCTACGGAACAAGGCCGCTGCCCCAGTGCCTGCCGCGAACCCCGATCCCATAAATTCTAGCCCATTTTCCAGCCCCGCAAGGCGGGATCCCACCCATGACCCGACTCATCCTGCCCATATGCATCATCAGCCTGCTCAGCGGCTGCCAGGACGCCAACCCGGCAGAGCGGGAATGGAAGGAGCAGTTATATAAAAACCTGGCAATCGTGGGGGCCAGGAACTGGATTGTCATCGCGGAATCCTCCTTTCCCGCCTACACGGGAACCGGCATCAGAACCATGGTTTCCGACAAGACGTCGGACGAAGTACTCCTGGATGTGCTGAATATGCTGGAAGAGGAAGCCCACGTGGTACCCCGCATCATGATCAGCTCGGAGCTGCGCAGCATTACGGAGGACTATGCTCCCGGCATTAAGCGCTATCGCAACAATATCAATAAAATGCTTCCTGGGCGCCAGCATTTTGAACTGATGAGCCGTACGATCAATTCCCTGATCGAAGACGCGGCCAGGCAATTCAACGTGCTGGTCATTAAAACCAAGACATCCCTGCCTTACTCCAATATTTATATTGAACTGGATTCCGGGTACTGGAATTCGGAATCGGAAACGGTACTCCGCAAGTCTCTGGAAGCCAGGGACGCCGCCAACCGCCGCGCGGCCCAGGACAGAGTGCTGGACGTGCCGCTGGTTCCGGGAGCCACGCCTGCGCCACAGGGCAGCAAGGAAAATCCGCCAATTCCGGGAGCTCCCGCCTCCCCCGCGGACAACCTGCCGGAGCTCCCGCGGGAAAACCGCCAACCGGCTTCCCCCTCCGGAGACAAGGCTCCCGGCGTGCCTCCGCCTCCCATCAGGGATCCTCTGGGAGGGAAAACCGCCATTGCCAGATTTTCATGAACCATCTATGGACAAGGCTACAGAAGAACGCCTCCGCGCAGAGGCATGGGTAGGGGACGCCATTTTGGCGTTGTACGTCAGGGAATGGATTCTGGCGGAGGAAGGAGCGATCAACGGCAAGCTTTTCGTAGAATTCACCAGCAATGATTTTCTGCGCCGCACCGGCAACGCCACAGGCGTGGAAGCGGAGATAGGCCGCACTTTCAAAGCGGGCGGCCTGGAAGCAGCCTATGCATGGATTGAGCATCATTTGAAGCCCCGCATGGAGGAACGCTGGCACACCCTGCGCAGAAAAGCCCTCCGGTAAACTGCCGCCGCCATGCCCGCCACCGGAACACCCCTGCCTTGGGACCGCGGCAACGGCCCCTGCGTGATGGCCCCGCCCCATTTGAGGGGCTGGGCGGAAGAGGCCGCCGCCTTTCTTTCCCTCCGGGGCATGGACGGAATCACAGCCTTCGCCACCTCCGGCTCTTCCGGTTCTCCGCCCAAAGCCATTTTGTTTACCCGCCGCGCCCTGGACATATGCGCGCGCGGGGCATTGGAACATTTACATGCGGAAAGCGGGGACTGGTGCTGCCCGCTGCCTGTATGGCATGTGGGGGGCGCCATGATTTACCTGCGCGCGGCCCTGGCCGGAACCGCCGTCCATACGCTCCGCGGAAAGTGGTGCCCGCAGGCTTATGCCGACCTGATGAAAAGTTCCGGAGCCAGATGGTCCTCCCTGGTCCCCACGCAGGTAGTGGATCTGGTCAGCCTCGGCCTCCGCGCGCCTTCCACCGCCGGGTGCATTATCGTAGGCGGCGGCGCGCTGGACACGGAGACGGGACGGAAAGCACGCACCCTTGGCTGGCCCGTAGTGCAGAGCTACGGCATGACGGAAGCCGGCTCCCAATTAGCCACGGCCCTTCCCGGAGATTCCTTCCATACGGACCGCCTTTCCCTTCTGCCCCATTGGGAAGCTCAGACGGACAAAGGCGGCCTCCTGCGCTTCCAGGGGAAAGGCAAATTGTTCGGCCGCCTGCTGACGCAGTCTCATGGAGGGTTCCTTCTGGAAAGAGTCGCTCCGCAGGAGTGGTGGAGCACCCGCGACCTGGTGCGCCTGGAAGGGCGTTTGCTGACCTTTCTGCGCCGGGCGGACAGACTTGTCAAAGTCCTGGGGGAACTGGTGGATCCGGATGCCGTTCAGGACGTTTTACGCCGCAGCGTCCCGGAGGCTGTCGTGGAGGCAGTTCCACATCCGCGCGCCGGAATGGAACTGGTCGCCTGCGGCCCTTCCGCTGCCCCCCTGAAGCAGGCCTGCCGCGAGTGGAATGCGTCGGCCCCAGGCCCCCAGCGCATCCGCGCCGTCATGGAAACGCCCATCCCCCTCACGGTCATGGGAAAGCTGGACAGAAACCGGCTGCGCTCCCAGTTGAGCGATCATCCGGAAAAGTTGAAGGGAATTTACTAAAAGGTAATCTTCCGGGGATATTCATCAAAAGAATCCGGACCTGATGGAATGAAGAAATACGGCGGGGTTGGAATCCCCAATCCCTTGCCCACTTCATTCATCCCGTCTCCCAGGAAGCCATTTTCCTCTGCCTTGCGGGCTTCCGCACGCGTCTTCGGAACCACCCGGTCCCACTCCATTTTTTTCTTTAAAAAAAGAACGTGACATGACCAATAATTAAACATTCAGACACGTGAAAAACGCTTGTAGGGCAGAGGTTTTTCCTGCTAGAAAAGAGTTGACCCATGCGAGCCCGTCTTTTGCTTATTCCCTTTATTTTTTCCGTTCCGGCTTATGGCCAGGACATTTCGTCCGCCGCAGCGGCAAATCCTCCCGGGCAGGTGAAATACGCTCCGGTCCGGGACCTCTCCCAACTGCCTATGGACGGCGGCTGGACGTACGGGGAAGTGCTGGACAAAGCCGCGGCTGGAGACTTCCGGGCCAATATGCTGGCCGGGGAATACTGGATGGGGCTTTATTACCTGAACCGTGGAGACCTGCCGCTGGCCTGCCTGGAACATATGCAGCATTTTTTCCGTGATGCGGCCACGGCATCCGGCCATCCGGCACCCAAGCTCATGATGACGGATCCTTACGGGATTTTCGGGATTTTCAAGGCGCAACCCATGCAACCGGAACATGCGGAATGGCTGGCTGCCTGCCGCAAGCTTGCGGAAAAGGGAGACATGGATGCCGTTACGGCCCTGTACACCGTCACGGATCTTCCGGAAGCCGAGTTGAGACGCTACCTGGCCCCCCTGGAAAAGAAGGCCTCTTCCGGCGACCAGGATGCGCTGGCCCAGCTCGCTTTCATCAAAGTGGATTGGCTGAAGGAAAATCCCGCCAACGTTATCGAGACCCTGAAGCAATACCGGAAAAACGCCAAACCGGTTCTTCTGGCGCGGATAGGGGAACTGGCCCTTGCCCTGGACGGCAAGGACGGCAGGGGATGGAGGGATACGGCCATTCAATCCCTTTCCCGGGCTGCGGAAAAGGGGCACGCGGGGGCCATGCGGCTTCTGGCGGAATTGACGAAGGGGGCCGCACCGGCACAGGCCGGAAAGCTTTTGGCGGAACTGCGCTCCAGAGGGGATCTGGAAACTCTGCTGGCGGACCTCTCCGCCGGCATGAAGGAAAAAACAGGGGGAGGGAAAAGCTCCCTCCTCCAGCCTTTGTTCGAGCAGGCCAGGAAACTGGGCAGCAATAACGCCTGTGCCTGGTACGCCCAGTTAATTTCCGAAGCGCAACCCCCGCAGGAACAGGAGCTGCGCAAGGCGTCCCTTGATCTGCTGTCCCTTCATGACGAACGGGGCATGCCATACCTGAAGGAACCTCTTTCCTTCCCCCAGAAAAAACTCAACCAGCTTCCCCCCTACGCCAAGACACATAAAGAGCTTGAGCTGGCCTCTCAGCTTGGGGACGCAGATTCCAGCGTACAGTTGGGCGAGCTGTGGAAGGAGGAACTGGCCAATACACTGGATTCCGTAGGGAAGGCCCATGAAGCGCGGGAAAATATGCGCGTATGGTACAGGCAGGCGGCGGAGGAAGGCCACCCCCTGGCCAGGCTGCGCCTGGCCCAAATGGAAAACCCGGACTTAATGGACAAACCGTCCGCAGAACCTGCCAGAACGCTGCTGAACGATTGCCTGGCAAAAGCCGCCGCAGGAGATTTCATCACGCTGAAAGGAATTTCTGAATACGTCACGCCGGAACAATGGGAACAGCTGACCGCCACCCTCCGTAAAAAAGCTCAGGGGGGGAACGCCCGCAGCCAGGCGGATCTGGCATACCTGATGTTATTCAGTTACAGGAGCGAAGAATCCGGCTACCCGGAAGCCCTGGCCTGGGCCCGGCTTTCCGCCGGACAGGGAGATCCCTGCGGCATGTACGTGCTCGGCCGCGCCCTCATTTATGAATTCGGCCTGGAAAAACGCATGGCCGAGGGGGATTCCTGGATGTTCCGGGGAGCCTTGAAAGGCCATGTGGATGCGGCGGACATGTGGAGTTCCAACAATGAGAACCTGCAGCCTTACAGCGCCATGATGCACGGTCTGGCGGCACGGGGGCATATCCCCTCCCTGCTTTTCCTGGCCAACCAGGCGGCCTATCCCCAGAATACGGGGGAAACAGCGGCCCTGGACAACGGATTCACTTCCGCCTGCCAGCAGGTCAAGCTGACCCTGAACGGAGGGGACGCCAACACTCCGCCGTGGCTCCGGAAACCGGAACAGAAGGGTAAGGGGGAAGATATTCCGGCGGATGCCGGAACCGTTCCTCCCTGGATGACCCCGTCCGGCAGGGAACGCCAGGCCCCGGCCCCGAAAACCATCAATCCGGAAGCCGTGAAGTTCTGGGAACAAGCTGTGGAACTCGGCAGCCTGACGGCACTGGACGAGCTGGCCAATTATTATGAAACCGTGGCAGGGAATGTGCAGGAGCCTGCGGAACGGCAGCAGCTTCTGGCCTCTGCCATGACGGCAGCCACCGCCCTGGTGAAAAAGGAGGACGTACGCGGTTTCAAGAGGCTGGCCCGCTATTACGAGCAGGGCATCGGCGTGCAGCCGAACAGGGAACTGTACAAGGATTATGTACTGAAAGCCGCGGAAACCAGGGATCCGGAAGCTCTGGTGGAGAAGGCGCGCCTGCTCATCAAGGGAGAGGATCTGGAGCCGGACCCGAAAATGGCGCTGGATATTCTGACCGATCTGGAAGAGAACCAGACGCATGCGGTGCCCGGCATGCATTTCCTGCTCGGCTACTTGCATGAAGAAGGCCTCGGCACCCCGCAGGATATGGCCTTGGCCTATCAGTTTTACATCAAGGGGGCGGAACAGGACGACGCCAAGTGCATGAACAACCTGGGTTCCATGTATGAACGCGGAACTGGCGTAGCCAAGAACCTGGCCGAAGCCCAAAAGTGGTATGAACGGGCGGCGGAGCTGGGGAATGAAGACGCTCTTGCCAATGTGGAACGGGTAAGGGAAAAACTCAACACGAAGAAGAAATAGGCTCCTTTCCCGTTCCGGAAATGCCACGGAATGGCGGTGGAACACAAATTTTTGGCACAGGTTTCTGCAGACGGCAGAAAATAATGCGTGCGAAGCGGACGCGATTTTTTAAAGCGCCCCTGCCTGTTTCAAGGGAAGCAATGCTTTTGCAATTCGAGCATCTTATACAAACAGCCGCCCGTCCGGTTGCGGTACGGGCACGCGGCGCTCCCCAGCCGGGCATGCCCCGCCGGACCGTCTAGATTTCTCAAAAAACGGGAACAGGAACGGAATTTTTTTCAGAAAGGACGTACCGAAGTTATTCCCGAGTCACTTTCAACCGCAGAAACCGGCGTTCCATCCCGCTTTCCCGTACGGGTTCCGCATCCCAAAATTCGGCAGCCGTCTTTCCGGCGGTTTCCACTTCTCCCAGGGAAATCCAGGCGACCAGGTCCGTGGAGGCTTCCACTTCATGCTTCACATCCGTTGCCTGCGGATTTACAGGCCAGCGCAGCACCAGATGCATGCATCCGTCCTCCCCCTCTTCCAGCGTTACTTTCGTAACGCTCCCGCAGGGTTTCAACGGATCCTGTCCTGTGGCGTATTTCATCAGGTTGGGGATACCGTCCCCGGCAGGAACGGCATCCGCAGCCGTCCGGTCCGCGGCAGCATCCGGAGGGAAGGAGTCCTGCACCCACTTGTCGTAGCCCGTCAATTCGGCGCCATCCTGCGTTATGATGACAGAGCATTCCTGTTTGTCGGAAGAACGGAAGATTACCATTCCGGACCGTCCGTCAGCGGATTTGTTTTCCGCCGCCGTCAAAATGACTGTAGTCCGGCCGATTCCCGAAACGGCGGAGGCGGAAATCCATTCCGGACAATCTGCGACCACCCAGCCCAGAGCCTTCTCTTCCGACTGCACTTCCACCGCCACGGCACCGCCCCCGGCCGGGACGGTTTCCCCCGCAGAAGAAAGGGCAAAGGGGGCCGGAGTATCCGGATAAGCGGTGGAGGAAACATAACGGTTGGCGGCCCGAAGCAGGCAGCATTCGTCAAAGTAGTTATTCTTCCCGGCGGAATCCGCCACATCCATTCCCAAATCCCAGTACATGAACCCAGCCACTTGCTGTTCACTGATGTAGCGGGCCTTTTTCCTGACCGTATCCACACCGTTGAAGTGCAGCGTCTTAACCTTGCCTCCGCCATAATTGAAGCTGGCGGAATCCAGAGAAGGATCCTCCCGCACTCCGGCGCAGGCTGAGACAATGTCCCGGTAAGCCCGGATATCGGCGCCCTGCCCCGCGCCCGGAGTCCCCTGGAACGGAGCGCTGAGCATGATCTTGGAGTCCGGATAACCCCATGAACGGTACGTTCCGCATGCGGAAATCATGCTGCTATATCCGTTTACATCAATCTGGGGGCCATAATTCTGGAACGTGAAATAATCCACATAACGCATGCAGGCCGCCGGGAATTTATAATAGTAGGTATGCAGGGAAATGGTAAAAAACATATCCGGGGAAGCCGCCCGGATAGCCCTGGCCAATTCTCCGTAATTATTCCAGGCGGCCGTATTGTTCTGGTCAATCCATTCGAAGTCCAGATCCAGTCCGTCCAATTGATGCTTGCGTACCACTTCCGCCACATTTTCGGCAAAAGCCTTACGGGCATTTGCATCAGACAGCATGGCGGACCAGTTCCCGCCGGAGACACCCAGCCGTATCCGCATTCCGGAAACGCCTTCAGTCAGCCTGCGGAGGATACGGACATGTTCCACCCAGGAAGCTGTATCATGGCCAAATTGGCCACTTGTCCCCCAGCGGCCCACCAACAGCCTGTCTCCCCAGCTGTGCTGGACAGCCGCCCCCAGGCGGGCCGCCGCACGGGCCTCATGCCACACGCGCATTTCATCAATTCTGCCATCCAAATTCCTTCCTATGACGGCATTGGCAGTTCCTTCCATTTCCCCCGCATCCGCGGCGGCCGTGCTTACGGCCTCCCCGTCCACATAAAAGGACGCCGTATCCGCAGAAGAATTCCTGACGAAGGCCAGCCAGAAATACCTGCCGGCTTCCACAGGCGGCAAATCCGCCTCCCAGGCTTTATCCGTGCCTGCCTGGGTTCGGACCCTGTAATGGTCTTCCTTCCATTCCAGCCTCACGGAAACGTTATCATTTTCAAACAGCACCGCCTCCTGCCCGTCTCCGTCCAAAGCCATGCGGACTTCCACGGTAAACGCTCCGGAACTGCCGCCGCCCAGCAAACCTCCGCCCACGTTCATGTAAGCCCCTTCCCCGGAGAAGTCCAGGACATTGGAACATTCCCCGTCAGACGGCAGCAGAACCACACCGGAGCTTTCCGTCACGTCATTGTCCGGATATTGAAAATTGAGAGAACCGTCCGCGGCCGGCGTAACGGAATTGATGTAGATCAAATCGGAATTATTGATGAGATGGGCGCGCGCCGGCCAGTCATAAATAACATGCACATTCCTCACATACGCCGTCACCAGCATGTAACGGAACGTTTCATTGTCCGTGACGATGGAAAATTCAGTCCCTTCAGGGGCAACCGCCTGGTAAGGGCGCACAAAGGCGCTCCCTGTCTTTTCCGCAAATTCCGTCCACTTGGCATCACGGAAATCCCCATCCAGACGCCAGCAGCCCACCAGCCTCCCATACCTGGGATGGGACAGGGGCAACGGTCCGTTCAAGAAAAAGTCGTCTTCCTTCCCGCCCAGAGCCGCATTCCAGAAACGCAGTTCATCCAGAGCGCCCTTGAACCCCGCCTCCAGCACAATCCCTTTCCAGCCTGATTTCATGGCCTGCAGGTAAGGCGACCGCGGCGAGGAAACGGCCAGGCCTCCGTCCACATACAGACTGATAACCTCCTCCCCGACGGAGACGGCTACATGGTACCATTCCCCCGCAGCCAATTCCTTCCCGGCAGCTTTCACGGAAGCGACGGAATCCCCATCCGGAGCAGACAGAGCCAGACAACCGTGTTCCAGGGAAACAGACGCATTTCCCAAAGAAATGATTTTTCCCGTGACGGCATCATCATTGGGCCTGACCCAGAATTCACAGGTTAACTGGCCTTCAGCCGCCCAGGTGGAAGAAGGAACGGGGAGCGCAAGAGAAGAAGGAAGAAAAATGAGCGCCTTATTGTGCAAGACGCTGACAGGCCGGGGATCCGGAACTTCCGGAGCCGGGGAATCGTCCGTACTGACGGTAACGGCATTCAGTTCCATGCGGCCGGAAGCGCTGCTGTCCGCCTCCTTGGTCACATCAAACACCAGCCTGCCCTGTTCATCCGCACAGGCCCTCCACTCCACAGCCAGATAAGCGTCCTGTTCCGATGAATTGGAAAGACCGGAAAATTGATTCCCGGAAAGGCTCCCCATGGAACTTTGAAGCCCCCGCACATCCACCAGAGTTCCGCTGACCAGCGTCATGGATTCATAATCAGGCGCATTGTGCCCGCAAAAGAAAGATACCGTATATTCCTTGCCTGCCTGGAATCCGGAAAAGGAAAGCCTGGCCGCGGCGGAGGCGGACGGCATCCCGTTGGCGCTCAGACGCATGCTGGTATTGAAAGCTTCGCAGCCATTGGGGAATTCAAAAGAAGAAGGCGCGTCAGCGTTCGTACCGTTGTGCCTGTGCTTCCCCCCTTCATACCAGGTATACCGGGTATTGGGTTCTGCCAGCGTATAAGAACCTCCAGAACTGCATCTGGCGGAGACGGTCAGGGAAACCAGCCTTCCGAACAGGCTTCCCACTGCCACGGACGAAGAAGAAGAAGCCGCACCATTCCTGATTAACGGAACGGCAACAAATGTATTGGCGCCTCCCGATGCCGTTGCTGGCATGGTTACATTGGTCCATCCCTCCTGCGCCGTTCCGGAACCATTACCCAGGTCTATGCCGAAGCCGGACGTCTCCGCCGCCTGCAGGACACAGACGCCTCCCGCAAAAAACGCTGTCAGCAAATGGGCTGCCCTTTTGAAAAATACCTTAACCATAAATACCGTCCGCCATTTTATCCGTCCCTGTCCATCAAACCAGAAAAAACTGCGTGGGAAACGGATAAAAAAGAGGGGATGAACCATCCCCTCTTCGCACAAAACCGGCTTGGACACAGCCTGTCCGGTCAATCACCTGTATGACCGTCATCAGTTTCTGCGGCGGCGCAGAAGAAGGGCGCCCAGGCCAAAAAGTCCCAGAGAGGCCGTAGCCGGTTCCGGAACAACTTCTCCCAAAAGGCGTATATTGGTAATATCAGCGGCCATTCCAGCGCCAGCTCCCAATGTTGACGTTTCCATAGAGTTGAATATCAATCCATAAGACGCATATTCATCCGTTCCGCTCAAATCCAAGCTAATGGAAAAGGAAGAGGGAGTGTTCGTCAGGTTCGTCTTGGCGTTTTCCAATGTCCACGTTCCTATGACCGTAGATTCTCCATCATCCGAGAAACCATAAACATTGCAAATATATTTGCATTCAAAATTCCCAAGGGAACCACCCCAAGAAGAAGTTTTGGCAATATCAAACTGCAGGGAGGCGGAAGCCGCCCCAGACGGCATGTCAAATTTGAGTCCGGCAAAATTTCCTCCGGCATTATTGGAGGCCACGGCTCCGATTTGCAACCTGAGGACTCCTTCGTCAAACCCTACCTGACCACTTAAACTACTGCTTTCCCAAGTCCCGTGCCATTCCCCGACATTATAACCGAAGACGTTTTGAGGAGTGATCCCGGAAGAAGAAACACCTGTAGTCCCAGAACCCGTCGGGGACAGGTCAATGGAAAACGAAGAAGCATGAACCATAGGAACCAACGCCAAAACCGCCAAGAGACACAATGTTTTTCTCATAACAATCCGTTCCATATCGGATTTAGAATTCGGTGTCAACATAAAAGAATCAAAAAATGTAGATAAATGAATCTGTTACCATGTTTTTTCCTCCAGTCCCGAACGGGAAAGAAAACGAATTGTCCCCTCCGTCCATTATGGAAACACAAAAAGGAGGAAAAACAAAGCCTCTCTCAATGAAAATAATTTTTAGATTAATTATTAACGCATTACATACATGATGAACTGAAATGCCAATGACCGGATTATTTTTTGTACCGAAAATGTTTCATCCTTTGCATTCGCAATGCGGATTCTAAATCCGCCTAAAAAAAGGATAGAATTTTATATACAAAAAGGCGCAGGCATTTTGGACGCCTGCGCCTTTTCCTCTCCCTCAAGGAGGAAAACCGCATCAATAATTCAGGATGCCTTCCGCGACCTTGCGTTCGAAGTCAGCAACATCCACCACCTGCCCGCTCAGCCGGGCGTGTTCCGTGGCAAAGGCCATCACATGGGAATGGGCGGATTCCTCAATGGAAGTGGTCATATCCTCCGGAGAGGGCACCGTCAGCATGTCATCATACAGAGCCTCAATCAATCCCCAGTCGCCGCCGCCGTGCCCCTGGTAGCCTCCGGCCAGTTCCTCCAACTCCACCACGCGGGTTTTTCCGCCAAAGTGGGGCGTCACGGTTATTTCACCGGGGCCGTTTTCCTTGTAGAAGACTCCGGCTCGGATTTTGCCTTTGGTGCCATACACTTCAATGTGGCGCCCCTGTTCGAAAGCCGTCATCGTGAACGTGCCCGTCAAGCCTCCCTCAAAGCGCATGATAGAAACCTGATGGTCCGGCTGGTCGTTGTCGCACTGGAGGTAGTCCCTGCCCCACGGGGAGGTTTTCAGCCATTCGCAAATTTCCTCCGCGGTAGCTTCCTGCGCCCGGTCATATACCATGCCCAGCCAGCGTTTGCATTCGTCGTCCGTGGCGTATTTGCGGGCGTCCCAGGGGTCTTCCCCCACCGGGGTGGTCCAGTCCGTGCAGCGTTCCGGCCGGGGTGAGGAGAGCGTCTTTTTCGTAAAGAAGGTAAGCTCCCCGAAGCTGGCGACGGAAAGGCATTTACGCCGGCCCATGAGCCAGTAGAGGATATCCATGTCATGGCAGCATTTGGCAACGATCATGGGCGTGGAGGTTTTGCTGTTGCCCCAGTGTCCGCGCACGAAGGAGTGGGCAAAGTGCCACGCCCCCACGCCTTCATTGGCATTGAAGGTGATGACTTCCCCGATTTCCCCGCTGTCGATGATTTTTTTCAGGGTCCGGTAAAACTGGGTGTAGCGCAGCACGTGGCACACGGCCACGCGGCGCTTCAGCAGGCGCGCCGTATCCCTCAGCTCCAGCGCTTCTTTCAGCGTCTTGGCGATGGGCTTTTCCAGCAGGACATGATAGCCCAGCTCCATGGCCTTCCTGCACGGAGCGTAATGGTAGTCGTCCTGCGTGCCGATGATGGCCACGTCCGCCAGGCGCGGTTCCGCCAGCAGGGAAGCGGCATCCTTGAACAGGCGGACGGAATCCCGTTCCTCCTCCGGGGCAAAGTCACGAACGGCTTCCGTGCGCTGTTTGACGGGATCCGCCGCGGCGGCAATGCGGTAGCGGTTTTTTTGTTCCATGGCCAGCTTCATGTAGGTGCGCGTACGGGAACCGCACCCGATGCCGGCGAGGGAGAGTCTCTTTTGTTCAGGCATAAGGATTGTGCAGATAATATGGGTAGAGAGGTTAAAGAACGCCGGATTTGACAAGCAGCGCTTCCGCGTCCGGATCACGGCCCATGAAGTCGCGGTAGAGTTCAGCGGCAGGCTTGCTGTTGCCCTTGCTGAGGATGCAGCGGCGGAAGTCGCGCCCGGTTCGGGGATTCAGCACTCCTTCTTTCAGGAAGCGGCTGAAAGCGTCCGCTTCCAGCACCTCCGCCCATTTGTAGGAGTAATAACCGGAAGCATAACCCGTGGGATCCGCGAAGATGTGGGTCAGGCGGCGCGCCACGGAAGGGCCGCGGTCCGTCATCGGCACCCGGTAATCCGCCAGAATGCGTTCATCCGTTTCTTCCAGCGGAACACCCTTGTACTGAGGCCAGTTTACGTGAAGCTCCAGATCCAGCTTGCCAAAGCAGAGCTGGCGCATGAAATCCGTGCCGCTCATATAATTGCGGGCGGCGCGCATTTTGGAGAACAGTTCGTCCGGTATTTTTTCACCCGTTTCATAGTGGGCGGCGAAGAGGTCCACGGATTCACGCTCCCAACACCAGTTTTCATTAATCTGGGAGGGCAGTTCCACAAAGTCCCAGGCAACGTTGGTGCCCGACAGGGACTTCACTTCCACATCGGAAAGGAGCTGGTGCAGCAGGTGGCCGAATTCATGGAAGATGGTTTCCACCTCCCGGTGGGACAGCAGCGCGGGCTTGTCCCCTACGGGCTTGGTCATGTTGCCGACCATGAGACCCAGATGGGGAACGCGGGGTTTTCCGCCGTGCGGAGGTTCCCCTACGCTCAAGTAGTTCATCCACGCTCCGGCGCGCTTGGAGTCCCTCGGATGCCAGTCCGCATAAAAGGAACCCAGGTGTTCCCCGCTTTCCGCATCATGCAATTCATAGAACAGGACGTCCGGATGCCACACCTCCACCGCGCCTTCCGGCGCTTCCCCGGATTCACCGGGCTTGAACGCCACCGTGGGACGCGGCGTGACCGTGATGCCGTACAGGCCGGAGTAGATGGAAAAGAGCCCTTCCATAACTTTTTCCACGGAGTAATACGGGCGCAGGTCTTCCTCGTCAAAAGCGTACAATTCGCGGCGGCGTTTTTCAGACCAGTATCCGGTTTCCCACGGGGAGAGCTTTTCCACGGGTTTTCCTGTTTTTTCCTCCTTGTACCTGCGAACGGCTTCCATGTCCTTCAGGAAAGAGGGCTTCACCCTGTCATGCAGGTCGTTGATGAATTTCAGGGCGTTGGCTCCGCTCCCGGCCATGCGGCGGGAAGTGGCGTAATCCGCAAAGCAGCCGTACCCCAGCAAATGGGCTTTCCTGTCCCTCAGTTCCAGGATTTCAGCGATAAGGGCTTCATTATCGTATTCTCCGCCCTTCCCGATGGAACAGGAGCCCTCCCACATGCGGCGGCGCAGGCTGTCCGAATCCGCAAACTGCATGACAGGCTGGAGGGAGGTGAATTTCTGGGTGAAGCGCCAGCGGGGGGCTTCTTCCGTGCCGTGGCCGTTGGCCAGGGCATCCAGGCGGGCGGCTTCCTTCGCGGAATCCGGCAGCCCGGAAAGTTCCGCTTCATCTTCCACAATGAGTTCCCAAGCGTTGGTGGAGTCCAGCACGTTTTCCGCGAATTTCTTGGTCTTCAGGGAGAGCTGGGCTTCTATCTCCGCATATTCCGGCTTCACGTCGTCCGGCAGGTCCGCCCCGCTCTCGCGGAAGTCCGCCAGCGTTTCCTGGATGAAACGCTGGCGGACGGGGGAAAGGCTTTTCACCCAGTCACAGGAGGCCGCGGCTTTCAGCACCGTCCACAGGCGCGGGTTCAACGGCACGGAGGAGGAGAAAGCCACCACTTCCGGCAGCATTTCCCCTATGGCCTCCCTCTGGGCGGGTTCGTCATTGACGGAGTCCAGGTGCATGATGCGGCCCCAGCCCAGGTGCAGATCCTCGGAGGCCTTTTCCAGAGCGCCGAAGGTGCTTTCATAAGTCAGGGACTCCAGCGGCTGGTCGCAAATGGTCCGGATATTCTCTTTGGCGCGGGAGATGGCTTCCGTGATGTCCGGCCTGATGGCCTCCGGCGTAAGCCGGGACCAGGAAACCAGAAAGGAGGGGTCCAGATAGGGATGGTTCATATTGCTTGATGTATGATGTTATTGAAAATGACAACGGACGCGTTCCGGTATTTGCCGCAACAGCCATGAAAAAATAAAACTTACCATGTTTAAGGAACATCCGGCGGAACAGCCGCAACCTGCTGAGCATCTTGATGAATGCTGCGGCGGATCCGGCCTCCGGGGCATGCGGACCGAACATCTTCATAGCGGCGGAGAAGGAACCCGCAACCTTCCGGGCACGGCTTCACGCCCCTTTTTTATCACCGCAGGCTTATTTTTCAAGATGAACAAGCTTCCTGTCCCGGGATTGGACGTCATGTTCCATCGTGATGAGGGGGAATGCCATCTCCAATCCATCCATGAGGAAACCGGGCATCAAAACCGCTCCCCCACGTTTATTCCTAATTATTTTCCGGAAGAACGGGCCTTGTCCAGGGTCTCCAGCACTCCGGCATGGTTCGGGAAGCGTTTCAGCGCCTGTTCGCACATATCCGCGCATTCCCGGAATTTTCCGGCCTTCAGGTAGGCGCGGGCCAGCACCCATTCCGCAGGGTATGGCACTACGGGAGGCAGGAGCAGGGAGGAAAAACGCTGACTCCGTATGGCCTCGGACATCCAGACATTGGCGGAATCCGGGAACATGAGGGAGCGGATTTCAGAAGAATACAGGCTACCCGCCTGGAGGCAGCGCGCCCAGTAGGAGACGCTCATCTGCCTCCGGGCGGCGTCCGCGCCGTCCATCAGCAGCCGCAGAATGCCGGACATCTTGTCAAAGGCGGACGCCACGGCGTCCGTTCTGCCCTGCCTTGCGGCGTAGCATGCGCCCATGTATTGGGAGGCCACTGCGGTCATGCCGTTGCTCAAATCCGGAAACCCTTTGGGGAGAGGACCCGGAAAAACCTTGAGCACAAGGGCCTGCCGGGGAAGGCCGGGCCGGGCCAGCATCAGGCGCGCAGGCAGCGTCCTGGCCTCCCACAGCTGAAGGAGGGTTCCGGGAGCCAGCGGATGCTTTTTGTCCAGGGGAACGGAAGCGGCTCTGGAGGCGATGGCTTCCGCCCTTTTGTAACGGCCGGCGCAGAATTCGGAAACGGCACGGTAAAGGATGGAACGGAAGTAGGCGTCATCAAGCGCGGGAGACACGTTTTCCGCCTTCTCCCAGGCCAGGCACAGATTTTCAGACTCCTTGAACGCGGCGGATGCCCCTTCATAATCTCCCGTGCGGAACAGGCAATGGCCCAGTAAATGATGGGCGGATGCGGAAAAGGGGTTGGCGGACACGGCCCTGCGGGCGGTTTCCACCGTTGCCGGAGAAATGGATGGCGCCACCTCTTCCAGCAGGGCGCGCATGAACAGGGCGGCCTGGGAGCCGGGGCGTTCTTTCAGGACGTCTTCCACCACGCGGACGGCCTCCTTCTGCCCTTCTCCGGGGTTGCCCTGCCCGTCAAAGCCGTCCCGGAGGAGCATGGCGTAAAAGAGGGGGGCGTATGGGTCGCGCTTCCAGGTGGAACAGATGGTTTTCCACGCTTCCCGCGCCTTCACGGGGCCATCCATCAGCAGCACGGCCAGGGCATCCGCATAAGCGCGTTCCCGTTCCGGGCAGTCCGGGCGCAGCGCCAGATCTTTCATGCGCTTCATGGAATGGACGCGCTGGTCCTGGAAGGCGGGCCCCGCGCCCATCAGGCTCATGCACCTGCCCCAGTGGGCCATGAGGCAGTCCGGGTCCAGACGGAGAGCGGCGTCAAATTTAAGGAAAGCCCTCATGTCCCCGAACGTGAGCAGATGCGTCATTCCCTCCAGCACCAGCATTTGCGCGGCGGGAGATGAGGAACCCACCATCATCGGCTCCACGCCGGGCGGCAGCACGGCAGGCTGCGCCGGAACGCCGGCGCGGAAGACGGCTTCCCGCCAGCCGTTCAGAGACGGGCTGTTCATCCAATACCCGTGTGCCCCGTCCGCGGCGGCGGAAGAACACCCCGCCACGGCGGCGGCCAGCAGGACATGGAGGAAAGAGGCGTCCATACGGAAGAAACGGTTACATCCTGTCCGGAAGCTGGATGCCCAGCAGGCCCAGCCCGTGCTTCAGCGTGCGTGCGGTCAGCTCGCACAGGGCCAGGCGGGAGTGCCGCACCGGCCCCTCCGACTTCAGGACCGGGCACGCCTCATAGAAGGAATGGAAAGCCCTGGCCAGGTCAAACAGGTAGGCGGCCAGCACGTTCGGACGGCAGTCGTCCAGCACCTGCGGCACCACTTCCCCGTAGCGGGCCAGAAGCCGGGCCAGATGGATTTCCGCATCTTCTGAAAGCTGAATGGGGGCGGACCAGTCCAAAGGCCCGCCGTCCAGCTTGCGGAAGATGGAGCGGACGCGCACGTAGGAGTTCTGGAGGTACGGCGCCGTATCTCCCTGAAGAGCCAGCATCTTGTCCCAGTTGAAAACGTAATCCGTCATGCGGTTCTGGGACAGCTCCGCAAACTTCACGGCGCCTATGCCCACAACTTCCGCCACGCGCTTCTTTTCCTCATCCGGCATGTCCGGGCTCTTCTCCTCCACCACGCGGGCCGCGCGTTCAATGGCTTCATCCAGCACATCCTGGAGGGAAACCGTATCCCCGGAACGCGTCTTAAACGGCTTGCGGTCGTCACCCAGAATGGAGCCGAACGCAATGTGCCGGTAGTCCCCGTCCATGCCGCGGCGGCGCTGCGTGGAGAAAATCTGCCTGAAATGCAGGGCCTGAGGGGCGCCCACCACGTACCAGATGGAATCCGCGCCCCACGTCCTGATGCGGTGGTCCAGCGTCGCGAGATCCGTGGTGGCGTACAGGAAGCCTCCGTCCGCTTTCCTGATGATGCAGGGGTTGGCGCGCCATTCCCCCTTGTCCTGCACGAGGAAGGGGTCTTCATTGGGCGGCACGGAACCGTCGGAAAACACGCAGATGGCCCCGTCGCTCTCCCGGGCCATTCCGGCGGCGATCATGCCGTCCACCAGCGGGGCCAGGGCATCATTGTAAAAGCTTTCCCCCAGCCAGTAATCAAAATGGATGTCAAGCTGGTCGTAAATTTTGGAAAGCCCGGATTTGGAAACTTCCACGCAGCGTTTCCAGATGGCCAGGTTTTCCCCGTCCCCGGCCTGGAGCTTCACCAGTTCCGCCTTGCAGGTATCCAGCAGTTCCGGCTTTTCCTTGCACATCAGGTTCACATCCTTGTACACCCGCAGCAGCTCGTCAATAGGGTTGGCGGCCAGGGCCTGCTCATCCAGAATATTCTTCCAGCCCCACAGGATCATGCCGAACTGGGTACCCCAGTCCCCGATGTGGTTGTCCGTAATCACATGGTGCCCCACAAAACGGGCCACGCGGGAAAGGGCGTCACCAATAATGGTGGAGCGGATGTGGCCCACATGCATCGGCTTGGCGACGTTGGGAGCGGAAAAGTCAATGACAATGGTTTTGGGGGCCTGCACTTTTTCCACCCCCAGCCGGTCATCCGCCAGCATGGCCAGCAGGCGCGCTGCGTAAAATTCCGGCCTGATGCGGAAATTGATGAATCCGGGCCCGGCAATTTCCAGGGAGCACACGGCATCCTGCCCTATCCGGTCCGCCACCTGCTGGGCGAGCACACGGGGATTCGTGCGGCACCGCTTGGCAAGCACCATGGCGGCGTTGCTCTGGTAATCCCCGAACCGCAAATCCGCGGAGGGCGTCACCGAGGCGCGAAAATCAGCGGGAAGCTCCTCCCCCAACACCGCCTTTAATGCGGAGGACAACTTTTCTTCAAGAATTCCGGGTATGGTCATGTCTGCCCAGATGAACGGACATTCCACCGCCGTAGTCAAGGCGCAACTGTCATCAAGACATACCTTTTCCGGTAAAAACAACAGGACGGAGATAACATCCCCGTCCCAGCCGGCGAACCGGACGCCCGGCGCCCGAATCCCCCCTTCCCTTCAACGGGCGCTTCCTTAAAAGGAGCGCATTCTGGAAGCCTTCAGCCACGCTTCCAGTTTTTTGGAGGCTCTGGCCTCCCTTTCCCGTTTCTTTTCCGGCACGGACTTTCCGGAGAAAGCCTTCGCCAGAACCAATGCCAGTTTTCTTTTCATTTTCATTTTATTTATATTACAGTTTTTGTTCCTCCGCATGCGGGGGTTTGGGAATCATCCCGCCCCCCCTCCGGGGAACACTGCCTACATACTGTACCAGGTAAGTTTAGTCCATAAGAAAAAAACAATTCCTTGTCATACTTGATACAATAAGACGTAAAACATTCATTAAAAACATCTCTCCATCAACTCAGCATCCCCTGCTGCGCGTCAATCAAGGAGCCGGCCATCCTTTATCCCCATTTCCTGCCTCCGGCGCGGCGGCACGCTTTTCATGGCTGATCCGGCGCACGCTTCACAACGGATCTGCCGCCGCGCGCCATAAAGCGGGCTGCCGGAAACGATACGCTGCCCGGAAGCCCCAACAGCCCCGCACCCCATGATTTTCCGCGCAGGCGCCGGACAGGCATTACCGGAAGAGGGTCTCCTGCTTCATTCCCCCCTGAAATCATATTTCTCCGCCTTCCACAGGAACATGCGCCGGTACAGGTGGTATTCCGTCACGCAAAGGACGGGCATGCCGATGATGCCGATGAACGGCAGCAGGCGAAACAAATGACGGCACAGAAAAAGAACCACCATCAGGAAGCTTTCCCGGTACACGGTCATGTACAGGGAATACGGGTTGATGAGCGTTCTCCTGTACAGGGAGGAAGCCAGCAGCGGCCCCAAAATGGGAACCACCCCCAGCACGACCACGGCAGCGAAGGTCCACCCCCTGCGGCGGCCAATATACGCATCATACCGGCCCACGGACTGCTCACCCTGGAGCACCGCCTTGCCGCAGGCAGGGCAACGCTGGTCAAGAGAGGGCTCACGGAGAGGCTGCCCGCAGTAAAAACACCGCCGGTAACTGCGGAGAACTTCCTCATGCCTTTTCCATCCGGAGGGAGGAACCACGGTGCGCAGCCTGGAATATCCTATCCAGTTCAGGGCACGGGGGGACGGATTGGGCGTGCCGCACTCCGGGCAGTGCAGCCCGCACGGGTACATCATGGAGCCGCATTTGGAACAGAAAATACGGTGGGAATATTCCCGGCGGCGGCAAAAAATGAAGAAAGCCCCAAGCCCCAGCCCCCCCAGCAGGGCCAGGATGATGACTACCCCCGGGTACAGGAGGGAATAGGCTACCAGGTATTCCGACCAGGAATGGTCCGACTGGTGCATGAGGGATTCCGGACCGATGGGATTTTGCGCTACGTCCGGAAGCTGGCTTACGTATTTTTCACCCATGTCCCTCAGAGGCCCCGCGGGAAGCCATTGTTGTATGGGAATGGGTTCTTTCATGACTGGACATGCAGGGTTCGCCATAAAAACAGCATTTCCCGGAAGGCTGTCAGAAAAACGGCGGCATTCAGCATAGGATGTCTCCGCCGGAATAGGTAGGGGAAAATAGGCCATGCCGGAAAATTCCGCCGGAAATGGGGAAGAGGCCCTTTTCATCCGGCGCTTTTCCGTGTAATATTTCTGCCATGCCGACTCTCCGCCAAGCCGCCAAGGACGACATCACGCTGATCCATGAACTGGCCTGCCAGGCTTTTCCGGCCACATACCGGGACCTCCTTTCCAGAGAGCAGATAGATTTCATGATGGACTGGATGTATTCCCCCGCCAACCTGGAAAAACAGATGGAGGAGGGGCACGTGTACTTCATCGCCTCCCATGAGGGAAAGGACTGCGGCTACCTGTCCGTCCAGCCGGAAGGCCCCGGCGTCTTCCATTTGCAGAAAATCTACGTTCTGCCCGGCTTCCAGGGCCTGCATATAGGAAGCTTTCTGTTCCGCCACGCCATCAGCTACATCAGAAGCATCCACCCGGAACCGTGCCTGATGCGCCTGAACGTGAACCGCGATAACACCCGGGCGGTGGAATTCTACCAGCGCATGGGCATGCGGACCCTGGAACGCGGGGATTTCCACATCGGCCACGGTTACTACATGACGGACTACATCATGGGACTGGATATAGCCTGAAACGCCTCTCCCTCAGGGAAAAAACAGCCAAATCTTCCCAGGGCAGGGAGTGCCCCGGCCACCCCCCATCCCCGGCGCATGCGGGCCGTTGAACCCTTAGGAAACTCCAGTTGAAAATTCCGCTTCCTCCTTGACACTCAATGCTGAATTCTTCATCATCCGTTCCATGAACGCCTTTCCTGCCTTTATTTTATCCGGTATCATCGCCGCCATGGCGGTTCCCGCCTCCGCCCAGGCGGCGGAAAGCAAAGTCACCTATCCAGCCTTCAACGACGGCAGCCATATCCACGGGCCGAAACTCAAAGCTTCCGACCTGAAAGGGAAAGTGGTGTTTTTTGAATACTGGGGCATCAACTGCCCGCCCTGCATCGCCAGCATGCCGCATCTGCAGGAATTGCAGGAAAAATTCCAGTCCAAGGGCTTTACTGTCATAGGCAGCCACAGCCAGCTCCCGTCCCCCAGGGTCAAACAGTTTCTGGAAGAAAAGAAGATCACTTTCCCCATCTATCAGAGTCTGAGCATTCCGGAGGCTCCCTGCCCGGGCGGATTGCCTCATGCCGTTCTGATTGGAGCCAACGGAAAAGTCGTGGCCAAGGGCTATCCTCCCCAGCTCTATGACCTGGTGAAAAAGGAAGTGATGAAGATGGAACGCGGCCTTCCTATTCTGGAAGGAGTGGAACTGAACAAATACAAATCGCTGGCCAAAACGGTCGTTTCCACCGGCAGCAACATCGAATCCAAAATCACACCTCTGAGGAAAAAAACGAATGACGAGGAAGCGCAGGCCGTATGTGAAGCTTTTGACGCATGGTTGGAAAATACCAAGGAAATCGTGCAGGCCCGGATCCAGTCCGACCCTCTGGAAGCGGTAACGGCCATCATGCGCCTCAAAACGGCGGTTCCCTCCGTCAAGGAATTTGACGAACCTCTGGCGGCCCTGAAAGCGAACAGGGATTTATCAAAACTGGCCGACCTCAATAAAAAAATCTCCGCTCTGGAACAGCGCAAGGCAAAAGGGCGCAAAATATCGGAATCCGACCTTAAATCCCTGACGCAGGCCGTGGACAAATTCACGGAGTCCGACAACGAAGCCACGCAAACCGCCGCCGCCAGCTTGAAGAAGAACCTCTCCTCTCTGGCCGCTCCGGAAACTCCCGGAAAATAACCTTCCCCTCCAGCAGCCATTTCCTGCCGGCAGGCGTCTAAGGGCGCCTGCTTCTTTTTTCACCGGACGCCTCTTTCTTATTCCCCTCCAGAACAGACGGAACAGCCAGAACGGAGCATGTCTCCCTGACAAGGGAGGAAAGGATCCGGTCATCGTCCAGCTCCGTCACCAGGAAATGCGGCCTGGCGCCGGGATAGGGGCAGCCCTGCTCCTGTTGCGGAAACATCTTCAAACCCGGCTCCGTTATCTTGACATACAACTGGTTGTCACACACCAAACCGAAGAATGTCCGGCCGCAGTACAATCCGTAGTCCCCAAACATTTTTCTGAAGGAAATATCCCCGGCATGCCGGAGCTGGAAACAAATATATTCTACTACATCCGGGGAAGAGGCCATGACGGACTCTCTCATGCCTCCCCCGTCCGCTGCAAGAAGCAAATGACGGCCGGGAAGGATTCCGGCAGGAATGAGGCATCCCCGTTATTGACGAGAAAAGGCGCGCAGCATGCCCCACGGAGTCATGACGGACGGCATTCATGCCGCCGCAGCCGCTCCGCAAGAAAATCCTTCCCGGCGTCTGCCCGGCAAGACATGACCGGCAGCAGCGATTCCGTCCACACAGGGCCATTCTTATGATTGCCCTGACGGAGCTTTTTATTCATGATGCCCATGAACCTTCCATGACCGCCGCGTCCGACATTCTCTGGAAACCAGCCTGCCTCTCCCGCCAGGAAGCCCCCAGCCTTACGGAAGGGGACGGAACCTGCCGGCCGGGAAACGGTGACCGGAACACCTCCGCGAGCCGTCCGGAAAACCATGAAACCATGGGAGAGAAAGACCACGCGGAAAACCGAAAAGCGCCCCGGCCGCGAAGCGGGCGTGTCATCCTGCTCAACGGAGCCTCCAGCGCGGGAAAAAGCACGCTGGCCCGGAACTTGCAGCTTCTGCTGAAAGAGGCAGCCATGATTTTCTCCATGGACGATTATCTGGCCATGAGCCGGGGAAAGCATGAAACCGCCTTGGATGCCGTCAGGGAATCCGGCCTGCCCTTCATTGAATCTTTCCACGCCACCATTGCCGAGGCGGCCCGGAAAGGCGCCCTGGTCATCGTGGACCACGTCATCGGAGAATCCCGCCGCTGGATTCAGGACCTCCTGAACCGCCTGGACGGCATCCCCCGCATCTTGGTCAGGGTGGAATGCCGCCAGGATGTTCTGCTGGAGCGCGAGCGGCGCCGCACTGACCGGACTCCTGCCCCGGCCCATGCCCAGCGCCAGCACGCAGGCATCTACCGCCATTTCCCGCATGATTTCTCCATAGACACTTCCGCAGACACTCCCCGGAAATGCGCCATGCGGCTCATCAGCCTCCTGCCGGGAGAATTCCTGCCCTGATGCCGCGGGAACAGGTGGAAGCCTCCCGTTTGAAAAAACAGGCTGTTCCCGCAAACATGTTGGAAAGACATGAATAGGACTTTACAGAGCCGTCTCCTTCACGGTAGCCTGTGCCCGCGCTTGTTGCATGGAGAGATGGCAGAGCGGTTTAATGCAGCGGTCTTGAAAACCGCCGTGGGGCAACCCACCGTGGGTTCGAATCCCACTCTCTCCGCCAAACTTCTTTTATGCCGGGCGCAAGCCATGCCTGTTTTCGCTGAACAGAAAAAGGCAGGCGAAAGCGATTTGTCTGCCGTGCCGATTCTGGACAATGATATCCACCAAAGAATGGCGAAGTTGACGGGTGAGTTGCTCCCCGGCGCAGGATGATGCTAAACGTTACTTCCTTTAGCAATATGATACACACAAAGGCCGATGTGACGAACGCCTCGAATAAAATGCGGATTAAAAGAAGGAAATTATTCCTACCAACAATACGAGGGAGCCAATCCCCCCCCAAAAGATACCTAGGAAGAGAACTCCGTATTTCCAGTATATGTAATCTTTTTCCAGGTATTCTTTCAACAGACATCCCGTAATAAAGAAAAATAAGGCACTTCCGGGATTCAGCAAATAAATGCCCCAGGTAGGTTCCAGCCAGACATTGAAAAAAGAAGCAAGTAGAATATTGATTACCGCCAAAGTAAAGCCAAAGAGCCAGGACCACAGAAAAGACTTTCTTTTTAAGGTAGATTCTGGAAATTGAAGAAGAGCTTTCTCCTCGACGGACAAAGGAGCATCTGTCGATATTTCTTTTTTGACGTTAGTTTGTTCTGACAGCGATTTTTTCCTTTCCGGACTGTCCGCGACGACAGTTAGAAGGACGAGAATCGGCATGGTTGCTAGGTTGATCCAAAGCCACGTTTCCTGTTCAAAGGTCACTTTTACCAGAGGTTGATAGAGAATGGACAGAAGGCAAGGAAGAAGTATTAGAAGAGGGTGAAATTTACGGACAACTGCACTATAAGCTAGCCAGACGGACAGGCCAGCAACAGATAAGCGCAGCAAGGTGTAATATCCATACGGCAACAAATAATTCTTCCACAGAAAACTGTAGCCACCACCAACGACCGCTACGCCCAATAAGAAGACAGTCAGGAAGCAGGCCCATCGGGTGAATGACCATCCTCTGCGTATGGAACGAATAAGACGGACTACCAAAAATAACGTAATGATAGCTATTAATCCAACAACCACAGCTACTCCGAAACCAATAAATACGGTAATACCATATGAAACTGCGCCCACCCCAGATAAATTTGCTCTATATGTCTCCAATCCTTTCGGAGCACCATAAACCATTGACCCAACAGTTGTAGCAGCCACTCCTCCGGCAATAAGCGCACCGGGACCTGTCCCTGAAAATGCAGCAGCGGAGCCTAATGCTGACACAGTTACAGCAGTTATTTTCGAAACTTGCTCCATAACGGTTCTTCCAAATTTCCCCAGCCAAGACCTAGGTATGTCTCTTCTATCTCTATATGATTTTTGTATGTTTAATGCAAGGCGTTCGATCTCTTTATCACCAACGTTACTAAAAGATAATCTAAGGAAACGGGGAACATCTTCAACAGTATCATCAATGACTTGCATCAACCAAGTCCTGTTATCTTTAGGCAACATGTACGGAAGCATCTGAATGGCTAGAGAAAATGTTTCTCCTTCCCCCAGCTTCAACAACCTGTCTGCCATTTTGTTCCAGTCCAGTTCTCCGCTTTCTATATATTCATCTTTAATCCATGAGACGGAGTTGTATGCACGCTGGTAAATATATTTAAGTTCAGGCTCTTGGTTGAAAATGTTTTCCGCATACAGGTTCAAGTTGCCATCTAAGCTGTCGATTGCTTTCTGGTAATCGCCTCCTGTTTCTATAAAGGAATCGAAAAATCTGGTAGATGCCTCCCTATATGACGTTTCCTCTTCTTTATTCCTTTGAAGCTCTTGAGCATATTTGATAATTACCCCGTTCATGGAATCGGTTTGGTAATGCTCTTTAAGCAAACCCAATGCAGTTACCTTATCCATACCTCCCTGCGGGAAGAAGGTTTCAACAATCCCCTCAAAGAGGAATTCATCCTGCATGCTTTTAGGCAGGCTGTTAAAGTATCCTATTTGCTCTGCGGTGAGGAGAGTTCCAAGCCTGCTGTCTTTTACATCCTCGGTGGGGACAACGCCAAACAACCCTGTCTTGGGATTGATGTTTTGGGTTATGGCGTATATTTTCCCCTGAATCCTGTCAATCTTGTCCCGATACTTTTCATAGTCCGGGTCTATACCACTATTTATTAACTGGTTTCGCCTGTCAGAAAGAGCATCCAAAAACTCTGGCGAATCGTCCGGTGTAACTGTAGCTTGGAGTTTGAGGTATTCCTCCAAGTCTTCACGAAGCTTCCTTTTGCGGCTCAATGCCTTTTCTGCCCAAGCTCCTTTTTGCACACCATTTGAAATGCCTTGAGCGTCCCTAGAAACCTGCTCTTGCATTTCCCTTTGTACCTGTGTTTCCAAAGCATCCCCTCCAATTTCTTCAAAAGACTCAGTTTCAGAAACAGAAAACCATACAAGGAGTGGTAAATATAATAATTTGAGCATAAATATAAAACTATGTTTTTCAAGATATATTGCAACAAAAAAGATAATTCTTTATATCACATTTCCCCGAATACCAAACTTTTAAAATCTATCAATGTTTTACAAAAATATACCGAAGATTTTGCCGCCATCCAATGGAATCAATGCCCCCAAAGAAGGATTCAGCAGGCGAAAAAACACAGTCCACCTACGCCAGTTCCCGTTTTAAAGAGTAGCAGGACAAGCTAGAGAGCAAATTCCTGCTGACGGAGCCCATTCTTTACAAATTTATTATTACCGTTCCAAATAAAAGTCAGGCAATTTTCAGGAAATCGGCAATTTCATCCTGCCTGTGGTAGGGGAAAAGTTTTCCTTTCCGCGAATTCATGATCTCATGAAGAAAGGGTTTCGGACGGCAAAAATCTTCATTGTAAATAATGGCAGCACAAACTTCTTGATAGAAATCCACAATATCATTAAGCCTGTATCCCCATATTTCAATAATATCTTCCGACTTAGTTCGCACATCAACCGTTTGCAGAAGGCGAAAAGGGAGACCGGAACGGGAAACACAGAAATCCACGACAAGGTCACGTCCAGAAGCCGCCTTGAGATGAGCTTTGCGATCGAAGGGAAGCCCCAATCCGACCACTAGTTCATCCACGCACTGATAAGCTGTGCGCTGGTTTGCTACAGAGGGATTGAAGCGGAAAATAAGGTGGGAAAGAGAAGCTATCAACTCAGCAAAAAGCTGCATATCCAAGAATAAATTTTGAGGCGTTGTCATCTTTTTCAACACGCCATCCGGGCATTCTGCCTGAAACATCAGCACTTTTTCATGGAATAAGGAACTGACGATGTCACTTTGGGAATTGATTCCTCTCATTTCCAACCATGAGATGGTACGGCCAGCATCGGATAACAAAATCGTGTCCGCAGCCACTTGTTCCACCAAAAAAGTAACTTGCCAGCCATCAGCCATTAGAGCCGGCATCGCAACAGCGTACCCCTTTGAAGTATTCTCAATGGAGAATACATTACCCAAGAATCCCAATAAACCTTCACGTATTTCTTCTTTAGTCATCACAAAAGCATTTTTTCCTCTCTGAGTTGAATATTCCAATGAAGGCAACAAAACCGATGAAAGGCATCCAAATCAGAACATGTTACCTCCAAGCTGTAATGATGGTCGTTTCCCGGTGGATCAATGTTATAATCAATTATATTTTCATGCCAGCCTATTTCTTTTGTTCTTTGCCCATACATAAACCTGATGGGCACAGGCGTGAAATCAATGCCGCGTATTCTCCTGTTCTGAAGAAGAAAGGCAGAAGAATATGATTCCGGAATATCTGTTTTTCCTCGTACACAATATCTTAAAGAATCAGGACGATAAATTTCTATCGTTTCCAGAGACAAATCAAGCTGTAGACAATCTTTTCCCTGTTTGCTTTTCCCCCAATTTGTTTCCTTGGTTTTCGGTCGTTTGGGGGTAGAAACAAACCAATTAACATCGGCTTTACTGTAAGGCCAGGACATAGGATTATTTTTTACTGCTATGGACTGGTATTAACTTCTGTCCCTGATGAATACAAGTTCAAACGGTAGTTTATGAGCTAGTATGGCATAAAGAAAATAAAATGATTCAGTCCGTTCAACCCCGGTTCCATTCCCTAAAAAGGGGCGCCCCGGCATTCCCGGAACGGCCCTGAGTGCCTTATTGATCCTTCCTCCTGCCTAAGACTCCCCATTCAGTTCCCGGCGGATGTATTCCGCAGTGGGGGATTTTTTCCCGGCTATCTGCTCCGGCGTGCCTTCCGCCACGATGGTTCCTCCGGCATCGCCGGGTCCGGGGCCCATGTCGATGACGTAGTCCGCCTCCGCCATGATTTCCGTGTTATGTTCAATGACAACGACGGTGTTCCCCTGGTCCGCCAGACGGTGCAGCACGTCAATGAGCAGCCGCACATCCCGCGGATGCAGGCCGATGGAGGGTTCTTCAATCAGGTACAGGTCTCCGGGCAGTTCCCTGCCTTTCATCAGGGCGTTCCGGCTGACGCGCCGGCCCTTGATGAGTTCCGTCACCAGCTTGAGCCGCTGGGCTTCCCCGCCGGAAAGCGTGTTGGAGGCCTGCCCCAGCGTCAGATAACCCAGGCCGGTTTCCGACAGCAGTTTGAGGGGGTCCGAAATGCGGGGCTGGCTTTCAAAAAATTCCGCCGCTTCCGCAAAGTCCATCTGGAGCACGTCCGCAATGGTCTTCCCCTTGTACCTCACGGTCAGGGTGGCGGCGTTGTAGCGCTTGCCCCGGCAGGTCTCGCACGGCACATAGCAGGGGGGCAGGAAGTCCATTTCCAGCTTTTGCATGCCCGTGCCCTTGCAGGATTCACAGTTGCCCTGCCCCGTATTGAAGGAGAAACGGCCGCGGTCAAAGCCCAGCCTGCGGGCATCCGCCGTCTGCGCGAACAGGGTCCGGATGTCGTCCAGGAAACCCACGTAGGTGGCCGGGGTGGAACGGGGCGTTTTGCCGATGGGGCTCTGGTCCACGCCGTACACCATGCGGATGGAGTCAAAGCCGGAAGAGGTTTTCCATAATTTTCTCTGCTCCCTCGTGAGCTTGTCGCCAATGGCCTGGCGCGCAGCCAGACGGATGGTTCCCGTCATCAGGGAAGTTTTCCCCGCGCCGGATACGCCGGTGAGCACCGTCAGCCTCCCCTTGGGTATGGCTGCGTTCACCCCTTTCAGGTTGTGCAGGCAGCAGCCCTCCACGCGCAGCCACGCGGATTCATCCTTTTGGGACAGAATCCTGCGCCTTTTCCCGCGGTAGGGATGCCTGGGCTTATGGTGCAGGGCCGCGCCCGTGACGGAGTCCGGCATGGCGGCCAGTTCCTCAAAGGTGCCCTGGGCCATGATTCTGCCGCCATGAATGCCGGCTCCCGGCCCCATGTCCACAATATGGTCCGCGCGCCTCATGGTATCTTCATCATGTTCCACCACCAGCAGGGTGTTGCCCCGGCGTTTGAGTTCATCCAGCGTGCCCAGCAGCAATTCGTTGTCCCGCGGATGCAGGCCGATGGTCGGTTCATCCAGCACGTACAGCACGCCGCGGAGGTGGGAGCCCAGCTGGGAAGCCAGACGGATGCGCTGGGTCTCCCCGCCGGAGAGCGTCGTGGCGCTCCGGTCCAGGGAAAGGTAGCCCAGCCCCACCCGCTGGAGGAAGTTGAGGCGCTGCGAGATTTCCGCCACTACGTCACGGGCAATGAGAGCTTCCTCCCGTTCAAATTGCCACCCTTTGACCAGTTCTGCGGCGGCCACGGCAGGCAGGGAGGCAATGTCACCGGGAGTCACGCCCTGAAGCCGCACGGCGCGAGCAAATTCATTCAACCGCACGCCCCGGCAGGCAGGACAGGTTGTTATCCCCTTGTCATCGTCCGCCTGCCGCGCCAGTTCCCTGTCATATTTCAGTTCAGCCTCCAGCAGGGATTGCGCCTGGTCTTCCTTTACTTTCCCCCTGCCGACGATTCCATGCCCGCGGCATACGGGGCACCACCCGCGCGGAGAGTTGAAGGAAAACGTGTACGGTTCCAGTTCCGGGAAAGATTGCCCGCAGGAGGCGCATGCCAGCCTGGTGCCCATCAGTTCCGGACGGACGGAACCGGGCGGGAGCACCTGCAGGAACCCTTCCCCCATCTCCAGCGCGGCATGAACCGCCCCGGCAAGCTTTTCCGGCGGCCAGGAGGCCTCCGGCCGTGCAACGACCAGGTCCAGGTCATGGCTGGAATAGCGGTCCAGCGGCTGGAATCCGCTCAGGGGAACCAGTTTGCCGTCCACCCACATTTCCTCATATCCCTTTCCTTCCGCCCAGCGGGCCAGGTCGGCGTAATGCCCCTTGCGTCCCCTGACGAGGGGGGCCAGCAACGCGAGTCCGCCATGTTTTTTCAGTTCCCTCGCCACCAGCTCCACCACTTCCGATTCCGACCTTTTGCCCACCGGAACACCGCACTGCGGGCAATAGGCCTGCCCCAGCTTGGCATACAGCAGACGCATGAATTGCCAGATTTCCGTGACGGTTCCCACGGTGGATTTGGTGCCCCCGCGGGACATGTTCTGTTCAATAGCCACCGTGGGGGGCAATCCGGTCAGGCGGTCGATGTCCGGACTTTCCAGCTGTTCCGTGAATTGCCGGGCGTACGGGGACATGACGTCCATGAAACGCCGCTGCCCTTCCGCGAAAAAGATATCAAAAGCCAGGGAGCTCTTCCCGGAGCCGGAAAGCCCGGTCAGCACGGTCATTTCTCCGCGCGGCACGTCCAGGTCCACGTTTTTCAGGTTGTGGTGGCGCGCTCCCCGCAGGGCCATCACGCCTTCCGGTATATCCATGTCTGCGGATTCCGGGGCGGCGGCGTCCGCAGGGTCGTAAACGGAAGGATTGCCTTCCAGCACCTCCCTGAGGTATTTGCCCGTGTATCCCTTCCCGGCGGCTACGATTTCCTCCGGCGTGCCCGTGGCCACCACATGGCCGCCTCCGGCGCCGCCCTCCGGCCCCAGGTCAATCACGTAGTCCGCGGATTTGATGAACTCCGGGTTGTGTTCGATGACCAGCAGGGTATGCCCCTGCTCCACCAGTTCCCGGAACACGGCCAGCAAAACTTCAATGTCTGCAAAGTGAAGCCCCGTTCCCGGCTCGTCCAGAATCAGCATCTTGGAGCTGTTCGCGCCGGAACCTATCTGGTCCAGCAGGATTTTAGCCAGCTTCAGGCGCTGGTTTTCCCCGCCGGAAAGGGTATTCAGAGGCTGCCCCAGGGTCAGGTGCCCCAGCCCTACGCGCTGAAGCACGCCCAGTTTGGAAGCGATGCGGGAAGCTTTGGCCCCTTTTTCCGCGCTGAAGCATTCCAGCGCAGCCGCTACCGTCATGCCGAGCACGTCCGCAATATTCCTGCCGTCACGGTACACGCTCAGCACTTCGCTCCCGTACCGGGAACCGTGGCACAGCGGACACTGAACGAAAATGTCGGAAAGAAACTGCATTTCCACTTTCTCACTCCCCATGCCCATGCAGCGCGGACACCGGCCGTCCCCACTGTTGAAAGAGAAAAAACCGGGCTTCATGCCGCGCGCGCGGGCCGTCTCCGTTTCCGCGAAGAGGGAGCGTATTTCTTCAAAAACTCCGGCATACACGGCAGGGGTGGAGCGCGGGGTGCGGACGATGGGGCTCTGGTCCACCATCACCACCTCATCCAGATATTCCCAGCCCTTGATAGACTTGACGCGGGCGGGTTCCTCCTCGCATACGGCTCCTTTCTCCACCAGCGCGTTCAGGTAAAGAACATCGTGGGCCAGGGTGCTTTTCCCGGACCCGCTGACGCCTGTCAAGCAAGTGAAAACGCCCAGGGGCACTTTCACGTCCAGTTTGCGCAGGTTATGGCGCGTGGCTCCGGATACGGTCAGAAACTGGCGCGGCTTTCGCCTCTTTTTGGGCACCGCGATGCGCCGCCTGCCGGAAAGAAAAGCCCCCGTCAGGGATTCCTCAATTTCTCCAATCCGGGCAGGCATCCCGGAATAAACAAGCCTTCCCCCTTCCCGTCCGGAACCGGGTCCCATATCCACCAGGCAGTCCGCGGCACGCATGACCGCTTCCTCATGCTCCACCACCACCAGGGTGTTCCCGCGCTTTTTAAGCCGGTTCATGGCGGAAATCAAACGGGACGTATCGCGGGGATGGAGCCCAACGGTAGGTTCATCCAGCACAAACAGCGTATCCGTCAGGGAAGCGCCCAGGCAGGTCGTCAGGCTCACGCGTTCAATTTCCCCTCCGGACAGGGACCGCGTGGAGCGGTCGGACGTCAGGTAGCCCAATCCCACTTCATTCAGATATTCCAGGCGGCTCCTGAGTTCCGCCACGGCATGTTTCAAGCCGGGGTCTTCATCCGCCCGCGGCGTCACGTACCTATCCACCCAGGCCAGCAGTTCATCCATGGGCATACTGGAAAGTTCCGGCATGCTTTTGCCGCCCACCTTGAATTGAAGGGCTTCCGGCCTCAGGCGCAAACCGTGGCAGGAGGGGCATTCCTGATATGTGCGGAAACGGCTCAGGTACACCCGCACGTGCATCTTATGCGTGCGGCTTTCCAGATATTTGAAAAATCCCGCAATGCCGTACCACAGCCCCTGTTCATACATTTCATCCGGGTCATCGCCGTCGCCGTACAGCAGCCAGTCCCGCTCCCATTGCTTCAAATCCTTCCACGGCACATCCAGACGGACTTTGCGGGCGTTTTTGCGCCAGCCGCGCATCAGGTCCCGCTTGCATTCGGAAAATACTTTTCCGTCTCCCTCAAAAATATGGATGGCCCCGTCCTGAACGCTGAGTTCCGGCCTGATGCACCGGTTGTAGTCAATCGTGATGACGCGCCCGTAGCCGCGGCATTCCGGGCACGCCCCCAGCGGGGAATTAAAAGAAAACAGGCCCGGCCGCGGTTCCATCAGCGGATGCCAGTCTCCGCGGAATTTCAAAGCGGACAGCCAGACGCCGTCCACACGGGGAATCACATGGGCCACGCCGCCGCCCAGGCGCATGGCCGTTTCCAGAGCCTCCAGCCTGCGTTCCCTCTGGTCTTCCGACAGCCTCACACGGTCCTGAACCACCAGCAGCGGTTCTCCTTCCTCCAGCGTCCAATCCTCATCTTCCAGCCGGAGGATCTCTCCATGCGCAAAAGCGCGCAAATACCCCTGTGCCACCAGATTCCTTTTCAACGTGGGAAGATCCACGGATTCGGGCCGCGCCACCTCCAGGCAAACCATCACTTCCGTTCCGGCAGGGAATTCCGCATGCAGCTTTTCATCAATGGTACCTGGCGTTTCCGGCTTGATTTCCCGCCCTGTTTCCGGGTCAATGCCCACGGCCAGACGGGCGAAAACAAACTTCCAGTAATCATTCAGCCCCGTCATGGTCCCCACCGTGGAGCGGGATGTCCTGACGGAGTTGCGCTGATGCAGGGCGATGGCCGGAAGAATATTCTCTACGGCGTCCACATCCGGCTTGTCCATGCGGTCCATGAACTGGCGCACGTACGGGGAAAAGGTTTCCATATAACGCCGCTGGCCTTCCGCATACAGCGTGTGCATGGCCAGACTTGTTTTCCCCGATCCGGAAGGACCCGTCACCACCGTCAGCCGCCCCAGGGGAATGTCCACATCCACATTCTGCAAATTATGCTCACGGGCGCCGCGGATGCGGATGCGCCCATCCTCACAATGACTCATGGAGAAAGAATATCATCAATTTGGAATCATTCCAAGAGAAGCGCCTGTCATGAATCCGGGTTTCCAGAGGAGTCCGGCCAGGTCCAACCTGCCTATTACGTCATCATCAGCACAAATGGAGGGCCGTGCTTGCATTTCTTCCGGCAGCCGCTAGTATTTTTCGATTCTTAGACCGCTGAAAGCGACTCTACCTCGTCAATTTTCAACAAGACAAAGATGATTAAGTGGATTCTAACCAAGATTGTCGGCACCAAAAACCAGCGTGAAGTGCGCCGTCTGCGCCCCATTGTGGAACAAATCGTCTCCATTGAAGAATCATGGAACGGCAAGGGACAGGAATTCCTGCTTGAGAAAACGAGGGAATGGCAAGGGTACCTCCATCGCTTCCTCCCCATGGATCTGCCCCCCGTGCGCATTGTGGAAGCCGCGCCCAGGGAAGAGCTGGAGGAAATAGCCGCCAAACTGAACGCCCGTTTTGAATCCCTGAAAAGCGAATTCGCTTCCCTCCCCGCGGTGGAAGCCACTCCCGCCTCCATTGAAGAAGGGAAAGCCGCCTGGAACAACATTACGCCCCAGTTTGACAAGCTGCGGGAACGCTACCTGAACCAGATACTGCCGGAGGCCTTCGCCGCCGTCAAACACGGCGCCCGCCTGCTCTGCGGGGAAGAACGCGATATCTGCGGTCAAAAACAGGTTTGGGACATGGTCCACTTTGACGTGCAGCTGCTGGGCGGCATTGCCCTGCACCGCGGCTACATTGCGGAAATGGCCACGGGAGAAGGGAAAACGCTTGTCGCCACCCTCCCCGTTTACCTGAATGCCCTGACCGGCATGGGTGTGCATGTGGTGACCGTGAACGATTATCTGGCGCGCCGCGACTCGGAATGGATGGGCATGCTCTTCCAGTTCCTGGGGCTGACTGTCGGCTGCATCCAGAGCATGATGCCCTCCCAGCTCCGCCGGGAGCAATACGCCTGCGACATCACTTACGGCACCAACGCCGAATTCGGCTTCGACTACCTGCGCGACAACGGCATGGCAACCTCCAAGTCCGAACAGGTGCAGCGCGGGCACTACTTCTCCATTGTGGACGAAGTGGACTCCATCCTTATTGACGAAGCCCGCACCCCCCTCATCATTTCCGGCCCTGCGGTCGTCACCCGGGAACAGCAGTACGATACCCTGCGCCCCGCCATTGAGCGCGTGGTGAAGGCCCAGACGGACCTTTGCAACGAACTGATGGCCCAGGCCCTGAAAGCCCAGGAAGAAGGCCGCACGGAAGAAGTGGGCCGCTGCCTGTTCAAAGTAAAAATGGGCCAGCCCCGCCACCGCGCCTTCCTGCGCGCCATGCAGGATCCCGAGCTGCGCCGCATCGTGGAAAAATATGAACTGACCCTTTACCAGGATACCCGCAAGAAGGAACTCTACAAGCTGAAGGAGGAAATGTTTTTCACCGTGGATGAAAAAACCCACGACGCCGACCTGATGGAAAAAGGCCGGGAAGTCATCTCTCCCGGCCATCCGGAAGATTTCGTGCTGCCGGATCTGGGAACCGCCTTTGCGGAAATGGACGAAGATCCGCGCCTGACGGAAAAAGACAAACTGCGCCGCAAAAATGAACTGACCAAACAGCTTGACGAAACGGGAGCGCGCCTGCACACCACCTCCCAGCTGCTGAAGGCCTACTGCATTTACGAAAAAGACGTGGAATACGTCGTCAAGGAAGGCAAGGTCATCATCATCGACCAGAATACGGGCCGTGAAATGCCGGGACGCCGCTGGAGCGACGGTCTGCACCAGGCGGTGGAAGCCAAGGAAGGCGTGGAAGTGGAGCGGGAAAACCAGACGTACGCGACCATCACCATCCAGAACTACTTCCGCCTGTACAAAAAACTGGCGGGCATGACCGGCACGGCGGAAACGGAAGCCGCGGAATTCCATGATATTTACAAGCTGGACGTTCTTCCCATCCCGACCAACCGCCCCTGCATCCGCAAGGATCAGAATGACCTCATCTTCAAATCCCGCCGTGAAAAATTCAATGCGGTGGTCAACAAAATCCAGGAACTTCACGACAAAGGCCAGCCCATCCTGATCGGCACGGCCAGCGTGGACGCCTCCGAAACGCTCTCCCGCATGCTCAAGAGGGCCAAAATCCCCCATGAAGTTCTGAACGCAAAAAACCACCAGCGCGAAGCGGAAATCGTGGCGCAGGCCGGCAAGCGCGGAGCCGTCACCGTCTCCACCAACATGGCGGGCCGCGGCACGGACATCAAACTGGGCGAAGGCGTAGCCGACCTCGGCGGCCTCTTCGTCCTGGGTACGGAACGCCATGAATCCCGCCGCATTGACCGCCAGCTGCGCGGCCGCTGCTCCCGCCAGGGGGACCCCGGCGCCTCACAGTTCTTCATCTCCTTTGAAGACGACCTGATGCGCAACTTCGGCGCGGCGGAACGCATGACCAAGATGATGGAACGCCTGGGCGTAGCCGACGGTGAAGCGCTGGAACACAGTTTCCTGAACAAATCCGTGGAATCCGCCCAGAAACGGGTGGAACAGCGCAACTACATGTGGCGCAAGCACGTGCTGGACTATGACGACGTAATGAACAAGCAGCGCGAAATCGTTTACGGATACCGGAATGAAGTGCTTTCCACGGAAAACCCGCGCGAAATGATTTACGATATTCTGGAAGAAGTAATCGCCACGCGCGCCCATGAATTCCTGGACCCGGATGCGGAAGGCGTCACCCACCCGGACGAATTGCTCGCCTGGATGAACGCCTCCTTCCCGCTGGGGCTCACGGCGGAGGCCGCCAAGCTGGAAGAACGGCCCATAGACGACACCATTGCCTTCCTCATTGACAAGGTCAAGGCCACTTATGAAGACAAGGCTTCCCGCGAACGCCCGGAATACCTGGACCACATGGAACGCCAGATCATCCTGGGGGCCATTGACAAAATGTGGCAGGAACACCTGTACAACATGGACTCCCTGCGGGAAGGCGTGCGCCTCCGCGCCCAGGGGCAGAAAGACCCCCTGGTGGAATACAAATCGGAAGCTTACGATCTCTTCATCACCCTGATGGAAAGCATCAAGAGCGAAGCCATCAGCAACCTCTTCAAGAGCACCACCAACCTGGACGCCTTTGAGGACTTCCTGGCCAGCCTGCCCCAGTTTGAATCTTCCGACGAAAACCAGGAAGGCGGAACCAGCCTGCCGGAAATCGGCTTTGACGGCATGCCTTCGGACCTGCTCTCCGCCCTGAGGGAACAAGTCTCCCGGGCACGTGAACAACAATCCGCCCGGCAGGCGGAACCGGAACAGGCCCCGGCCGTCATTTCCGACGCCACCACCATTGGGGAAGGTTACAAACCAGCCGTGGCGGAACCCAAACTGGTCATGCCCAAGCGCAAGGTCAGCGTCGTGCTCCGCAAGGAAGAAGCCCCCCAGGCGCCGGCAGAAACGCCGGTCCCCGGAGAAGGGGAAGAAATTGCCGTCACTCTGGACTCCCAGGACTTTGCGGAAACCATGGACAACCGGGATTCCGCGGATACCCGTACATTCTAAAAAAGCCGCGCATCACTTACAGGCCGGGGGAAACGGGAATGTCCGTTTGCCCCGGCCCCAAACTTCCGGTCCGCCTTGGCTACGCTCCCTCCCAACAAATCCGCCAATGTCCGTTCCGTGCTGGAGTATGTTCCGTACTTCAGGGATAAAATCTTTGCCGTGCACGTGGAACGCCCCCTGGTGGATTCCGGGGAATTGGTGGATGCCCTGCTGGACCTGGACGTACTGCAGGAAATAGGCGTCAGGCCCGTTCTGATTGTGGAAGGGGCGGACGCCTCCGCGCTGTACGAACACACGCGCGTCTGTGAAATGCGCTCCGCCCTGGTGGAAGCGCCATTGAAGGGCGGCCAGCTTGTCCGGGAAAGAGTCCGGGAAATTCTGGGGCGTCACCAAATTCCCGTGGTGGCTTCCGGCCGTTCCGGCTCCTTTGACCCGGAATCCGTCCATATGGCCTTCAGTCTGGGGGCCTCCAAATACATCGCCCTGCTCAATGACCACAAGGTTCCGTCCCTGGACGGACGCCCCATTGCCGCCATTCTGGAATCGGAAGTAGCGGAGCTGGCAGGAAACGTAACCCACCGCGAACTGCTTGACCAGGCAGCGGAAGCCTGCCGGGCGGGAATCCCCCGCGTGCATCTGCTGGACGGAAAAATGCGCGGCGTGCTGGTGGAGGAACTCTTCTCTGAAGAAGGCGTAGGAACCATGGTCCACACGGACTCCTACCGGGAAATACGCCCGCTGAAGGAAGAAGACATTCCGGAACTCCTCTCCATGATCGCCCGTTCCGTAGTGGACTCCAAATTGGTCAACCGGAACTATGAAGACATTGCCGCCAGAATAGACAGTTACTACGTGCTGACCCTAGACGACAGCATCGTGGGCTGCGTTGCCGTTTATCCCTACCCGGAGCACCATAGCGCAGAACTGGGCTGCCTGTACATCAAGCACCGCCATGAAGGCCGCGGCTATGGCCGCGCACTATGTGAATTTGCCAAAAGAAAAGCGGAGGAAATGGGAATGGAATTCATCTTTGCCCTCTCCCAAAGCGCCGTCCATTACTTCCGGGACCGCATGCATTACGCGGAATTTTCCCGCGACAGCCTGCCCCCGGAACGCCTGCGCACTCTGGAACTCAGCGGGCGCAAATCCGGGGTTTTCGGGTTAAGGCTGAAATAGTTTTCTATTTACCTCTCTGCCCCGTTCCTGCTTATGGGCGGAATCCCCTGCACCAAATGGACGGGTAGCTATTCCCGTCTCTCGTTAAAGGGTATATAGTAAATTCGGGAAAGGTCTTCCATTTTTCTTTTCCTCCTGAAATTTTCTGCCCGCCGAAAAAAATATCATCAACAATAATTTGATAATAAAAATCTTATAAAATAACCACATAACTAAAAAAGAATTATGCGGATTTTTAATCCGTCCCCGGCTACGGCTTCTCCGAGCCTTTCGGGTTTAGCTGCTCTGATGATGCGCTGCAGCATCTAAAACCCATTTCCCTCCCCTCCGCCGCATTTCCAAAAACAATGCGGTTTTTTATTTTCCAGTACCTGTCCGGTATCGGAGCCTTCACTTCATGCGGCATCCTGAACGGCAAAATCCTGAGAAAAGAAAACGCAGCTTCTCACAAGCGGGATTCCAATCCAACATTCATATCCCCGTGTGGATATATGCACCGGAATAACAGTACTCCACGGTTTTCCAGAGCGGAAAGTGCCGGGGGGAGGCTTCCAATTGTCAATCAAGCTGTGCATCATTGTGCATGCTTTTTTGACCATATGATACCCTTTTTCACTGTTTTCCAGCATGATGTGCAATATATGCACTAAAAGTAACAAGCCCCTTAAACCGTTGGATTTAAGGGGCTTTGAAGATGGTAGCAGGGAGGTGATTTGAACACCCGACCAAAGGCTTATGAGGTCTTTTTCCTTCTGCTCATTATCAATTAGTTATGTGTTTTGCATTTTGTTAGTGCATTATAGTGCATAGTTTATAAATATGCTTTTGTTTGTGGCAATGTTGGCAATGTGTATGCTACTACGCTATACGCGCGCACAAGCGCGCACGAGAAGCCTTATTTAGTCCTCTTACATTCCCATGATGGACTGATCCAGCCCCGGAAGGGGGGGTAAGGAATCTCTTTGCCTGGGGCCGTTCCGATCGGTGCTTGGGTGACTGGCGGGGGTATTTTTCTGAAAGTGGAACGGAGTTTTTACGGAACGCAACGCCGTTATTATTAGCATGTTGGGATATAAAAAACCAGCAAAAAACGGAACAGCCAGAAAGAGAAAGCGGGGAATAAGGAAAAGGAAAAATAGCATGCCAAGACGACCAACGGAAGACAGTTTGAAAGTGCGGGCTCTGGCGAAAGCTCACGGCAAAACGGAGCGCTGGGCCCGGAAACAGCGGGAAAAGAACACGCCCATGTGGCAAGGATTCTGTGAAGGGAAACAGGTGGCCAGCCCGGCAAAACGGGAAGACGCCCAAGAAAGAACGGATCTGGAAAAAGCAGAACTGATTTGCACGGAAGCCTGGGCCGCATGGCAAGGAATGAACGGATTGCTGAACGCGGCCCTGAAAGATCCCGGCAAGCAGGATATTATTCCGTCCCTGGCCCGCGCCACCAGGGAATCCCGGAAACAATGGGAAGACGCCACCAAGCACCGGGAAGCGCTATTGCGTGCGGCGGGATTGTGGATCCCGGTGGAACGGGTCATGGCAATCCGCACACACTTGAAACCGCTTGGATCCGTCATTGAAAAGCTGGAAGTGAACATTGCGGGCCGCCTGTCTCCGGAAAACCGGCATGAGTTTTACCAAGCCTTTGAAACCGCCATGCCGGAATGGAACACGGGAATCCGAAAAATGGATGAATATATCACTAGCCTTTTGCCATGTTAGAAGATCTCCTATTTCAGCCGCGGGGGAGTGTGGTGGAATGGGTGGAACGGGAATTGAGGCTACCGCGGGAAACCTCCCCAAACGCGCCGGGCCCCGTGTCCCTGGACCGTCAGCCTTACATGAGGGAACCGCTGGAATGTCTGCGTAATACCCGGATTGAACACTTGTATCTGGTTTGGGCAGCCCAAACCGGAAAAACAACGCTGGACCTCCTGGCCCTGGCCTATCTATTGGAACACGATCCCATGCCCTTGCTATGGGCCCTCCCATCCGATAATCTGGCCGCGCCCTTTTCCCGCAACCGCCTTCAGCCGTTTCTGAAAGCGAATCCCTGCCTTGCCCGGCATATCCTCCGGAATCCCGCATCTTTTGCCCCGCTGGAAATGACGCTGGACAATATGCCGATCTACATGACCGGCGTGACCAGCCCTGCCCGTCTGTCATCCCGGCCCATTGCCTATGTGATCCAGGACGAGGAAGCGAAATTTGAACATATCAACAAAAAGGAAGCGCATCCGTCCGCCCTGATCGAAGAACGTACAAAAGCCTTTCCCCGGCGGCTGATCATCCATAGCAGTACACCGAATGTTGAAGATGAACCCTACTGGCAGGGCTACAGCCTGACGGATTGCCGGGAATACTTCATGCCCTGCCCCCATTGCGGAATGTGGATCCGGTTTGAATTCAGCCGGGCAACGCTGGTTTGGGACGGGGACAGCCTGGAAGAAATTGAAGCCAGCGCCCGCTATGTCTGCCCGGATTGTTCACGGCCCATTTACGACGCCCAAAAAATAGACATGATGCAGGCCGGCGAATGGAGGGCCACCAATGAGGCCGCGCATCCGTCCCGGCGCGGGTATCATTTGAATTCGCTTTATTCTCCTTTCGTTTCCTTTGGTCAGTTTGCCCGGAAATTTGTGGAAAGTTCCCGCGCCCTTCTGGCGCAAATGGAATTGCAGAACTTTCGGAACTCCTGGGAAGCCCTGCCTTATGCCAAATACCAAGTTAAGGTGAAAGATCAGGCTGTGGAAGCCCTGAAAACCTCCGCGTACCGTCGAGGAGAAATGCCCCCCGTGGAACCGCTGTACCTGGTGGCCGGCTATGATCCGGGGGAACTGCAAACGCATTGGGTTGTTTGCGCCGTGTCAGCCGGCGGGGAATTATGGGTTATCGATTGGGGAACCATCCTAAGTTTCCGGACGGAGGGAGGCAGGAAAGGCGTTGCCGCCCATTTCCCCGGATTGCTGTATCAGGCCGGGGATCAGATCTTTCAGCCGGCGCTGGGATTAGTAGATTCCGGCTGGAGTGCGGAAGCTACCTATACGGAATGCGCCCTGATGCCCGGCCAGCTTTACCCCACAAAAGGATCCGCCGCGGGTTTTGGCGTCTGGAACCGCACGGACTTGAAAACACATCCGGGCCTTGAACTGTACACCTATCAGGACCGGGCCGCAAAAATCGAACTATACGCCGAACGCATTGCACACGGACGCGGCCCTGGGCTGCACCTTCCGGGGAACGCGGATCCGGATCTGATCAGGGGATTGAGCGGGCAAGTACTAGAAGAGAAACCCGGCAGCCCCAGCCAATGGAAGAAAATTGCCGGAGACCACTATGGCGACTGCGTGAAGCTCTGCATGTTTTCCTGGTGGGTCCTGAAATCATCCGTCCCGGATCCCGAACCGGAAGAAGAGAGAGAAAGAGACGGCGGGGAATAAGGTATGAGCGGATTTTCTCAAGAAAGTTTAGATGCCCTGGCGGAGACTTACAGCCTCCAGGAACTCAAGGCCAAAAGAAAGGAAGTAGCGGACAAGCTACTTGAACTTGACATGATCACATCCGCCAGCGGGGGCGGCGGCAGCAGTTACAGCCGGCAACAACGCATGGACGCGGAAAGCCTACTGGCTGCCCTGAACATGGCGATCAAGGCAAAAACGGGGCAATCTCCGAATCCGGGACAAAGCGTTACTATTGTAGGATTTAGGAATACAGATTATTGACATGAAACGACGCAAGAGAAAATACAAGTTACGCATGAACAAGGCAGATCTGGGCTCCATGCCGGAGGCCCTGAACCAGCCCCGCGCCCTGCTCCCTCAAATGTTCGGAGGCATCCAGGGCGCCCTGCCCTGGGCTAACGGCATGTTGTACTGGCCCACGCTGGATGACGCCGCGGAAATGGATGATTATGACCGGGCCGCCGTCATGCGGGCCGCCCGTTACCTGTACAAAAATTCAGGAGTAATCCGGAAAGCAGTCCGGGACATTTGGCTATTGCAGGGCTGCCTGATGCCTATTCCTACGACGCAAGATCGGGACTGGAACCGGAAAGCCCGCGCGGCCTTTCTGGCGCGGGTGGCCAGCCCCGCCGCTTTTGACGTTACGGGAAAATTATCCTGGAAAACCATGCAGGCATGGGCCGAAAGGAAAACCAGCATTGACGGCGATTGCCTGTGCGTTCTGGCCCGCGGCCTGGACGGCGGGGGAATGGTGGCCTGGTACAGCGCGCCGAAGATAATCACGCCGCCGGGCCTGGGTAAAGAAGACGGCTGGAACCAGGGGGTGAAAACAAACGCACAGGGGCGCCCGGTTGCTTATGGACTGGAAACGGCGCCGGGCCGGTACATCATCATCCCCGCCGGCTGTGCCATCCTGTATCAGCGGGATCCGGATCCAGCAGTCCCACGCGGGGAATCAGATCTAATCCACGCCATCCGGCACGGGGTGGATATTGCGGAAATACACGGCTTTACAAAAGCCAGCGTGAAACTGTCCGCCGCCGTGGGATTTGTCGAAACGAAAACGGAGGCAGACAAGGCCCCCGGAATGGCCGCCGCCATTGGGGGCAAAAAGAAACCGGGCTGTGACGAAAAGCCGGAAAATCCGGCGCAATCCTTTGAAGTCGTCACCGGCGGGGGGGCCCGTGTAGTCAGCCTTGCCCCAGGGCGTGATCTGAAAGCCATTTATGACCAGCGGCCATCTCCCAATGTGGCCGCCTTCATCCGTGACTTGCTCGCAGAAATCGCCTACGGCGTGGGACTGGACGCGGAAGTCCTCTATGACATCAACACGTTAGGAAGCGCGGCGGCCCGACTGATCCTGTCAAAATTGCGGCGATGGATCGACGAACGGAAAGACGCGCGGGAAGTGTACATGAACCGGATTTACCGGCATGTCCTGGCCCTGGAAATGGAGGCGGGACGCCTCCCCCGCTGTAAAGATCCCGCCTGGGAAAACGTGGCCTGGGTGGGTCAGCGTGATTTGACGATTGATTTAGGCCGTGAAGGGGGCCTGGCAATCAATCTGATCCGGGAAGGACTGGCTGACGCGGACCGCTGGACGCTCGCCACGGAGGGCATGACTGCGGAAAGCATTTTGGACCGCCGGGCGGATTTGTTGCGCCGGGCTCATGAAATTGCCGAATCCTCCGGCATCCCCATCACGGAACTTTTGCCTGGCGCCATCGGCTCCACACATGCGGCCCATGACGTGCACCCGGGGCCGCCTCCGGAAGACGATGAACCGGAAAATGCCGGCAACGGGGAAAAGAGCAAAAGAGACGGCGGGGAAAATATATAGGGAAACCTGTATTATATCATGAATAGAAAAAAAACATACCAGTTGCCCATGCTGACCATGCAAGCCGGAACCTCCGGCGCCGTGGCGGTCGTGGACGTTACCGGGGTTATTGGGTGGGATGACGCCCAATGCCTTGAATTTGCCGATAAGCTGAAAGCCGCCGCCAATCAGGGCGCGTCCAGCATCACCTTGCGCGTGAACTCGCCCGGCGGGGACGTTTTTTCCGCGTTGAGCATGTATGATGCCATCCGTTCATGCAAGATCCCTGTCCGGGCGGAAGTTCATGGCCTGGCCGCCAGCGCGGCAAGCCTGCTGTGCATGACCGCCGATACGGTAGCCATGAGCGAAAGCGCTAAATTCATGGTGCATCAGCCTTATGCGGGCGTTTGGGGGAACCCGGATGAAATCATGAATTATGCGGCCATGCTGATCAAAGAACGGGAACGCATGTTTGCCATCTATGGCGGAAAATGCGGAAAGTCCTGGGAACAGGTCAGCAATGACCATAAGGCAAGCGTCTATTACAGCGCCGCGGAAGCCATTGCTTACGGCTTTGTGGATGAAGTCATCCATGACGACGAAAGCGCCGGAAACGGTGAGGACGACGACGAAGAAAACGCCGGAGACGAAGACGACGAATCCACAGCCACCGCGGAAACCGGCAACAATGACGAAGAAGACGACGAAAGCCCTACAGGGGAAGAAGGGGACGACGAAGACGAAGAAACCGCCCCGGCGGCAGGCATGACCGGAAGCCGCCTGAACCTGAAAAACGCCGCGGTGGGCATCTGCATGCGTATTTTTGGCCTTACGGGATCCGGGAAGAAAAAGGATCCCTTGAAAGCGCTGAAAATGCAGAACAGCCGCCTGGCTGCCATGAACAAGGGACTGAAGGCCCAAGTGGCGAAGCTGAAAGCCGCCCAGGATCAACAGGCGGCAATCACGGAACAACTGGTGGAAAAACAGGTAACGGCCAGATTGGCGGCCCTGAATATTCCCGCTTCCGATCTTCCGTCAGCCACGGAAACCGAAATGACCGCCCCGGCGCAAACGGTAGCCCTGCCCGCCAGCCGGGAAGAATTCATGTCTCTGACCGTGGATGACCGCCTTGCCGTCACGTCCGCCTATCCGGAGGCCGTGAAAAAATGGCTTTGAACGCGATTGAGATTCCTACGTCCCGGCCCGTCAGACCGGAGAATCAACCAAGAAAGAAATCATACGATGCCAACTCTTTACGGTACAACGCCGGAATTCGGGATCAAAAACAGCGAATCCGGGATCCTTGTCGAAAGCATGAATTTTGACGGGTCCATGGAGAAATACGAACAGAAGGATCATATGGGAAAAGTCATTGGTGTTTACATCATTGACGAAAAATTAAGCTTCAGCATGTCCGGAGCCCTCCCCCTGGGAGGGGATTATACGCTGACCATGGGAAGCACCCTCCTTTTGAATAATACCATTCCGCCCATTTGGAACAACACGCCCAAAGCCACAACGGTATTCATTGAGACTGTCAAGCGCAGCATGACCAACACGGGCCCCGTGAAACTGGACGTGAGTGGAACCGTTTATGCGTTCGGAAGCGCTTCTTCCGAAGAATAACAACATATTAACATTCAACTATTAGAAAACAAAAAACATATGACTATCGCCAATAAAGGAAACAAGCCGTTTAATATGAAGGATCTGTTCCCGGTCACCAATTTGACCGACCAGAAGCCCAGCATGCACATGACGGAAAACACGAACAGCATTGCCGGCCTGGGCTGGAAAACTGTTGCAAGCAAAAGCCTTGCCGCGGTAAGCGAAGTTTTTGCCCCGCTGGACCGTTATACAACGGACTACACGGACGAAATTGTGACTTTTGGGCCAGGGCGGGCCGTCACGCTAACCATTGAAATTGCCAGGGAAGTAGGGGAAGCCCTCAAGAACCCGGAAGATTGGAACGTTTCCGCCGTCAAAACGGATGCCGTCAGCATTGAGTGCAACCGCTACAGCCGCCCGTTCCTGGTCACGTCCTATGACATGGCCGCCGGAAGCCGCCTGGAAGGGAAGCTGAACAAGGCTATTGAAACCGTAGCCAAGGCCGTCCTGAAGGACTTGCACACGCAGATCAAGACCGCCGCGCCGGAAGTAATTTCCGGCGTGACGCTGGAAAGCTTCACGCCGGAATACGTGGCAACCGTGCTTTCCGGACTGATCATCCCGGAAGTGTCCGCCCTGACGGTGAATCCCACCTACCACGCCAAGCTGACGCCTTATAACGCGGACAGCCTGAAATTGGAAACCGGCGTGTACGGGATTGGCGGCATTTACAAGGCTACCGGCCTGGAAGCCCTGTCTGACGATAAAAAAACCATTGGATATATGGGATATGAAAATGCCATCGGCATCATCAGCCGCCAGCCCTTGATTCCCACCGAAAACGGCGCCATTTTCGTTTCCGAACTGGGCAGCATCGGAGGCATCAAGCTTTACTTGAAACAATGGGTTGTGCCTGGGATGGAAGGGGTTATGCATTCCGTAGAAGCCGCCGTGGGAACCGTTGTGGCCCTGCCGGAAAATCTGCGGTTGTTGAGTACCGCCGCCGCGGCATCCGGAACCGCGTCCGAAAAAGACGCCGGAGAAGAAGATCCCGCGGCATAACCTGTCCGGTATTTGTTGAACTATGGGCCGCCGTCGGAACCGTGCAAACGTCCGGGCGGCGGCCCTTTTTCCGAAATTATCATCAATGAGTGTACGTGAGTTATTAACCGCCGGCGGGAATGACATGATCCGGGAATTGGGGGAACGTGTGCGGCTGTTGCGCAAAGGGAACGTGTATGCGGATTGTTACGCCGTTGTTTCCCCCGCCGCCGTGGGGTACACCGTGGAAATTGGAGGCGCGGAAAAACAGGTTACGGCACATTGCATGTTGAGAGCCCATGACCTTCCCAAGCTTCCGCGGGCCGGGGACCGCCTCACCGTTTCCGCCCCGCTGGGGGATCAGCCGGTCATATATTATATTACCACGGTAACGAGCGGCAACACGGATCCTATGATCCACATGGATCTTGCATCATGAAAGTCCGTTCGGAATTCAACATGGCCGGCTTCACCCGGCTTTGCCGGGAACTGGAAGCCGGCGCCCAAGAAGCGGCCCATGAAGCCGCCCTGGACTATGGCCGGATTTTCACCAAAGCGGCTATTGACTGGACGCCGCCTTCAGGCGGGGGAAGAAACGGCGCCCGCGTCCAGGGAGCGGAAGCGAAAAACCGCCAGGAAACGCGGATCCGCTGGGATATTATGGGCTCTGAATTTGCCAAGCCCCGCTATTACCGTTCCCGCGGCCAACTGATGACTTATGACGACGGAGCGCACCATCTTTCCCCGTTCATGCTCGCGCGCCCTAAAGATCCCGTGCTGATTGTGGATCCGCGCACGCACTTGAAACGATTTGGGATGAAACGCGGGCGGAAGGGAATGAAGCTGGACTGGCACGGCCCGCGGGCCTGGACGACAAAACAGGCCCTGAACGCGGAATATAAGCGGCGCCTGGCCCGCGTGGGGCGCATGGCCGCCGGATGGATGGCCGGAGCGGTATTGAGCGGACGGAAAACCGGCATCCCCGCCTGGGTGAAACGCCACGGAACCGGCGGCGGGCGGGCCCGGCTGGTGAACCGCCGTGGAAAGTGGGAAATAATCATTACCAATTCCACGGCCTACCACCCAAATATGAACTTTATTATCAATCAATTACTTGATGAAGTAGTGAAAGCCAAAATACGGAAGCGGGATGAAAAAGTGAAATCATGGCTGCTGAAAAAGGCGCAGCGCACCATGAGGGGATAACCGGAAACATATCATGAAATCATGATACCTATTTTCAAAGCAGGCGATCCTTTAAGCGCAGGAAAATTCAATGCTCTTGGTGACAGCATCCGCCACCTGTCAGAAAACGTCAGCACCGCAGGGGAAATGATGGTTCCGCAGCATTTTGACGCCCTGCCCCTGCCGGAAATGGATTTTGCGGTCCTGTACCGGAAGGACGACGCGGGGGCCTGGGGCTGGTGTTGCCACCAGGGGCGCGTAATTGTTAAAGGAAAAGAATATGTTGTAGGGGAAAAAGAATGGACCCTGATTGCGGGCGATACCTATACCGGGGAAATCAAGCTTGTTGTCACGCTGGATGATGCCGGGGAATTTTCTTCCGGCGTGGTCCAGGAAGGAACCGCCACGGAAGGAAGTGGAACCTCCCTGGAATTTTCGTTGGCTACCATTGGGGAAGAACTTATTTGGAGACATGCCGGGGGACCTGTTTATATTATCCGCCCGGACGAAATTGTCATTAAAGCCGGGAAAGGAATTCAGGCGGAGGAAGACGAAGAAGACGGAGAAAACGGAAATAAAATAAAAACATGGAAAATCAGCGCCTTGATTGAGGACGCGAAAGAGCCATCCAGCGGACAATGCTCTTTGATTTACGAAGAAAAGGAAGACGGCGGGAACTCCGAAGGAAATCAGGGAGGCGATAATGGAGGGGATCAGGGAGGGCAAGGCGAAAACAAGGGAGAACCTTACAAGCTGAAACTGTTATGTTCTTCTGACGGCTCGGTCAACATTAAGGATGAAGAAGGAAAACTGTCTTTGTCCGCCCAAAAAGTGGAACCTGGGGATGGCCTGGAATGGAAAAAGGACAAGGATCAGAACGGGAATGACATTGATACGCAGATTTTACAGATCAGGATTGATTCAACGGAGGCAGATTCTCCCAAGCCGGGGAAATGGCCTGTAAAGTTGTCCGTCTCTCCTGAGGGATTGAAAGGGGAACTTGATTTAACGGTAGATACTGCGGTTCATGAATTGGGTGGAGGGGCGTCCGTGGGATTGTCCAATGCCACGGCGGGGGTATTGTCCCTTGTGGTCACTCCTGGGAACGCCGCGGAAGAATTGAGCTTTCGCGCCCCACTGCGGAAAAATGGGAAGTATGTTGTGCTTGATTATGTCAAGGATCCTCACACCCTGCCGGACGGCACGACTATTGCCTTGTATGACCGGAATGGACAGCTTGATCTTGAGGTCGATACGTCCAACACGACCGGCGGCGGGGACGGAGCCCTGATCAGCGATTCCTGGACAGCGTTGGCCTGCGACACTGACCACGCCTTACGCCTGCACCGGGACGAAAACGGACAAATCTATATCCAGCAGGGGCAATGGATTGTGACCTCCAAAATTTATGCACCAATAAATTAAATAAAATGAACTACGCAATATTTTTATATCGAGACGATCACCAATGCTTGAAAATATGCATGGAACAAATACGGAGAATAGACCAGGCCGCCCAATTTTATTTATTTGATGACGCGGCGAAGCCTTTATTCCCGGCACAAGTCCCCACGGGAAACGATATATCCTACAAAATCACCTATTTTGCCCGCGGGGGGAACCTGAACGGCCTGGAATGCGTGCGCGGCATGCTGGGGTGCATGCTGGACATACCGGGGGATGATCCGGTCATCAAGATTGACGCTGATACGCTGCTTATGGATCCGGCGGAAATCACGCGCAGCCTGAAAGACCGCGGGAAGGTGGCGGGGGGGATGCAATGCCGTGTGCCGCTTGCCTGGGCCGGCTGTTGCTACTGGATCACGCGTCCGGCCATCAAAGCCGCGCTGGAATTGCTGTCCCGGCGGGAATGGCCGGAACATGCCCGTCAGGAATATCCGGAAGACCAAACCATTTCAAAAATTCTGTTATACCTGTACGGATCCGCCGGGGTGGACGTGCTGGAATTCCGGGGCGGGCGGCGTCTGATTGGCGTGCGGACGTGTGATCCGCGCGATCTGGCGGAAATCGCCCGCCTGGCGCGCGGCGGCGTGTGCGCGGTGCATTGCGGGCAAATGGCGTTTTATCACCCCATTGTGGAGCGTGACGGAGGGACGATCCGGGAAGCGTGCGCGCGGATTATGGAAGCCGTGCTGGAAGGGGAGCTGAAAGAGAAAGAGGGGATATAGTTATATGCGAGAAATAACCAATACCACATCCATTCTTTCCGGCGATCTGCCCCAGGCGGAAGTGAACGGCCTGAAAGTCCGGCCTGTCAGCCTGTCAAGCATGGCTATGCTGGAACTCCTGAATAACTCCTGCCTTACACAACTGAACCGCCGCCGGGAAGGTCCATTATTGGAAGACGGCGCGGAGACTGCGGAAAATCCTCCGGAAAAAATGAGCATGTATGCCCTGGCGGAATTTGTCTGGATCCATGCGGCTCCGGAAGAAGACGTGGTGCGGCTGGTGGCCGGCGGCGGTTTTGACGATGCGGCAGCCATCCGCCGGGCCGTCCTGGCCTTTGCCGGAAAAGTGGGTTTTGGCGCGCTGGGGGAAATTGTGGCGGGCATGACGCGCGAAATGAATGCGATCATGTCTGCCCAGGCGGAGGGGATCAAAGATCCGGACGGGGCGCCCTCAAAAAACTAGCGGAGCCGGACGGGTGGGCGGGATTGATTATGATCATGGCCCGCGCGACCGGCTGGACGGAATACTATATCAAGCACATGCCGTTGAAAAACCTGCTCCAATACGTCCATGCGTGGCTGGTCCAGGAAGGCAATGCTACCCGCTGGGCCTATGCGGACCGGGCAAAACAACGTGCCATGCGGTCCCGGATTGCTGAAATCATCGAACAGGACAATTCATTTTTAGATACTTATGGCGATTGAGCAAGTACAGCGCAGTTATTGCGTAGTCAACAAAGGGAAAGGGGAGCCTGTCTCCGGGGGCTATACGGAAGAAACCTGGGAAGGAACCTGGGCTGAAATGTGCGCCTATGCGGCCCGCCAATCAGCCGCCGGCGGGGATTTATGGAATATCACCGCCACCGTTACCCGGAAAGCCGGGGATTTTGCGGAATGCCGGGTGCGCCGCCAGGCCATGGACGGGAAGGAAGAGGAAGAATTTGAAATGCCGGGAAGCACCCGTGAAAGCCCGCAGTATTCCCTTTCCGTGACCTGCGTGCCGCAGCCCATTTTAACGCACACCCTTGCGGAAAGCTATTCCGGGGAAACGCTGGACGCCCTGAAAAGGCTGGTGAACGGGGGCTGCATGGGGTCTTTGGTGGACGTAACCAAAGACGGGCAGCCATTGCAGCAAAAAACCATCAGAAGCATTCTTGGGGATGATAACAGTAAATTGATTGAAAAGATAAAAAAGGGCGTCACGAGCTTTTACAGCCCGCAAATTGTGCTGCAAGCCCGTTACAAAGTAACGGATCCCGGAACGATCAATTATCAGAAAGCCTGCACGATTGCCGCGCCGCCGGGCCCGTTTGAATCCCCGTCCGGAAAATTCAACTGGCTGTGTATGGGGACGTCTGTGGAAGGATCCGGGAAGGAATGGCAAGTGACGGATTCCTACATGCTTTCCGGTCCGGACGGCTGGGACGAAGACATCTACGACAAATAAACCATGAATACCGAAATTGTTGCACAAATTATCGCAGAAGGGCTTCAGGAACGCCCGGAATTCGCCGGCGTCCCTGTCTGGGAACCAACGGACGGAGAGAAGGAAGGGGACAAGGCCCTAATGGTGAATGTAACTGGCTCGGATGAAATCATTTCCGGAAATTTCACCTACCAAATTTCCGGGGAAATCATGTACCGGCAACGGTATGCGGAAGCGGAGCCCGCCGCCCTGGTGCTGGACGTAACTGCCTTTTCCCGCGCCTGCGCGGAAGTCATGGCCGCGCTTGCCGGGCGCCGAAACGGCCAGGACGCGCCCGCCGCCTGGGTAGTCCTGGGGGCGTCATCATCCCCCGCGCTTGCCGGCACATCGGAAACGTTCATGGTTTATAAGTGCAATTATGAATTATTCATTCAATTTTAACAAATTATTAATATTATGACGGATAAAAAAAACGAAGACGGCGGCGCCATCCTGACGCCGGAAGATTTTGACAGCACGCGCAACACGGAACTTGCCGCGTGCCTGATCACATTGGGGTTCCCGCTCCTGAACAACACGCCGGGCTTTTCCCGCGTGATTGGCGAGGGGATCGCCGGGCCCGGCGGGGCTGTCACCTGGTGGTTTGGGAAACGTAGCCGGGATGGGAAATACACCATGGGAGAAGTGCTTGCTCGCTGGGAGGACTGGGACTGGCTGAACGATCCGAACAACCTTGATCCTCTGGCCTATATCATCACAGGCTTTCATAACAAGCGGCGGCTGGTGGACGAAGTGAAAAAGCGGGAAGTCATGGTGCTTGTGCAATCCGGCGCCCGCCATGCCCTGTTTTCCAAAAACTGTTCCCGCTCCACCCTGGACCGGGTAGAGCGATTCATGGGATTTTAACCGTTTGAAGCTATGCCTGACGTAACTGTGACGCTGGGAGCGGATGCCGCTGAATTCAAGCAGGCATTGACGGAAATTCAGAAATCCGTGGATTCCCTGGTGAATTCCACCACGGCAAAAACGGCCCGGATTGGCCTTGCGTTTTCCGGTGTGAAAGACATGGTTTCCACGGCCTTTGCCGCAATTGACGGCGCTGTTCAAAAGGCTTTTGATTTTGTCGCGCCGGCGGCGGCCATTCAGCGCGTGGAACGGGAATTGACGGGCCTGACGGGCAGCGCGGATGAAGCAAAGCGCATCCTTGAAACCATCAATGACTGGGCTCTGACCTCCCAATATACCCCCACGGAAATGTTCAAAAATGCCGCCCAGTTAATCCGCGGCGGCATTTCCGAAAGTTTTGCGCCTGATCTGGTCCGCCAGCTTGCCACCATTGCCCAGGGGGACCAAAGCAAAATGAATGCCCTGGTGGCCGCCATGGTCAAGGGTTCCGGGGGGCTGAAAGGGTTTAATTCCGAAATCATGGAGGCGTTCAACGCCGCCCAGGTGGATCTGATGGGAGCCATGGAAAAAACGTCCGGCCTGTCCGGCTATGCCCTCCAGGAGAAACTGAAAGAAGGGATTGGATTTGACGATGTGGCCGCCGCCATCCGGGAACTTGCCAAGGAAGGCGGCCCCCTGAAAGACGCGGAAAAGGAAGTGGGGGAAAGCTGGGAAGGGTTGCTGAAACGGGCGGAAAACGCCTGGGGCAACCTGCAGGAAAATTTTGGCGCCGGCTTGCTGGGACCGTTAAGCGCCCTTTTGGAACAAGTGGACGCCCGGCTGGTGGGATGGGGGGACGGCGCCGCGGAATGGGGGCAAAGAGCGGGGGATCTCCTGTTCCGGGCCGCTGATGCCGCCATGGCGTTAGGAGACGCGGCGGGGCCCGCCCTGGCCCTCATTGCGGACAACGCGGATCATGTCTCTATGGCTGTTCTTGGGATTGGGGCGGCGTTTCTCACGTCCCGTTCTCAAATGGTGGCCGCCATGGCGCAGACAAAAGGCAGCCTGACGTCCATGTCCTCCTGGGTATTGCTCGCCAAAGGCAGTTGGGCGGGGCTGTGGAATGCCATCCGGACGGGCGCCGCCACGGCGGCGGGCGTGGTCCGCGCCGCAGCGGCGGGAATCGCGTCATCCGTCCGCGCAGCCATGGTTGCCATCAAGGGCGCCATTATTTCAACGGGGGTAGGCGTGGCCGTGGTGGCGATTGGTGAAGGGATCTCTTACATTTATCGTCAGCTTTCCGGCGCGCCTGCAGTCCCCGGCGGCGAGAAAGAACCTTATAAGGATCGGTCTTTGAAAGTGAATTCCGGGCAAAAGGATCGTGAACTGGCTAATGAACGGCGGGCATTCAATGACGGCATGGCTAAAGCAAAGACAGAAAACGATGTAGATGCCATCGGAAACAGACTTCTTGCCAAATTGCGTGCCGAAAAGGAACAACTGGCAGAATTAGAAGATGGGGGAAAATGGGGGAGTTCCGAATGGTCGATCCAAGCGAAATTTGTTTCTGATTATAAAGACCTTTACAGGCAATTCAAATTATATCGCGAATCCACAATTAAAAGGATCCAAGACCAAGCCGCCACAGAAAAACGCCTGGCAGAACTCGCCAAGGAACGGGAAAAGGCGGAAAGGGAAGCAGAGCAGAACCGGAAGAAACTCCGGGAAATGGAAGCCTCCTGGATGAAAAGCGAATCTGACCGCGCCTATAAGAAAAAGAGCCTCCGGGAACGCGGGGAATGGCTGGACCAGGAAGCCCGCGGCATGGGCGCCGATCCGGGCATGTCCGGCATCACGTCCCGCATTGCCGAATTGTCCCGGCAAGAACCTACGGATGCCGTGATGAATCAAATTAAGGCCCTGGACGATTTGAGGAAAAAATATGCAGAACTTGCTGACGCCAAGAAGGATTATGAAAAAATGGAATCCGGGGCGCGCCGGAATCAGGAGTTAATGGCCGCAGAAATAGCGGGGCTTGATCAACGGGCGCAAAAGATCCGGGATGAAATAGCCCTGCGGGAAAAAACGAACAGCTACCAGTCCGCCGGCATGGATGAGAAGGACGCCGCCGAAATGGCCCGGCGCGACGTAGCGCTTGAACGGATCAAAACCAGGCAGGAATCCCTGGGAGACGGCCCCGGCCTGAATGACATTATCAAACAAAGCGGCGTTGAGGTCGGCAACGGCGGAAAGAGCCTGGGCCTGTCATCCTCTCTTCTGTCGGCAACGGAAAAGCAAACATTAACGTTGAAGGATATACAAAGAATTCTTGAAACCTGGAAGCCTGGCCAGATCGTCCTGGCCGAATAAGGGCAAAAGAGACGGTAGGGATATAGTTATATGCAAGACCCCGCATTATTCAATTTTTCCGCAACGGCCAACATTCCGGGGGCGCTGGTTTTAACGCTTGATCCGCCGCCGGAAGTGGATCTGGCCGGCTGCACGGTCCGCGCCGCCGTGGCTGTGTCCGGAACATGTGGCCGGCTGCTGGATTGCAGCGCCATCAATCCCGGAAACATCGTTACCATCAATTTTCCCGGACTTCCCGACGGATGGGCTTTTTATGACGTGTTCCTGACCTTTCCCGGCGGCGCGGAAATGCCGCTCCTGAAGGGGGAAATAGATATTGCCCCGCGGGTTACTCCGGCGGCGCCGCAACAACGGGCGGAATGGTACGTAACGGCCACCCTGCCCGGCGCGGAAACGGGCAGGGTGGAAATTATTTTGGGACAAGGCCCACAGGGGCCGCAAGGGGAAACCGGGGAACGCGGCCCGGAAGGCCCACAGGGGCCGCAAGGGGAAACCGGGGAACGCGGTCCGGAAGGGCCCCAGGGGCCACAAGGGGAAAAGGGAGATCCGGGAACCCTGGTGAATAATGATGGAGACGTGATCCTGGGGGGCCACCTGACCGCTACGGGAGGCACGTTTGACGGGGCTGTCAACGCCAACGGAGGCATCAACATCCCGCTTGCCGTGGGGGCGCCAATGGACACGGCGGCGGTTAATCGTCTGTATGCCGCGGGGATGTCCGGTGTGACGGATATTTTTGCCCTCCATTTTTTCCTCAACACCGACAGTATTACAGCCACGGGGACGGCTCAAACTACCGTTCTTATTCCCGGCCAATACGCCCGGACGAACGTTCCCGCCAATACGCACAGCACGATTGTTTGTCCGTTCGTCGGGCCGGCGGGGCAATGGAACTATTCCAGTTTTGCGGGGTTTGCCATTCCGTGGCAATTAACGTCCACGGGGAAAGTGACTGTGGGCTTAGGGCGGGGGGCAAAGACAGTACGGAAAGATTTGACGCTGGATTCTTACAGCATCATCCCCGGAAATGATCTGGCCTACAATACCGGGGAAATGCTGGATATTACGTTTGACAACGTGCGCGATACGGTTCGCGGCGGGTATGTCGTCCGCGTCCGGGAAATCTACGCAGCCGAAACCACGCGGACGTGGAAGGTAAAGACCACAACCGGCTTTATTCCCTCAACCAATAACGAGCCAATCCCCTATATTGTCAACAAGGTTATTTATCATCAATATGCGCCGCGGTCTTACAATGCCGGGGATTATGGGGACGCCTATGGTGCATTGTTTTTGCTGACAGGCGGGGGAAGCAGTCAACAACTCTGGAAGATTGCCACGGTGCGCGGCGTCACCACCTTTGAAACGGGCACGGGATTTTCCACGCTCGTAACAGACATTCCGGGAATTTCCGGGGGATCTGTCAGCGTTTTTGCCGGAGCCGCGGAGCGCACCAACTATCAGCCCGGCAACGTCAATCCGGTTTATTACGCGCTGGAAGCCATGGCCGTCAATGCCATTGAAACCGAGGAAACGGCTGATTTTGAAGATATTAATATACCTCTCTAATCATGAATAATGCAGAGATACAGATTCAGTTTCCGCAGCCTGGTAACTGGCAGGAATTCACCCTGACGCCCATTTACCGGGACGCGGGCGGTTATAGACCTCCGGCCCGCTTTACGCAGGACGAGATACCAGCGGAGCATGCCCCGGCCATGGCCGCTGTCGTTGCTGCGCTGGTGGGGCTGGGGGAGGATTGGCAGGCCGTCCAGGTGTGGGCTCATCTGATAACGGCGACTGTCTATAATGAGGATGACCCGTATACCCCCATCGGGCAGCGGGATGAGGTTGTGCTGGATGTTGAGGCGGTTAATGAGCAAGGGGGACGCCGGATTTTCACCCCGTATCAATACCCGGAGTTCATCATTACCGGCCCTGCCGCCGTGGCGTTTTTTAAATACTTCACAGAGCAAAACCATGAGTAAGTTAAGTGACGAGCAAAAGCAGGCCGCCCTTGAGGCGGGGAAGCAGGGCATGAAAGATGCCTACGAAAAAAGCAAAACTAAAACCGGCCTGAAGTGGTGGGAACGCCTTTTGTGGGTAGTCCTGGCAGGGGCGGCCTATGCGGCTTCCGCTTTGCTGGGTGGCTGCGGTCATTCCGTGGATGTCACCCCGAACCGCACCGAAGTATGCAAGGACGGCTCCTGCCTCGTCATTGAGCAGGGGCATATCTCCTATAGTCAAGCCCAGCCGGTTACGGACGTTCCGCCCGTCGTGCAGGTAATTCCCTCCAAAAAATAAGGCCATGTGCAAACCCCTCAAGGAATATCTGGGAGTGATCCGCGATTATACGCGTGAGATCGTCACTTTCGGCGGTTTTGTGATAGCCGTGTTCATCTACCTGGATTTCCGCGAGGTGGTGAAGGAACAGGCTACCAACGCGGCCCATACGGCGGAGATCCTGCGGACGATGGATACCCGTCTCCAGCATTTGGAGAATTACCACCAGCAACAGCTTAAACAGCGAGATTAACTCCAACTGTAAAGTTTTTCTTACAAGTTCCCTTTAGTTAATAACCAATAGTTTTTGCATGCCTACCCTGTACATTCTCATAGTTGACGAACCGGGAAAAGAGCAGTTCATGAAAATCTTTCTTACCGAAAGAGACGCCGCTTTTTTCCTGGCTCAATTCAATGAGTGGCATTTGCATGCCAAGTGCCATTGCTACACCGTGGAAGGCAAGCAGCTTGTGCAACTTATCGATAACCTGAACGAATGAATACTACAGAAAGAAAGATGGCCGCGGCTATCCTCCGGTTTGAAGACAGCCGCGTTACCGGGCCGGAT
>OHXM01000129.1_pt1 | contig 43224 bp, 28 predicted proteins | sample 1579901 | NCBI WGS metagenome assembly OHXM01 (sample SAMEA3882528, study PRJEB24775) | human gut metagenome | biome: human-associated habitat; feature: intestine environment; material: feces | place: Netherlands | collected 2009/2010
CTTGCACAGGTGGTTACCATGTTGCACTTGACATATTATCCGCCCCTACAGACAATACAGGTTTTTTTATAATTTCAATTTCTTAAAGTTGTCATTCAGAATTGTGCATGAGTTATCTAACTTTTGCAATTCCTGTTCGGTTAATTTAAGCTCCAGAATGCGTTTTGCACCGTTTGCGCTTACTATGCACGGGTTGCCGATGAACACATCTTTCTTGCCGCCGTATTCGCCACGCAGACGAACCGATACTGTCAAAACGCTGTTTTCATCTTGAAGAATTGCTCGGACGATACGAACGATTGACATACCGATGCCGTAGTAGGTTGCGCCCTTTGCCTCAATGATTTTGTGGGCGGCACAACGCACATCATCGCTTATCTGCTCAAGCTCTTCCATATAGTACGACTTTGGGTTATCACGCATGACATCCTTTAGCGGTTTTGCGGCAAGGAGTGCCTGACTCCACGGAACAAATTCGCTGTCTCCGTGTTCGCCGATTACATATGCGTGAATGTTGCGTGGATCAACCTCAAAATATTCGCCGAGAAGATATCTGAGCCGTGCCGTGTCAAGGGTAGTTCCCGTGCCGATGATTTTTGACGCATTGAATCCCGAAAGTTCATAGGTAACCCGTGTCATAATGTCAACGGGGTTTGTCGCAACAAGGAAAATCCCCTCAAAACCGCTTTGCACAATCTTTGGCACAATTGAAGAAAATACAACTGCGTTTTTCTGCAAAAGCTGAAGCCTGCTTTCGGTGGGCTTTTGATTTGCACCTGCGCAGATTACAACAATGTCGGCGTCGGCACATTCGCTGTAACCTCCGCAGCGGATTTTCATGCTTGAATGCGAAAATGCAAGCCCGTGGTTCAAATCCATTGCCTCGCCCTCGGCACGCTTTTCGTTGAGGTCAATCATAATGAGCTCATCGCACACATTTTGATTGAGTGCCGCATAGGCAAAGCTCATTCCGACCATTCCCGTTCCCACAAGTACAACCTTTCTTTTGTTTCCCGACATATGACCGTCCCTTTCGTTCGTATTCTTTTTTTAGGGTTTTCATATGTGCAAAAATTATTCTTTGGTTTAAAAAATTGATTGAATTGTGCTTTTTGGGGGGTTGTGAAAAAAATAACGGCAGAATCGGCTGTTTGTTTGGTGAAATGGCAAGAATTATATGTAAAAATCATCAAAATTCACTTGAAACGCAGATATAATTGTGCTAAAATTAATTCGACAAGGTGTTCGGAATACATTAGGCATATTCCGATTTTTATTTTATAGGAAAATATCAATTGTGAGATTCTTGTTTTTGAAAACTGTCAAATTTTGCCGAGTTGTGCTTTAGCATAAAATTCTTGCAAAGTTATGCTCTGATATCAAAAGTTTTTGAAAAGTAAGACTGTCTGCACGAATAGGGTGCGAGGCACTCGCTTTTCAGAATGTACAGGTGCTTGCAGAGTTACGCTCGGGCATTAAAAGTTTTTGAAAAGCAAGACTGTCTGCACGAATAGGGTGCGAGGCACTCGCAGAAAGGAAAAGAGAAAAATGTACAAGATAGTTAAGAAAAAATCTCTGAATCCAACCGTTACACTTATGGAAATTGACGCTCCGCTTATTGCCAAAAAGGCAGAGCCGGGACAGTTCATCATTCTCCGTGTTGACGAGAACGGTGAGCGTATTCCGCTTACGGTTGCAGGCTATGACAGAGAGGCCGGCACAGTTCGTATTATCTTCCAGATTGTCGGTGCAACAACAGAAAAGCTCAATCACCTTAACGAAGGCGATTATATTCACGATTTTGTAGGCCCTCTCGGTGTTCCCACACATACAGACGGTCTTAAAAAGGTTTGCGTTGTAGGCGGCGGCGTTGGCTGTGCAATTGCACTTCCGGTTGCTGAAAAGCTCCACGAAATCGGCTGTGAGGTTCACTCAATTGTCGGTTTCAGAAACAAGGATCTTGTTATTCTTGAAGATGAATTCAAGGCTTGCTCAGACAAGTTTATTCTTATGACAGATGACGGTTCATACGGTCAGAAGGGTGTTGTTACAGCTCCTCTCGAAGAGATGATTAAGGCAGGCGAGGACTATGACCTCGTTATTACAATTGGTCCGCTTATCATGATGAAGTTTGTTGTTAAAACAACAAAGCCTTACAATATTCCCACAACAGTTTCCATGAACCCTATTATGATTGACGGCACAGGTATGTGCGGCGGCTGTCGTCTTACAGTTGACGGACAGACAAAGTTTGCCTGTGTTGACGGTCCCGATTTTGACGGCTTTAAGGTTGATTTTGACGAGGCTATGAAGCGTGGCGCAATGTACAAGCCGTTTGAGCGTCATGCATACGAGGAAACATGTAATCTGTTCAAGAAGGAGGTTGAGTAATCATGCCAAATATGTCACCAAAAAAGGCTCCTATGCCATCACAGGATCCTAATGTAAGAAATAAAAACTTTCTTGAGGTAGCAACAGGCTACACGGAAGAAGTTGCAATTGAGGAGGCACAGCGTTGCCTAAATTGTAAGCACAGACCTTGCGTAAACGGTTGTCCCGTACATATCGCAATCCCTGATTTTATCAAAGAGGTTGCCCAGGGCAACTTTGCAGGCGCTTATGATGTAATTTCGCAGTCAAGCTCACTTCCTGCTGTTTGCGGCCGTGTTTGTCCGCAGGAGTCACAGTGTGAGTCAAAGTGCGTAAGAGGTATTAAGACTGAGCCTGTCGGAATCGGCAGACTTGAGAGATTTGTTGCCGACTGGCACAACGCTCAGACAGATGTTAAGGTTAATAAGCCTGAGTCAAACGGTCACAAGGTTGCTATCGTCGGTTCAGGTCCTGCAGGTCTTACCTGTGCAGGCGACCTTGCAAAGAAGGGTTACGATGTAACAGTATTTGAGGCTCTCCACCTTGCAGGCGGTGTTCTCGTTTACGGTATCCCTGAGTTCAGACTTCCCAAGTCAATCGTTCAGAAGGAAGTTGACACACTTAAAGAGCTCGGTGTTAAGGTTGAAACAAATATGGTTATCGGCAGAGTTCTCTCAATTGACGAGCTTATGGACGATTACGGCTTTGAGTCAGTATTTATCGGTTCGGGCGCAGGTCTTCCGAGATTTATGAATATCCCCGGTGAGAACCTTTGCGGTGTTTACTCGGCAAATGAGTTCCTCACAAGAACAAACCTTATGAAGGCTTATAAGGATGACAGCACAACTCCGATTATGCATGCAAAGAAGGTTGCAGTTGTCGGCGGCGGTAATGTTGCAATGGATGCCGCTCGTTGTGCAAAGCGTCTTGGTGCAGAAGAGGTTTATATTGTTTACAGAAGAAGCGAAGAAGAGCTTCCTGCCCGTAAGGAAGAGGTTGAGCATGCCAAGGAAGAGGGAATTATCTTCAAGCTCCTCAATAACCCTGTTGAAATTCTCGGCAACGAAGATGAGTTCGTAACAGGTATGAAGTGCATTAAGATGGAACTCGGCGAGCCTGACGCAAGCGGCAGAAGAAGACCTGTTGAAATCCCCGGCAGTGAGTTCGTTCTTGATGTTGACGCTGTTGTTATTTCAATCGGTACATCACCTAACCCGCTTATCAAGGCTACAACAAAGGGACTTGACACTCAGAAGTGGGGCGGTATCATCGCTGACGAAAACGGTCTTACATCCCGTGAGGGCGTATATGCAGGCGGTGACGCTGTAACAGGCGCTGCAACGGTTATCCTCGCAATGGGTGCAGGCAAAACAGCCGCAGCTGCTATTGACGAATACATCCAGAACAAAAACAAGTAATTTTTGTCCTGAATTGAAAATGAAAAATTATTGTCGGCGGTGTGCCACCGCTGTCAATTTGAGAAGATAGTATAATATAGAAATCGCATCAGATGCCCGAAAATGCTCTGATGCGATTTTTGTTTGTATCAAGATTCGTCAGTTGGGGCGTTCATCGGGCACTTCTACAGCTTAAAACCATACACTGTGTCGGGTGTTGCATTGAGATGTGAAAAACAGCCCGAAAAGAAGAATAATTCTATTCGGGAAATAAAATCTGTAAAAAACCTGTGAAAAATAAAAAAAGTCAGGAAAATCCGAAAAAAATCCGAAAATTCTCTTGACTTATTGATTATTTCAATATAGAATAATAAAATGTACCATAATGGGGATATGTACCGAAGAGGTCGGGAAAATCCGCAAAAAACTTTATCTAACAAGGGGATATTATCACAAAAATCCTTTTGTGTCAAGAGCTTTTTATGAGCAGGTTTTCAGTACCGCTTGCCCCGTTTCATAGATTTTTTAAGGAGTGATACGCCTATGGTTAATGTCAAACCCGTAAAGCTTGGCAACACCGAAAGAATGAGTTTTGGTAAAATCGATGAAGTAATTGATATGCCTAATCTTATTGATATTCAGAAAGCGTCATATAAATGGTTGCTTGACGAAGGTCTTAAAGAAGTATTTAAAGATGTTTCGGGCATTACCGATTATCAGGACAACCTTGTTCTTGATTTTATCGACTACACACTTGATGTTGATCACCCGAACTACAGCGTAATCGAGTGTAAGGTTCGTGACGCAACATATTCAGCAGCCCTCAGAGTAACCGCAAGACTTTTGAACAGGTCAACAGGTGAAATCAAAGAGAGCAATGTATTTATGGGCGATTTTCCGCTGATGACCGCAAGCGGCACATTTGTTATCAACGGTGCTGAGCGTGTTATCGTTTCACAGCTTGTAAGAAGCCCGGGCGTTTACTATAAAATGGATCACGATAAAACAGGTAAGGAGCTGTATTCAACAACAGTTATTCCGAACCGTGGTGCATGGCTTGAGTATGAAACCGATGTAAACGATGTTTTCTATGTTCGTATTGATAAGAACCGTAAGCTTCCCGTTACATCGTTCATCAGAGCACTCGGTCTTGGCTCGGATGCCGAAATTCTCGACTATTTCGGTGACGATGAAAGAATGAGAGCCACTATCGAAAAAGATGCCGCTTCAAATGTTGAAGAAGGTCTTATCGAGGTTTACAAAAAGCTCCGTCCGTCTGAGCCTCCGACAGTTGACAGTGCACAGACACACATAAACAACCTGTTCTTTGACCCTAATCGTTATGATATGTCAAGAGTAGGCAGATATAAATATAACAAAAAACTCGGCATTGCAAACCGTCTTGAAGGTCAGGTTCTTGCAGAGCCGATTGCCAACCCGCGTACCGGTGAGGTTATGGCTCTTCGTGATGAGAAAATCACAAAGGAAAAGGCTTTTGAAATCGAAAACGCAGGTGTTAAGATTGCCTATGTAAAGGCTGCCGACGAAACAATCGTTAAGGTTATTTCAAACGGTATGGTTGACATCGCTTGCTATGTTGATTTTGACGCAGAAGCAGAGTGCGATATCAAGGAACATGTTCGTTTTGATGTTCTTTGCGAAATTCTTGATTCCTGCGAGAATGAGGACGACCTCAAGGAAATGCTCAGAAGCCGTGCAGATGAGCTTGTTCCTAACCACATCACGGTTGACGATATTTTTGCAACAATCAACTACCTTAACTGTGTTGCTCACGGTGTCGGTAATACAGACGATATCGACCACCTCGGCAACAGAAGAATCCGCTGTGTGGGCGAACTTCTTCAGAACCAGTTCAGAATCGGTTTCTCCCGTCTTGAAAGAGTTGTAAGAGAAAGAATGACAACCCAGTCACAGGATATGGAGTCGCTTTCGCCTAACTCACTCATCAATATTCGTCCCGTAACAGCGGCAATCAAAGAATTTTTCGGTTCTTCTCCGCTTTCTCAGTTTATGGATCAGGGTAACCCGCTTGCAGAGCTTACCCACAAGCGCCGTCTTTCAGCCCTCGGTCCGGGCGGCCTTTCAAGAGACCGTGCAGGATTTGAGGTTCGTGACGTACACTACACACACTATGGCCGAATGTGTCCTATTGAAACTCCTGAAGGTCCTAACATCGGTCTTATCTCATATCTTGCTTCATTTGCCCGTATTAACAAATACGGATTTATTGAAGCTCCTTATCGTAAAATTGACAAGGAAACAGGCGTTGTAACCGACGAGGTTGTTTATATGACAGCCGATGTTGAGGATAACTACGCTGTTGCACAGGCTAACGAACCGCTTGATGAAAACGGCAGATTTGTTCATTCAAGAGTTGTAGGCCGTTACCGTGACGAATTTGTAGAGTATTCTCCCGACAGATTTGACTTTATGGATGTATCTCCTAAGATGGTTGTGTCTGTTGCTACGGCTATGATTCCGTTCCTTGAAAACGATGACGCAAACCGTGCTCTCATGGGTGCGAACATGCAGCGTCAGGCAGTTCCGCTCCTCCGCAGTGAGGCTCCTATTGTCGGTACAGGTATGGAGTACAAGGCCGGCACAGACTCGGGCGTTTGTATTCTTGCCGAGGAAGACGGCATTGTTATGAGCGTTGATGCCCGTAACATTCGCGTACAGTATGATTCCGGTAGAGTTCAGGATTTTGAAGTTGTCAAGTTCCTCCGTTCTAACCAGGGTACATGTATCAACCAGCGTCCTATTGTGTCAAGAGGTCAAAGAGTTAAGAAGGGCGAGGTTCTCGCAGACGGTCCCGCTACCGAGAACGGTGAGATTGCTCTCGGTAAGAACGCTCTCATCGGCTTTATGACATGGGAAGGTTACAACTACGAGGATGCTGTTCTTATCAACGAAAAAATCGTTCGTGATGATGTTTATACATCAATTCACATTGAAGAATATGACACAGAGGCAAGAGATACAAAGCTCGGACCCGAAGAGATTACAAGAGATATCCCGAATGTCGGTGAAGATGTTCTTAAGTATCTTGACGAAGACGGTATCATTCAGATCGGTTCTGAGGTTAAAGCAGGCGATATCCTTGTCGGTAAAGTAACTCCAAAGGGTGAAACAGAGCTTACAGCCGAGGAAAGACTCCTTCGTGCAATCTTCGGTGAAAAGGCAAGAGAAGTCAGAGATACATCTCTCCGTGTGCCTCACGGTGAATGCGGTACTGTTGTTGATGTTAAGGTGTTTACCCGTGCAGACAGCAGAAACGAACTCCAGCCCGGTGTAAACAAGGTTGTAAGAGTTTACCTTGCACTCAAGAGAAAAATCAGCGTAGGCGATAAGATGGCAGGTCGTCACGGTAACAAGGGTGTTATTTCAAGAATTCTCCCAATGGAAGATATGCCGTTCCTTCCGGACGGTACTCCTCTTGACATCGTACTTAACCCGTTGGGCGTACCTTCCCGTATGAACATCGGTCAGGTTCTTGAGGTTCACCTCGGTTATGCCGCAAAGGCACTTGGCTGGAAGATTATGACTCCTGTATTTGACGGCGCTCATGAGCAGGACATTTTCCAGTGCCTTAAAGACGCAGGTTACAGCGAGGATGGTAAGACATGGCTTGTTGACGGTCGTACAGGTGAGCGTTTCGATAACCCTGTAACAGTAGGTTATATGTACTACCTCAAGCTCCATCACCTCGTTGATGAAAAAATCCACGCAAGAAGCACAGGTCCTTACTCTCTCGTTACACAGCAGCCACTCGGCGGTAAAGCCCAGTTCGGCGGTCAGCGTTTCGGTGAGATGGAAGTTTGGGCACTTGAGGCTTACGGCGCTGCTTATACACTTCAGGAAATTCTTACAGTTAAGTCGGACGATGTTGTCGGCCGTGTTAAGACCTACGAGGCTATCGTTAAAGGTCAGAATATTCCTGCTCCGGGTATTCCTGAGTCATTCAGAGTTCTTATTAAGGAACTTCAGTCGCTTTCACTTGATGTTCGTGTTCTTAACTCTGATGGTGAAGAAATTGACATTAAGCAGAAGTTTGACGAGGACGAGGATATTGTTGACGCAACAAATCCGGAATTTGAAGAAGACCATGTAATGACGTCAATGGACGGTTACACTCTTGACGAGGGCGGCGAAGAAGGCAATATGTTTGACGATTCACTTGCCGATGTTGAAGAGGACAGCTATACATCGGACGATTACAGCGATGACTTTGGCAGTGACGATATGTAAGGAGGAAATGCAATGATAGATAATAATGTTTTTGACTCAATTAAAATCGGACTTGCTTCTCCTGAGCAGATGAGAGAATGGTCTTACGGCGAAGTTAAAAAGCCCGAGACAATTAACTATCGTACTCTCAAGCCTGAAAGAGACGGCTTGTTCTGCGAACGCATTTTCGGACCGACAAAGGACTGGGAATGTCACTGCGGTAAATACAAGAGAATCCGTTTTAAGGGTAAAATCTGTGACCGTTGCGGTGTTGAAGTAACCCGTTCAAAGGTCAGAAGAGAGCGTATGGGACACATTGAGCTTGCCGCTCCCGTGTCACACATTTGGTATTTCAAGGGAATTCCTTCAAGAATTGCCCTTATGCTTGATATTTCTCCCAAGCTTTTGGAGAATGTACTCTATTTCTCACAGTACATCGTAACGGATCCCGGCGACTGCCGTGACCTTGCAAAGTATCAGTGTCTTACCGAGGGTGAGTACAATGATATGCGTGAGAAGTATGAGAATGACTTTGAAGCAGGTATGGGTGCCGAGGCAATCAAAAAGCTCCTTGCCGAGATTGACCTTGAGGCTCTTTCCGCTTCACTTAAAGCAGAACTCGAAACTGCATCGGGACAGAAGAGAGTTAGACTCCTTAAAAGACTTGATGTTGTTGAAAGCTTCAGAATGTCGGGCAACCGTCCCGAGTGGATGATTCTCGATGTTGTTCCGGTTATTCCGCCGGATATCCGTCCTATGGTTCAGCTTGACGGCGGTCGTTTTGCAACAAGTGACCTTAACGACCTCTATCGCCGAGTTATCAACCGTAACAACAGACTTAAAAAGCTCCTTGAGCTTAACGCACCTGAAATCATCATCCGAAACGAGAAGAGAATGCTTCAGGAATCCGTTGACGCACTCATCGACAACGGCAGAAGAGGCAGACCCGTTACAGGACCTAACAACCGTGCCCTCAAGTCACTTTCGGATATGCTTAAAGGTAAGCAGGGCCGTTTCCGTCAGAACCTTCTCGGTAAGCGTGTTGACTACTCAGGCCGTTCGGTTATCGTTGTAGGACCTGAACTCAAAATGTATCAGTGCGGTCTTCCTAAGGAAATGGCACTTGAACTCTTCAAGCCGTTCGTTATGAAACGCCTTGTTGAAACTAAAGCAGAGCAGAATATCAAATCAGCAAGAAAAGCTGTTGAGCGTGCAAAGGACAATGTTTGGGATGCACTTGAAGTTGTAATCAAGGGACACCCTGTTCTCCTCAACCGTGCTCCAACACTTCACCGTCTTGGTATTCAGGCATTTGAGCCTGTTCTTGTTGAGGGTCGTGCTCTTAAACTTCATCCGCTCGCTTGTACAGCTTACAACGCTGACTTTGACGGTGACCAGATGGCTGTCCATGTACCTCTTTCGGCAGAGGCTCAGGCAGAAGCAAGATTCCTTATGCTCGCAGCAGGCAACCTCCTCAAACCATCTGACGGTCAGCCTGTTACAGTTCCTACACAGGATATGATCCTCGGTTCTTACTACCTTACACTTGATAAGGACGGTGAGAGAGGTGAAGGAAAGGTATTCCGTGATGTTGATGAAGTTATGATGGCTTATCAGACAGGCGTCATCGAGCTTCACTCAAAAATCAAGGTTCGCCGTGAGCTTGAAATTGACGGAAAAATCGAATCCGGTATTGTAGACACAACAATCGGTAAGATTATCTTTAACAATCCTATTCCTCAGGATCTCGGCTTTATCGACAGAAGTATCCCCGAAAACAGATTCAAGTTTGAGGTTGACTTCCTCGTTGGCAAGTCGGGCCTTAAGAAGATTATTGATAAATGTATTAAAATTCACGGTCCGGTAAGAACAAGCGTTGTTCTTGACCACATTAAGGCGCAGGGCTATAAGTACTCTACAAAGGGTGCTATCACAGTAGCCGTTTGTGACGCAGTTATTCCTCCTCAGAAAAAGGATATCATTGCCGAGGCAGAGAAGGAAGTTGATGTTATCCGTGATGAGTTTATGATGGGTCTTCGTTCAAACGAAGAGCGTTACGAAGAGGTTCTTCGTATCTGGGAAAAGGCTACTAACGATGTAACCGACGCCCTCCAGAAAAACCTTGACCGCTACAACCCAATCTTCATGATGGCTGACTCAGGTGCCCGTGGTAGTATGAGCCAGATCAGACAGCTTGCAGGTATGCGTGGTCTTATCGCCAATACATCAGGTAAAACAATCGAAATTCCTATCAGAGCTAACTACCGTGAAGGCCTTAACATCTTGGAGTACTTTATTTCATCTCGTGGTGCTCGTAAAGGTCTTGCCGATACAGCTCTTCGTACAGCCGACTCAGGTTACCTTACCCGCCGTCTTGTTGATGTATCACAGGAAGTTATTATCCGTGAAGAGGACTGCGGTACTACAGAAGGTCTTGAAATCTTTGACATCAAAGCAGGCGAATCAAATGTTATCGAAGGACTCCACGAGCGTCTTATCGGAAGATATCTCCTTGATGACTTCTGCGATTCTAACGGTAATGTTCTTGTTTCAAAGGATATTATGATGGGCGACAAAGAGGCTGACATCATCGTTAATTCGGGTGTTGACCACATCAAGATTCGTTCGGTACTTGAATGTCGTGCAAAACACGGCGCTTGCCGTAAGTGCTACGGTTCTAACCTTGCCAACCGTCAGCCTGTTACTGTCGGTGAGGCTGTCGGTATTATTGCCGCTCAGTCAATCGGTGAGCCGGGTACACAGCTTACAATGAGAACATTCCATACCGGCGGTGTTGCATCTGCCGAAGATATCACACAGGGTCTTCCGAGAGTTGAAGAGCTTTTCGAGGCTCGTAAACCAAAGAGCCTCGCAATCATCAGTGAAATCGACGGTGATGTTCGTTTTGAAGAAATCAAAAACGCAAAGCACGCTGTTATCTTTAACAAAGAAACAGGCGAAGAAAGAGCTTACCTCATTCCTTTCGGCTTCCGTGTAAAGGTATTTGACGGCGACCACATCAAAAAGGGTGACAAGATTACCGATGGTGCTGTTAATCCGCATGATATACTCGATATTCTCGGACCCGAGGCAGTCATGAACTACCTTATTTCGGAGGTACAGAGTACCTACCGCTTGCAGGGTGTTGAAATCAACGATAAACACATTGAGGTTATCGTTCGTCAGATGATGCGTAAGGTTAAGGTTGAGGACGCAGGCGACACAGGCTTTATGTCAGGTCAGACCTACGACAAGAACGAAGTTCTTTACGAGAATGAGCAGATTAAAAAGCGTATTGCCAACGGCGAAGAGGGTCTTCGTGAGGCAACATTCACTCAGCTTCTCCTCGGTATCACAAAGGCGGCTCTTGCAACAGACAGCTTCCTTTCAGCCGCATCATTCCAGGAAACAACAAGAGTTCTTACAGATGCCGCTATCAAGGGTAAGGTTGATCCGCTCGTCGGTCTTAAAGAGAATGTTATCCTCGGTAAGATTATCCCTGCAGGAACAGGTATGCAGAGATATGCCGATGTTAAGCTTGAGAGCAATTCTGAGGCTGAAATCGTTGAGAACGACGAAACAGAGGATGTTATCGTTGCTCTTGAAGATGACGAAATTATGGACTTCTGATTTAACTGAATCAAACTATATAAAAACACGGTATGCGCCATTTGTGCGTACCGTGTTTTTTGTTCGTTTTGCAGTAATATTTACACTTATATTATACCGTTCTTCTCACAAATCATAAAAATATCTGCCGAATAAGATGAAAATATGTTGACAATCACAAAACAAGAATATATAATTATTCTATCAGGATAATTATCCTTAATTATTCTTGCTGTTATAGTTATATCTTATTAGGAGGTCAATTATGAGAAAAAAAGTTAAAAAATTAACATCAGTTTTACTTGCGGTCGTTATGATGCTCGGCATCTTGACAATCGCACCGCTCACCGTAAGTGCGGCAACCTACGGCGACTTTGAATATACCCTCGAAGATGATTATACATGCACGATTACGGGGTATAAAGGTTCTGCGGCTAATGTTACTATACCCTCAACTATTTATGGCTATAAGGTTTGTAAGGTAGGTTATGGTTCATTTAGAGATAGTAATAATAATATTCGTTCTGTAACAATTCCCAATACTGTAAAGGAAATTGGTGATTCTGCTTTTGCAGATTGCTATTCGTTAAGTACTGTAACATTTTCAAATAATTTAAAGTCAATAGGCGGCGGAGCATTTGAAAAAACTAATTTGAAAAAAGTAACAATACCAAATTCTGTTACAGAGATTGATGATTATGCCTTTTCAGGGTGTGAAAATCTATCGAGTTTGACACTCTCAAACAAATTAGAAAGTATAGGCTATGCTACCTTTAGATATTGTAAAAGCTTAACGAGCATTACTTTGCCAAATAGTTTGAAATATTTGGACTGGTATTTGTTTAGTGGTTGTACTTCTTTAAAAACAGTTTCAATCGGAAGTAGTTTGCAAGAGTGTTATAATCAAGGTAGTTATGGATTTATATTTGAGGATTGTACAGCTCTTGAGAGCATTACAGTCAGTTCCTCAAATAATAACTACAGTAGCGCTAATGGCATTATGTATGATAAAAAGAAAACTGAAATTTTAGTGTATCCGCAAGCAAAAAAAGATACAACATATACCGTTCCGAGTACGATTAATACTCTTTATGGAGTAAGCACCAATAACAACCCCTATTTAAAAACAATTACAATTCCTTCAAGTGTTACTGACATTAGAGATCATGCCGTTGGATATATTGAGGACGGTTGGGATTATAACAAAGTCAGCGGCTTTACAATCAAAGGCTACAAGGGTACAGCGGCTGAAAGATATGCACGAAACAATGATTTTAATTTTGTTCAGTTGCAGGTTGTTCCAACCTCGGTTGCCCTTAACAAGACAACTTTAACACTTGATACCGGAAAAACCTCAAATCTCAGAGCAACAGTATATCCATCAAATGCGGCAAATAAAAAATGCACTTGGAGAAGTTCAAACACAAGCGTTGCGACTGTTGATAAAAACGGCAAGGTAACTGCCAAAGCGTCGGGAACTGCGACAATTACGGTGAAAACTTCAAACGGCAAAACCGCAACTTGCAAAGTTACCGTAAATCTTCCCGCTCCGCAGATTACAGGTCTTGCAAACACAACAGGCGGTATCAAAATTTCGTGGAACAAGGTTGACGGCGCTTACGGATACAGACTTTATTACAAGCCTGCGTCTGGTGGTTGGAAACGATTTAAAGACACAACAGCCACATCGTTCACCGATTCGGGAGTAGTACCGAATAAAACCGAAACATATACAATCCGTTGTACTGACAAAAACGGCAAAACCGTCAGCGGTTTCAATTCAAAAGGCTGGTCCAAAAAATACACTCCCGTTGCTCCGACAATTTCAAAACTCGATATCACCACAGGCGGTATCAAGCTTAGTTGGAACAAAATCGCAGGTGTTTACGGTTACAGACTTTACTATAAAACATCATCAGGCGGTTGGAAGAGATTTAAGGACACAACAGCCACATCGTTCACCGATTCTGGAGTAAGTCCTAACAGAACCGAAACCTACACAATCCGTTGTATTGATAAGAACGGCAAAACCGTCAGTGGCTTTAACTCAAAGGGCTGGTCGAAGAAATACACAGCCGCAACACCGAAAATTACAAAACTTACAAACAGATCAAAGGGTGTAAGTGTGACATGGAATAAGATTGCCGGAGTTTATGGCTACAGACTTTACAGAAAATATAACGGAGGAAGCTGGACAAAGGTAAAAGATACAACTTCAACCTCTTTCACAGATTCAGGTGCTAAAAAGGGTAAGAAGGTAACCTACACAGTCCGTTGTATTGACAGAAAAGGCAAAACGGTAAGCGGTTTCAACTCAAAGGGTTGGTCAATTACAAGAAAATAGTATTTTAATCAGAAATCCCGACAGGTTTTGTGCTGTCGGGATTTTTGCTTGTTTTTACCATTGAAAAGACTGAATAATAATGTTATAATAAATCCGAATATCGGAAATTGTGAATAACTTTATCGAAAATGGGAGATGAAAACGAAAAATGGCAATAAAGGTAACGCTCCTTACACACACCCCAAACCCTGAACAGACGGTTGCAATGGCGGCAAAGCTTTGCTACTCACCGTCAGGGATTGAAGATATAAGAGAAGGTCTTGACGAGGAAAAAACTTCCTCATTTATTGATATGCTTGCAAGCCTCGGCCATGCAAGTCCGACCGAACACGCATATTTTACATTCGGCATTGAGGGCATTTCAAGAGCCTGTTCACACCAGCTTGTCCGCCACAGAATTGCATCCTACAGTCAGCAGTCACAGCGCTATGTTGACGGCACAAGGTTTGACTTTGTAACTCCGCCCGAGATTGCAAAGAACGAAAAGGCTCTTGCCGCCTATGAAAAGGCTCTCAAGGTTGAGGCTGACGCTTACAAGGAAATCAGAGATGCACTTGCTGTCGGTTACATCAACGAGAAATGTCCTGATAAATACAGCGGAACGGATGAAGAAATTATCAATGCCTACAAGGCTGACGATAAAAAATCCTGCAATGCTTTCATCAAGAAAGCCAATGAGGACGCAAGATTTATTCTTCCGAATGCATCGACAACAAAAATTGTCTGCACTTTCAATGCAAGAAGCTTGCAGAACTTTTTTGCACACCGTTGCTGCAACAGAGCGCAGTGGGAAATTCGTGAGGTTGCCGAACAGATGCTTTTGCAATGTCTTGAGGTTGCTCCGCATCTTTTCAAAAACTGCGGCCCGTCATGCCTGTTCGGACCATGCCCCGAGGGCAATATGTGTTGCGGAAAGCAAAAGGAAATGCGTCAGAAATACGGCAGAGAAAAGTAAGGTATATATATGAAAAGCAAAATTATTGTTATTGAGGGACTTGACGGCAGCGGAAAAGCTACGCAGACAAAGATTTTGTGCGAAAAAATTTCCGCTCTCGGCAAAAAGGTCACAAAGCTTGAATTTCCGAATTATGAAAGCCCTGCCGCCGCTCCCGTGAAGATGTATCTTGACGGCGAATTTGGTGACAAGCCCGATGATGTCAATGCCTATGCGGCGAGTGCGTTTTATGCGGTTGACCGTGTTGCAAGCTATCTTCAGTTTTGGAAAAAGGAATGTGACAACGGCGGTGTGATTTTAAGCGACCGCTATGTGACTTCAAATATAATTTATCAGATGTCCAAACTCCCGAAAGAGGAGTGGAACAGCTTTATTGATTGGCTGAACGATTTTGAATACGAAAAGCTCGGGATTCCGAAACCCGACCTTGTGATCTACCTTGATGTTGAACCCGAGGTTTCGCAGAAGCTTATAGAAAAACGCTACGGCGGTGACAACAGCAAGAAAGATTTGCATGAGAAAAACCTTCGTTTCCTTCTTGACTGTCGAAAAAGTGCAGTTTATGCCGCTAAAAAATGCGGTTGGAAGGTTATTAATTGCTGTGAAAACGGAGAGATTAAGAGTATAGAAAAAATATCGGAAGAGATAGAGAGGGCAGCGGCTGAAATTTATGCTGAGCTTTAAAAAAATTGAGCAAAGTGACATAAACGAACTTAAAAAATACTACGATTATGATGAGTGCATGGGTTGCGATACCAACCTTTTGAACGCTTATCTTTGGCGAAACGAATACAATATTAAATTTGCTTTTTATGATGATACAATTGTCAAGGTGTATTGTAATCCTGACGAGTCTGTTTGGGGTTACTGTATGCCTACAGGCAAAAATATAAAGGGTGCGCTTGAAGAGGTTTTCAAAGATTCCGAGGAGAGAGACGGCAATTTGCAAATTGTTATGCTGACAAACGGCAATCGTGCAATGCTTGAAACAATGTTTCCCGACAAATTTGATTATGTCCGTTCACCCGAAAATCAGGATTACATCTACACTTCCCGTGACCTTGCAACCCTTGCGGGCAAAAGGTTTCACGCAAAGCGTAACCACATTTCAAAATTTTACAGAACCTACACCGATACCCGTTTTGAAACTTTGTCGGATTCAAATATTCCCGATGCATTAACGGTTGCAAAACTGTGGTGTGCGGAAAATGACACCAATCCCGAAGCTTCAAGCGAAATTACGGCAATCAGGGAAATGTGCGACCTCAAAGACGAATATAATGTCAAGGGCGCTGTACTGTATGTTGACTCAAAGCCCGTTGCCATGACTCTCGGAAGTGAAATTTCACCCAAGGTGTATGACATCAACTTTGAAAAGGCACTTCGTGAATATGACGGTGTTTATGCCGTAATCAACAACGAATTTGCCAAAACTCTTACGCAGTATGAGTATATAAACCGTGAGGAAGATATGGGACTTGAGGGACTCAAAAAGTCTAAACTTTCATACAATCCCGTTATTATCCTCGACCGCTGGAATGCAATACCGAAAAAACGATGAAAACGATATTTCGCAAAACCGAAAAATCCGATACCGAAAGCCTAAAAAAGCTGTGGCTCTCGTGTTTTGACGAGTATGTAACTGCCGTCAATCTGATTTTTGACAGCGACCTTTTTGACGGTTGCTGTGCCGTTGTTGACGATAGAATCGTTTCGGCTCTTTACCTTGTAAAAGGTACGCTTAACGGCGAGAAATCGCATTATCTTTGCGGTGCGTCAACCGATAAATCTTTCCGTGGCAACGGGATAATGTCAAGGTTGATTAATTTTGCACTTAATGACGCAAAGAATAACGGTGATGTGTATTCTCTGCTTTTTCCTGCAAATGACGGCTTGTATGGCTTTTACGCAAAGCTCGGATATGCTTTGAACTGCACCGTAAAAAGCCGTGAAATTTCAAGGCAAATGCTTGAAAATTTTGCAGAGAAGGGCTTGAATATCGGCTGTTCAAAAGAAAATTCTTTCATATATAATGAGAATTTTTTTGAATTTGCAAAGTCCTATTATGGGATTTACGGCTCAAAGGTGATCAATAAGAATGACTGCTTTGCCGTATTTGATGAAAACGAAAATACTGCCGATGTTTTTTACTCGGCTTATAAAAATATAAACGAACTTTCCGCACTTTTGCTTGAAAATACAAAATCAGAAAGGTTTGTGTTTACGGGCAAATCCGACAACGCTCTTTTTGAAAACTGCCAATCACAAAAATGCGGAATGATTAAATCACTCGACAAAAACCATAAAATTCCCGACGATGTCTATATCGGGATTACTCTTTCCTGAAAGGAAGTTTACTATGTTCTATGTATTTCTTGCAGAAGGCTTTGAAGAAACAGAGGCGCTTGCCCCCGTTGATGTAATGCGCAGGGCAAAGCTTGATGTTAAAACAGTCGGTGTAACAGGCGAATGTGTTACAAGCTCACACGGTGTGCCTGTAAAAGCCGATATCACAATTGACAGTATTGACCTTGACGGTGTTCAGGGCGTTGTACTCCCCGGCGGTATGCCCGGAACTCTCAATCTTGAGGCAAATGAAAAGGTTCTTGAGGCTGTTAAGTATAGCTGTGAGAACGGCAAAATTGTTGCCGCAATCTGTGCCGCTCCGTCAATTCTCGGTCACCTCGGAATCCTTGACGGCAAAAAGGCAACCTGTTTCCCCGGCTTTGAAAAGGAGCTGAAGGGTGCGGACTATACAGGCACTCACACCGTAACGGACGGCAATATTATTACCGCAAAGGGCGCAGGTTGTGCAATTGAATTCGGTCACGCAATTGTTTCTCTCGCAGTATCAAAGGATGCCGCCGACAAGGTTATCGGTGATATGCAATGCCTGTAAAAAATGTTCGTGAGCTGAAAAGTCAGCTCCGTGCAAAATATAAAAAAATCCGCAAAAGCTGTCCTCCCGAAAAGAAACAGCAGCTTGACCTTGCCTTGCAGAACGCTTTTCTGGCAAGTGATGAATACAAAAGCTGCGATGTGCTTTTTGCCTTTGTTTCATCACCGATTGAGGTTGACACCTCGCTTATCCTTGAAACAACGCTGAAAGACGGCAAAAAACTTGCTCTGCCAAGGTGCAGGAATAATTTCGGTGAAATGGATTTTTACCTTGTGACCTCACTTTCTCAGCTTGAAAAGGGTGCGTTTTCAATTATGGAACCAAACCCCGAGGTTTGTGAAAAGTACGAGGATTTCTCACACGGACTCTGCCTTGTTCCGGGACTTTGCTTTGATACGCAGGGATTCCGCCTTGGATTCGGCAAGGGTTACTATGACAGATTTTTGCAGAGCTTTTCGGGAACAAGCGTTGGTCTTTGCTACTCCAAATGTATGGAGCATACTCTGCCCTCGGGAGTGTTTGACCGCCCCGTTGACGCCGTGATTACCGAAAAATATACCAACCGAACAAATAACGAGTTTGTAAAGGAATGATACATTATGAACCCTGATAATTTTAATATGAGCGAACAGGAGCTTAACGCTCAGCGCCGAAGAAGAGCCGAAAACTTTAAGCTCAACATTGACGAAACCGAGTATGAGGACGAAAATATGTACGGTGAAACAGAAGGCGAGCCGTCAAACCTCAATTCATACAGCGGTCAGGATGTTCGAAAGCAGATGGCGAGAGAGTCAAAGCATGTTCTTAAGCAGAAGAAAAGGGAAGAAAAAAAGACTCTTAAAGCGAAAAATAAGCATAACCGCAGAATTTTCCGTGTTATGTGGATAATCTCAATTCTAATTGTCGGAGCAATGGCGGCTGTATATATGATAACAGGTATGAACGATTTGCTTGCCGTGAACAGAACCGACTCCTCAACCGTGAAAATTGAAATCCCCGAAAATCCGACTGTTGACGATGTTACAAAGGTACTTGTTGACAATAAAGTAATCGGTGAGCCGTCATATTTCAAGCTTTTTGTCAATGTCACAAAGTCTGCCGATGATTTTACTCAGGGTACATATGAAATCCGCAAGAATATGGACTATGAGGCAATCGTCAATTTTCTTTCAAGCAACAACAACAGAACCGACACGGTTTCTGTTACAATTACCGAGGGTGAGAGCGTTCTTGAAATTGCCGACACTCTTAAAAAGAACGGTGCTTTGGGTGACAGGGATGAGTTCCTTTCATTGTGCAATTCTGACAAATTTGACGGTGATTTTGATTTTATCAAGGCTGAAACAAATGCGGACAAGCGTTACTACAAGCTTGAGGGCTATCTCTATCCCGATACCTACGAATTCTACAGAAACGAAAATGCAGAGTCCGTAATCTACAAGCTTCTTAATAACTACGAAACAAAGATAAACGAAAAGCAGACTGTTGATGGCTATTCAAAGAAAACAACAGTTTTGAAAATGGTTGAGGAGAGCGATACAAAGTATTCGCTTGATCAGGTTATGACAATTGCGTCAATCATTCAGGCAGAGGCGGCTGACAAAGAGGATATGTACTACATCTCATCAATTCTTCACAACCGTCTTACAGCCGACAGCAGTGCCGGTGTGTCAAACCTCGGTCTTGATTCGACAAAGTTCTATCCGTACAGAAGCCTTGAAGATGTTCCCGAAAATGACAGAAGTACATACAAGAGCAGATACGACACATATGACAAAAAGGGACTCCCATACGGTCCAATCTGCAATCCGGGTATGGACGCAATAATTGCCGCACTCAATCCGAACAGCTCGGATTATTACTTCTTCTGTCACGACAGCAAGGGACAGGCTTATTACGCATCAACACTTGAACAGCAAAATGCAAATATGGAGTATATTAAAAGCTATGATAACTAATTTTGAAAAACCCGAAATTTTATCGCCGGCAGGTGATATGGATTGCCTTAAATCTGCATTAAATTTTGGCGCAGACGCAGTTTTTCTTGCAGGAAAAATGTTCGGAATGCGTTCCGCACCGCAGAATTTTGATAACGATCAGCTGAAAACTGCCTGTGACCTTGCACATAAAAAGGGGGCAAGAATCCATGTAACCTGCAACACACTTCCACGCAATAATGAAATTCCTCATCTTCAGGAATTTATGGAGAATGCTCAGGCTTGCGGAGTTGATGCGTTCATAATTGCCGACCTCGGTGTTTTTGAGGCGGCTAAAAAGTATGCGCCAAAGGTTCAGCGCCACATTTCGACTCAGGCAGGAGTAACAAACTATGCGGCGGCAAATGTGCTTTACAATATGGGTGCGTCAAGAGTTGTGCTTGCAAGGGAAATTCCGCTTGATGAAATTGCCGAAATGCGTGCAAAAGTTCCGAAAGAGCTTGAAATCGAATGCTTTGTACACGGTGCAATGTGCGTTTCATTCTCGGGCAGGTGCCTTATTTCAAGCTATATGACAGGCAGAGATGCGAACCACGGCGATTGTGCTCAGCCGTGCCGCTGGAAGTATCATCTTTATGAAGAAAACCGTCAGGGACAGTATTTCCCCGTTGAAGAAACAAGCGACGGCACATATCTTTATAATTCCAGAGATCTCTGTATGATTGAGCATATCCCTGAGCTTGTAAAGGCAGGTGTTTCAAGCTTTAAAATTGAGGGCAGAGCAAAGTCGGCTTATTATACAGCTGTTACAACAAACGCTTACCGCCACGCTGTTGACGATTATTTTGCAGAGGGTGACGGTTATGTTCTCAAACCGTGGATAAGGGAAGAGCTTGAAAAAATCAGCCACCGTGAGTACAACACGGGCTTCTATTTTGGCAGAGAACCGGGTCAGGTTACCGGCAACGGCAGATATATCCGTCATTATGACAATGTTGCGTTGTGCGAAGAGCTTATTGACGACACAACCGCAGTAATCACTCAGCGCAACAAATTCTATGTGGGCGACACACTCGATGTGCTTCCGCCAAGCGGAGTGCCGTTTGAAATCAAGTGTGAGTCGCTTACAACTGACGAGGGTATGCCCGTTGAAAGTGCGCCGCATCCGATGCAAAGACTTACAATGAAATGCAACGCTCCCGTTCCGTCAGGCTCGGTTATCAGAAAAAAGCGTGACTAATCCCAAATTTTGCTATTGACAACACAAAGAAACAGTTTTATAATCTAAGTACTGATGTTCCCCACCTTAAAAACGGTGGGGAACAATTCAGCCTTTCAGCGTGAGCAAATCTCTCGCTGAAATACTGAGGAGCTGACGCTCCTATGCACTTGATTGCAATCTGTCGCAAACTCTGCTCCTTGCAAGCAAAGCAGAGTGTTGCTCCGATTTAAATTATTTGCTACAATTGAATTACAATATTCGGCTGTGACGGGATTAACCGAGGCGTCAGCATTTCAGAGAGAAAGCCGTTTGGTGCAAGGCTTTTATGTAAGGCTTCGGTACGCTGCCCCTGAGCTCTGTGTGATTAAGCACAGCGTATTTCTGCGTTAAGGAAATGTAATCTATATGACGATTACTCAAAGCGGACGCTTGGCGTCAATTTGGGTGGTACCGCAGGATATTCCTGTCCCATTGTATTTTTATACAATGGGATTTTTTATTTTGCTCGGTTGCATACTTTAAACAAATTTGAACGAATATTGTATTCCCCTGTGAATTTGTATAAGGAGAGATTTTTTATGAAGTGGACAGGACTTAACGAATTAAGAGAAAAGTTTCTTGAATTTTTTGAATCAAAGGGTTGCTTAAGACTTCCCAGCTTTTCGCTTGTTCCAAAGGACGACAACAGCCTTCTGCTCATCAACAGCGGTATGGCTCCTATGAAAAAATATTTTACAGGTGAGGTAACACCTCCTCGCAAGCGTGTTACAACCTGTCAGAAATGTATCCGTACTCCCGACATTGAGCGTGTCGGCATCACAGCCCGTCACGGTACATTTTTTGAGATGCTCGGTAACTTCTCGTTCGGTGACTATTTTAAGCACGAGGCTACAGCATGGGCATGGGAATTTTTCACAAAGGTTCTTGAAATGCCTCCCGAAAAGCTCTATGTTTCAATCTATGAGGACGATGACGAGGCTTTTGACATCTGGACAAAGGAAGTCGGCGTTGATCCGTCACATATGGTAAGACTCGGCAAGGAAGACAACTTCTGGGAACACGGTTCAGGCCCCTGCGGTCCGTGCTCCGAAATCTACTTTGACCGTGGCGACGAAAAAGGCTGCGGCAGACCCGACTGTCATGTAGGCTGTGAATGTGACCGTTTTGTTGAGGTTTGGAACCTTGTATTTACTCAGTTTGAGAGTGACGGCAAAGGTAACTACACTCCTCTTGAACATCCGAACATTGATACAGGTATGGGACTTGAAAGACTTGCCTGTGTTATGCAGGGTGTTGATAACCTTTTCCTCGTTGATACAATTCAGAATATTATGAAACACATCTCACAGATTACAGGTGTTGAGTACGGCAGAGATGAAAAGAGCGATGTTTCACTCCGTGTTATCACAGACCATATCCGCAGTACAACATTTATGATCGGTGACGGTGTTCTTCCGTCAAACGAGGGCAAGGGCTATGTGCTTCGCCGTTTGCTCAGAAGAGCCGCTCGTCACGGCAGACTTCTCGGCTACAATGAGCCTTTCCTCTATAAGGTTTGCGATACGGTTATCAAGGAAAATCTCACAGCTTATCCCGAACTCAAGGAAAAGCAGGAGTTCATCACAAAGGTTATCAAGGTTGAGGAAGAAAGCTTTGCCAAGACAATTGATCAGGGCTTTAAGATGCTCAACGGCATTATGGACAACGAAGATGTAAATGTTCTCAGCGGTGAGGATGCGTTCAAGCTTAACGATACCTACGGTTTCCCGATTGACCTTACAAAAGAAATTCTTTCGGAAAAAGGCATCAAGGTTGATGTTGAGCGTTTCCGTGAGCTTATGAAGGAGCAGAAAAAGCGTTCCCGTGACGCAAGAAAGAACGCAGGTGCAGACGCTTGGATTTCTGACACAACAGACCTTTCCGATGTTGCAAATACAGAGTTTGTCGGTTACACAGAACTTAAGTCAACCTCAAAGGTTCTTGCAATCGTTAAGGACGGTGTGAGAGTTGACAGTATCGGTGAGGGCGAAAATGCTATTATCGTTCTCGACAAAACTCCGTTCTACGGAGAAGGCGGCGGTCAGGTTGGCGACACAGGTGTTATGGAGTCGGGCAGTTTTTCAGCTGATGTTGACAACACAACAAAGAATCCGTCAGGCACAATTTACCTTCACGCTTGTACAGTAAAGAGCGGCAGCATCAATGTAGGTGCAGAGGTTTCAACTGCCGTTGATGAAGAGCGCCGTGCGGATATTACAAGAAACCACACAGCGGCTCACCTTCTTCAGTCGGCTCTCCGTGAGGTTCTCGGCAACCATGTTCAGCAGGCAGGTCAGCTTGTTTCGGACGACTACTTCCGTTTTGATTTCACTCACTTTGAGGCTCTCACGGCAAAGGAACTCATTGAGGTTCAGAATCTTGTAAACAAAAAGATTCTTGAGGCAATCCCCGTTACAACACAGGAAATGCCTATTGAAGAGGCTAAAAAGCTCGGCGCAATGGCACTCTTCGGTGAAAAGTATGGCGATGTTGTCCGTGTTGTAAGTGCAGGCGACTTCTCTGTTGAATTTTGCGGCGGTACTCATGTTAAGAATACCGCAAACCTCGGTCTTTTCAGAATCAGACAGGAGGGTTCGGTTGCCGCAGGCGTAAGAAGAATCGAGGCTCTCACAGGTATGGGCGTTCTCAAATATATTAACGGTATGAGCGCTGTTATTATGGATGTCTGCTCATTGCTCAAGATTGCGAACCCAAAGGCGGTTGTTGAGGGCGTTCAAAAGGCTGAACAGATTATCAAGGAACAGCAGAGAGAAATCAACGAGCTTAACTCTAAGCTTGCCGTTGCTCAGATTGGACAGCTTTTTGCAGGCACAACAGAGGAGCACGGTGTAAGAGTGGTAACAGGCAAGGTTGACAAGGTTAATGCCGACATTCTTCGCACAATGTGTGAAAAGGCAAGAGATTTTGCTCCAAAGTGCGTATGCGTTCTTGCAACTGAAAATGACGGCAAGGTGACATTTGCCGCAGCCTGCGGTAAGGAGGCTCTTGCTCTCGGCGCTAACGCAGGCAAAATAGTCAAGGCTGTTGCTCAGAAAGCCGGCGGTAACGGCGGCGGTAAGCCGGATATGGCTATGGCAGGCGCTAAGCAGCCCGAAAAGATTGAAGAGGCTCTTGACAGCGTAAAAGAAACCGTTTACGCAATGTTGAAATAATCATTTAATGTGCATTTATGGCGTGTTAAAAAGTAAAATTGTGGAAAATAGCCAAACTGTCACATAAAACCTTGTGCAAATAACAAAAACGGTTTTAAACCAAAACTATTGCAGTTTTGTTATTTTTATAGTATAATAAGCAGTACTAAGATATGAAAATCTATCTTGGATATTTATGAACAATTTTAGGAGGAGATTAAAAATGTTCAAGAAAATTGCAGGTCTTTTTCTTGCAGCCGCAGTAATGTGCAGCTCAGCTGCCATCACAGCAAGCGCTGCAGAAGCAGAGGATGATGCTGCTGTTGCAGCAGCAGATCAGTCAGGCGAAGTTTCAGCTGACGGTTCTTCAGAAGTTTCAGCTGACGGTTCTTCAGATGTTTCAGCTAACGGTTCTTCAGAGGTTGAAGCAGGTAATGTTATTAAGTTTGATGTTAAGAAGTCAGGCTGGAATAATGTTAAGACAGTATTCTGTCACATTTGGAAGGCTGATGGTTCAGGCGATTGGCCGGATTGGCAGACAAAGAAAGAAAGATGTAAGTACGACGCTTCAACAGGTATCGCAACTTATGATCTTTCAAAGACAGGCAACACAATCTCTAAGTCAGACGGAAGAGTATACTGTGTAGTCTTCAGTGCTAACACAGGTATGCAGTCATACAACGCTATCATGAGCGGCAAGTGCATCGGCGACACACTTTATTGCACAGGTAATCAGCTTGAAAACCCTGAGGATTCAGAAAAGAAGGCAAACGAAGCTAAATGGGAAAAAAATTCAGACTGCGGTCCTGAAAAGAAGATTACTTCAACAGGTAAAATCATCGGTTCTGCTTTCCCTGAGGGCGAATCAGATGTAACATTGCTGGCTACATACCTCGTTGCTTACTACGACGATGACGCTAAGACAAGTCATACACAGGACCTTATTAACGAACTCAAGGTTAGCCCAACACAGGTTATGGGTGCTGTGACAGATAGGCTCAACGCTACAAACAGCCCTGATAAGGATAAGATTGCTGCTGCAGTTGAGAAGATTCTCTCAACTTGCACAGATCCTACAAAAGGTGGTAAAAAGGTTGACAAGGATCAGCTCGACAACGCTAAGAAGACAGGTAACAAGGCAGCAGGCGGCAGCTCAAGCAACGGTTCAGGTTCTGGTTCTGGCTCAGGCTCAGGTTCAGCTTCAGGCTCAAGCAGTAACGGTTCAAACGGCGGCTCAAGCAGCAGCGGTTCAGGCTCATCAGGCTCAGGTTCTTCAAGCACAGGTGCAGTTAAGTCAGGCGTTGAAACAACAATCGTGTTCGTAATGGCAGGTCTTATGGTTTCAGCAGCAGGCGTTATGTTCCTTGCAAGAAAGAAGAGAGAAGAATAATTTAAAAGATTTTTCTTTAATCTAAGCATTTTTCGGACACTGTCGAATGGCAGTGTCCGTTTTGCTTTGCTGTTTGTGTTCGTCTTAATTGCAATTTCTGTTGATCAGCAGAAAAAATTTTAGAAATGCCTTGACAACAGCCTGCTGTTTTGCTAAAATAATAATGTTGCATCGGGATGTAGCGCAGTTTGGTAGCGCACACGTCTGGGGGGCGTGGAGTCGCAAGTTCAAGTCTTGTCATCCCGACCAATAAAGGTGGTTTTTTAACCGCCTTTTATTTTTTGCCGTTTTGTGTCAACGGTTGGAACAGAAATGTAATTCATTGTATAGATTGGCTTAAAAATGCGGATTATAATTTCTAAATTCGGCATTTCTGCTCTTTGATTTCAAAGCATTTTATGATAAAATATAAGAAAGTGGTTACAAATTGGTAGCAACCGCTTTGAAATTTAAAAAAGGAGTGTTTCTTTGCAAAATGTTTTAAAAAGAATTTTTAACAAAAAGGTTTCTGCGGCAGTTCTCACGGCTGTAATGCTGTTTGTGTCGGTCTTCTCAATGTCGATGATTGCGAGTGCGGCATCGTTCTCACCAAGACTTTCTGCCCCGAGTTCAAGTAACAAGTATTATTACAGTAATTTAAATGTTTTTTATAGGTACGATTACGGTATGCCGAACTGTACAGCATATGCTTACGGCAGAGCTTATGAGATTCTCGGCTCTGAGCCGAAGCTTTCGTGGAACAATGCAGAGCAGTGGTACGGCTACAACAAGGCTAACGGCTACTATAAGTACGGCCAGACCCCGAAGGTCGGCGCAATTGCCTGTTGGTCATACAGCTATGGCGGCGGTCATGTTGCTGTTGTGGAAAAGGTTGAAAACGGTGTGATTACACTTTCAAACTCTGCATACAGCGGTGCTAATTTTTACATTTCCACAGCGAGTATCTCCGACCCGAAGGTTGGCGGTAACAAAGGGTGGAATTTTCAGGGCTACATTTACCTTGGCAATTTCAGCAGCAGTACAAGCACTACTCAGGCTACAACCAAAAAGGTAACTTACACAACAGGTACATATAAAACAGATGTTGACGATTATCTCAATATGAGAAGCGGTGCGGGTACAAGCTATACATCTGTAGCATCTGTTCCGAGCAATGTTACTCTTAATGTAACAAAGGTTTCGGCTTCCGGCGGTCACACATGGGGTTACACCTCGTACAACGGCAAGACAGGTTGGGTTGCTCTTGATTTTTGTACTTTTGTTTCTTCATCAACGGTACGGCCTACGACAGCAAAACCTACTGTACAGCCTACCACAGCCAAAGCTACGGTTCAGCCGACTACTGCAAAGCCAACTGTTCAGCCGACAACAGCCAAGGCCACACAGCCTGCAACAACTGTTCCTGCTGCAACAGTACAGCCGACAACGGCTAAGGCAACACAGCCGGCAGCAACTGTTCCTGCCGCAGCTGTTCAGCCAACAACAGCTCCTGCATCAAACGGTGAAGTGTCGTTTGCAATCGGTGATGTAAATCTTGACGGAAGTGTTGATATTCTTGACGCAACCGAAATCAGCAAGTTTGCCATTTCCACTGCGGCACTTTCCGATGTTCAGATGAAGCTTGCGGATTTCAATCGGGACGGTGTGGTCAATGTTCTTGACGCAACAGAAATTCAGAAAACTCTTATAATCAGTTGACGATGAAAACAAAAACACGCCTTGTGTTTGCAAGGCGTGTTTTTTGCAATTGTCCGAATACAAAAAGGGTATGCCGCTTGTGCATACCCTTTAATATTTAGTATTTCATTACGATATTTACGAAAAATTCGCCGTCATTGTTGCCTGCTTCAAAAATACCGTCATAAACATCTGTTATGCTTTTCATTGAGTAAAGTCCGATTCCTTTGCCCTGATGTTTTGTTGAAGAAAATTCCTCGCCGTCCATTCTCAAGGGCTTGCCGTAGTTGTTGGTTGAAACAATGTACAGACAGTCGCTTTTTATTTCGGAAGTCAGATTAAAATATCTTTTGCCTTCTTCAACTGTACAGCAACCGTCAATTGCGTTTTCGAGTATGTTGCCGAAAATACTGCAGAGGTCAACATCAAGAATTCTCGATTTGTCGGGCAAATCAATCCGCCAGTTAATGTCAACATTGTTCTCAATCGCCTGTTGACGATAGTGATTGAACAATGCGTTCAGCGCCTCACTCTTGCAGATTCGCACAGGTGCTGTTACAGTCAGCGAATTTTCATACTGGGCAATGTAGTCTTTCAGCGCCGAAAGATTTCCTTCATCTGCAAGTCGGCTCATAACATGAACTGAATGTTTAAAATCATGTCTTGCTTTTGAGGTGTATTTTATGTACGACTGCAACGATTCTGTGTAACTTTTCTGAATTTCAAGAATGTTGTTTCGTTCTGTAAGCTTTGTTTTTTCAATAGTAGTCTTGCTGAAAATGTAGAATAATATGAATACTATAAGATACAATGCAAGCTCAAATATTGTAATGATGAATCCTTTTGCATGAACCTTTCCAACACGAATATTTGCGTAGGAAATCGGTATGATATAGATGTTTGACACCATAAGTGCAATGGGCAAAATTGAAAACAAATACCACACCTTGCCGATATTTATGTTGTCAATCATCCATGCATAGTATTTTGTAAGCGGAACAAGCGCTCCCATTGCCGCAACCGAAAGCCCCATTTGAATCAGGCTATATGAGGTGTTAACTCCTCGTGAGATTTCTTCCTGAAAAAATGAGTTGATAAAATATGAATACAGCGAAAAGAATGAAATCAAACAGCACACACTTATAAAAACAAACAAACAGCGTGCTGTTCCGGCCTTTGTAACGCTTTTAATAAGGAAGAAAAATATTACAAGGTCGGGGAAGAGAACAAAGTTTAAATTCTGAATGTCAAAAGCCGTCATCACAATTGACGAGAGAGAACCGAGTATGATAAATGAACACAAAAAGGGCGTTACTATCTTTGAAATCGGGTATTTTAATTGATTTTTTAATGGTAAAAGGCAGAATAAACTTAACGGTATTATTATGACAAAGCTGAAAAATGCCTGAAGAAATTTTATGAATGCGTCCATGTTCACCTCCGCTGGTTTTCTCTGATTTTTTTGAACATATATTCACGGATACTCTGTTCAATCCGAGTTTTTTCACGAATTTTAATCGGGAATCTTTCACCGTTGCCTGTAACACATACAGAGTCTTCAATGTCCTTTATGTAATCGGCATTCAGCACGATTCCCCTGTTTACGGGTATGAAACGGGTGTCATTGTCTGCAAGCTTGAGAAACTCTGCAATGGTCATTCGTGTGCGATATCTAAGTCCCGAAACAACACCTATGTTGATATAATGTGCATCGGATTCAACAGAAACAATTTCCTTAAGCGAAATCAGCGTGTTTCGGCGGTCACACATAACTTCAATGTATTTTGAATTATCCGATACATATGACGAGGCATCATCAAGTACCTTGTAAATCTGCTCAGCTTTGTAGGGCTTTGTTATGTAATGAAAAGCGTGAACGGAAAATGCCTGCATCATAAAATCGGGGCTTGTTGTGACAAATACAATAATAATATCACGGTCTTTTTCACGAAGCTTTTCAGCCACGGCAATGCCGTTCATCTTCTCCATAAAAATATCTACAAAGGCTATTTTGTAGGTGTTTTCCTTGAATGAATTGAAAAAAGCTATTCCGTCAGGAAAACAATCAATCTGCACATTTTGCTTGTGTCCGCCAAAATATGCGTTGCAGATTGAGTAGAGAATGTCTGCCTGAGGCTTTTCGTCGTCAATAACTGCAATTTTCAAGATATCGCCTCCTTTGAAATAATTTAATTCGGAGCAATGATTAACTGCACTTAGATTATACCATAAATTTGAAAAATATTATATCCGATTGTCATATGTTTTTGCCAAAAGATTGATGTTTGTGCCAACTTGTTGAAATGTTGCATTAAATTGGCTATCATTGAGGTGATGAAAGCGAAACACGAAAATTGCGGTGTTTCCGTAAATCAAAATCGGAAAGTAAAAAATATCGGAAAGAGGTAATCAACTATGAAAAAAATCAAGAAGTTAGCTTTATTGCTTGCAATTTGTATGGTAGGTACAGTAGGTCTTGTAGGTTGCGGTAATGGCGGTGACTCGTCAAGCAAAAACGAAAGTTCGGCATCACAGACTGCTGACGACAATGCAAACAGCGCAGATGACAGCGCCGCTGATTCAAAGGACGGCGATTCATCGGCAAGCGTTGTAGGTACTTGGACTGTAACAGCAATTGAGGGTACGGACGGTACAGCCGTTTCAATTGATGACTACGCAACAGCAAACGGTGTTGAACCCGAAACTTTGAAATGTACATACACATTTGCAGATGACGGTACATTCTCAGGCGAAATGAGCGGTGTGACTGTTTCGGGCAATTACACATTTGAGGGTACAGATCTCGTTATGACAGTAGGCGAACAGCAGTTTAACTACACATATGACGCTGACAATGATATGCTCAAATACACAGATCCTAACACAGGCCTTTCAAGCTATTGCGAAAGACAGCAGTAATTGTAATTTAATCCCAATTTCCTAATACTACACTACACAAAACAACCGCTCACCGAAAGGTGGGCGGTTGTTTGCTTTTTGATATGCGGTTGTCGTTCTGTTGGGCAGATATCATCCGCCTGTACTGATGAATTTTTATGTTTATACACATAGCTTTTTATACAATAAAAGCAGTGTATAATCTGTAGGGGAGAACCGTGTTCTCCCGCAAGTAATCGTACAATTTGTATGTTAAAACAAATTTTGTAAATGTTGTAAACCGGTAGGGGCGTTCATTGGACGCCCGCTTTGATGAATATTTATGTTTATATATATGTTTTGATATAACATAAACTGTGTATTCAAATTTGCACGCATTGCGTGCAATCGTGTGCAATGCACACGAACGGGCGAACACGGTTCGCCCCTACATTATTTCGGTAACTGTATCTCATTTATATAGCTTATTTTCATCATAAATTTTCTGCCGTTACTTGGCGGGCGTCCAATGAACGCCCCTACAGAATTGTGCGAACGGTTGCAATGTTACGCTCGGGCATAATATGTTTTTTGACATTACAAACTGTCTTCCCGACATTAATTTTCAATTTTCAATTTTCAATTTTACATTTAATTAAGCTGTCTTCACGAACATAAAAAGTCGGCTCGCCGTTAATTTACTTTATTTGTCGGAGTTCCGTTCAGAAAATTTTTGATGTTGTCCGAAACTATGCCCATAAGGCGTTCTCTGGTTTCAACGGGCGCCCATGCGATGTGGGGGGTGATGATGCAATTTTTTGCACCCATAAGAATGCAGTCCTCAACCATAGGCTCAACCTTGAGGGTGTCGATTGCCGCACCGCCGAGGTGACCGCTTTCGAGTGCCTCAAGCAAATCTTCTTCAACCATAACACCGCCTCTTGCCGTGTTTACGAACAATGCCCCCTGTTTCATTTTGGCAAAGGCATTTTTGTCAAACATATTTTCCGACTGTGGATTTAGCGGACAATGAACGCTTACAATGTCGCTTGTTTCAAGAAGTTCGTCAAATGAAACATCTTTGATTCCGTCAATATTTTTCGGAGTTCTGCTCGATGCGATTACATTCATATCAAAAGCGCTTGCAATTTTTGCAACAGCCTTTCCGATGTTTCCGAGTCCGACAATGCCTAGTGTTTTGCCTGCAAGTTCATTCAGCGGATATACAAACGGTGAAAAAGTTTTGCTTCTTTTCCACTTGCCGTCCTGAACAAACCGATTATATTCCGCAGTGTGATTGAAATGTTCAAGAATGAGCGCAAATGTGTGCTGTGCAACCGCATTTGTAGAATATGAACCTGCGTTGCAGACGGTTATACCGTTTTTGGTGCAGTAGTCAAGGCCAATGTTGTTGTAGCCTGTTGCAAAAAGTCCTATATATTTCAGATTCTTTGCAAGTCGCATTGTGTGCGAATCAAGCAGAGTTTTGTTGCACACAACGATATCTGCATCTGCAATTTTCTCCGCAACTTCTTCATATTTCAAAAGACCGAACGACTCAACCTCGCCAAACCGATTAAGCACATCGGCATTTACAATATCGTCAAGAACAGTCTGTGCGTCTGTTAAAACTATTTTCATCTTATCACCTCGTTTTTTACTGACTATAGTATATACCGAAAATTTTTTCCTTGCAATCCAAATCGAAATTTTGTATAATATTTGTGCATAAATTGAAAGGAACGGTATGTTAATGTATAAAAATTATCTTTTTGATTTGGACGGAACTTTGCTTCCCATGGATATGGAAAAATTCGTAAAGCTGTATTTTTCATCGCTCTGCAAGCGTTGCACTCCTGTTATAAAAATCGAACCCGACACCCTTATAAAGGCGATGTGGGCAGGTACTGACGCTATGACAAAGAACGACAACAGCCGTACAAACCGTGAAGTTTTCTGGGAAACAGCGGGCAAAGTCAGCGGTGCCGACCTTGAAAAGTTTGATGACCTTTTTACCGATTATTACGAAAACGAGTTTATCGTTCCGAAAGATGCTACAAGCTTTACTCCTTATGCAAAGAAAAGCATTGATTTCATAAAGAAAAACGGCGGCAGACTTATTGCCGCAACAAATCCGATTTTTCCGTTTGTTGCAACAAAACGCAGACTTGAATGGGCAGGAGTTTCTCCCGACGATTTTGAACTTGTTACAACATACGAAAACTTTGGTTGCTGCAAGCCGAATCTGAAATATTTTGAAGAAATCTGCAAAAAGCAGGATATCAAGCCCGAAGACAGCATTATGATCGGCAACGATGTTGACGAGGATTTGTGCAGCGCAAAACTCGGCTTTGATACATACCTTATTACCGACACAATTGTGAACAGAGATAATAAGGATTATTCAGACTACAAAAACGGCAGCTTTGAGGAATTTTACAAAGATTTTCTCAAAGGCGATTAAATATGATTATATTGTGCGGTCAGACGGCATTTTGCTTTGTCTGACCGTTTTTTCTGTCTGCATTTAATTTTACTTTTACAGAATACCTTTTAATGCCTTAAATGAAATAAAAAAATAGTCGAATGTGGTATTATGTGATGTGATACAGGTTATCAGACGGGATTTATTTTGTTTTATATCTTAATTAAGCAGGTGAATGAATTATGTCAGAAGTAATCAGAATTTTTGTTGAAAAAAAGGATGGCTTCAATGTTCTTGCAAAGCAGACGCTTTGGGACATCCGCCACAACCTCGGTATGAAGTCTGTCGAAGATCTTCGTTACATTGTGCGTTACGATCTTGAGGGACTTACTAAGGAAGAATATGACAAGGCGAAAACTATTGTTTTGTCAGAGCCTAACGCCGATGTAATTTATGAAGAAACTCTCCCGATTGAGGACGGCTGGAAGGTATTCGCAATGGAGTATCTCCCCGGTCAGTACGATCAGCGCGGCGACTCTGCCGAGCAGTGCGTTCAGCTCCTTACTCAGGGCGAGCGCTGTAAGGTTCTTACAGCAAGAGTAATTGCTCTCAAGGGCAATATTACAGATGAAGAGCTTGTAAAGGTTGAGGAGTACCTCATCAACCCTGTTGAAAGCCGTCTTGCATCTCTTGAAAAACCAAAGACTCTTGATATGGAAATTCCCGTTCCCGAAAATGTTAAGAGGGTAGAGGGATTCAACAGCTGGAATGACGATGAGATGCAGAAGTATTACGATTCAATGGGCTTTGCAATGACGCTTGCAGACCTCAAGTTCTGCCGTGATTACTTCAGAGATACAGAGCACCGTGACCCGTCGGTTACAGAACTTCGTGTAATTGACACATACTGGTCGGATCATTGCCGTCACACAACATTCCTCACAAGACTTGAAGAGATTGAGATTGAAAAGTCTGCTCTCGGCAAGGTTATCGAGGATGCACTCAGCGAGTATTATGCAACCCGTGACGAGGTTTACGGCAAGGATACAAAGAGAATCGTTTCACTTATGGATATGGCTCTCATCGGTATGAAGTCACTCAAGAAAAAAGGACTCATTCCCGACCTTGACGAAAGTGAAGAAATCAATGCCTGCTCAATTCAGGTTCCCGTTACTATAGATGGAAAAACAGAACAGTGGCTCGTTCAGTTTAAGAACGAAACTCACAACCACCCGACAGAAATCGAGCCTTTCGGCGGTGCCGCAACCTGTCTTGGCGGTGCAATCCGTGATCCGCTTTCAGGCCGTTCATATGTATATCAGGCTATGCGTGTTACAGGCTCGGGCGATCCGACAATTCCTTTCAAGGATACAATGCACGGCAAGCTCCCTTCACGCAAAATTACAACAGGTGCCGCTCAGGGTTACAGCTCATACGGTAACCAGATCGGTCTTGCAACAGGTCAGGTAACCGAGCTTTACGATCAGGGCTATGTTGCAAAGAGAATGGAAATCGGTGCTGTTATCGGCGCATCTCCAAAGGAAAATGTTATCCGTGAAACTCCTCTCCCCGATGATGTAATCGTGCTTCTCGGCGGAAGAACAGGCCGTGACGGCTGCGGCGGTGCAACAGGTTCTTCAAAGGCTCACGATGAAAGCTCAATCGAAACCTGCGGTGCAGAGGTTCAGAAGGGTAATCCTCCTACAGAAAGAAAAATTCAGCGTTTGTTCCGCAATCCCGAAGTTGCAAAGCTCATCAAGAGATGCAACGACTTCGGTGCAGGCGGTGTTTGCGTTGCTATCGGTGAACTTGCCGACGGTCTTACGGTTGACCTCGACAAGGTAACAAAGAAATATGACGGCCTTGACGGTACGGAGCTTGCTATATCCGAAAGTCAGGAAAGAATGGCTGTTGTTCTCGATAAAAAAGATGTTGACAAGTTTATTTCACTTGCATCAAAAGAAAACCTTGAGGCTACAGCCGTTGCGGTTGTAACCGAAAGTCCTCGTCTTACAATGAACTGGAGAGGCGACACAATCGTTGACCTCAGCCGTGAGTTCCTCAACACAAACGGTGTTACTCAGGTTGCCAAGGCTTATATCGAGGCTCCGAAGTGGGAAGGCTGCTACCGTAAGGTTGCTCCCGCAAAGCTTAAAGATATGTCTGCTGACGAGGCATTCCTTGAAAATATGTCAAGACTTGAAGTTTGCTCGCAGATCGGTCTTGCAGAAAGATTTGACGCATCAATCGGTGCGGCTACGGTAATTATGCCGTTCGGCGGTAAGAATCAGCTCACTCCTCAGGAGGCTATGGCTGCAAAGATTCCGCTTGAGAAGGGCGAAACAGACGATGCAACAGCAATGAGTTACGGCTATATCCCCGGTGTTTCACGCTGGAGTCCGTTCCACGGCTCGGCTTATGCAGTTGTTGAATCGCTTTCAAAGCTGCTTGCAATCGGTGCAAACCCGATGACAGCAAGACTTACATTCCAGGAATATTTTGAAAGGCTTAAAGATGTTCCTTCCCGTTGGGGTAAACCTGCCGCAGCACTCCTCGGTGCTATGCAGGCTCAACTCAAGCTCGGACTTCCGTCAATCGGCGGTAAGGACAGTATGTCGGGTACATTTGAGGATATTGATGTTCCGCCTACACTCGTAAGTTTCGCCGTTGCAATGACAAAGGCATCAAAGACAATTTCAACAGAATTCAAGAACGCAGGTTCAAAGGTTATCTTTGTTCCCGTTCCCGAAAATAAAGAAACACTTATGCCCGTATGGGATAAGCTTATCGAAATGTACAACGCTGTTTATGCTCTCTGCGAGGACGGCAAGGTGCTTTCTGCATCGGTTGTTAAAGAGGGCGGTACTGCCGCAAGCGTATGTAAGGCTTGCTTCGGTAACGGCTTTGGCTTTAAGTTTGCAAACGAACTCACAAATGACGAGCTTTTCGCTCCGCTTTCGGGTTCGCTTGTTATCGAACTTGCAGACGGTGCAGAGCTTTCAAACGATGTTCTTCACTATGACCTCGGTACTGTTACGAACGATGCAAAGATTATGGTAAACGGCAAGGAAATCGAACTTTCCGCACTCCTCGAAAAGTGGACTGCTCCGCTTGAAAAGGTATTCCCGACAAAGGCTGAAGTGCCTGAAATCGAAGTTGATGTCCCGCTTTACAGCGAGAGAAACACATCTTCACCTGCAATCAAGGTTGCAAAGCCTACTGTATTTATCCCTGTATTCCCGGGTACAAACTGCGAGGTTGATACGGCAAGAGCATTTGAAAAAGCAGGTGCAAATGTTGAAATGCTCATCGTCAAGAACCTTTCTTCAAACGATATCGAGGAAACAATTGACGAAATGGAAAAGCTCATTGCAAAGTCACAGATGATTATGCTTCCGGGCGGTTTCTCAGGCGGTGACGAGCCTGACGGTTCAGGTAAGTTCATTGCAACAACATTCCGCAACCCGAGAATTGCAGAGCAGGTTAACAACCTTCTCAAGAATCGTGACGGCCTTATGCTCGGTATCTGTAACGGATTCCAGGCTCTTATCAAGCTCGGACTTGTTCCTTACGGCGAAATCAGAGAGCTTAAAGCAAATGACCCGACGCTCACATTCAACACAATCGGCAGACATATTTCACATATGGCTTATACAAGAGTTACTTCCGTTAAGTCACCGTGGTTTGCAAATGTCAACGCAGGTGATGTGTTTGCTGTTCCCGTGTCACACGGTGAGGGCAGATTTATGGCTGATGTTGAAACTGTAAAAGAACTTGCAAAGAACGGTCAGATTGCAACACAGTATGTTGACCTTGCGGGCAATCCAAGCAGCGACATTGAGTTCAACCTCAACGGTTCTGTTTGTGCAATTGAGGGTATTACATCACCTGACGGCAGAGTTCTCGGTAAAATGGGACACAGCGAGAGAAAGGGCGAAAACCTTTACAAAAATGTTCCTTTTGCAAAAGACCAGCAGATTTTTGAAAGCGGCGTAAAATACTTCAAGTAATTTATAACCGAATCTTTTATATAAAAACTAAGGACATCCGTTTTTCGGATGTCCTTGTTGTTTGTGCGGTACAGTAAGCAATAATATTGTATTTTGATTTTGTTTGATTTGGTTTTGCAACCGAATCAAATGGCGAACACGGTTCGCCACTACTGTATGGCAGTAGCTTTGTGACATTGAAATATAATTGGCAATGTTACGCTCGGGCATTTATAGCTTTGCATTTGTAAAACTGTCTGCACGAACGGGGGACGGCGACACGCAGACAATAGATGACTTACCGTAATCGGAGATGTTGCGCTCGGGCATTTATAGCTTTGCATTTGTAAAACTGTCTGCACGAACGGGGGGCGGCGACACGCCGTTAATAGATGCCTTGAACGGTGACTTCGCCTGAATTGATAAGCTTGGTGGTTTTGTCAGGAAGCTCGGCAATAAGCTCGCCGTTACGGTTAATTCCTACGGCTTTGGCTTTTACGGATCTGCCGTTGCGGCTGAATGTTATGGTTCTGCCGATTGTTGCGCAAAGGCTTGTGTATTCTTTTAACGCAATGTCGGAGAGTTTTAAACCGTTTTTGATAAATTCTTCCTCAATGTGATTAAGTACACTGGCAAAGAATTTGTTCTTGTCAAAATGACCGCCTGTTGCAAGATAAATTGAAGTTGCCTTTTCTTTGATGTCATCGGGAAAATCCTGAGTATCGGCATTGATTCCGATGCCTGTAATTACATATTCAACGGCGTCAAATTCGGCACTCATTTCGGTTAGAATACCGACAAGCTTTTTCTTGCCGATGATGATATCGTTCGGCCATTTGATACGGCAGTCAAGTCCCGTGAATTCTCTGATTGCCTTGCAGACTGCAAGACCTGCAAGCGGAGTGATTGACGATACCTCGGACGGGGCAATCTTAGGTCTCAACAAGAATGAAAAGGTGATGCTGTCATCCTTTTTTGCTTTCCAAACTCTGCCGAGCCTGCCCTTGCCTTGAGTTTGTTCTCTGGCAACGGCAACCGTGCCGTTTTCGCAGCCGTCTGCGCCAAGCTTTTTGAGGTAATCGTTTGTTGAACCCACCTCGTCAAGGACGATGAGGTTTTTGCCGATTACAGAGGTTTTCAGGTATTTTTCTATTGCAGACTCGTTGAGGTGCGGGGGATAGGCAACAAGGCAGTATCCGCGGTTTGTTACAGAGTCGATTTTGTAACCCTGTTCCTTGAGATTGTTCATCGCTTTCCACACAGCCTGCCTTGACACCCCAAGCTGTTCGGAAATTTCACTGCCCGAAACATAACCGTCTGTTTTTGTTAAAAGTTCAAGAATTTTCTTTTGCATAACATCACCGATTTTAAAATATAATGTAAAAAATTACGGACGATTCTAAACAAAATCGCCCGTTTTTGAATGTTAATTATTTTGTGCGGTTCTTCTGAACAACATCGACTACTCTTACAATAACAGGGTTTACGATAAGGTTTACGCCAAGTTCAATAATGAAGTTGATACCTGCAAGTGAAATAAGAGCATAGTAAACAATGTCTGTGCCACCTGCCCATACTTCGAGAACAGGTCTGAAGAAGAGAAGTAAGCCAAGAATAAAGATGCCTGTGTTTACAATAGGTGAAACAATGCCTGCAAGTGCGGCTGCAACAATTGAGTTCTTTTTGCTTATTGCACGGTAAACAACACCCGAGCAAAATCCTGCGGCTGTGCCTTTAAGCATACAAACTACAATGCACATAAACGGATTTGCGTTCCATACCATTGCACCGCCGAGATCAACGCCGAAGATGCACATGAGAACTACAACCGCGCTGAATACCGCTCCGAGATATGCGCCTGCACCCTTGCCGTAAATAGCCGCACCGATTACAATCGGGATAAGTGCAAGTGTGATTGATACGGGTTTCATCGGGAAGAAGCTTGCAAGTACCTGTACAACAATGATGAGCGCTGTAAGAATTGCAAGTCCTACAAGTTTGTAAGTCTTTTGTGTTTCTGTCTTATTCATAAAAAATTCCTCCTGCTGTTTCCCTGCTCATTTTCCGCAGGTGAAACGCAAATAATATTTACAAGGGGAGAACCCCGTTGCATCAAATTGATAATTCAAAAACAAGTTGTGTATTAAATTGTCTTTATTTTTTATTTCTTCCGTAAATAATTTTGAGTCCGTCAAGAATAATATTCTCATCAAAGATAATATCGTGACGGCAGTTTTTGATTGCAAGCGGAGCAAGACCGCCTGTTGCAATAACCTTGCATTCTTTCCTGCATTCCTCGGTAAACATATCAACCATTCCGTCAAGCATACAGGCTGTTCCGAACATAATTCCCGAACGAATGCAGTCGGATGTGTTTGATGAAATTACCTTCTTTGGAGCTTTCATATCAACCGATGACAGCAATGCGCCGTGATTTGTGAGTGCGTCAAGCGAAATTCCCATACCAGGGGCAATTGCACCGCCGTGATACGCGTTGCTTGCGTCAACATAGACAATTGCGGTTGCTGTTCCCATAAAAATCATAATGAGAGGACCGCCGTATTTTTCACACGCTCCCACACAGCCCGCAACGATATCTGCGCCCAAGGTTTCGGGATGCTCAATCTTGATGTCAAGACCTGTCTTAAGTCCCGGACCTATGAGCAGACTTTTTTTGCCTGTAACGGTCATAATCGCACTTCTGAGGTTATATGTAAATTTCGGAACAACAGAGCTTATAATAGCGCCGTCAATGCTTTTTGCGTCGATGTTGTAAATCTGCAAAAAAGTGTAAAGCTCAACGGCAAGCTCGTCGCTTGTTTTGTTTTCATCGGTTGAAAAACGGAGTTTGAATTTTAAATTATCTCCGTCAAAAATACCGAGCTTGACATTGGTGTTTCCGACATCGGCCGCAAGCAGCATTACTGTTCCCTCCAAACGGTTTTCATAAATAAGCTCTTACAAAAGTTTAGATTTAATCGTACTTTACTTTGCTTATTATATCATAAAAAATTATTTCTTCAAGGGTGAATTTAAGGAATTTATCCGATTTTTGGAAAATCCGAAAAAATTGTTGAAATTTGCGTTGAATTGTGTATAATTGAAATAGGTGCGCAGACACGGTCAAGTACTGCGCAAAATTCTGAAAGGAATGGTTTATTAAATGGATAGTTCAGAAATCAAGCAGCTCCAAATCCTTGCTGCAAAGTCAAGAATGGGCGCAATTCTCGGCACTTACCACGCCAAATCAGGTCATCCCGGCGGATCGCTTTCTGCAGCAGATATTTTCACATATCTCTACTTTAAGGAAATGAATGTTGATCCTAAAAATCCTGATATGCAGGACAGAGATCGTTTTGTTCTTTCAAAGGGTCACTGCTGTCCGGCTCTTTATGCAACACTTGCACTCAAGGGCTTTTTTGAATGGGACGAGCTTACTAAGCTCCGCCATGTGGGCGCAATGCTTCAGGGCCATCCCGATATGAAGGGTACTCCGGGTATTGATATGAGCACAGGCTCACTCGGTCAAGGCATTTCGGCTGCCTGCGGTATGGCGCTTGCGGCTAAGCTTGATAACAAGAGCTATCGCACATATACGGTTCTCGGTGACGGCGAAGTTGAAGAAGGTCAGGTTTGGGAGGCTGCAATGTTTGCCGCTCACAACAAGCTTGACAACCTCGTTGTAATTGTTGACCAGAACGGACTTCAGATTGACGGTACTGTTGAAGAGGTTGCAGGCATTGAACCTCTCGATAAAAAGTTTGAAAGCTTCGGCTTTGAAGTAATCAAAATTGACGGTCACGACTTTAATCAGATTGAATCGGCTCTCGAAAAGGCTAAGACAGTAAAGGGCAAGCCTACTGCAATTCTTGCAAAGACCGTCAAGGGCAAGGGCGTTTCATTTATGGAAAATCAGGTTGGCTGGCACGGCACTGCTCCAAACAAGGAACAGTATGAACAGGCTACTGCCGAGCTTCAGGCTGAAATTGACAGATTGGAGGGCAACTGCTGATGGCACAGGTTATTAAAAAGGCTACAAGAGAAAGCTTTGGTATGGCTCTTTGTGAGCTTGCAAAGACAAATAAGGATATTATCGTTTTTGACGCAGACCTCGCAGCTGCTACAAAGACAGGAATTTTCAAGAAAGAATTTCCCGACAGATTTTTTGACTGCGGTATTGCCGAGGGCAATATGGTAGGTGTTGCGGCAGGTATGGCTGCGGCAGGCAAAATCCCTGTTGCAGCATCATTTGCAATGTTTGCAACAGGCAGAGCATTCGAGCAGATTCGTAACTCTGTTGCTTATCCTCACCTCAATGTTAAGATTGCCGGCAGTCACGCAGGCATTTCAACAGGCGAAGACGGTGCTACTCATCAGTGCCTTGAAGACATCGGTATTATGCGTACAATTCCGGGTATGGTTATTCTTAACCCTGCCGATCATTACGAAATGATGGCTGCTACAAAGGCAGCAATTGAGTACAAGGGTCCTGTTTATATCCGTCTTGGCAGACTTGCAATCGACAGCTTTAACGATCCCGATACCTATACTTTTGAACTCGGCAAGGGCATTACTCTTCACGAGGGCAACGATGTGGCTGTTATCGCAACAGGCCTTGTTGTAAACGAGGCTTTAAAGGCTGTTAAGGAGCTTGAAGCAGAGGGCATCAACGCTCGCCTTATCAATATCCACACAATCAAGCCTATTGACAGAGATATCATTATTAAGGCTGCAAAGGAAACAGGCAGAATCATCACAATTGAGGAGCATAATGTTATCGGCGGTCTTGGCGACGCTGTTTGTGATGTTGTAAGCGCAGAATGCCCTGTTAAGGTTACAAAGATTGGTGTAAACGATCGTTTCGGTTACAGCGGTCCGGCTCTTGAGCTTCTTGACAAGTTCGGTCTTACACAGCCGCACATCGCAAAGGTTGTCAGAGATGTTGTTAAATAGGACAAATAATTTCTGAATTTATTTAATAATTGCAAAATATCAGCGGTCGGTTTGTTCAAGCCGACCGTTTTTTTGTATGTCAGATGTCTGCTCAATAAAATTTGAGCAATATTAAAAGCCCCCGAAATTTCGGGGGCTTTTGTTCGGTTATGACCGTTAATCAGTCGATTTCAACCATAATTTTTTCTTCACTGCGGATAGCTGCACTGCGGGCAATTGTGCGGATAGCCTTGGCAATTCTGCCCTGCTTACCGATGATTCTGCCCATGTCGTTTTCTGCAACATGAATATGGTAAACAACTGTTCCCTCTTCGTTGGGAGCATCTGCTTCAACTGATACGGAATCTGGATCGTCAACAAGACCCTTTGCGATAACTGCAAGTAAATCCTTCATTGTTTGTCCTTTCCGAAGCGCAATTATTCAATTACGCCGTTCTTCTTGAGAAGAGCCTTTACTGTGTCTGTTGGCTGAGCGCCGTTAGCAATCCATTTCTTAACTGCTTCAGCATCAACCTTGAACTCTGAAGGCTTCTTGAGAATATCATATGTGCCGATTTCTTCAATGAAACGACCGTTTCTCGGATATCTTGAATCTGCAACTACTACTCTGTAGAAAGGAGCCTTCTTTGAACCCATTCTTCTAAGTCTGATCTTTACTGCCATAATGTTCACCTCATAAAAATTGTTAATTTATATTCACCAACCGTAATTGGATGAAAAACTTTGTTTTTGTTTAATGTTTGATAAATGTTAATTATTTGAACGGAGGCATTCCGTCAGGACCGCCCATTCCGCCCATTCCGTTCATCGGCATACCGCCGAGCCCCGGAAGACCTTTCATTTTTCTTCGTTTCTTAGAGCCTTTTCCGCCCTTTGTCATCTGACGCATCATCTTCTGCATTTGGTCAATCTGCTTGATAAGTCGGTTGACTTCTTCAATGCTTCTGCCCGAACCTGCCGCAATTCTGCGCTTTCTTGACGGGTTCATAATGTGCGGATGACTTCTTTCTTCGGGTGTCATTGAGAGGATGATTGCCTGAACCCAGTCAATCTGTCTGTCGTCAATGTCAACGCCCTCAAGCTGTTTTCCGACGCCCGGAATTTTTGAGAGAATGCCCTTGAGCGGTCCCATTTTCTTGACCTGCTCAAACTGATCGTACAAATCGTTAAAGTCGAATTTGTTGCTCATCATCTTCTGAGCCATTTCTTCGGCTTTTTCGGCATCCATTTTATTCTGTGCGTCCTCAATGAGAGTAAGCACATCACCCATGCCGAGAATACGGCTTGCCATTCTGTCGGGGTGGAAAACTTCAATATCGTCAAGCTTTTCGCCTGTACCTGCAAATTTAATAGGTCTGCCTGTAACAGCCTTTACCGAAAGTGCCGCACCGCCTCGAGTGTCACCGTCAAGCTTTGTTAGAATAACACCCGTAATGTCAAGAAGTTCGTTAAAGCTCTTCGCAACATTAACTGCGTCCTGACCTGTCATCGAGTCAATAACAAGCAAAATTTCGTTTGGTTCAACTTCTTTTTTGATGTTTTTAAGCTCATCCATAAGAGCCTCATCAATATGAAGTCGGCCTGCGGTATCGAGAATAACAACATCGTTGCCGTAGTCCTTTGCGCGCTTAATTGCCTCTTTTGCAATCTTAACGGGATTTGCTTTTCCCATTTCAAAAACAGGAACGCCTGCCTTTTCGCCGACAACCTTCAACTGGTCAATAGCGGCGGGACGGTAAAC
>OHXM01000256.1_pt1 | contig 26542 bp, 19 predicted proteins | sample 1579901 | NCBI WGS metagenome assembly OHXM01 (sample SAMEA3882528, study PRJEB24775) | human gut metagenome | biome: human-associated habitat; feature: intestine environment; material: feces | place: Netherlands | collected 2009/2010
CACTTGTTTCGCTTATTGTGACACGACCGCTTGTAAAACGCTTTAAAAAGCGTAATAAAACAACGGGAACAAACGCAGACCGTCACATCGGTCAAGTCGGATTTATGCTCACAGATTTAACCGATATTGACGAAACAGCTCAGGCAAAGGTCGGTGCAGAAACTTGGACGGTAAAGTCCGACAAAGCACCGCTTTTAAAAGGAACAAAAATTAAGGTTCTTGCAATCGAGGGCGTAAAGCTCATTGTAGAACCCGTATCAGAATGAGAGGTAAATAATGTTAGGACTTATTATTTTAGGAATTATCCTTTTAATCCTGCTTATAGTAATCGTAAGCAATGTAAAAGTAGTACCGCAGGCACACGCATATGTAATTGAAAGACTCGGAACATATCATGTAACTTGGTCAACAGGCTTGCATGTAAAAATTCCGTTCATCGACAAAATTTCAAAAAAGGTTTCATTAAAAGAGCAAGTGATCGACTTCCCTCCACAGCCTGTAATCACAAGAGATAACGTTACGATGCAGATTGACACGGTTGTGTATTTTGAAATTACCGATCCAAAGCTTTATACTTACGGTGTAGAAAGACCGCTCAGCGCTATTGAAAATCTTACTGCAACAACATTGCGTAATATCATCGGTGATCTTGAGCTTGATAACACACTCACATCCCGTGATACAATCAACGGTAAAATCAGAGTGATTCTTGATGAGGCAACCGACGCATGGGGCATTAAGGTAATCCGTGTCGAGCTTAAAAACATTCTTCCGCCCCGTGAAATTCAGGATGCGATGGAAAAGCAGATGAAGGCAGAGCGTGAGCGCCGTGCAAGAATTCTTGATGCAGAGGGTGAAAAACGCAGTCAGATTCTCGTTGCAGAGGGTATGAAGGAATCTGCAATTCTTAAAGCCGACGCTGTTAAGGAGCAGAAAATCCGTGAGGCACAGGGTGAAGCCGAGGCTATTCTCACAGTTCAGAAAGCTAATGCCGACGCACTTAAAATGCTCAATGAGGCTTCTCCTACCGATAGAATTATTCAGCTTAAATCACTTGAGGCATTCGGTAAAGCCGCTGACGGCAAGGCTACAAAGATTATCATTCCTTCAGATATTCAGAAACTTGCGGGCAATGTTACCGCAATTAAAGAACTCTGGAAAGATGATGTGCCAAAGACATAAAGAATGTGAAATTTACGGCAATTTTTCGGGCACAGAATTCTGTGTCCGATTTGTTGCATAAAATTGTGGGGGATAGGAAATGCAATTTTTACTCGACCTGTTGTGGTACTTCGTAATTTTCTCGTTTTTTGGCTGGGTGGCGAGTAGTTTTCGTTCGCTTCTTCTTGAGAAAAAATTCAGTAACAACGGTTTTTTGACATCACCGTTTTGCCCTATGTACGGATTTTCGGCGGTTATTTGTTATACGGCACTAAAACCGTTTGAAAACAGCAAGCTGATTTTATTCATCGGTTCAACTCTGATATTATCTGCACTTATGGTTGTGGTCGGTGTGCTTGTAGAAAAAACTCTCAAATTCAAGCCATGGGATTTTTCTTCCTCGAAATTCAGCATAGGCAATTATATAACTTTTCCTTATGCACTTTTTCTCGGATTGCTCGGTATGCTGCTTGTCGGATTGATAATTCCGGTGCTTCGCACAGCCGTTGAAGCAATTCCTTTCTGGGTAAGTCTTATTCTTGTTCTTTGCTTCTGCGGAATTATTGTAATTGATTATGTTTTTTCAATGATAACAACGATCCGTCTGCTCAGAAGAATTGCAAAGCTTAAAAATTCTTCCGAGCTTATGGATAAAGGCGCAACAGAGGTTGAAATTCAGGAACTTGAAGAAAACTATAACCGACTTTTTACAGAGAATATTTTAAGAAAAAGACTTGCACACGCTTATCCCGATCTCACTCATATGGCTTATGTAAAGCAAATCAATGCTAAAATTGAGGAGATTAAGCAGGATAATATGAAAGAATATACACAAACCTTTGAAAGCAAAGATGACAAGCCGTTTGCTTACGGATTCTGTTTTACGAAGCTTTTTTATCTGTTTGTGATCGGTTCTTTCATCGGCACGATTCTCGAAACAATATGGGCGTTCTGCGTTGACGGACATTTTGAAATGCGTGTCGGCATGGTTTACGGTCCGTTTATTCCTGTTTACGGCGGCGGTGCGTGTTTTTTGACAGCCGCTTTGTATAAGCTTTACAAGCTTAATGATACGCTTGTTTTTGTTATAAGTGCTTTTGTCGGAGCAGGTTTTGAGTATTTCTGTTCGTGGCTGCAGGAGCAGATGTTCGGCACGGTTTCATGGGACTACAGTGACACTCCGTTTAACCTTGACGGCAGAACTAATCTTATGTATGCCCTTATCTGGGGATTCCTCGGTCTTGTCTGGGTGCGTTATCTGTATCCGTGGACAGCAAAGCTTATTGAAAAAATTCCTAAAAGAGCAGGTGCAATTATTACAACATTTCTGATTGTATTCATGGCATTCAACGGCTTTATGTCCGTAACAGCTACGGCAAGATGGACTCAGAGAACAGAGGGAGTGCCTGCGTCAAACAGCTTTGAAGAATATCTTGATGAAAAATTCGATAATGAAAAGATGGAATTTCTTTTTCCCGGTATGAAAAAGGCTGCAGAGGCGGGAGTTACAACCGAGGGCGTAATTTCCAATGAAAGACCGTATCTTAATGCTACAGATCCCGATAAAGGCACAAAAATCGAACAGGGAAAAGATGTTTCCGAGATTGATTGATATCTTGAAGTGGCTATGCTTTGCACAGTCACTTTTTGCTTTTTGGCGGTATTTTAAAAATAATTTCGCCTGACTATTGAATTTTAACCGATTTTTTTATATAATTAATTAGTAATGCTTTATTTATGTCGATTCAAAGCATAAATTGGCATATTTGTCCTGACTTTGTCTGCCCACGGCACGGTTTTGTGGCAATTTATCAAGTGGGCGGAAAGGCTATGAGTAGTTATGAAAAAGGTTGCAATTATTATGGGCTCCGACAGTGATTTCCCTGTAGTATCAAAGGCTGTCAGTAAACTCAAAGAATTTGGCGTAGAGTATGAGGTTCATGTAATGAGTGCACACCGTACTCCCGATGCGGCAATTAAGTTTTCGGCAGAGGCTAAAAAGAACGGTTTTGGCGTAATCATTGCCGCAGCAGGTATGGCGGCACATCTCGCAGGTGTTCTTGCGGCAAAAACAACCCTTCCTGTGATAGGAATCCCATGCAAGTCGGCTCAGCTTGACGGTATGGATGCTCTTCTCGCAACAGTTATGATGCCTACAGGAATTCCGGTTGCAACAGTAGCAGTTGACGGTGCGGCTAACGCTGCAATTCTTGCCGTTGAAATGCTCGCACTTTCCGACGATTCTCTTGCAGAGAAGCTTGAAAATATGAAAGCTGATATGGAAAAAGGCGTTGCCGAAAAAGACAAGGCAATGCAGGCTAAGGTGGCAGAGCTTTGATTAAGAACTATGTAGATATTGACACAAAACTTGACAAAGTAAATGACGAGTGCGGTGTGTTCGGTATTTACCGTAATGATGACGATATAGATGTTGTTGCCGCCGCAAATGACGCACTCTTCAGCCTTCAGCACAGGGGACAGCAGAGCGCAGGTATCACCGTGAATAAAGACGGTGAATTTACAACTGTCAAGGAACTCGGTATGGTGTCCGAGATTTTTACGCCCAAAGCACTTGAAAAACTTCCAAACGGTAAGATTGCAGTCGGTCATGTCCGTTATACTTCATCGGAATCACTCGACCGTGCATCTAACCAGCCGCTTGTTATGCGTTATATTCAGGGTTCAATCGGTATTGCAAGCAACGGCTCAATTACAAACTTCAATGAAATAAGACAGGAGCTTGAAACGGGCGGCGCTGTTTTTCAGTCCAATTCTAATGCTGAAATTATGGCTTATGTTATCGCAACCGAAAGATGTGTAACAGACACGCTTGAAGATGCTGTTCTTTCTTCAATGAGAAAGCTCAAGGGCGCTTATTCAACTGTAATTTGCGCACCGAGCCGTCTTATCGGCTTTCGTGATATGCACGGATTCCGTCCGCTCTGTATCGGCAAACTCAAAAACAGCTGGATTTTTACTTCCGAAAGCTGTGTTATCGACAGTCTCGGCGGTGAATTTGTCCGTGATGTTGAGCCGGGCGAAATGGTAGTAGTTGACGAAGAAGGCTTTCACAGTTACAAATTAAAGCTTTTGCCCGATAAAACATCTTTCTGCCTTTTTGAATATGTCTATATCGCAAGACCGGACAGCGTAATCAATGGTGTCTGCGTACATAATGCAAGATTCAGAGCCGGTGAACTTCTTTATGACGAGTTCCCGATTGAGGCAGATATGGTGTGCGGTGTTCCCGATTCGGGACTTATTGCCGCACAGGGTTATGCAAAGGCTTCGGGTATCCCGTTCAGCACAGGTTTTGTCAAAAATAAATATATCGGCAGAACAGTAGGTTCGGGTAAAGATAAAAAGAAAAGACTTCTCAGAACAAGACTTACCGCTTTGAAGGCTAATGTTAAAGGCAAGAGAGTTGTTATTATTGATGACTCAATCGTCAGAGGCGAAACATCAAAGCATATTGTTCGTCTTATGCGTGAGGCAGGAGCTGCCGAGGTGCATATGCTCATCAGCTCACCGCCGTTTGTATGTCCGTGCTACTTTGGTGTGGACATTCATGATAAAGAAAGTCTTATTGCAAACAAGTTGACAACAAGTGAAATCTGTGAATATATCGGTGCAGATTCACTTGGTTATCTCAGTATAAACAGCCTCAGAAAAATTGCTGAGGGTGCAAATATAGAATTCTGTGACGGTTGTTTCACGGGCAGCTATGACGCTGAAATTCCTAGAACAATCTTTGTAGATAAATACGCTAAAAAAATTAACAGAAAGTGACGGAGTGATTACAATGAACAACAGCTTTTCCGAAAGCTACAAAGCGGCAGGTGTTGATGTAACAGCAGGCTATAAGTCTGTAGAGCTTATGAAAAAGCATGTGGCACGCACAAAAATTGACGGTGTTATTTCAGGCATCGGCGGTTTTGGCGGACTTTTTGCCCCTGATTTCAAAGATATGGAAGAGCCTGTACTTGTCAGCGGTACTGACGGTGTAGGTACAAAAATCAAGCTTGCTTTTCTTCTTGACAAGCATGACACAATCGGTATTGATGCAGTTGCAATGTGCGTAAACGATGTAATTTGCTGTGGAGCAAAACCTCTTTTCTTCCTCGATTATATCGCAATCGGCAAAAACTATCCCGAAAAGGTAGCTGAAATTGTATCAGGCATTGCAGAAGGCTGTGTTCAGTCCGGCTGTGCTCTTATCGGCGGTGAAACTGCAGAGCATCCGGGTCTTATGCCTGTTGACGAATATGATGTTGCAGGTTTCAGCGTTGGTATTGCAGACAAGCCAAAGATGATTGATGGTTCAAAGCTTTGCGAGGGCGATGTACTTTTAGGACTCCGTTCTTCGGGTGTTCACTCAAACGGTTTTTCGCTTGTCAGAAAAATCTTTGATATCAACGAGGAAACAATCAATGCCGAGTATCCTGAGCTTGACAAAACTCTCGGTGAAACATTACTCACTCCTACAAAAATTTATGTAAAACCTCTTCTCGCTCTTATGGATAAGGTTGATGTAAAGGCTGTTTCACACATTACGGGCGGCGGTTTCTATGAAAACATTCCCCGTATGCTTACAGACGGTCTTTCTGCCAAAATCAAAAAGGACAATATTCCTGTTCTTCCTATTTTCAAGCTTATGCAGAGAGTAGGTAATATCCCCGAGCACGATATGTTCAACACATTCAATATGGGTGTAGGTATGATAATCGCCGTTGCCAAGGAAGATGCAGACAAGGCTCTTGAGGTTCTTGCGGCTAACGGTGAAGACGCTGTTGTACTCGGTGAAGTAATCAGCGGTAATGACGGAGTAGTGTTTGAATAATGAAAAATATTGCAGTTCTTGTGTCGGGCGGCGGCACAAATCTTCAGGCACTTATTGACGCTCAGAACAGGGGAGAGATTAAAAACGGAAAAATCTCTCTTGTTGTGTCCTCAAATCCAAATGCTTATGCACTTGAAAGAGCAAAAAACAATTCGATTGCAACTGAGGTTATCAGAAGAAAAGACTATGACGAATTTGATGAGTATGATTCTGCTGTAACCGAGCTTTTGAAATCCAAGGATGTTGACCTTGTTGTTCTTGCGGGATTTATGACAATTCTCGGAAAGCAGTTTATTTCTGCTTTTGAAAACAGAATAATCAATATCCATCCGTCGCTTATTCCGTCATTCTGCGGCGAGGGCTATTACGGACTCAGAGTTCATGAGGAGGCTCTTAACAGAGGCGTCAAGGTAACGGGTGCTACCGCACATTTTGTAAACGAAGTGTGCGACGGCGGTCCCATTATCATTCAGAAAGCCGTTGAAATTCAGAACGGTGACACACCCGAAATTCTTCAGAAAAGAGTTATGGAACAGGCTGAATGGAAGATTCTTCCAAGGGCGGTTTCGCTTTTCTGCGAAGATAAAATTATAGTAAAAGACAATAAAACCGAAATTCTTGACTAACGGAGGAAAAATATGAAACCTGTATCACTTTACAATGACATTGCTTCAACTTCATATCCGGGCAGAGGCATTGTAATCGGCAAAAGTGCAGACGGCTCAAAGGCTGTTATTGCATACTTCATTATGGGCAGAAGCGAAAACAGCAGAAACAGAGTGTTTGCAGAAACCGAGGACGGCATCAAAACTCAGGCTTTTGATCCGTCAAAGCTTGTCGATCCGTCACTTATCATCTATTCTCCAGTAAGAGTTCTCGGCAACAAAACTATCGTTACTAACGGTGACCAGACAGATACTGTTTATGATCTTATGAATGAAGGTCAGACATTTGAACAGTCACTCACAACAAGGGAATTTGAGCCTGACGGTCCTAACTACACTCCACGAATTTCTGGTATCGTTGAGTGTGAAAACGGCAAGATGAACTATGCAATGTCAATTCTCAAAAGTGCAGACGGCAATCCCGATTGTTGCGAAAGATACACATTTACATATGACAAGCCGATAAACGGTCTTGGCAGATTCATTCACACATATATGAGTGACGGCAACCCGCTTCCGAGCTTTGAGGGTGAACCTACACTCGTAGAAATCGGTAACGATGATATTGACACATTTGCCGAGAAAATCTGGAATTCTCTCAATGAGGATAACAAGGTTTCACTTTTTGTACGCTATATTGACATTGCTTCAAATAAGGCAGAGTCAAGAATTATCAATAAAAACAACTAATTTATTTTTCGGAAAGGATGAATCCAATGAACGAACTTGCTTTAAAATACGGCTGTAACCCGAATCAGAAGCCTTCGAGAATTTTCATGCAGGATGGCAAAGATCTTCCTGTTGAGGTTCTCAACGGCAAACCCGGTTATATCAACTTTCTTGATGCATTTAACTCATGGCAGCTCGTAAAGGAACTCAAAGCGGCAACAGGTCTTCCTGCAGCTGCGTCATTCAAGCATGTAAGTCCTGCCGGTGCGGCAGTTGCAACCGAGCTTTCTGACACACTCAAGAAAATCTACTTTGTAGATGACCTTGAACTTTCTCCGATTGCAAGCGCATATGCAATGGCAAGAGGTGCAGACAGAATGTCGTCATACGGTGACTGGGTGGCTCTTTCCGATACTTGCGATGTTCAGACTGCAATTCTCCTCAAGAGAGAGGTTTCTGACGGTATTATTGCTCCTGACTATACTCCCGAGGCTCTTGAAGTCCTCAAGTCAAAAAAGAAAGGCAACTATAATGTCGTAAAAATCGACCCGAACTATGTTCCTGCTCCTATTGAGCATAAGGATGTTTTCGGCATTACATTTGAACAGGGCAGAAATGAACTCAAAATTGACGAGGAAATGCTCCTTCAGAACATTGTAACAGATAATAAGAATTTTACAGAGGAAGCTAAGCGTGACCTTCTTGTTGCTCTTATCACTCTTAAATATACTCAGTCTAATTCTGTTTGCTACGCAAAGGGCGGTCAGGCAATCGGTGTAGGCGCAGGTCAGCAGTCAAGAATTCACTGCACAAGACTTGCAGGCAATAAGGCTGATATCTGGTATCTCAGACAGCATCCGAAGGTTATGAACCTTCCGTTTGTTGACAACATCCGCCGTCCCGACAGAGATAACACTATTGATGTTTACATCTCTGATGATTATGAGGATGTGCTTGCTGACGGTATATGGCAGCAGTTCTTCAAAACTAAGCCTGAACCTCTTACAAAGGAAGAGAAAAAGGCTTGGCTTGCAACATTTGACGGTGTTTCACTCGGTTCTGACGCATTCTTCCCATTTGGTGACAACATTGAAAGAGCAAAGCGTTCAGGTGTTAAGTTTGTTGCACAGCCTGGCGGTTCAATTCGTGATGATAATGTTATTGAAACCTGCAATAAGTACAATATGACAATGTCATTTACGGGTATTCGTCTTTTCCATCACTGATAGAGGTGCAGTTATGAAAATTTTAATGATTGGTTCGGGCGGCAGAGAGCACGCTTTAATTAAAAAGCTTCTTGAAAGTCCTAAATGCACAAAGCTTTATTGCGCTCCCGGCAACGGCGGTATTTCAAGAGATGCCGAGCTTGTTAATATCGGAGTTATGGATAAAGAAAATATGGTTAAGTTTGCAAAGGACAATGCAATTGACCTCGTTTTTGTAGCTCCTGATGATCCGCTTGCTGACGGTATGGTTGACGCTATGCAGGAGGCTGGAATCAGAGCATTCGGTCCTAATGCAAATGCCGCTATTATTGAGGCGTCAAAGGTTTTCTCAAAAAATCTTATGAAGAAATACGGCATACCTACTGCAAAGTATGAAGTATTCAATGACGCTCAGAAAGCAATTGACTATATAAAGAACGAAAATACCGCTCCCGTTGTTGTAAAGGCTGATGGTCTTGCACTCGGCAAGGGTGTAATTATTGCTCAATCTGTTGATGAGGCAATTGAAGCAGTCAAAGAAATTATGGAGGACAAGAAGTTTGGTGACTCAGGTAACAACATCGTTATCGAAGAGTTTCTTACAGGTCCCGAGGTTTCTGTTCTTGCATTTACAGATGGTAAGTGCGTAAAACCTATGGTCAGCTCAAAAGACCACAAGCGTGCTTTTGATAATGACGAAGGTCTTAACACAGGCGGTATGGGCACAATCAGCCCTAACCCGTATTATACAGATGAGATTGCCAAGGAATGTATGGATACAATCTTTATCCCTACAATTGAGGCGATGAATAAAGAGGGCAGAACTTTTAAGGGCTGTCTGTACTTTGGACTTATGATTACACCGAACGGTCCAAAGGTTATTGAATACAATGCCCGTTTTGGCGATCCTGAGGCTCAGGTTGTTCTTCCAAGACTTAAAACTGACCTTGTAGATATCTGCGAGGCTGTTATTGACGAAAAGCTTTCCGACCTTGACATTGAATGGGACAACGGCGCTGCGGCTTGTGTTGTTATGGCAAGCGGCGGTATAGAGATGTTCGGTCTTAATGATAACGGCGGTGTCGATGGTGCAATTGTTTATCATGCCGGCACAAAGTACGAAAACGGAAAGTTCTATACAAACGGCGGTCGAGTTCTCGGTGTTACTGCAACAGCGGATACACTTGATGAGGCACTCGAAAAGGCATATGCCGCAGTAGAAAAAATTTCCTTTGAAGGTGCTCATTACAGACACGATATCGGAAAAACTAAATAATATATTAAGAGCCACTCATTAAGAGCGGCTCTTTTTTCAGCCTGCATTTTTAATCTGCAGTCTTAATTTGTCTGAAATCATGGCAATAAATTCGCTGTTTGTGGGCTTTCCTCTGTCGTTGTGGATTGTATATCCGAAATATGAGTTCAGAACATCAATGTCGCCTCGATCCCATGCAACCTCAATTGCGTGCCTTATAGCTCTTTCAACCCGTGAAGAAGTTGTTTCGTACTTTTTGGCAACAGACGGATAGAGCTGTTTTGTCACGGCATTGATAATTTCAGGATGCTCAACAGACATAATGATTGAATCACGCAGATAGTGATAGCCTTTGATGTGAGCCGGAACTCCTATTTCATGGAGAATATCGGTCACTTTCATTTCAATTCCGAAAGCGTCAATAATTCTTCCTCTGCCAAAATTATTTTTCTTGCTCAAATCCGACAAATCGCTGATAATGCTGCTTAATTCGGAAATGTTATACGGCTTCAACACAAAATATGATGCACCCGAATTCATAATTTCACGCTCCAGAACAGGACTGTGAAAAGAGGAATATACCATAAAAACAGGTACTTTTGTGTTCTGCCTTGTGACGCTCCTCATTACTCCGATTGCGTCAAGCCTTGTCATAAATGAATCCATCAGCACAACATCAGGGTTTTCTCTTTTAATTTTATCGCACAATTCTTCTCCGTCTTTTGCGCAGAAAATAACGGAAATATTCTTACTCTGTAAGATATTAAGATTTTCCTGCGTAAATTCGGAAGCGTCATCGGTTACGATTAGTTTTATTTTGTTGTTCATTGTGATTTCCCCCAGTAATTTTTGTTGTACTAATATTACCACAAAATGGTAAAGTTGGCAATACCTTCCACAAAACTTTTTTAAAAAATTGGGAAATTCTTTTTTAATGTTGCTCTATACAATATGAAACAAACAAGTAATCATACATTTAGTGTTGATTATTGTAACATTCTGCCATATATTGTGTGAAAACGCCGTAGCCTTCTCTCGGATTGTTGAGAAAAACATGAGTAACGGCACCCACAATTTTGCCGTTTTGGACTATCGGACTGCCGCTCATACCCTGAACAATACCGCCGCAATTTTCGAGTAATCTGCTGTCGGTTATTTTTATGACAAAATTTTCATTTGATGTCATATCACGGTTGCAAATTCTTTTGATTTCAATTTCATATTCCTGCGGTGTATTTCCTACAAGCGTTGTTACCATAACAGCCTTTCCTGTTTTAACTTCATCGTCATTCGCAATCAGATATTTCTTGTTTCTTTTATAATTTTCACTCGTTAAATCTCCGAAAATTCCTAAAGGAGAGTTTACGCTCAAATTACCAAGCCGAACATCTGTAAAATATCCGCAGAAGCTGCCGGCTTTACCGCAGACGCTTTTATCAATTCCGCTGATTTGAGCCTGAACTGTTTCACCTGATTTTAACGGTAACAAAGCAGCCGTGTCACAGTCGCATATTCCGTGACCGAGTGCGGCAAAATAATTATGGCTGTCATCATAATAGGTCATAGTTCCAATGCCTGCACAGCTGTCACGAACCCACGCACCGAGGAGATATACTCCAACGGTATTTTTAATCGGTAAAACGGTTTTATTTTCGGTTTTGCCGTTTCTATCAATTTCAACAGTAATTTCATTGCCGTTTGATTTTTCAATTTCAGATTTTAATTCTTCATTTGTGCTGATTTTTGTATTATTTACTTTCTTTATAATATCGTTTACTTTAAGTCCGCCGTCTTTTGCGGGGCAAACATATTTTTCACCGTCATAGTAGCTTTCAAGCTTGATTATCATTGCTCCGTTAGCATAAAATTTTACTCCGAAAGCCTCACCGCCAATGTAAACCTCATTTTTATCATCAGCGGCATAAGGCGAAAAAGTCGAAACAGTAAATAATAATGTGAAAATCAGGGCAACTGATATAATTTCTTTAAATTTTCGCAAAAAATTCACCTTCTTTCCGTTGCCTTTATTATGATTTGCATTTATAATATAGATTAGTGCGTTGATGAAAATATTAAAAATGTTACTGGCAGAGGATTTTCCGAAAAGGCGATAAACAGCCGTGCATTGTAAATTATTTTCTGAAATTATATCATTTTCTTATTATGAGGTATATATGGAAAACACAAATTCTAACCTTGTCGGTCTTACCGATTCCGAAGTTCAAAAGCGTATAGATGAAGGAAAGGTAAATATTTCAACTAATATTAAAACCAAATCAATCAAAAGAATATTTTGTGATAACATTTTTACACTTTTCAATCTGATAAATGTGATTTTGCTTGCGGCATTGATTTTTGTGGGTTCACACAAGAATATGCTTTTTATCGGTGTTGTTATCGCAAATATAATTATAGGTATAGTTCAGGAAATTCGTTCAAAAATAAGCGTTGACAAGCTGACTATTTTGTCTGAGAAAAAAATCAATGTTCTCAGAAACGGTAAAATTGCAGAAATAAGTAAAGATGAAATTGTTCTTGACGATATTCTTGTGCTTTCAAGAGGAAGCCAGATTCCTGCCGACTGCATTGTATGCGACGGCAACTGCAGAGTCAACGAAAGTTTGCTTACAGGCGAATCAAATCTCATTGAAAAAAATGTCGGAGATGAACTTCTCTCGGGCAGTTTTATTGCGGCAGGAAAATGCTATGCTCAGGCTGTAAAGGTCGGAGCCGATTGCTATGCCGCAAAAATAAATAACGAAGCAAAATATATTAAAAAAGTAAATTCTCAGATTATGGAGTCATTCAATTTCATTATCAAAATCTGTACATTTGTACTTTTCCCAATCGGCATTGCATTTTTTATTCGACAATTCACCCTGCCCGATGCAACATTGCAGTCTGCTGTAATCAGCACTGTTGCGTCGCTTGTCGGTATGATTCCAAAGGGAATGATTCTTCTTACAAGTTCTGTTCTTGCAGTATCAATTATCAGACTTTCATCTAAAAAGGTGCTTGTACAAGAAATGTATTGCATTGAAACACTTGCAAGAGTTGATGTGCTTTGTCTTGATAAAACGGGAACGCTTACAACAGACGAAATGACGGTAACAGGTGTCATTCCGTTTGGGGCTGATGAAAATAAAATTAAGAAGGCACTTTCTTCAATTGTAAAAGCGTCTGATGAACTGAATGCAACTTTGTATGCACTGCGTGACTATTCAGATTCCGTTTCACCGTATGAGTGCAGTAAATTCTGCGATTTTTCCTCCGAAACAAAATGGTCGGGCGGTACCTTTGAAAACGGCAAATCCTACATAGTCGGTGCGACTGAATGTATTTTAAAAAGCAGAGAAAAGTATTCCGAGGTGTATTCCGAGATTGAAAAGATAAATCAAACCGTCAGAATCCTTGTTCTTGCCGAAAGCGATAGTGAACCTGACGAAGACTCATTGCCTGATGATTTAAAACCGCTTGCACTCATTCTTATCAAGGATAAACTTCGTGATAATGTAAATGAAACGGTAAAATATTTTAAGGAACAGGGTGTCACCTTAAAGGTTATTTCAGGCGACAGCGTTAAAACTGTTAAAAATATTGCGCTTGACACAGGAATTGAGGGTGCAGAAAATGCAATCGATATGTCAACCGTAACAACAGATGAAGAGCTTGAAGATGCGGCAGAGCGTTGTAATGTGTTTGGCAGAGTAACTCCGGCTCAAAAGAAAAAGCTTGTGGTTGCCCTTAAAAAGCACGGACATTCGGTTGCTATGACAGGTGACGGAGTAAATGATGTTCTCGCACTCAAAGAGGCGGATTGCTCCGTAGCTATGGCGTCAGGCAGCGATGCCGCACGAAATGTGTCACAGCTTGTACTTGTCAATAATGATTTTGGCGCAATGCCGAGCGTTGTGGCAGAGGGCAGACGAACAATCAATAACCTTGAACGAAGCTCTGCACTCTATCTTGTAAAGACAATTTATTCGGTTATACTCTCAATTTTCTTCATATTCTTCCGCACAGGATATCCCTTTGAACCGATACAGCTTACGCTTGTAGGTGCATTAACGGTTGGATTGCCATCATTTGTTCTCGCACTTCAGCCGAATAAAGATATAGTAAAAGGTAATTTCACCGTAAATATAATAGCAAGATCACTCCCCACAGCTTTTTGTATTTCGGCAGATACAATATTACTCGCAATTTTAAAGTATATGACAGATATGCCGCAGGCACAGTTTTCAACTCTCTGCGTATATCTTACTGCATTTTCATGTATGCTGCTTGTAATCAGATTATCAATCCCGTTCAATCCGCTCAGAGCCGTTATGGTCATCGGATGTTCCGCAGGAATAATAATCGGTTCAATTTTCTTCGGCGGATTGTTCTCACTTGCACCGCTTACATTTGAAAACATCATATTGCTTGTAATCTTTGCTGTAGGCACATTTATTGTATTTAATATATTCTACAATATAGCACAGCACTATATAGAAAAATTCAAAAAGGAAAGTCATCTTAAACTGACTGCAAAAAGAAATGCAAATAAACAAAAACGCTGAAAAATTAATCAGACAACTGAATAATCAAGGCTATGAGGCTTTTATAGTAGGCGGTTGTGTTCGTGATTATCTTCTCGGTTTGACTCCGCATGATACAGATATTTGTACAAACGCTTTGCCCGAGCAGACAAAAAAATGCTTTGAGGCTTATCATACTTTTGACACAGGTATCAAACACGGCACAATTTCCGTTGTATGCGGCGGTGAAGTCTATGAAATCACAACCTACCGTATTGACGGTGATTATTCCGATAACCGTCATCCGGACAGCGTAAGCTTTACACGAAACATAAACGAAGATTTGCGACGCCGTGACTTTACGGTAAATGCAATGGCATATAACGCTGAATACGGTCTTGTCGATCCATACGGCGGTAAAAATGACATTAAAGATAAAATTATCCGTTGTGTCGGAAATCCCGATACACGCTTTAACGAGGATGCTCTGCGAATCTTGCGGGCATTACGCTTTGCCTCTGTTTACGGATTTTCAATTGAAGAAAACACATCAAAGTCTATATTTAAAAATGCAGACTTGCTAAAAAACATTGCAACAGAGCGTGTGACTTCGGAATTTCTAAAGCTAATCTGCGGTAAGGATGCCGTAAAAATTCTTGACGCTTACCGAGAAACTATTGCTGTTATTATCCCTGGAATTACCGCTATGTTCAATTTCAATCAGAACAACATACATCATTCGTATGATTTGTGGCAACATACCCTGACTGCACTCGGTACAATTGAACCGAATCCCATACTTCGTATGACAATGCTTCTGCATGACATCGGCAAGCCTTCTGTTAAAACCACCGACAACAGCGGTCAATCGCATTTTCAGGGACATCAGCTTGAAAGTAAAAAAATTGCAGACAAAATTCTGCACAGACTAAGATTACCGTCTGATTTTATTAACAAAACTCTTCTGCTGATTGAATATCATGATGTCCGCTTTAACGGCAGTAAAAAGCTTATGAAAAAGGTTATGAATGTACTCGGTACAGACCTTACAAAACAGTTGTTAGAGGTCGAATACGCCGATATATCTGCCCAGTCTGAATATCAGCGAGAAGAAAAACTCGGATATCTTGAAACGGCTAAAACACATCTTAATGAAATAATCAAAGATAACGAATGTTTTAAGCTGAGTCAGCTTGATATCAACGGTAAAGATGTTTTAAACCTTGGCGTAAAAGAGGGGAGAGATGTCGGAAATATTCTCGATTATCTGCTAATGCTTGTGGTAGATGCAAATGTTCCAAACAAAAAATCAATTCTCATATCAAAAGCCAAAGAATATATTTACGGTAATCAAATAAATAAGTAATTAAAAAAGAGGATTTCAGCGAAAACTGAAATCCTCTGATTTTTGTTTAAAATTAAAGAACCTTTGATAAAAATTCCTTTAAACGGTCATCCTGCGGATTATTGAAGAACTCCTGCGGATTGTTCTTTTCTTTGATAACACCGTCGTCAATAAATACAACATCGGTTGCAACTTCCTTTGCAAAGCCGATTTCGTGAGTAACAACAACCATTGTCATACCTGCCTTGGCAAGCTCTTTCATAACATCAAGAACTTCGCCGACCATTTCGGGGTCAAGTGCAGATGTCGGCTCGTCAAAGAGGAGAACATCGGGATTCATCGCAAGCGCTCTTACAATTGCAATACGCTGTTTCTGACCGCCTGAAAGCTGATTTGGATATGCGTTTGCCTTTTCGGCAAGTCCTACACGCTCCAAAAGATCCATAGCGTCTTTTTTAGCCTCATCTTTGCTCTTGCCAAGAAGCTTGACAGGAGCCATTGTAAGGTTGTCAATAACAGTCTTGTGGGGGAAAAGGTTAAACTGCTGGAACACCATTCCCATTTTTTGACGGTGAACATTTATATTAACCTTTGGATCCGTAATATCGGTACCCTCAAAGAAAATGTGACCGCCTGTCGGTTCTTCAAGTCTGTTAAGGCAACGGAGAAAAGTTGACTTACCCGAGCCTGACGGACCGAGAACAACAACTACATCGCCTTTAAAAATGTCAATATCAATACCTTTAAGAACCTGAATATCCTTACCAAATGATTTTTCAAGTCCTCTTACGGAGATTAATGCGTTATCTTTCACTCTTTTTCAATCTCCTTTCAAATCTTCTGAGGATGTACGAAAGCACAAGTACAATTACAAGGTAAATCAATGCAACCGTAATAAGCGGGAAGAATGCCTCGTAAGTTCTTGAACGAATCATATTACCAATATATGTGATATCTGCAAGTGCAACATAACCTGCAACCGAAGTTTCTTTGAGAAGTGTAATAATTTCATTGCCGAGTGCAGGAAGAACATTTTTAATTGCCTGCGGAAGAACGACCATTGTCATTGTCTGTCTGTTGTTAAAACCGAGTGAACGGCTTGCCTCAGTCTGTCCGATGTCAACAGCCATAATGCCCGAACGAACAATTTCTGCAACATAAGCGGCAGAGTTCATGCCAAATGCAATGATTGCGGCAAAGATACCGTTTCTTACAGATGCAAGAATAATGTAATACATAATCATCAACTGAACTACAACAGGTGTGCCTCTGATAACAGTAATGTAGATATTGCAAATCACATTAAAGAATTTCAGGACGCAATCACCGAAGCTCCTGCATTTTCTCTTTCCAAGCTGAATATCGTGAGTAGCTCTTACAAGAGCAATGACAAAACCGATAATAACACCGATAATAGCTGCAAACAATGTGATTTCAAGGGTTACAAGCAAACCGCTTAAAAGCTGCTGCCATCTGTTATCTGTGATGAATGTGTTTTTAAAGCTTTCGCCGAGATTGCCGAACAAACTGCCCGATGCGCTGTCGTTTACGATAATAACCTGAGTTGTGTTTGCATATGAAGTTGAAAAGTCGATATTTTTTCTTCTTTCCGGTGTGTCGGTCATACCTGCCATACCGAAATCGTCTTTGCCTGTCTGAACAGCAGTGATAACAGAATCAAATTCCATATCATCAATAACAAGTTTTTTACCGAGCTTGTCACAGATTGCTGTAGCCATCATCGGATCAAGACCGACAATTTTACCGCCTTCAACATATTCATACGGTGGAAAAGCAGCGTTCGTAGCCATATGAAGTTCACCGTCATACTTGATATCCTTAGGTGATTCGTAGGGTACGGTGTCGGTGTTGCCCTCTATGTAGTAGCTTTTGATTTTGTCAAGAACTCCCTCGTCTTTAAGCTCTGCAAGAGCCTTGTCGATTTTTTCGGTGAGTTCATGATTTTCCTTTGAAATGCAGATTGCATACTGCTCTTCCGCAAAAGGTTCATCAAGAATTTTTAGTCCTGCATTTGCTTTTACAAATTCCTTTGCCGGTTCACTGTCAATTACAACACAGTCGATTTTATTCTGTGTAAGAGCTACGATAGCGTCGGCACCCTTGCTGTAACGCATAACTTTGGTGCCGTCAGCCTCATAGTCAGATACAAAAGTATCGCCGGTTGTACCTGTCTGAACACCTACGGACGCTCCTTTGATATCATCGGCAGTCTTAATTTCCTTAACCGATGAATCACCGCATCCGGTGAACAGAAAAACAGTGGAGAACAGCATTGAAATCAGTACCAATAAAGTAACTGTCTTTTTCATTGTTTTCCTCTTTTTCTTTCTCTTAAAATATTTATTTGCAAATCTTTATCAGATTCTTGCAACGCCTGATTCAATTGCAGCCTTCTTAACAGCTTCAGCAACAGTTTTGCCGATTCTCTTGTCAAATGCCTCTGGAAGAATATAATCTGCATTAAGCTCTTCATCGCTTACGAGTGAAGCAATTGCAAAAGATGCGGCAACTTTCATTTCTTCGTTAATATCGCTTGCACGGCAGTCGAGAGCACCTCTGAAAATACCCGGAAAAGCAAGTACATTGTTAATCTGGTTAGGGAAGTCGCTTCTGCCTGTACCTACAACAGCCGCACCTGCCTTTTTAGCAATGTCAGGCATAATCTCAGGAGTCGGATTAGCCATAGCAAAAAGAATAGGATCTTTAGCCATTGACTTAACCATTTCTTCGCTTACACAGCCTGCGGCAGAAATTCCGAGGAATACATCAGCACCTTTCATTGCATCTGAAAGCGAACCCTCAAGGTGAGAAAGGTTAGTAATTTCAGCCATTTCCTGTTTAACAGCGTTAAGTCTCGGATCACCCTTGCAGATAATACCCTTACTGTCGCAAAGCGTAATGTCCTTTACACCCATATTAAGAAGGTGCTTTGCAATTGCAATACCTGCCGCACCTGCACCGTTCATAACAACCTTGATTTCGTCAAGTTTCTTGTGAACAAGCTTGAGTGAGTTGATAAGACCTGCGGCAACAATAACGGCAGTACCGTGCTGGTCGTCGTGGAAAATCGGAATATCACACTTCTCTTTGAGCTTCTTTTCAATTTCAAAGCATCTCGGAGCGGCAATATCCTCAAGATTGATTCCACCGAATGAACCGCTGATAAGGTAAATTGCGTTTACAATTTCGTCAACATCCTTACTTCTTACGCAAATAGGGAATGCGTCAACATCGCCGAATTCCTTAAAAAGCGCACATTTGCCCTCCATAACAGGCATACCTGCCTCAGGACCTATGTCACCAAGACCGAGAACAGCTGTACCGTCTGTCACAACGGCAACAAGGTTGTTCCTTCTTGTGAGTTCAAAAGACTTGTCATAGTCCTTCTGAATTTCAAGACACGGTTCTGCAACACCCGGAGTATAGGCAAGAGAGAGGTCTTCAGCCGAGTTAATCGGAACTCTTGAAACTACTTCAATCTTACCGTTCCACTCATAGTGTTTTTTGAGTGATTCTTTTCTGATATCCATATCGGTAACTCCTTATAATAAATTCCCTTTCATTATACCCCTTAAAAGCCGTTATATCAAGTAAAAATCACAAAATTCATTTGACTTTTGCACAAAAAAGGTATAAAATAAATGTGCGAGTGTGTTGAACAGCTGCGAGCAGCTGCCGAAAGGTACTGTGCGAGGAAAGTCCGGGCTTCACAGAGCAATAATAACGGCTAACGGCCGCCGGAGGCGACTCCAGGGATAGTGCAACAGAAAATTACCGCCATTATATGGTAAGGATGGAAAGGTGAGGTAAGAGCTCACCGGAGGGCAGGAAACTGCTCTGCCGTGTAAACCCTATTTGAAGCAACACCGTGGTAGGACATTGTACGCTTGCTCGGCGTGTCCTTAGGAGGTGGCATCGAGCAGATTCGGTAACGGTCTGCCAAGATAGATGGCTGTTCACGACAAAACCCGGCTTACAGACACAGTCGCATATTAAGGCACCTTTTATGGGTGCTTTAATATTATTGTCGAATCTTGGTAATTTGTATAAAAATTATGTGCTTTTGCAACCTGCTGTTTTAAAGCGTTGCATTTGTGTTGCTCTTTACCGTACTTTATGCCTGAAACCTATTGAAATTGATTTAATTTATTGGTTTCGGTCGATTGATTCGACACATAGTAGAGTTTTGAAATTAATTTGAAAGGTGTGTAAAAATTTGAAAACAAAATCAAAAATACTCAGCGCAATATTGAGCGTGAGCATCCTGTCGGCAAGCCTATCTGCCTTTGTATCCGGTTCACTCGGTGTTCAGGCGGCAGAAAGCTCGCCAACCGTATCGGCTAATAAGTACAGGCTCAAAGATAATATTCAGGACGGTGTAATTTTACATTGTTTTGACTGGACTTATAACGATATTAAGGCTGAATTGCCTAAAATTGCAAAAGCAGGATTTACAAGTATACAGACTTCTCCGGCACAGCCAAACGGAACAGGTACTTGGTATTGGTTATATCAGCCAATTTCATTCAGTATCGGAACAAATGGTGTCGGCACAAAGGCTGAACTTCAGTCGCTTTGTGATGAGGCAGAAAAGTACGGGATTAAGATTATTGTCGATGTTGTCGCTAACCATTTGAGAGGCGATCACAACAACATAGACGACGATTTAAAGCCATCCGAGTATTGGCATACCTTCGGCGGAGGTATTGACTGGAAAAACCGTTGGCAGGTAACACACGGCTCGATTGGTATGCCGGACATTGCAACCGAAAATCCATATGTTCAGCAAAAAGTCTGCAACTATGTTCAGGAACTCAAGTCGGTAGGTGTTGACGGACTTCGTTGGGATGCCGCAAAACACATTGGCGTTCCGAGCGAGGGCGACGATTTCTGGAAATCGGTAACACAGTACGGTCTTTATAACTACGGTGAAATTCTCGGTGGTCCCGATGACCGTTCGACAGGCAATGAAGACATTATGAAAGAGTATACCGATTATATTTCTGTCACAGACAGTAATTACGGCAAAGAACTCCGTGATTCGTTTAATTCGGGCAAAGCTCCTAATTCAAGCGGAAACTGGAGTGAAAAAGGCATTTCAAACGATAAGCTTCTTTATTGGGGTGAAAGCCATGATACATGGTCAAACAACAAAGACTGGGGCTTTTCAAATGAAATGAGTCAGAATGTTATTGACCGTGCCTATGCGGTTGCTGCAAGCCGTAATAAGGTTACTGCTCTTTATTTTTCCCGTCCTTCTTCAACAAACAAAGAAAGTATCAAAATGGGAGAAAAAGGCTCAACTCATTTCACCAGCAGTGAGGTTGCTCAAATCAATAAGTTCCATAATGCAATGGACGGCAAAGCCGATTACTACACTGTATCAGACGGTTGTTCTGTAATTACCCGTAAAGACGGCGGTGCTGTTATTGTAAAAGGCAGCGGAAGCGGCGAAGTATCGGTAGAAAACGGCGGCGGTTACGCAAAACCGGGTACATACACAGACGCTGTTTCAGGCAACACATTTACAATTACATCAAGCACCATTTCAGGTACAATAGGTTCATCAGGTATAGCTGTTGTCTATGAAGCAGAACCCGAAGAACCTTCAGCGTCGGTAACTCCGGGTTCAACAAACTACAATACAGATGAGCTTACACTTACACTCAATTTCAAGGACGCAAAAAATGCTCAGTATTCAATAGATAACGGTGAATTTGTAAACTATACAAACGGTCAGCAGATTACAATCGGCACAAACCTTCCATACGATACAGTAACCACAGTAACAGTAAAGGCAAGTGACGGCAAGACAACATCCGATCCGGAAACATATACATACACAAAGGTAGACCCGAATGCCGTAAAGGTTGTTGCTTATGATAACTCATCAACAAAGTGGTCAAAGGTCAATGCATATTTCTGGAGTGATGACAATAAAGAAATGACATCATGGCCGGGCAAGAAAATGACCGACAAGGGTAATGATATTTTTGATATTGAAGTGCCTGATGGTGCAGAATATGTAATTTTCAACAATGGCAACAGTCAGACAGATGACCTCAGGATTGCGGACGGTAATAAAATTTACAGCAACGGTTCTTGGCAGAACTATTCGACTGTAAAACCTACTCAGCCGACAACAGCTCCAACCACAACTGTTCAGCCAACAACCGCAACACAGCCTGCTACAACACAGCCTGTTACGACTCAGCCTGTTACAACACAGCCTGCCACGACTCAGCCGGTAACTGAACCTTCAAACAGGATTCTTATCGGTGATGTTGATTTAAACGGAACAATTACAATCAGCGATTCAACAGAAGCACAAAGATATATTTCTCACATATCGACTTTAAGTGATGATGCTCTCATTGCGGCTGATGTAAACAAAGATTCTGTTATTTCGGTTAAAGATGCAACTATGATTCAGGCTTATGTTGTTAAAATTACTGTTGAAGACTCATACTGCGGTACTTACACAGGCAGTATTGAACCTACCCAGCCTGCAACAACCGTGACAGAGCCAACGACCGAACCGACTTCAATTCAGACAAAGAATTATGTTTATTTCAATAATACGGAAAACTGGTCAACAGTAAATGTCTATGTATGGAGTTCAAAAGATTCGACTTATATGAGCTGGCCCGGCACGGCTATGGAAAGTATAGGTAATAACACATACAGATTTGAACTTCCTGATGGTGCAGAATATGCTATATTCAATAACGGTTCAGCACAGACAGGTGACTTAAAAATCCCCGATGTAAATATGATTTACTCAAACGGACAGTGGAGTAAATACTCCAAGTAAAATTTAACAAGTTTATCTAAGAGCCGCCCCGCACAATCAAGCGCATTTTGCTGTTTTGATTTTTACTGTCGGGGCGGTACTGCTATTTGTTTAAATCACAATACAAAATAAACTGCCTCTAAACAATGATATGCCCCCTAAAAGTCAGTTTTTTGCTCTGACCTTTAGGGGGCGTTTCACAATCCGATTGATTTCGGAGGTTTATTTATTCGATTTTTCTATAATTTTTTCGGCACATTTAATGCCGTCAACTGCGGCGGAGATAATTCCGCCTGCATAGCCTGCACCTTCACCGCACGGATACAATCCTTCAATAAGTACACTTTCAAGTGTATCTGTTTTTCTCATTATTCTGACAGGGGAAGAGCTTCTGCTCTCAACGCCGGTCAAAACAGCGTCACCGTCATCAAATCCGTGTAACATTCTGCCCATTTTTATAATGCCCTGAGCCATTGAAGAGCTGATATATTCGGGGAAAATTTCATTTAGATTTGAAAATTCATAATTCGGACCGATACTTGGTTTTACATCACCGAGATGTGTGGATTTTCTGTTATTAAGAAAATCGTCAACTCTTTGTATGGGCGCATTATAATTTTCACCGCCGGCAACGAATGCTTTTGATTCAAGCTTTCTCTGCAAATACATTCCTGCAAGCGGATGGTCGGATTCATAATCATCCGGGTTTATCCCTACAAGCAACGCTGAATTTGAATTTTCGGCATTTCGTGCAAATTCACTCATACCATTGGTGCAAAGTCTGTTTTCTTCGCTTGACGCATTGACAACCCTGCCACCGGGACACATACAAAATGTATACACACCCCGTCCGTTATCAAGATGCGTATTAAGTTTATAATTTGCCGAACCGAGCTTTTCGTTGCCCGCAAATCTGCCGTATTGTGCCTTGTCTATTTTCTCACGAAGATGCTCAATTCTTGCTCCAATCGAGAAAGGTTTTGCCTCAATTGGCAACTTTAAATCATAAAGCATCTCAAAAGTATCCCTTGCACTGTGACCGATTGCAAGAATAACATTGTCTGTTTCTATAATTTCATTGCCGTTTTCGGTTTCAACAGTTATAGCTTTCATCTTGTTATCACTAAAAGCCATTGAAACAAGCTTCGTTTCAAACATAACCCTTCCGCCGAGTTCAATAATCTCGTTGCGGATATTTTTTATTGTGTCTTTTAGCATATCCGTTCCGATATGTGGCTTTGCGTTATAGAGAATTTCATCTGGTGCGCCGTGGCTTACAAATTCTTCAAGCACCTTGCGTTGTCTTATATCTTTTGTACCTGAATTTAGTTTGCCGTCAGAAAATGTTCCCGCACCGCCTTCGCCGAACTGAACATTTGAAGTTGTGTCAAGCAGACCGCTTGCCCAGAACCTGTTCACATCGGCTGTTCGTCTGTCAACATCCCGACCTCTTTCAATAAGAATAGGATTTGCACCGCTTCTTGCCAGAATAAGTGCCGCAAACAATCCAGCCGGACCTGCTCCGACAACAACGGGGGAGGGAGCATTGCCAAATTTCATCTGATTATATTCGTACTTCCTTGCAATTTGAGCGTTACCGCATTTTTTACATACCTTTTCCTCGTTGATATTAAGTTCAGCGTCAACGGTTGTAAGAAAGTAGATATTATCCTTTTTTCTTGCGTCAACCGACCTGCGAAAAATCTTAACGCTTTTTATGGCTTTTTCTTCAATTCTCAGTTGTTTAGCCACTGCCTTGCGAACCGATTTATCATCGTAGTCAAGGCTTAAATGTATATTGTTCACTCTGATCATAAATTTTCTCCTGCAATAATTCCGCCGGCAAATGCAAAATGAAGATTAAATCCTCCGCATTCACCGCAAAGGTCAATCGCCTCACCGCATACAAAAAGATTTTTTACAATTTTACTCATCATAGTGTTTTCGTCAATCTCTTTGCCCAAAACACCGCCCAAAGCACATTGTGCGTGTGAAAAATCTTCTTTTCCGCTTACTGTAAATGACATCGATTTTATTGTTTTGCAAATTCCTGATACTTCGTCCTTTGAAATCTTGGAACAAATCTTTGACAAATCAACTCGGCTGATTTTCAGAATTGCCTGTCCGATTCTCTTCTGAAAAATCCCTGTCAAAAGCTGTTCACACGGCAAATCAGAAAACAATGATATATGTTGTCTGATTATTTTAATCAGCTCATTTTCCGAATAATCGGGCAATAAATCAAGCACTATTTTGTCGTTCGGTTTAGCAAACAATGAAAGATTGAATACACAAATTCCCGACAGCGAATTCTCGGTAAATTGAATTTCGCCTGTTTCTTCCTTGATTAATCGACCGTGTTCACCGTATAACTGTGCCTTGCCCGTAACTCTTAGACCTTTTAATATTTTCAGAACATCGCTTTTAACCTTAACAGGGCATAAAGCAGGGGAGAACGAAACAACCTTGTGACCGAAATTTTTAAGATAATCAATTGCACTTGCATTTCCGCCAAGCTTAGGAGCGGCTTTTGAACCGTTTGCAATCACAAGCTTGTTACATATGAAATCGTACTTTTTCTCGCTGTCATCAGATGAAATTTTAAAACCGTTTGAAAATTTTTTTATAGAATTGACATTCTGTTCCGTGAAAACATCTATTCCGAGTGTTTCAACCTGTAAGCGCAGAACATCCAGAACAGATGCGGCGTGTTTGCTTATCGGGTAGTATCTGCCCTCGTTATCGTGAAAGCTTAAAAGACCTAAATCTTTAAAAATATTCGCCATCTCATCACCGCTGAATCTTTCAAAAATCTTCTCGCTTTGCTTTTTGAATGAACCGACATATTTATCGGGGGATATACAGTGATTTGTCAGGTTGCATCTGCCGTTGCCTGTTGACATCAGCTTTTTGCCTAATCTGTCATTTTTTTCGATTATTGCAATTTTCTTTGAACGGTCATGTTTCTTTGCTGTGATTGCACACAGAAGTCCCGATGCACCGCCGCCGATTATAATTGCGTCATATATATGTTTCTTTTCCATTTTATAAATTCACCAAAAAATAAGGGCAGCGATGTGCTGCCCAAAATTATTTACGGAGCAAAAATAAAGTTGATTCCGTTTGCTACAAGTACCGAACCGATACCCATTATAATGCCTGCGATAACAACACCGCACATAACGGCTATAACGCTTTTCTTAAATCCGAGGTCAAGAATACTTGCCGCAAGTGTTCCTGTCCATGCGCCTGTGCCGGGAAGAGGGATGCCTACGAAAAGCATAAGTGCAACAAACATTCCGTTGCCTGCTTTTGCCTCAAGTTTTCTGCCGCCTTTTTCGCCTTTTTCAAGACAGAAAGAAAAGAATCTGCCGATAAACTTCTTGTCAGAACCCCAAACAAGAACCTTTCTTGCAAAGAGGTAGATAATCGGAACCGGGAGCATATTGCCTAAAATGCAGATTACATATGTCCAAAAAAGATTTAAGTCATTTGCAACCGCAACAGGCACAGCACCTCTGATTTCTACTATCGGAACCATTGAAATAAAAAATACTATTAAATACCACATATTTGCTCCTTAGAAATTATATTTTGCCAATACCTGATAAGTATAACAGATTTAAAAGTTTTTTTCAATATTTGAGCAAGATAAAATCTTCCATAATAAAGCCTTAAAATTTGATTTATTTGTACATTATGATAAATAATTATTCAAAAGTTGACATTGACTGAATAATCTGTAAAATATATTATGGAGTGATTTGATGAAAACGAATTCCTGTTCAATGCGATTCAGAATAATTATGTTTGTTTTGACCGCGTCAGTGATTGCATTTGCGTTTATTCATTCTTCAATGCCGTCAGTTGAGTCGGCACAAGAGAGTGAAAGCGTCCTTGATTTTGTCACAGTAATTTTGAAATTTTTCGGAATCGATCCGAATCTTTCGGACCACATAATCAGAAAGATTGCTCATTTTACGGAATATACCGTTCTGGGAGCATTGCTCTGTTCATGTGCCTATTCATTTGACCGAATCAAACCTATAAAATTCATACCCTACACCG
>OHXM01000283.1_pt1 | contig 24434 bp, 19 predicted proteins | sample 1579901 | NCBI WGS metagenome assembly OHXM01 (sample SAMEA3882528, study PRJEB24775) | human gut metagenome | biome: human-associated habitat; feature: intestine environment; material: feces | place: Netherlands | collected 2009/2010
TCCGGGGCTTTTTGACTAATTGTTTAACTCGTCCCATTTTAACGGGACACTAATGAACCGTTTTATAAGATAAGTCTTCGAAAGTCAGAACTTTAGGATTTAATGCTCTAATCATATTTCAAGCTATATATATCGTTTATAAATCAATCTAATTTTCCAAGTTAGTAACTGCTACATCATATCAATAACTAATTTCTGTCTTAGCAAAGATGATGAATATTTCTCACTTATTCATGCAAAGAATCTCATATAGGATTATGATGCGATTAATAAAGAAATTATGTGTATTTCACTAAAATTCATCAAAAATACACTTGTAGCAGTTCTGCTTATCCTACTCACTTTAATCAACATTCTACATAACACAATTATTGATCAGTGGTAATTTGATTCCTACCTTGTACAATCTTACATATCCTGATATTCTTTCGAATTCTGGTTCCTTTTCTCGATCGAATGTAAAGAATTCATTTTTATCTTGGTCTGGATATATTATCAAGCATTTTATTGGAATGGCACTTTCTTCATCTAAACCCAGTAATTCGTAAATTTTACTTAGACGAGCATACCCAGACACTTCTCTAGCATCCTCCTTTGATATGGTTTTACATTCTTTATATCTAGGTTTGTACTTGGCATCTATCACATATGGATTAGGCCACAATTCTGGTTTTAGAAGATAGTCAAGTTCTTGGAAATGCGCACGAACATGATAACTGATTTCATTTTTTCCAGTAAAAACTCTACGTAAGTGATGAAATACATATAGCTCAAACAGTTTACTTGTATCTATCCAAAAAGGTGGCGTAGAAATGTCATTTTGTCCAATAGTCGTAATATCATAACTATAACGATGTAAAAGCAGTTGAGCGAATTCAATTGCCTGATTATAATCCCTATAAACGGGATTACCTTTATATGTTTTTATTGTTCTAACACATATATCGTCGCCTATACTATCAAAATAAGGCCGTATAAATCTAACTTTTTTATTCAACAGCTCTGTGTTTACAGCATATTTATATATTTCCAACTGTTTAACACAGAAACGAAATGCTAATTTTAAAATTCTATTTTCAGGTGAATCAATTCCATAAACCTGATACTTACATACATTATTGGTTATACGTCCTTTCACTATATTTGTTCGTAAATTTTGGTCAACCATTATACGTCCCTTAATTTTATTATGCAAATTCTCTTTTACCATGTAGAAACTCTTTTTCAGCCCCTTCTTTATAATCAAACTAAGTATGTTAAGGTACTCTGTTATAAGGAATATACTTAGTAAATCTTGTTGTTGCGAAAGTTTAATTGAAGGCTTATTAAAATATATAGTTATTAGATCACTTAAATGATTGTAGTTTTCACACTCTGTTAATGAATCATTTAACATGCGTATATAATCTATCTCATAACCCTCATTCATCTTGGGATTAACTTGTATAGCTACATTTCCCGTAGAAAGCCAATCAACCCCAATGAAATATGAGCCTTTGGCAAAGATATGGTCATTATCTCTACTGAGGGACAAGCACATTTCTTTATGATTAACTTTTCGACAAACATAAAACACAATATCTTCCCCATCTTTCATATGAGGAATAATATCTTGTGCTATATCTTGATGGATACAAGTATTTTCAGCTATTTGTTCTTGAAGTCGTACTAGTTTCATTGTTCTGTCGCAGTCAAATAAAGCTTGTCTATTGTTTGTTGTGCTTCAGATGTCAAAACTCCATCTCGAATATATTCTTCAAGCAAGGGAATAATTTCAAAAAGCAATCTATCTTGAAGCGCATATTGGCCATCCATGATGAAATAGCTATGACCAATCCAAACATCCTCTGGTCTATACTCTTCTGATAATGTTTCTGCTGGTAGAAGCTTAGTCGTGTCGTCAAATCCACTTTCAGCGTATTCGTCATAATTATTTATAAACAAACCACTTACCTCACGAAACAATTCAGAGTTAAAATTATCATCATCAATCTCTTGTGGCTTTACAGTAATAAATGCGAATCTTCTTCTAATAGCATAATCTATAGTATCAAGAGATCTGTCTGCGGTATTCATCGTTGCAACCAGAAAAACATTTGAAGGTATATAGAATTCTTTCTTTGAATATGGTAAAAGTACGCTTTCAGCATTCCTCATCCCTTTCCTTTTATCTGGCTCAAGCAATGTTATCAGTTCACCAAATATTTTCGAAACATTCCCTCTGTTAAACTCATCGATAACAATTACGTATGGCTTATTATTATCAATCAAGGTTTTGGATGCTTCATACTTATCCAATAAAGACTTAACCTTATCCAAGGTTATGGCATTCAACCTATAAACCGTTCCTAAAGTCATAGTTTTGTCGTCGTTTAACTTTACGATATCTTCATTTATATCTTTAACAAGCCATTTGACTCTACGTACTCGTTTATAGTGTTCAAAATTATCATGCCACTCGTATTCACCGGTAACGATGCCTATAGCATCAATGGTACGGCTTGAATAGCAACTCATTACAATATCTCCAATCTTCATCGTATTAATGAAAGCATTCAATATTGTTTTACCCTCCCCATTATGTATTGACCAATCCGTTTCTTCTGTTATATTTTCACCATATCCATCCCATCCTATACGGATATATCCATTTTTCATGCAGTCTCTGCGCACAGGATTATCACCAGAACCACTCAATGATACCTTCCATACTATTGCCTCATCTGATATATTCACATCTTTTTTTGCAGACAATGGACGTTCTGCCTCTGTACATAACCTCTTGAATATACCAGGTTCAATTTTATATGTTACTTGATCGTTCTCTAAAACAGGGCGTAGACCTTCCAACCAATCCTCATAATCCATCGATTGGTGGAATGTGGTAAACATAACACGTTTCTCTTCTTTTAATCTATCGTAAACAGACATTAATTCTTTACGAGTAGCGTTATTAGCATCGAACTCCGGCTCACATAGACGTACTACTAACTCTGGAATACGATACGTTTTACCAGTGCCAGGAGCCCCCTGAAGTATAATATTTTTTCGTTTTTTCCATAATTCAGTGTAAAATGAGCCCCATTCCAAATAGGAGTCATAGTCAGAATTATCATATCCCAAATTATTCGCATTTGCAGATAATTCATAGAAAGTGTTTTCTTTAATCTCACCTGAAGCCATTTTCTTATTAATGCTATCCAAAATTTTCAGATATTCAGAATACTCAGGTGCCTTATTAGGTATTTTAATTCCATACTGCTCTTTTAAGTATTGCCTATTTGTACGATCAAAAGCCAAGAATTTTTCTGGACGAATCCAAAATAGCCCCATTGTAATATTCACTTTAATGATGAACTGCTTGATTACCGTATTGTATTCCTCTTCAAAGTTTTCATCATTAACAACTTTTATAAATAGATTCCACAAATTTTGTATGTCATTTTTCCCTCGATGGGACCTAAATCCAAAAAAATGAGACTTCTGATTATTAAGAACAGGAATACCTTCAAAATCTTCCGGAATATTTGCTTTTATATCAAGTATGTTCTTAAATAATTTTGCTGAATTTATCCTATTCTCATGTTTAATACCCCTATTAAACAAGCCAAATACAGTAAATGGATCAATATCTTCTAACAAATCTCCCTCGCCTCCTTGATCGTGAAGGTATTTAGCAAGCAGTTCATCACGATTATCATAAATCAAATTCAACAGTCGCTTTCTATCTTTTTGAAATTGTGTCAATCTTTGAGCAAATTCTTTGTAATATGGAATCCAAGTAAAACTCATATTTTAATTAATTTAATGTTTAACCATACATTATTTGCAAGTTCTCACTCTTTTATCAACTAAGGCCAATATTTAAGGCCTGTTTGATCTACTACGTTTTCTGGTCTTTCAGTCTTACACACAGAATAAATTGTAGACAATAACCCCGTAATTGCAGCGACAAAAGAGTTCTCAAATAAACCTATAGCTGCAGAAATAGTTCCACATATTGTGCCAAAGTTAATATTGTTTAAATAACTTTCATTCATTCTCGCAGATAACTCTTCTTTTTGCAGTTTCAGCTCATCTAAAGTGAATTTGAGCATTTGTGACTCTGGAGAAATTGCTTGATTCAAGACTGTTGATTCAACTTTGCTTCTAAAGGCAATAAGCGGATCATGATGTTTTTCTTTAAATCTCCTAGGATTTGATAGGTCTATCTGTTTTGGATATGGTATAAGATTTTTTAGTATCAAGTCTCTTTTATACGGTCTATTTCGTAATTCTACATCATCATTTTGTGCATAAATCAGAGAAAAGCTATAATCAACTTTATCAGTAGCCAATGTAGATTGAATTTTATCTGCAATAACTGATGATAATAAAAACATAAGATCATTAGCTGTCTTATTTTCTACGTTATACCAATTATAATCTATACGCTCAGCAAGTCCTATCTCCATAAGATAATCAAAAACATCACTATCAAATTTATTTATATGCGGTTTACACTGTTTAGCAAAATCCATAGCTATCAGAGCCACGAAGTGATTCGTAACTCAACTCTCCAACAAGCCTTGGTTCTTTCAGCCAATCGAAATCGGCAAATACATAAAGTTTCTTCATCGCTTATTCTTTTTTGGATGCTCTTTCTCGTTTCTTAAGACTCAAATCCTGCAAGGCCTTTCCCATTACATCTTCTTTTGCAAGCAGCAGAATATCATCATCCAGCTGAAGTGCATAAAGCACCCTTAGATAAATACCTATTGCCACAGTCGGTGTGCCTTTCTCTATACGTGAAACCGTCAGAGGAGAACAGGTGGCACGTTCAGCTACCTGAGCTACACTGAGATTCCTGCGAAGTCTGGCCAGCTTAATCTGCTCACCAACTATCTGCATCTTTTGCTCTAATTTTCTTGGCAACTTTGTGCCCATCGTTGTTTTCACCATATCTCAATCTACCATATAATATGCAAATATAACAATTTATCATTATTTTATGATATGTTGATAGATATTTTATCCAAAAAAAATTCTACTTCAAATACTAATTGCCGTAATCGAACACGTTGCATACCACAAACTCGACAAGACCTTTGACTCTGACATTTTCAGCGCATCAGCCTTAAAGGGCAAACTGGGCGTCAACGCCATGGAATCGCAAAAATCCCTCTACGACCTCGTAGTGGTAGATTCACAAGGCATCGAAATGAACTTTGCCCAAGCACTTGAACATCAGAATGAAGTCATAGTCTATACCAAACTGCCCGGTGGCTTTTACATCAACACCCCTGCCGGACACTACAACCCCGACTGGGCAATAGTGTTCAAGGATGGCACCGACATCAAACACGTCTATTTCGTTGCAGAAACCAAAGGCTACAGCGACGATGAAGTTTTGGACTACCGCAGTGCTGAAAGCGTAAAGACTGAATGTGCCCGTCGTCACTTCGCCACCATTTCCAATAGACCGTTACCTACGGCGTGGTGAAGAGCTATGCAGATTTGAGGAATGTGATAACAAAGTAGGAAAGACTACATTCTATATAATAATCGGACGAAAACAAACTTCTCATCAGTTTTCGCCCGATTTTTTTCGTATACTCATATTGATATTAATCAAAACACAAATAATCTTTTGGTTTGAAATCAATGCTAAAATTGTTAACAACATACCACTCCCGTGAAAAAACCACGGAAAACGGCGTGTTTCTTGAATATTTTTCTTAATTTTGCACTCTGAAAATGTTTCAGTTTCGCATATTTTGAAATCAATATGTTATGGTAGAGTCATTCACAATAAAGAATTATATGTCCTATAGGGATCCGGTAGAGCTCTCATTTCTGGCATCGAAGAAAGAAAAGGCATCTGCTTTACCGCCTGAGTGGTATCAAGAAATTGACGGCAAACGTATTTTGCGCTTATTGCTTTGCGTTGGTTTAAACGGAACAGGAAAAACCAAGATGATAGAAGCACTACAGTATTTGCGTATGCTTGCGGTTTACAAACCGGAAAAACCTACAGGCAGACCTGCTTATAGACCATTCCTTTTGGATGAGCAGTCACGATATGAACCTTCTGAATTGTCACTAACTTACTACATTAACAACACTTGCTATTATTATTATATTAAGGTGAGTGAGAAACGTATAGAAGAAGAAATCCTAAAGCAGATATCACCCAATATTTTATTGTATCACCGTTCTTATAACAGTGAAACAGACACTGTATCCATCAAGTTTGGTTCTGATAGCGATATTAGCAAGAGCACACAGCAGGCATTGAAGTTGACTGTCATTCAAAATTCGTCTGTATTATCGGTTTTCGGTTCTCTAAACTTGGAAAGTCAATCGTTAAAAGCAAATTATGATTTTTTTAATCAACATATCAGTTTGATACGTAAATCTAGCAATCAGAAAATCGCGGATAAGTTAAAAACGGGAAATTTAGAAAGAGATTTGCGAATAAAAAACTTGTTGTTACAACTTTTAAAGGACGTAGGAACAAATGTTTGTGACTACGAAGTTGATGAGCTTACATTTAATCTCTCTGATATAGAAAAAAATATCCCAGAAATGCTATTTCGTCAAATACAGAGAGAACATCCCGATGGTCAAATTTCACAAAAAACATTAAGGCTCATTCACTCTACTCCTCTAGGAAATAAAAGCCTTGATGATAGTTATGAGTCATTAGGCACGATGAACATCATCAAACTTCTTCTTGTCATGTATGATGTTGTAATCGGACGCAAGTGTTCATGTATTGATGAAATTGAGTATGGTATCCACACCAAGGCTTTGGACTTCTTGCTCAAGATGTATCTTACGATAGCAGACAACTGCCAATTTGTCGTTACAACTCACGATCTTTCATTATTGAAGTCTAAAAATCTTAGAAGGGATGCTGTCAGGATGTTTGAGAAAGATGAATATGGTGTTACTCAAATCAAACGCAAGTATGTACATAATACTATGAATTTTGTCAATGCGTATGAAAAGATTCTGGATGAACAACTTGGCCTTATGGCAGAGAGTCTTGATTCACTTAGTAAATACAGGGGATTGATACAAACTTTTTATGACGAATTCGAGAGCGATAAACGTGAATAACTAACGCAATATCTGATTGTAGCTATTGTTTTATCCAATTCTGCAAAATTTTCCGTGAAAAAACCACGAATGATTTTGTAGAATAGATGTTTTTTTTGTATCTTTGCACCTGGAGTTCATACTAAGACCCCGGGTAGGACCGGTTGAACATCCCTAAGGCTTATGAAGCAAAAATTACTTTTAAAAACAGAATGTTCAATTATTAAGGCAGAAAGGAGGCATTCATGACAAGGGTGAAGAATGTATCAGGATCAAGTAGATTTGCTGTGCCCAATGGTTATTCGTCATGGTTGGATTATTGGGAGAAACAGACAGGTACAAAAAAATATACTTGTGGTGCCAGTGGGTGTAGTAACAGTGATTTGGTTGGTGCCCACGTTCAGAAAGCAAACAGCAGTGACAAGAGTTGGTATATTACCCCACTCTGCAAAGCTTGTAATCAGAGAACGGATGAGTTTGATGTGTTCTGGGATCTTGTTCCCGTTCCATCGAATCTTTAAGATGTCACTCTGCAGCTTACCTTAAGGTAGGCTGCAGAGCCGTTTAATTAATCTTCAATTTTTATCATAATATGTTTGTAAAAGGTATAGAAATAGCAACAAATTATACAAGACCGATTCGTTCGATTCTTCGTAATTATGGCAGTAACGAAGTTTTGCCTGGATGTTCCACATGCATTATCATTAATGATCAAGGCTGGTTGTTGACATGCAAACATGTGACAGAGGGACTTATCAAACCTGCAGATGTAATTAACAACAAATATGCTCAATTTAAGGCTGATTTTGCAGGACTACCTACTATGTCTGCCAATAAGAAAAGAAAGGCTATTGCCATGCTTGAGCAGAAATACGGGTACTCTAAAAGTAATCCTTGTACTATTCAAATAAAAAACTCCTTTGATAATGTCGTTGATTCTTTCACATCAATTAATGTCATTGAATGTAGTTACGCTGATTTAGCTCTTGTTAAATTTGAGGGCTTTAATCAACTGTTTTGTAATAGCTTCCCTGTATTCAAGGATAATTCCACAGATTTAAAACAAGGATTGTCCCTTTGCAGATTGGGATTTCCGTATCCTGAGTTTACAAATTTCCAGTATAATTCTATTACAGATGATATTGAATGGACGACAACGGGCAATCCCAACTCGCCGTTATTTCCTATTGATGGTATAATAACAAGACATGTCGCTGAAAACGGGCAGATAACAGGCTTGGAGTTGAGTACTCCGGGGTTGAAAGGGCAGAGTGGAGGACCGCTGTTTGACAAGCAAGGAGTTATATGTGGCTTGCAGTCATCTACAGTTTCACTCCCCCTTGGTTTTGATCAGGTAAACAGAGAAATCATGATAGATGGCAAAAAAAAGAAGGTATCAAATTATCCGTTCTTGCATCTGGGTAGGTGCGTACATGTGGATGTTATTAAAAAATTCCTTGATGAGCAAGGGATTAAATATCAGAGAGGATAAAGCCGAAATGTATAATGGTTGCCTGAAACATGCAGCCACTTAGGAATCCCCGCCACAGGACGGGCTACAATGATTATGGCAAAAGATAGTGATGGCCGTAAGTTCAATCGCATTCCTGAATATGATCGAGTCCAGAATGGTAAAACCATACATGTGTCTGCTCATGTCAGAAGCAATCGAAGCGATTGTAAAGGTCAAAAGAAAAAATGATTGCAACTTCTTTAAGGATTGTGCCATGGCGATGTGAAACGTTATGGCATTTTTTATATGCTTGATACAGATATTATGTTAGCGAACAATTATTTGGAAATTTTCAAGCCAATAGCCAAAAGACGATGTTGACCACAAATCAGAGAAACATGTCAACCATGCTACGTTATCATATGTGTTTAAGCATTTTGTGATTGTCAATAGACATGAACCATTTGCCAAGCATCCCAGTAATTATAACAATAGCTCAAGATCTGCACATTTTTAGTGCCTTTTGTGTTTTCGTGATGTTAAAAGTGTTAAATCTTCCCGTTTTCCGACTTCTATAGAATCTACGTCACCACTTTTCTATCGTTTAAGAAGTAAATCTCTGATATAAAGCGATTTGCAAATACTGAATCTGTATCAATTGACGCACCGGATTTCATAAGTTTGTCAGTATCTTTTAATCCATCGATAACAAAATCATCATCGGTTAAAAGATCCTCTTCGACAAACTGCACCCCATTTGGTGTAATATTTTGTATTAAACCCTTATTATTGATATACATAACAGCATCTACAAAATTATGGGATTTTAGACTTTCTACAGTATCTGACAATTGCTTATCAGAATCATATACTATAGAGTGGGATGCACATAATTTATCAAACTCGATTGGAGCCGTTTCGCCATTCTTGTATCTTTCATACAATGCGAGCAAAATATTATTTTTTAAGTCCTTAATTGTCATGCTTTATTTGTTTGACAATACAAAAGTAGTCAATTATACCGACAATAGTCAATATTTCATTAGAATATTGATGTAATTCGTAATGTTTATAGCATATTACCTTATTTGAATAATGCTTGATTGGAATTAATTCATTACATTTGCAATATATTGAGAGATAATCATCACCAAAATGGAAACGATGAAAGATATAAATCGAATTAAAGTGGTACTCGTTGAAAAGAAACGAACCAACAAGTGGTTGGCTGAGCAACTCGGAAAGGACCCGGCTACAGTGTCGAAATGGTGTACAAATACATCACAGCCAGGCCTAGAAACTCTGTTGCAAATAGCCAATGTCCTTGATGTAGATGTGAAAGATTTGCTTAATTCTACAAAAGAAAACAAAATGCATCTTACGGTTCAGACAAATTATACTATGTAATAATAAGACATTATGCCCAAAAATAAGAATGCGGAATATAGGTTTATGATCTTAGACAGATGCTTTAGCGATTTTCGTCATAAATACAGTATCGAAGAACTATTGGAAAAAGTAAACGACAAACTTTATGATGTAAATGGCTGTAAATCTATGATTATGGAGCGTCAGTTGCGAGGTGATTTTAATGCCATTCGTAAGATGCTTCCTGATGGCATATATCTTGAAGCGATTCCGTATGATGGGAAAAAATGTTATTATCGTTACTCTGAACCAAATTTCTCTATCTTCAAGAATGAACTTTCTGTCGCAGAAGTGCGAAACCTTCGTGCTACCATTGAAATGCTGAGTAAATATAGAGGGCTGCCTTCTAATGGCTGGTTAGAAGAAGTCATTTCAAACCTTGAATTAAGATTTGGTGTAAAAAGTAATGCAGAAAATCTCGTTTCCTTTGGGCAGAACGAACGATTAAAAGGTATTGAATATCTTTCTGACATTATTGATGCGACAATTAGTCATCAACCATTGGAGATTGAATATATTTCTGCTAACGGCAACTATCATCAACACACATTACATCCATATTTTGTAAAGCAATATAATGGGAGATGGTTTCTATTTGGACTTGATGAAAAAGAGGAAAGGATAAAGAGCCTTGCTTTTGATCGTATTCAAAGTGTATCAAATAGCAACCTGGCTTTCAGGAAAAATGAAAAAATTGATTTCAATTCCTATTTCGATAATGTGGTTGGTGTAACGGTACCATCTGAAACAGAAGCTAAATTGGAAGAATTTCAGTTGAAATTCTCTCCTAGACGCTTCAAATATGTAATATCAAAGCCTATACATAAATCACAGAAAACGATAAGTGAAAATGATGGTATTATATCATTGACATTATATCATACATTGGAGTTAGAGCAACAAATTTTTTCTTTTGGACCTGATGTGGAAGTCCTCTCTCCCGCATGGTTTAGAGAGGATTTTGCAAAAAAAATAGCGGACTGCATGAAAAAATATTTTTCTATGCAGAACCTTTGCATAGATAGTAATGACCTTTGCAGTGTCAAATGAAATCTGTATTAAAGTTTAACTCTAAAATTTCAAAACAATGACACAGTTCGAAAGACTTTCTGTTAATGCTCAAAATATAGTAAACAATTTTTCCCACAGCATGTTGAGTAAAGGTTTCTACCATAACCCATTAGTGATATTGGGTGCAAGCCTTTATGCCACTAACCCTAATGCAAAGTCTTCGGTTGTGAAAGAATTGGATAACTATATCATAGATTTGAAAGAAGAATTATCTTCTAATCAAATAGACATTTTAAAGAACGAATACACAAATGTTATTCTTTCTTGTTTTGACCAGAATTCTGAGAATACCTTTCGCAATGGTACAATTCAAATTACGCCATCCGGATTAGTGGACTTATGTCTGAGAATAGCTGAATGTAGGCCTAATAGCGAGGTGTATTTACCTTATAATGGTACTGGAGAATTTTCTCGTAAACTGATTAGTTGCAAATGTGAAGGCTATGAGCAAAGTATTATCAACTGGGCGATATCAGAAGTTGTTAATTCCGCGGTTGGAGTTAAATGTAGTATCGAGTGTGTTGCACTCCCGATAGCAATGACAGCTAAGGAGTATGATTATATATTTACGTGTCCTCCATTTGCTCAGAGACGAGAAGTAATAAGTAGTTTAATTCATCTCTTAGAGACTAATCTCAAAAAAGACGGCGAACTTTACGCTATTGTGCCTTTTGATGTTTGTACTACTCTCAGCGGAGGGCAAGGTTTTGATTTTAGAAAAACAGCAGCAGTCTTAAATGTAAGTATTGCCGTTTTAGCTTTACCTACAGAGACTTTCCAACCATACACTGGAATCAAGACCTGCCTAATCCATGTTAAAAAAGATGGATTAGGAAATGTTATCCTTGCAGATTTTAGCAGTCCAACATTTGTATCAAGGACAAATGTCGTAGGTCGTAAGAGATATACGCTTAAAACTGAAAGTATCATAGAATCGTTGAAAGAATGTGATGAAAAATTAGTTTGGTGCGGAAAATATTCTAACCTGACAGGTTCGCTATCTCTTTCTCCCAATAGATATTTGCCTATAATCAACACTCCTATACTTGCTAATGGTGAAAAGTTGGTCAAATTAGGTGAGTTGATAGAACGAGTTCCTGCTACAAGGCTAGCTGTTAAAGCCGTTAGACCATTCGTAGGTAACAGAGAGTTATTTGACGATTATCTCAATTGTATATTATTTGCTGATAATACTTTTGCTAGTGTTAAAGAAACCAATAGTGTCATAGATCAGGACTGTCTTTTGATTGGATTTATCGGGGGGAAAGTTAAGGTTGCAAGATTGAAAAATGCTACTCAAACTAATTCTGTTTCTTTGAGAAGTGAAATTTTCCCTGTTAAGATTGCATCAAGTATCATAACAGAGGATTATCTATTGCGCTCATTATTGTGTGATTATTCCCAAGAACAAATTGTCAAACGATCAACAGGCAGTATAATAAGTCGTATTTCTTTCAGGGATTTATGCGATATACTTATTAAAGTTCCGTCATTGGAGGAGCAGGAAAAAGCATGTTATAATGATGCGCATGCAGGCATTAAAGAAGCCGACATTAAGCTCCAAAAGGCATATGAAGATTTCCGCAAGGATGTTCATATGAAGAAACACGCCATTGGACAGACATTGGCAAATTTCAAGAACTGGTGGAGGTTATTAGAGCAGGTAAGAAAAAATGGCAACGGTATTATTGACGATAATGCCACAATAGGCCGCATTCATAAAGTCTCAGTTAAGGAAATTTTTGAGAATTTAGACACTACGATATCAAAACTTTCTACGCAGCTTAACAAGTTTGATACAGGTTATGGTTTGCTCAAAGAAGATATTGCGTTGACTGAATTCATTGAAAATTATATTCTGGGAAACAGAAGTCCCCTATTTAGATACGAGTATAACTCAGCTGATCATCGTAGTATTGAGGATATACCTGAGGTGAACTTTGATGAAGATCAAAATGGTCAACTTACCGGTAATTTTTCTCTTAGAAAAGGTGAACCTATTGAATATATAAGGTTTCCAAAGGAAGCTCTTACTACTATTTTCAATAATATCGTAAGTAATGCGTGTGCTCACGGATTTGCAAATAGAGAGGATGCCGATAATATCATAAAAATTGAGATTGGTACAGAAGGATCGGACTACATCGTTTCAATATCAAATAACGGCAAACCGTTAGTTCCTCAAATGAGTTGCAGCGACATAACAGTTTATGGTCAGACGTCTGGCAATTCTAATACTCATTTTGGAATTGGAGGATACGAAATCAAAAAACTCATGGAAGAGTTTGGTGATAAATTAGAGATTATTTCAGAACCTGAAAATGAGTTTACTGTAACTTACAGGCTCATTTTCCATGATACTAACATAGATTCGTCTTTTGAATTATGAGAGAGGAGATGTTTTATAAAGTACTTTGGGTAGAAGATGACCTTAGTATTATACGAGGTTATCAAATTACTGCCGAGGCAAAAGATATAGAGCTTGATGTGGCAACGAATTGGGAGGAAGCGGAGGAAAAACTACGCATTAATTTCAATGAGTATTCAGCTATTATCTTGGATGCTCAATGTAAAATAAAAAAAGCAGATACGGTAGCATCTAAGTTGTTCTTAGGTCATGTTTCCGTCCGCATATCAAGGATCTTCGGAGAAAAACATAAATTCATACCTTGGTATGTCCTTTCTGCGGGTACTATGGATGATTTCAACATTGTCTTGGAATTGATTAATACCGAAGAAAGACAAAACTTTGATTCATTATGGGGACCAATGAGATACATCAAAGCCAAAGATGAAGAAATTGATGGCAAAAAGGTCGCACAAGAAGAAATATTGTTTGATAATATTAGACAAGTCGCTTCATCAACTGGTATAAATACCGTATTGTTTAGACATTCTGATGTATTCAAACATCTTGGCGAAGGACGTGTTTTTGGCTATATAAAAGCACGCACCTATATGTTGAAGATGCTTTCTGCACTTTACTATCCGGAAGAGAACTTAAACTTTGTATATGAGGGTAATCCTCTTCGTAAGGTAATAGAATATCTTTTTCGTGGTGCAAACAAATTCGGTCTTCTCCCTGACGATTTTTTTGATACTAATGGTCATATTGCATTGCTTGATGCAAGCCGATTTATGGCCGGCTTGGATACAAACGTATATGAAGGACGCACATTAAAACATAAAATAAGATTTGGAAATCCAGGAACTGGAAAAGACGGCGCTGGAGGTGATTGCATTTTCAATCAGGAAATAGCCATGTTTGTCAAAAACATTTTAAATTTTTCAAGCTCTGATTCACATACCAATGAGGATGACCCATACGTAATAGAGGAAGAAAAGAAAGAAATTTTCTTTGGCTATGTCCTTCAATTATGCCATGTGATTAAATGGCTTGGCGAGTATATTAACTCTAATCCAAACATTGAAGTGAACAAAGCGAAGATAAAAATTATTCCATTGCCAACTAACAATACAACTATAACAGGAACAGGAAAGCAAAAAGCGGTTAAGTCCGTAGAAGAAAAGGTTGTGGAGATTCCTTCTATAGACTCTTTGATTGGAACAAAATGCAATATTATGTACAACAGAAACGGAAAGTTAGCATGTGGTCCATATTGCAAATTAGAATCTAAACACAGCTCCATGTTGGGAAAGAAAGTGATTCTAAAGAATATCATTCAAAATGATGGTAAAGATAAAATAGAATTACCTTATATAGTAACAGAAATAGAAATTGTATAATAACATATGATAACAGGAGAAAAGAAACAACAGGTCGATAATATATGGCAGATATTCTGGAATAGTGGGTTCACTCAGCCATCTGCTATTTTTGAGCAGATTACTTATTTGCTCTTTATGAAAATGCTTGATGAGAAGCAATTGGAAAAGGAATCCATTGCAAATCTCACCGGTGACAAGTTACTGAATCCTACATTTCCTGAAGGATATTGGCACAATCCGTCAACAGACCAGGATGTTCCATACAACGAACTTCGTTGGCACGTATTCAAAGAGTTTGAGCCTTCACACATGTTGAATCGGGTGCGAAACGATGTGTTTATTTTCTTGCGTAGTATCGGAGGAACAGGAAGCGCATATAGCAAGGCCATGGAAGATACTGTATTCCAAATCACCAATGCCCGTCTCCTATCGCGTGTAGTAGAAGGCATTGAGGAACTTGCATCAGATGGTGCTGACATGATGGGAGATGTATATGAATATATGTTGGGCAAGATGGCAGCATCGGGTACCAACGGACAATTCCGCACTCCCAGACATATCATCCGTATGATGGTCGAGCTTATGAAGCCGACACTCGCCGATACTATTTGCGATCCTGCCATGGGGTCAGCCGGATTCATCATGGAAGCAGCGAAATACATTCAAGAACATCAGAGCGATGAACTTTTGAATATTGAAACGATGAACCGTTTCCGTAGTGAAATCTTCCATGGCTCAGATTCCGATGCCTCAATGATGCGTATCGGATGTATGAACATGATGCTTCATGATGTAGACGAGCCACAGTTATTCTATCGTAATTCTCTTTCTGATGAGAACAATGATACAAACAAATATACTTTGTGTCTTGCCAATCCCCCATTTGCCGGAAGTCTCGACCAAGATGATATTGCCCCTTCACTGCGTGCAGCTGTCAAGACAAAAAAGACAGAGCTTTTATTTCTTGCACTAATGATGCGAATGCTTCAGGCTGGTGGCCGTTGTGCTTCTATTGTACCTGACACCGTGCTGACCGGAGATGCCCAAGCCTATAAAACCATTCGTTCAGCATTGGTAGATGGCAACTGCCTGCAAGCCGTTATCACGATGCCAAGCGGAGTATTTCAGCCTTACAGTGGTGTCTCCACGGCTATCATCATCTTTACCAAGACAGGGACAGGCGGCACTGACAAGGTATGGTTCTACGATATGCGTGCAGATGGTTTTTCTCTTACCACACAACGCACGCCAACACCTGAGCAAAATGATATTCCCGACATTATTGCCCGCTTCAATCATCTTGAAGGAGAATTGGAGCGCAGTCGCAAAGAGCAGTCCTTCTTTGTACCGGTCAAAGAAATACGTGATAATGGTTATGACCTAAGCTATAAACGCTATCATGAGGTAGAACGTGAAGCTGTCGTTTACGATGCTCCGGAAGTGATTATTGCGCGTATGGAAGAGAGGCAGAAGCAAATTGATGCAGCTTTTACGGAGTTTCAGAAACTGCTTAATTCGTAAGGATATGAGAGTAGATAAGAGTAAGTGGAATAACGCTTTAATAAAGGATTCTATCAAGACTCTAAGAGTCAAAGATGCTATTCAAAAAAAAGATTACCTTTTGACTGGGAAATATCCTATTATTTCTCAGGAAAAAGATTTTATATCTGGATATTGTAACACAAAAGATAACCTAAATGAAAATTTTGGTGAGGTCGTTATTTTCGGAGATCATACTCGTATTGTCAAATATGTAGATTTTGATTTCTGCATAGGCGCCGATGGCGTTAAAGTGTTACGACCTATCAATAAATTATCTTCTAAATACCTATATTACTTTATAAAGTGGTCAAATATACCAAGTAATGGCTATTCAAGACATTTCAAATTCTTAAGGGATATAAGAATTCAGTATCCAGAAGATAAATCCATACAACAAAAAATCGCTGCCGAATTAGATTCTGTACAAGAAATGATAGACGGTTATAAAGCGCAACTTGCCGACCTTGATGCTCTCGCACAATCTATCTTCCTTAATATGTTTGGAGATCCGATTACAAATCCTAAAGGGTGGAAACTGTCAAACATTCTTTCTTTCGTAGATGAAATTACCTCAAGTAAAAGAATTTTTGCTAATGAGTATGTGAAAGAGGGTATTCCCTTCTATAGAATCAAAGAAATTATTGAAAAAGCCAACCAAAGACCAATATCAGTAGAATTGTTCATAACCGAAGATCGGTATAGTGAAATTAAAGCTTCTTTTGGTGTTCCGCAAATTAACGACTTACTAATAACAGCTGTTGGTTCTATTGGCGAAATTTGGATTGTCGATAACGATATGCCATTTTATTTCAAAGACGGTAATGTGATATGGTTAAAAACATCTAAAGATGCTGTTCCGATTTATTTAAAGGAGGTGCTGTTTCATATCATAGCTAATACTAAAGATAAAATGAATGGGGCTGCATATTCTGCACTTACAATTGTTAAGTTGAAAGCTATAAACATACCTAATCCTCCGCTCTGCTTCCAGCAGCAATTTGCCAAGCGGGTAAAAGCTATAGAGCAACAAAAGGAATTAATCCGCCAACAATTAGCAGATGCTGAAACCTTGATGGCTGAACGTATGCAGTATTATTTTAGTTAAAATGATTATGAGGAACTTTGATATAATAAAAGACATTAGCGGATTAGTCACACTATACAGATATTGTGCAACCGCTGAGGAATTTCAAATTGCCAACCCATTGATTTCGGCCCAAAATGCCCGACTTGCACTAGAGTCAATAGTCAAGACTATCTACAAGCTAAAAAATTGGTACATTGGAGAAAGGACATCACTTCTGACACTTACGACCGATGAGCGGTTTAAGGAGTTTATAGATAGTCCCGAACTCATGAAGCGAATACATTATGTTCGCAAAATAGGTAATAACGCTGCTCATGCGGGAGGTGATGCCGGATATGTAGGACGCAAGGAATCTTTCTTTGCTGTCCTAAACTTGTATTATATCATAGGTTCAGTTTTACTGGCGTGGAAACTTATTGAGAAGTTACCCGATTTTAATAAAGACCTTATTCCTCAGGTTGCTACACCTGGTAGTTTGGCAGTAGTTCCTCAGCCAAATCAAGTTGCAGCAATGACCTCTGACGCAGCGCAGAGTACGGCTGAAACAGTAGAGGGAAAATCAACCGAGACACCCCAAACGGTCAATGCTCAACCTATCGTAAATGATATTTCCGAAGCTGAGACTCGTAAACTTTATATTGATTTGCTTTTGCATGAAGCTGGATGGAAGGTGTCGGGGAAAGACGGCGAGATTATCCCACGGCAGGCGTGTACGGAAATCGAAGTACAAGGAATGCCAAATGAAAGTGGCATAGGGTATGCCGATTATGTTCTATTCGACACAAACGGTATTCCACTTGCCGTAGTAGAAGCCAAAAGAACAAGTATGGATGCTGCCAAGGGGCGTCATCAGGCAGAATTGTATGCCGATTGCCTCGCTTCAAAATATGCCTGTCCACGACCTGTTATTTATTACACTAACGGATTCGACACAAACATCATTGATGGCATAGGCTATCCATCACGTCCAGTCATGGGCTTCCATACACTTGATGAGTTGCGTCGTTTGATTTCACAACGAGGTAGAAACGATATAACAGACTTAACTATATCGGACAAGATAACTAATCGAAATTATCAAAAGCGAGTAATTGAATTGGTTTGTCGTCATTACAACGACAAACATAGACGTGCATTGCTTGTTATGGCAACAGGAACTGGTAAAACCCGTGTCAGTATATCTTTGGTTGATGTACTTGTCCGTAATAACTGGATAAAGAATGTCTTGTTCCTCGCCGATCGAATAGAGCTAGTCAATCAGGCAAAAAAGAACTATACTAAATTACTCCCCAGTATGACTGTCAGCTCATTGCGTGAGAGTGATGTTGATATTTCAGCCCGTATTCTTTTCTCTACCTACCAGACAATGATTGGGCATCTTGATAAAGATAACAAGACATTCTCTATTGGGCGATTTGATCTGATTATCATTGATGAAGCACATAGAAGCGTGTTCGGCAAGTATGGCGCCATTTTTGATTATTTTGATGGCTTGCTATTAGGTCTTACTGCTACACCAAGAGATGAAGTAGATCGCTCAACATACGAGTTGTTTGGAATGGAGCAAGGTGAGCCTACCGACAGCTATGAATATGACGAAGCTGTGGCTGATGGTTATCTGAACCCATTCGTTCCCATCAAGGATAACTCACTTATTCTTACTGAAGGTATTAACCCTGAGAAATTGACCGATGAGGAGCGGAAGCAGATTCAGGAGATATTTGAATATGAAAAAATGATGGCTGGTTTAGACCCTTGCGACCCTTACAGCCGAACTATCAGCGCTGCCGAGATTTTCAAATATATCTTCAATGCTGACACAGTTGACCATGTACTCCACCGACTTATGGAGGAAGGCATCCGTTTCAATGAAGGAACCATTGTAGGCAAAACAATAATATTTGCCTATAACCATAACCATGCGGTATTTATTGCAGAGCGTTTCAATGCATTGTATCCTGAGTTGGGACCGGACTTCTGTAGAGTGATTGACAATTACGAGAAGTATTCTTCTGACCTTATCGATAAGTTTGCCGACAAAGACAAACTTCCTCAAATAGCAGTGTCAGTTGATATGCTTGATACCGGTATTGATATTCCGGAGATTGTGAATCTTGTATTCTTCAAACCTGTTCATTCAAAGATTAAGTTCTGGCAAATGATTGGTAGAGGAACGAGACTATGTGAAAATCTTTTCGGTAATGGAGAAGACAAAAAAGAGTTTCTCATATTCGATTATTACCGCAATTTTGAGTATTTCGAAATGAACCCGGAAGGTTCTCAACTGGCAAAATCAGAATCGATAGTAACAACTCTATTCAAACTACGCACAGATATAAAGTTTGCATTACAGGACGGGAAATATCAATCGGATGAAGCAGCAAAAGCGTTCCATGACGAGCTTACAGATATTCTACATAAACAAATATCAGAATTGAACAGGAATCGCATAGATGTACGCCGACAGCTTCGTTCGGTAGAAACTTATTCAAATATAGAGGCAATGAAATGTTTGTCTCTTGGCGATGTTATGGTTCTAAAAGACTCAATATCTCCATTGTTCAAAAATGCTACAGTTAATACTTCCGCACTGAAGTTTGATGCACTTGTTCTGAAATCTCAACTTGGCATTATTGATGAAAGTGTTAATGCAGCTTCCTCGGAAAGAAAGATTATAGATATTGCTACATACCTTAAAGAAAAGAAAGCATCTATCCCACAGGTTATGGCAAAAATGCCTGTGTTGGAAGAGGTGATTTCTGCACGATTTTGGGAAGCCAAAAATATTGCATCATTAGAAAGGATAAGGCTTGAACTAAGAGAACTCCTTCAATATCTGGAAGGAGATAACAATGGACAAATCTTCACTGTCAATATCAAAGATACATTTGAACAAGATAATACAGGAGTTAAAGTATCTCCTATCCGAACTTATCGCAGACGTGCAGAGGATTATTTGAAAGAACATTTACCGAATGATGCAGCATTGCAAAAAATATATCATCTTGAACCTCTTACCGAAACTGACATTTCGCGACTTGAACAAATCTTTTGGGAAGAACTTGGATCAAAGGAAGAATTTGATGCCCAAACAAGAACAAAACCTTACCAAAAAAGTGTAGCTGGGTTTATACGTTCAATCATTGGAATAGAGCAAGAAGCCGCATTGGAGAAATACAGAACTCTGATACACGGTTTGGAACTTTCACGTATGCAAGAAGAGTATTTGCGTACTCTAATCAGATATGTAAGCGAAAATGGAGACATTACAACCGTAGTATTGCAACAACCACCGTTCAACAAGTTTACTACAATCTTCCGAGATACTCCTAAAGCAGTGATTGATTATGTGAAACTAATAAACCAAGTAATTGCAGCATAAAAGAAGAGATAATATGGATAATCAACAACATATAAAACAATTTCCGCAGTTTATTCAAAATAAGCCATGCGGTATAGATAAATTTGATGGTGGTTCACAAGAAAGGCTGGCAAAGGTTATTGCACGTCATTTCTGCAAATATGATGCATTGAAAGAAGAAAGCACATTACCTAGGATTATCGGTATTGAAGGTGTATGGGGCTCGGCAAGGAAGGACAAAGAGGGTAACACATTGGATTCTGTTTATAGAAAACAATTAGAGTAATATATATTGTTCCCATGAGTAATATTCTATATAAATATCTTGATATCAATGGCGCAAAGTGCATGATTGGAAACCAAAATCTCCAATTCACTAATGCCTCTCAGCTAAACGACCCTTTCGATTGTCATCCTAAATTAATTGACTACTCAAATGTTCCAGAGAGTAAACTTCAAGGATGGATACCTAAAGAATGGTGGATGGAGAAGGAGGAAAATGATGCTCTTAATTTGCGTAATGAAACATGGCTCTGCAGTCTGTCGAAGGTTTATGATTCACTGCTAATGTGGAGCCATTACTGTTATAATCACAAAGGTGTTTGCATAGGACTTGATATAGATAAAGTGATGCAATCCGTACCCCCAATGTTTGGTACAATATATCTTAAACCGTTTGTTATTGAAGTCCAATACCGAAATATAATAGAGCGACCTGATGCTCACCAAAGTGTTGAAAATATATTTCTATATCAATGGAAAACAAAAGCGAAGGAGTGGCAATATGAGCAGGAGGTCAGATTGGTAATGCTGAATCCAAGTGCTATGTATGCTGCTTTTACGCCGGAACAAGCCAAGCAGAATAAAGAAATATGGGATTGGAAAGAGATACGCCATTACATGCCACTGAAAGCTGAGTGTTTTAAGTCCATCTATTTGGGTGTAAATATTGAACAAACAGAAAAAGAAAAAATAACTCAACTAGCAAAAACATTGAACCCTGATATAAAGATTTATCAGATGGAGATAGATACAGATCGTTTTAATTTAATCTCTAAGCAAGAGAGAAATTATGAATTAGCTGATTATATAGATTTATTTTCAAATTTGCATACAAATAAGCAACATGGGAAGAGTGCTCCTCATAAGGCTATCATGCTCCTCAGTGTTATCGAACTTATATCTTCTCAGCATATCACAACAAATGAGATTATTTACACTGAAGAATTAGAAAAATGTTTCTTGAAAAACTGGAAGCAATATGTAACAAAGGGTTCTATATTTAAGCCAAAAGCAGGAATCCCATTTTGGCATCTTAATTCAGAAACATTTTGGCAACTGATTCCATATGAAGGGGGATATAGGACTATCGTAAAGCTTCAAAAAGGGAATCCATATTCCGTCGCGACTATTCGCAAGCATATCAAATATGCAGTGATTGATAAGGAGTTATTTCTATTATTGCAAAATGGTTTTAATAGAGAAATTCTTATTAATACTTTGAGAGCTACCATTGAATAATTAGATATCAAATAAACAATAACATTATGGCTTTTAATATATACTATATTAATTATCCTAAGGTATATGAGATCAAAATGATGTTTGATAATCTCATTACAGTAGCTAAAGAAGTACAGGATAGTACAGATGGTACAACTTCTGCACACTTAGGTGCAAAGATGGGATTAGGCTTCCTGAAATTATTTAATGGTGAAGGAAGTTCAAATCTTAATATTGAAGGTAGCGCATCAAAAAAAGTATTAGAAACTATAGAGGTAAAAACCACAAAGTCTATTATTCTAAATGATGTCGTAGAAGCAAGCAAGAATATCAGTAAGTTTGATCAATCAATAAAAGAAGGCGAATTGATTTTGATTGACAATGTTAAACTTTCATTAGAGAATGAGACTGAACTAAGAACTGTTAAATTGTTTACAAGTGGAGCATTTAAAGACCTTTCTGTTCCAGGTACAAATGGTTTTGATATTACCAATCTTTTTAACTCTATGTTTAAAGATTATGCATACAAAATAAAAGGGGTCTTAAGTAGTGGAGATGATAAAATCATTATAAAAATCCCAGTAACTTTTGAAAATGAATTCGAAAGTTCCTATAATGTAGACGACCTGTTTATTGGGAAAGTCAGCATTTTAGGCATATATAAAGGAACTGTTAAGATAGACGAACTTAGCAATACTTTCCAATACTTTACAGAGCTAGGTACTACGCAATCTCTACTAAAAAAGGCCTCTGAGTTCGATGAAATACAAGAAAGTCAATATCCGATTGAGCAAGCTTCACATAAAGCATTTGCAAGTTCCGGTGATAGTTCTTTGTATCATTACATAGACCTACTCGCTGTAATTCAAAACGTACATTCTGCAAAATAATATGAAGGAAGAATTATTATTCTATTGTCAGACTGAATTTGAGTTGATAAAAACGTTGTTTCATTCTTCAAAATATGAAATGACAAGCTTAAGTTATTTCCTAGATGACTTAAAAGATTTAAGTAAATTCGATTCTTACAAAAATGGCAAATATGTCATTGATATATCAACGTTGGGTGGTGGATATTATAATGTAGGCGCTATTCAGCCCATCGGTGAAAATGTTTTTAGATTATTCTCAAATGAAGATATTATATACATCTGTGACAACAAGCATTATGACCTTCTTAAATATGAATTAAGATACTGTTTTGAGCATTTTATAGATATAAAAGAAAAATACAATCAATGGTTTGACAAGCTGTCAGAACCCTGTATTATAACTATTGATAAACAACATAAGAAGATTACAGATTTAACATCTGAAGAATTTGAGAAATTCTTTGCTGCATTTAGAGAATCACTTTATGGACATGAAAAATTCAAAGACGATTTTTACGATATAGCGAAATCATTTAGATTATTTAATAAAATTGGAGAACATAAGGTGCTATCACTATTTTTATTAGGTGAGTCTGGCGTTGGCAAGACCGAAGTTGCCAGGGCATTGTATAAAAGTCTTGGTGGTGATGATAATTTGGCAAAAGTAAATTTTGGGAATTATAGTAATGAATTTTCTTTAAGTTCATTAATTGGAAGTGCTCGTGGATATATTGGTAGTGAAGATGGCGAAATATTTATGCGTGTGCGTAATACTGATGTGGGAGTTATTCTCATTGATGAATTTGAGAAATCAAATGCCACCTTATTTAATTTTTTCTTGGATGTACTTGAAAGCGGGAAAATGGTTAGTTCGCAAGCATTAGAAATTGACATTAATGGCTTTATAATCATATTTACGTCAAACATATCCAAAAATGAGTTTCCTAATAAAATTTCTCCAGAACTAAGGTCTAGATTTGACTATAAAGGTCATTTCACAAGATTGTCAAACCAAGACAAGAAAAAATATGTAGAACATAGGATAAGATCTATCATAAAAAAATACAATAAACATTATAACGAGAAATTGGGTAATGATGTGGTGGATTTTTTTACTAAAGTTATACCTGTTGATAAATATGAGAATATGAGAGATATCAACAAGTGTATTAAGATGGAATTTGTTAAATATATCGAAAATAATAATCCTCCTAAAAAAAGTCCAAGTATCCTTTCATATATTCAGAAGACATTAGTGTCCCGTTAAAATGGGACGAGTTAAACAATTAGTCAAAAAGCCCCGGA
>OHXM01000289.1_pt1 | contig 24017 bp, 16 predicted proteins | sample 1579901 | NCBI WGS metagenome assembly OHXM01 (sample SAMEA3882528, study PRJEB24775) | human gut metagenome | biome: human-associated habitat; feature: intestine environment; material: feces | place: Netherlands | collected 2009/2010
TCCCCGGTGGCGGTAGTATTGCCGCTTTGAACGGTGCTATTGCTTCTGCTCTTGCCGCTATGGTTGCTAACCTCACCATCGGTAAGAAAGGTTATGAACTTCACGAAGAGCTGATGCGCCATATCTCCGGAGTTGCCTTGCAGCAAAAGGGGGCTTTTGTAGAAGATATAGACCGCGACTCTGAAGCCTACGACAAGGTGTTTGCCTGCTTCAAGATGCCGAAAGCTACGGATGAGGAAAAGGCGGCGCGCAGTACTGCCATCCAGGCGGCTACCAAGTTTGCCGCCCTTGTTCCCATGCAGGTGGCACGCAATGCGTATGAGCTGATGACGGTTATCATGGATGTAGCTCGCCTGGGCAACCGCAATGCCGTTACGGATGCTTGTGTGGCCATGATGTCTGCCCGTTCGGCTGTGCTGGGCGCACTGATGAATGTACGCATCAACCTGGGTTCGCTGAAGGACAAGGAGTTTGTGTCCAAGCTCCAAAGTGAAGCCGACGAATTGGAACACTTGGCTTGTGCGAAAGAAAAGGAATTGTTGGACGAAATCAATCAAGAGCTGAAAGTATGAACAATGTCTATTATGTAGGTTCCGGTGAGTTGACCTTCGACCTCATCGAACGTATCATCAATGAAAATCTGAAACTGGAGCTGGCTCCGGAAGCCAAGCTGCGGATACAGAAGTGCCGCGATTATCTGGACAAGAAGATTGCGGAGTCGGAAGAACCCTTGTATGGCATTACCACCGGTTTCGGCTCGTTGTGCAGTAAGAGCATTTCGTCGGACGAGCTGGGCACCTTGCAGGAAAATCTCATCAAGAGCCATGCTTGCAGTGTGGGCGAGGAGATACGCCCGGTCATCATCAAACTGATGATGTTGCTCAAGGCGCATGCTCTCTCTTTGGGGCATAGCGGTGTGCAGGTCATCACCGTGCAGCGCATCCTCGATTTCTTCAATAACGACGTGATGCCTATCGTTTATGACCGTGGCTCACTGGGCGCCTCCGGCGACCTGGCTCCTCTGGCCAACCTCTTCCTGCCGCTTATCGGTGTGGGCGATGTCTATTATAAAGGAAAGAAGCGCGAGGCTATCAGTGTGCTCGACGAGTTCGGTTGGGAACCGGTGAAGCTGATGAGTAAAGAGGGATTGGCATTACTCAACGGCACCCAGTTTATGAGTGCCAACGGTGTCTTTGCTCTTCTCAAAGCCTTCCGTCTCTCCAAGAAAGCCGACTTGATTGCCGCCCTCTCCCTGGAAGCTTTCGACGGGCGTATAGATCCGTTTATGGACTGTATCCAGCAGATTCGTCCACACAAGGGCCAGATAGAAACGGGTGCCAACTTCCGCAAACTATTGGAAGGCAGCGAGCTGATAGCCCGTCCCAAGCAGCATGTACAAGACCCTTATTCGTTCCGTTGCATCCCTCAGGTGCATGGGGCCACGAAAGACGCCATCCGTTACGTGGCTTCCGTCCTGCTGACGGAAATCAATTCTGTGACGGACAATCCCACCATCTTCCCCGATGAGGACCGTATCATCTCGGGCGGTAACTTCCACGGCCAGCCGCTTGCCATTTCCTACGACTTTCTCGGCATTGCCCTGGCAGAGCTGGGCAATATATCCGAGCGGCGCATCGCCCAGCTTATCATGGGGCTGCGTGGACTTCCGGAATTCCTTGTGGCCAATCCCGGTCTGAACTCCGGTTTCATGATTCCGCAATATGCTGCCGCGTCTATGGTAAGCCAGAATAAGATGTACTGCTATGCCGCCAGCAGCGACTCCATCGTTTCCTCCAACGGGCAGGAAGACCATGTCAGCATGGGTGCCAATGCAGCTACTAAGCTTTATCGCATTATGGACAATCTGGAGCATATCCTTGCCATCGAACTGATGAATGCCGCTCAAGGCATCGACTTCCGCCGTCCGGCAAAGACTTCTCCCGTTCTGGAGCGTTTCCTGCACGAATATCGCAAGGAAGTCCCTTTTGTGAAGGAAGACATCGTGATGTATAAGGAAATCCATAAGACAGTCGCTTTCCTCAACCGGACAAAGTTTGATTATTAGGAACTTCCCAATAAATCTGCCAGAAACATAATAATTATTAATCTGTTAACAATAAGAAAGGAAACTTAATTGGCGAATTGAGTTTTCTTTCTATATTTGTCCCGTTTTATTCCGATAATGAATAAAAATAGTTTTAGTTTAGAAAGGGAAGAAAAATGGGCGAACACACGAAGCATTCAACATCACGGGTGGAACTGAGGGAACGTATCATTCTGGCCGCCGTAGAATTATTTACAACAAATGGAATAAAAAGTATCACGATGGATGAGATTGCCGCATCTTTGGGTATCTCTAAGCGCACTCTCTACGAAGTTTTTCCGGACAAGGAAACCTTGTTGGAAGAATGTATCCTGAAGTCCCAGAAGGATGGTGATATTTTTGTGAAAGGAGTAATAGAGACTTCCAGTAACGTATTGGAAGTTTTGTTGAGATGTTATCAGTGGAGCATAGAGCGTTTTCATGCCACGAACAAGAAGTTTTTTGAGGATATCAAGAAATATCCCAAGGCTTATCAGCTGATGAAGAACAATCGGAACCGGAGCTCGGAAGATACAGTGAACTTCTTCAAAGAGGGCGTGAAGCAAGGCATTTTTCGTGATGATGTGAATTTCGCCATTATCAATCTGCTCGTGCGCGACCAGCTCGATTTGCTGATGAATTCGGACATCTGCAATGAGTATTCTTTCCTTGAAGTGTACGAATCTATCATGTTCACTTTCTTGCGCGGTATCTCTACGGAGAAGGGTGCCCGTGTCCTGGAGGACTTTATCTGCGAATATCGCAAGAATCAGGTAAAGCCGGATGAAACGAAGGAGTAGTTTTAATAAATAATCTATTTTTGATTTATGAAGATGCAGAGATTTTGGGTAGGAAGAGCACTACTGTTGGCAGTTGCTGTGCTGTATGCCGGCGGCTATGTGCGCGCACAAGAGGCAAAGGATACCCTGACCCTGACCCTTGACCGTGCCTTGGAGATTGCTTTAAGCGACAATCCTACCATAAAGGTGGCGGAGGAAGAAATTGCTTTGAAGAAAGTGACTCACAAGGAGACCTGGCAGAACTTGCTTCCGCAGGCAAGCATTGACGGTACGTGGAATCATACCATCAGTGCGGCACAGATGAATCTTGGCGGACAGTCGTTCAAGATGGGTATGGACAATTCGAATACGGTAAGCGGGGTGCTGAATATCAGTTTGCCCATATTCGCCCCTAGCGTATATAAGGCCATGTCGATGACGAAGACAGACATTGAACTGGCTGTGGAAAAGTCACGGGCTTCTAAGCTGGACTTGGTGAACCAGGTAACTAAGGGTTACTATCAGCTGATGCTGACGCAAGACTCCTACGATGTGTTGCAGAAGAGCTATAAGCTGGCGGAAGACAACTACAACATTGTCAATGCCAAGTATCAGCAGGGTGCCGTCAGTGAGTTCGATAAAATCAGTGCCGAGGTGCAGATGCGCAGCATTAAGCCGAATGTGATTTCGGCGGGTAATGCCGTGACGTTGTCCAAGTTGCAGTTGAAGGTACTGATGGGGGTAACGGCCGATGTGGATATAGAGATTGCCGACAATCTCGGCAACTATGAGACGGAGCTGTTTGCCAATGAACTGAATCAGCCCGCTGCCAATCTGAACAATAATACGACGATGAAGCAGTTGGACTTGAACCGGAAGATGCTCAATCAGAACATCAAGTCACTCCGTGCCAACTTCATGCCTACTTTGGGTATGAACTATTCTTACCAGTACCAGTCACTCTACAACGAGGATTGGAACATCCTCGATTATAATTGGAGCGGAAGTTCCGCACTGATGTTTACGCTGAGTATTCCTTTGTATAAGGCAAGCAATTTCACCAAGCTCAAGTCCAACCGTATTCAGATACGTCAGTTGGAGCAGAACCGTCTGGACACAGAGCGAAAGCTGAACATGCAGATTACCAGCTACCAGAACAACATGGCTGCCAGTTCCGAGCAGGTTGTCAGCAACCGCGAGAATGTGATGCAGGCACAGAAAGCTGTGCAGATTGCCGGTAAACGCTATGAGGTAGGCAAAGGTACGGTGTTGGAACTGAACACATCACAAGTGCAGCTTACGGAGGCTGAACTGACTTACAATCAGTCCATCTATGATTATCTGGTAGCGAAGGCTGACCTTGACCAAGTGCTGGGAAAGGATTATATTGCAGAGAACGAAGAATGAAGAACTAAGAATGAAGAATAGAAATAAGAACAACGATATGAAAAAAGGTTTTCAATGGATGGCCCTGCTGGTTGTTGCCATGTTGGGGGCATGTAGCGGAGGTAGTGATAAAGCTGCTGCTGAGAAGGTGGACGAGAAGCCGAGGGTGAAACTGGCCGAGGTGTCGTCCCGTCCCGTGGAACAGATTCAGGAATACACCGCTACGGTGGAAGCCGAAGTAAAAAACAATATTGCTCCCTCTTCTCCGGTGCGTATAGACCGCATCTTTGTGGAGGTGGGCGACCGCGTGTCGAAAGGCCAGAAGCTGGTCAGCATGGATGCTGCCAATCTGAAGCAGATAAAATATCAGTTGGACAACCAGCAGATAGAGTTCAAGCGTATTGACGAGTTGTATAAGGTAGGCGGTGCCTCCAAGTCGGAGTGGGATACCGCCAAGATGAATCTCGACATCCGTGAGACTTCCTATAAGAATCTCTTGGAGAACACCTCGTTGCTCAGTCCCATTAACGGGGTGGTGACGGCACGCAATTACGATAACGGAGATATGTATAGCGGTGGAGAACCGGTACTGGTAGTGGAGCAAATCACTCCGGTAAAACTATACATCAACGTATCCGAAGGCTACTTTACCAAAGTGAAGAAGGGCGCTCCCGTATCCGTGAAAGTAGATGTCTATGGTGACGAGGAGTTCGAAGGCAAAATCAGCCTTGTTTATCCTACCATCGACCCGGCTACCCGTACTTTCCCGGTAGAGATACAGCTTGTCAACCGTGATCAGCGCGTACGTCCGGGAATGTTTGCCCGCGCCACGCTGAACTTCGGAACACAGGACCACGTGGTTGTTCCCGACCTGGCCATTGTGAAGCGTGCCGGTTCAGGCGACCGCTATGTCTATGTCTACAAGGACGGCAAGGTGTCTTATAATAAGGTAGAGCTTGGCCGTCGTATGGATACGGAGTATGAGTTGATTTCCGGTGTAGACAATAACTCTCAAGTTGTTATTGCTGGGCAGTCTAAATTAGCCGATGGTGTGGAAGTCGAGGTAGAAAAATAATATGGTAATGTGGTAATGTGATAATATGCTAATGTGCCGATGTAGCTACATTGCGCAGCCAATTAGCATATTAGCACATTGGCAAATTAAAGAATTAATCTTATGAGTTTATACGAAGGAGCGGTTAAGAAACCGATTATGACCTCGCTCTGCTTCCTGGCAGTGGCTATATTTGGTCTGTTCTCTCTGTCGAAATTGCCGGTAGACCTTTATCCGGACATCGAGACCAACACCATTATGGTGATGACGACCTATCAGGGTGCCAGTGCCTCGGACATCGAGAATAACGTGACCCGTCCGTTGGAAAACGTGCTGAATTCGGTCAGCAACTTGAAGCATATCACTTCCCGTTCGTCGGAGAATATTTCCGTGATTACGCTGGAGTTTGAGTATGGATATGACATAGACGTGCTGACGAACGACGTGCGTGATAAACTGGACATGGTGAGCTCCATGCTGCCCGATGAGGTCGAAACTCCCATCATCTTCAAGTTCAGTACGGACATGATTCCTATCCTGCTGCTCTCCGTGCAGGCAGAGGAGAGCCAGCCGGCTCTTTACAAAATATTGGATGACAACGTGGCGAATCCCTTGGCGCGTGTGCCCGGTGTGGGTACGGTGTCCATTTCGGGTGCCCCCAAGCGTGAGGTCAATGTATATTGCGACCCCAATAAACTGGATGCCTACAACCTTTCTGTAGAAACTATCAGCTCTATTATCAGTGCCGAAAACCGGAATACGCCGGGCGGTACGTTCGATGTGGGTAGCAATACCTATTCGCTGCGTGTGGAAGGTGAGTTCAAGGATCCCAAAGAGATGGAGAACATCGTGGTAGGTACGCACAACGGTGCTTCCGTCTATCTGCGCGATGTGGCAAAAGTTGTGGACTCTGTGGAGGAACGTGCACAGAAGACGTATAGCAACGGTGTGCAGGGCGCTATGATTGTGGTGCAGAAACAATCGGGTGCCAATTCTGTAGCCATTTCGCAGAAGGTAATTGATATGTTGCCACAGTTGCAGAAGTCACTGCCGAGCGATGTGAAGCTGGGGATCATTGTCAATACTTCCGATAACATCTTGAATACGATAGACAGCTTGGAGGAAACCATTATGTACGCTATGCTGTTCGTTATCTTGGTGGTGTTCGTTTTTTTGGGGCGTTGGCGTGCCACGGTCATCATCTGTATCACCATACCGATGTCACTGGTTGCCTCGTTCATCTATCTGGGTATCATCGACGGCGGTTCACTGAATATCATCTCGCTCTCTTGTCTCTCTATTGCTATTGGTAACGTGGTGGACGACGCCATTGTGGTACTCGAGAATGTAACGACCCATATTGAACGGGGTTCCGAACCGAAGCAGGCAGCGATACATGCCACGAACGAGGTGGCCATCTCCGTAATTGCATCTACGCTGACTATGATTGCGGTATTCTTCCCATTGACGATGGTAAGTGGTATGTCCGGTGTGTTATTCCGTCAGTTGGGATGGATGATGTGTGTGATTATGACGGTTTCCACAGTTTCAGCCTTGTCATTCACCCCGATGATGTGTGCGCAGCTTCTGCGTTTGCAGAAAAAGCAGAGTAAGATGTTCCTTACGCTCTATACGCCGATTCAGCGTGCGCTGGACGGTCTTGACGTGTGGTATCAGAACCGGTTGAACTGGGCTGTGCGCCATCGTCTGACGGTTATGGCAGGCTGTGCCGCATTCTTTGTGGCAAGTCTGTTCTGTGCCAAGTACATCGGTACCGAGTTCTTCCCGGCAGCAGACAATAGCCGCATCGGTATCAACCTTCAGTTGCCCATCGGGGCCCGTGTGGAGCGTGCGGAAGCATTGGCTTCGGAACTGACAAACAAGTGGATGACGCGCTACGGAGATATGATGAAAGTTTGCAACTACACTGTGGGGCAGGCGGACTCTGACAATACGTTTGCTTCCATGCAGGACAACGGTAGTCATATCATTAGTTTCAATATCAGTCTGGTGAGTCCGGGAGACCGTGACGTGACACTGGAAACCGTTTGCGACGAAATGCGTGAGGACTTGAAGGGGTATCCCGAATTGGACAAGGCGCAGGTTATTCTGGGCGGTAGCACAGGCGGCATGAGCGCCCAGGCAAGTGCCGACTTTGAGGTTTATGGTTACGACTTCACCGCTACGGACAAAGTGTCAGCCGAACTGAAAGAGAAATTGTTGCAGGTGAAAGGTGTGAGTGAAGTGAACATCAGCCGTCAGGATTATCAGCCCGAATATCAGGTGGACTTTGACCGTGAGAAGCTGGCATTGCATGGCTTGAATCTTTCTACTGCCTCCAACTATCTGCGTAATCGTGTAAATGGTGCTTTGGCATCTTATTATCGCGAAGATGGTGACGAGTACGACATCCGTGTGCGTTACGCTCCCGAATTCCGTACAAAGATTGAAGATTTGGAGAACATCCTTATTTATACGCCTTCCGGTGAGGGTATCCGCGTGAAAGACCTCGGCAAAGTAGTCGAGCGTTCTGCTCCTCCTACCATCGAACGTAAAGACCGTGAGCGTATTGTTACTGTATCTGCGGTTATTTCGGGAGCACCTTTGGGCGATGTGGTGGCCGATGGTAATGCTATAATTGATAAGATGGACCTACCAAGTGGTGTTTCTATCCAGATTTCGGGTTCGTATGAGGACCAACAGGATTCATTCTCCGACTTGGGAACGCTGGCTGTATTGATTGTTATTCTCGTATTCATTGTGATGGCAGCTCAGTTTGAGTCTTTGAGTTATCCGTTCATCATCATGTTTTCCATTCCATTTGCATTCAGCGGTGTGTTGATGGCATTATTCTTTACGGGAACCAATTTGAATGTGATGTCGCTTTTGGGTGGAATCATGTTGATTGGTATTGTGGTGAAGAACGGTATCGTACTCATCGACTACATCACGCTTTGCCGCGAACGTGGTCAAGCGGTGCTTCACTCTGTAGTCACGGCAGGCCGCAGCCGTTTGCGTCCGGTATTAATGACTACACTGACCACTATCCTCGGTATGGTGCCGATGGCTGTAGGGCAGGGTGAAGGTGCCGAGATGTGGCGTCCGTTGGGTGTTGCCGTAATTGGCGGCTTGACGGTGTCTACCATCCTAACATTGATTCTTGTCCCCGTGCTCTATTGCTCGTTTGCCGGTATCGGTATTCGCCGCACGCGTAAGAAGATTAAGAAAGACCGTGAGCTGAATGATTATTACCAGCTGCATAAGGAGAAGATGACGAAACCACGTAAACAATGATTAATCATTATCCGTTAATCATTAAACATTAATCACTAAACATTATATAGCGTGAAATCAGTATTTATAACATTCGACCAAGCGTTCTTTGAACGTATCATGGCATTGCTTGACCGCCACAACTGCCGCGGCTTCAGCTATTGGCAGCAAGTACAGGGGCGTGGCAGTAAGACGGGGGAACCGCACTATGGCAGCCATGCCTGGCCCAGTATGTGTTCCGCCATCATCACTATCATAGATGAGGCTAAGGTGGCTCCGTTGCTCGAAGCGCTCCACCGGATGGACAAGGAGACCGAGCAACTCGGACTCCGTGCTTTTGTTTGGAATATCGAACAGACCATTTAATCGGGTCTGCTCTGTCTATAACCGTTATCCCCGGAGAAAAAATCTTGTTTCTTTGGGGATAATTCTTTTTTGTCCGGAGAGATTTTTTCAACCTATATCTATATCTTTGCGGCCACATTAGGTATGGAAAAGAATTCATTGAAATATACGGGTCTGTTGGCGTTTATCGTATGGGGTGCATTGTTGCTGATGCATCTGTTGCCAAGTATTACGATGGGTGGCCGTGTGCTGAGGCGTGTGGATATCTTGGGGGACGTGCGTCGTCCTTCCAAGCCGGTGAGTGAGCCGGACAGCCTGCTGCCTCCGCCCCCGAAGGTGAAGCCCGCCTTTGTGGACACCTGCCGTGCGGGCATGACGTGCATTGAAGATTACAGCGATTCTACCATGCGTGGCATGACGCGGTTCTATCAGGCGCTCGACGAGCTTGCCAAAGCACCCCGTCCGGTTCGTATCGCCTACTTCGGCGACTCCTTTATCGAAGCGGATATTCTGACGGCTGATTTACGCGAGATGCTTCAGCAGAAATATGGCGGTTGCGGAGTAGGTTTTGTCACCATTACGTCCATGACCAGTGGCTTCCGTCCTACAGTGCGTCATTCCTTCAGCGGATGGCAGAGTCATTCTGTCATGGACTCCGTGTTCTTTGACCGTAGCAAGCTGGGAGTCTCCGGACATTACTTTATTCCGAATACCGGTGCTTATGTGGAACTGCGGGGGCAGAAGAACTATGCCTCCCGTCTGGATACTTGCCAGCGTGCCAGTATTTTTTTCTATAACCGTGGCACAACCACCCTTTCTGTCCGCGTCAATCGTGGCGAAGCAACTACCGAGACTTTTGAGCCGATTGATGATTTGCAGGAGATGACGGTAGAGGGAAATATCGGTTCTGTCCGTTGGACGGTGGAAAGTGCGGACTCCACCTTGTTTTATGGCCTTGCCATGGACGGTACTTCCGGCATTGTGCTGGATAACTTCTCACTGCGTGGCAGCTCCGGCCTTTCCCTCCGCTCTGTTCCCGTGTGGATGATGCGTGAGTTCAATGAACAGCGTCCTTACGATTTGATAATCCTGCAGTACGGACTGAATGTGGCTACAGAGCGCGGACGGAATTACGACAAGTACATTGCCGGCATGCAGACAACGGTGCAGCATCTCAAGGAGGCCTTTCCGCAAGCAGCCATCCTCATAGTCAGCGTGGGCGATAGGGACTATAAGACCGAAGAAGGGGAGCTGCGTACCATGCCCGGTATCAAGAATCTGGTTCGTTATCAACAGAATTTGGCGGCGGATGAGGCTGTCGCTTTCTGGAACATGTTCGAGGCTATGGGTGGGGAAGGTAGTATGGCAGAGATGGTGCATGCCAAGCCGTCACTGGCCAATTATGATTATACGCACATCAACTTCCGTGGTGGAAAGCATCTTGCGGGATTACTTTATGAGTCTTTGATTTATGGCAAGGAACAGTATGACAGAAGGAGGGCCTACTATGAAGAGGAGCCATAAGGAGGATTTACGATGTACGATTTGCTGCGCGGTGCTGGTGCTGATTGCGGCGATAGGGCCGCTCCATGCACAAGATGTATTGCCAGGCAGCCTTTCGTGTCATGCCGGTGGAGCGGATTGTGATACTCTCTGCCTCTATTCCCAACGTACGGATACGGTGTCTGTCCCTTTGATAACTTTTCCCGCCGCATTCCGGCAAATGAAGGAGAATGTACTTACCGACAGTCTGGGTATTCTTAATCCTTTCTGGGAGAAGTTGCGTCTGTCTCGGCTGGGCGCTTCCGCTGATACGCTTCGCATCGTACATGTGGGCGACAGCCATATACGCGGCCATATCTTCCCCCGTACCACCGGTGCGTTGATGCAGGACACTTTCGGGGCAGTCTCTTATACCGATGTAGGTATCAACGGTGCATTTTGTACTACTTTCACCCGTCCGGACCGTATTGCTGATATTGCGGCTCTGCATCCCGACCTGCTTATTCTTTCCTTCGGGACGAACGAAAGCCATAACCGCCGTTACAATACAATGCTGCACTATCGCCAGATGGACGACCTTGTACGCATGCTTCGCGAGAAACTGCCGAATGTACCGATGTTGATGACCACTCCTCCGGGCTCTTACGAGAGTTTCCGGCAGCGTCGCCGTCGTCGAACCTATAAGATTAATCCGCGTACTGCCGTTGCCGTGCAGACTATCCGCCGCTATGCCGATGAAAACGGATTGGCGGTATGGGACATGTACGAAATACTTGGCGGTACCCACCGTGCCTGCCTCAACTGGCAGGAAGCCGGATTGATGCGTCCGGACCATGTACACTATTTGCCGGACGGTTACCGCCTGCAAGGCGAGCTGTTCTACCAGGCCTTGTTAAAAGCTTATAACGATTATGTGGAATATTGACGAATTTTTATCCGGATTGAATATAGACTTGGACCGTTTGCGCGATGTCTTCACTTATGACCCGCAAGCCCCGATGATATTCAGCAGTGGTATTTTCCTCTGGCTGTTTGTCGCTTTTATATTGGTTTATCTGTTGTTGCAACGCCGGACGACGGCGCGTTTGCTGTTTGTCACCTTGTTTTCCTATTACTTCTATTATAAAAGTAGTGGCACTTATTTCTTCCTGCTTGGACTGGTGACGGTCTGTGACTTTTTCATTGCACGCTTGATGGCACGCGAGGCTATTCCCTGGCTACGTAAGGCATGGGTTGTGTTGAGTCTGTTCATCAATTTGGGATTGTTGTGTTACTTCAAGTACACCAATTTTCTGGGCGAAACTTTTGCCTCGCTGACGGGAGGCACGTTCACGACAATGGATATTTTCCTTCCGGTGGGCATCTCTTTTTTCACTTTTCAGTCGTTGAGCTATACGATAGATGTGTACCGTCGCCAGATAACGCCTCTGACCAGTTTGTTGGATTATGCTTTTTATGTTTCTTTCTTTCCCCAGTTGGTGGCGGGTCCTATTGTACGTGCCCGTGATTTCATTCCGCAAATCCGCCGCCCGCTGTTTGTCTCCAATGAGATGTTCGGACGTGGAATCTTCCTCATCGTGAGTGGGCTCTTCAAGAAAGCGGTTATATCGGACTATATCAGCGTTAACTTTGTAGAGCGTATTTTTGATAATCCTACTCTTTATTCGGGGGTGGAGAATCTGATAGGTGTTTATGGCTATGCCTTGCAGATTTATTGCGACTTCTCCGGTTACAGTGATATGGCTATCGGCATTGCCTTGTTGCTGGGCTTCCATTTCAATATCAATTTCGATTCCCCTTATAAGTCCGCTTCCATTACGGAATTTTGGAGGCGGTGGCATATTTCGCTTTCCAGCTGGTTGCGCGATTACCTTTATATTTCTTTGGGAGGCAACCGGAAGGGGAAAATCCGCCAATATGCCAATCTCATCATTACCATGTTCCTGGGCGGCTTGTGGCATGGCGCTTCGTGGAATTTTGTACTTTGGGGAATGATGCATGGCGTTGCGCTTGCAGCCCATAAGTTCTGGATGACGCTTACCGGGCGTAAGAAGGGGACGGAGAGCCATGGCATCCACCGCTTCTTCGGAGTGCTTGTCACTTTCCATTTTGTTTGTTTCTGCTGGATATTCTTCCGTAATGCGGAGTTCTCCACATCAATGGATATGCTGAAGCAGATATTCACTACTTTCCGTCCGCAACTCTTCCCGCAGCTGGTAGAGGGTTATTGGGAAGTGTTTGCACTGATGGCATTGGGCTATCTGCTGCATTTTGTGCCCGACAGTTGGGAACGTGCTTGCACAAAAACAGTAATCCGCCTCCCCTTGTTGGGAAAGGCGGTACTGATGCTTGCTGTAATCTATCTGGTCATTCAGATGAAAAGTTCGGAGATACAGCCGTTTATCTATTTCCAGTTCTGATTACTTCTTCTCGGTCGCTGTGGAGTCTGCCTGCTGTCGGAAGGGTTCCCGGTAGTTGAGCCCGTCTCTCCGGTAGAGGCCGATGAGTCCGGCCAGTCGGGTAGTGAAGTTTGTATAATCTTTCTTTTCCAGTTGTGTCCATTGTACTTCGGCAAGGGCGGCCATACGGGGGAGAACCATATACTCTACCTGTTCGCTGGTCGGGATGTATTCTGTCCAAAGGTTGGCTTGTGTGCCGAGTATGTGCTTGGCTTGTTCTTCGGTCAGTGAGGCGGTAGGATTCAGACTGTATACTTTCTCCAATGGGACAAAGCCTCCGATGGCAAATGGTTCGTGCCGGGTATCCTCACTTTGGTAATAATCAAAGTAGCAATAGTCATTGGGTGTCATTATCACGTCGTGTCCCAGTTGGGCCGCCTTGATTCCTCCTGCCGAGCCACGCCATGACATAACAGTTGCGTTGGGGGCGACGTCGCCTTCCAGAATCTCATCCCAGCCGATAATCTGGCGTCCTTTACTATTGAGGAGCTTTTCGATACGTGTCATACAATAGCTCTGCAGACGGTCTTCGGCAGTATGGTTCTTGTCGGCTTTCAATTTTTCGGTTCTGATACGTGCCTGGCATTTGGGACACTTTTCCCAACGGGTGCGGGGAGCTTCGTCACCGCCGATGTGGATGTATTTGGAAGGGAATATGTCAATGATTTCGGCCATGACATCTTCGAGGAACTGCATGGACTTTTCGTTGCCGATGCACAGCACATCTTCGAATACGCCCCAACGTGGGCACACTTCATACGGTCCACCGGTACATCCCATTTCGGGATAGGCGGCCAGTGCAGCAAGCATGTGTCCGGGCAGGTCTACTTCGGGGATGACCGTGATATAGCGCTCCCCGGCATATTTTACGATTTCTTTGGCTTGCTCCTGCGTATAGAAACCGCCATACCGGGTGTTGTCATACTCTTCGGTGTTCCGGCCGATAACGGTACGGTCGCGCCAGGCGCCAATTTCCGTCAGCTTGGGATACTTCTTTATTTCTATTCTCCAGCCTTGGTCTTCGGTGAGGTGCCAGTGGAAGGTATTCATATTGTGAAGTGCCAGCAAGTCTATGTATTTTTTTACGAACTCAATGGGAAAGAAGTGGCGGCCCACATCGAGGTGCATGCCCCGGTAGCTGAAGCGGGGTTCATCCTGGATGCTGCCGGCAGGCAATAGGATAGAGGTGGCTTTGGTTTCGGCGGGGATTGATTTACGCAGGGTTTGTATACCGTAGAACACCCCGTTCTCGGTCTGTCCGTTTAGGGTCACCCGGTCGGCTTTGACGGTCAGCACATAGCCTTCCCGGTTGCCGATGGCCGGATCCAGTCCCAATGTGATGGCGCCTTTGGGCGCTTCGCTCCCCGGGGCAAGGGCTTCTGTCTGGAGGGTGTGGCCGGTGGACTGGCTGATGTATTCGGCCAAAAACTCGGCATTGCGTTTCAAAAGTTCATTGTGTTCGGGGTAGGCGATGATGGTACCGTCATTCAGGTTGAAGGGGGATTCCTGACTCAAGGCAACCTCCTGGGGCAGGGGAATGACTTGATAGTTGGCTGTTGTTTCTACTCCGCATGAAGAGCAGGCTAGGATGAGAGTGCCTGCAAGGAGCATGTGTGTAAGTTTTCTCATGGTATTGAACTGATTAAATTAGTGTCTGACAAATATACTAAAAAAATACTAAAGAGGCAGAGGAGAAGGGGATAAATGCATGCTCATACCTCAGTTCTTCTTTGCTCTGTACTCCTTGGGTGACATTCCCGTGTGTTTCTTGAAATATCGTCCGAAGAAAGACTGGTCGGGAAAACGATATTTGTCGGCAATCTCTTTCAGTGACATGCCGGTGGATTGCAGTGCCATTTTCAGTTCCAATATCAGGTTTTCGTCAATGATTTCTTTGGCAGAATTTTCCGCCACTTGTTTGGTGATGGCAGATAGGTAGCGGGTCGAAATGCAGAGTTGGTCAGCATAAAAAGCGACATCCCGCTGGGTAGTACAGTACGTATGTACCAGATTTATGAACTTTTTGAACAATTCTTCTTTCCGGTTACTGCCATTGATTTGTTCCTCCGTAAAGTAACGTTGAACCTTGTCGTAGGTGTCGAGAAAGAAAATTTGCAGCAGGTTTTGTGCAATGGCTTCGCGATACAGATTTTCAGAATCGCGGTAGATGGCATTGCTTGCCGTGATGAGTCCCGTGATAGCACGAACCGGTTCGTCTTCGGTATGCGTATAGCATGCATTCTCCTTTATAAAATGTATGAAGGGCGGCTCTAAACGGAAGCATGCCGTCTTGAACATTGTCTCGGAATAGGCAAAGAAGTCCACCAGGAAATCTTTACTCGCACTTGTCAGTGAAATAATGGAACTTGGAAGCAGCGTAATGTGCGTATTGGGTACAATATGATATTTTCTTAAATCTATTGTGATATTTGCTTCTCCACGGGTGCAGAACATCAGTGCTCCATTGTTCATTTTCAGAAGACGTTCCCGGAAGAATTCCAGCTTGTCTGTTCCGGCTCTGAACGTTTCTTGTTTGGTAGTCAGTAATGGGTTCATATGTTAGATTGCTTATGATTTGCGGTTACAAAGGTACGAGTTCTTTTTGGATTGTTAAATGGCATGTTCCGAAAATGAACAGTCGTGTACCTTCAATGAAACAAATGGTTGTTCAAAAACGGCATACCTTTGCTGCCGGCTTAAAAAATGAAAGAGAAAGCCGACGTATTATTTTTTTAAGATAAAAAGTATGATAACAAAAAAGAGTATGATGAAACAGATGATGACCGTCATCTGTAGTGCAACACTGGCAGCCTGCGGCAGCGCGCCTGTCGTGCAACCCCAGTCGGAATATCAGGTGATGACTATTTCGACTACCGACAAAGAACTGCAGACAATTTATTCCGCAGCCATCCGCGGACGGCAGGACATTGACATCTATCCGCAGGTGTCCGGTACACTCACCAAACTTTGTGTGGAGGAAGGACAGACCGTGCGTCGGGGGCAAGTCTTGTTTATTATCGACCAGGTGCCCTATCTGGCAGCCTTGCGCACAGCAGAAGCCAATGTGGAAGCTGCCCGTGCCGGCGTGGCCACTTCGCAACTGACATATGACAGCAAGAAGGAGCTTTATGCCCAGAAGGTGATTTCCGAGTTTGACTTAAAGACTTCCTACAACAGCCTGCTGACAGCGAAAGCCCAGTTGGCCCAAGCCGAGGCGCAGCAGGTGAATGCCGCCAATAACCTCTCTTATACAGAAGTGAAGAGTCCGGCAGATGGAATGGTAGGTACGCTCCCTTATAGGGTGGGGACGTTGGTCAGCGCCAGTTTGCCCAAACCACTGACGACCGTATCCGATAATTCTAATATGTATGTCTATTTCTCCATGACAGAGAATCAGTTGCTTGACCTCACCCGCCGCTACGGCTCCAAGGATAAGGCGCTGGCAGAGATGGACTCTATCGAATTACAGCTCAATGACCGTTCTGTCTATCCGCAAGAAGGTAAGATAGAAACTATCAGTGGTGTAATTGATACCTCTACGGGTACAGTCAGTCTGCGTGCCGTGTTCCCCAATAAAGAGGGATTGCTGACCAGTGGCGGTTCGGGCAACGTCATCATCCCGGTACGGAAAGAGAACTGCATCGTTGTTCCCCAGAGTGCCACTTACGAAGTACAGGACAAGGTCTATGTATATAAGGTAGTTGACGGCAAGGCGCAATCAGTTCCCGTGCAAGTGACCCGTGTGAATGGAGGTCAGGAATATATCGTAGAGAGTGGCTTGAAAGTGGGGGACACAATTGTGGCCGAAGGCGTGGGTTTGCTGCGTGAAGGTACCTCCGTCCAACCCAAAACGAATGAATGATAATTTTTAACCGATAGAATATGAACCTCAGAACTTTTATAGAACGCCCCGTTTTTTCGGCAGTCATCTCCATTACGATTGTCATTCTGGGCATCATCGGATTGTTCACCTTGCCCGTTGAGCAATATCCCGACATTGCGCCGCCCACCATCATGGTGAGCACCACTTACTATGGTGCCAGTGCGGAAACCCTTCAGAAAAGTGTTATCGCTCCGTTGGAAGAGGCCATCAACGGTGTGGAGGACATGACTTACATGACTTCTACCGCCAGCAATGCAGGGTCGGTTTCCATTACTGTTTACTTCAAGCAGGGTACAGACCCGGACATGGCGGCGGTCAATGTGCAGAACCGTGTGTCCAAAGCTACGGGGCAGCTTCCTGCCGAAGTAACCCAGGTGGGTGTCACCACCAGCAAGCGGCAGACCAGTATCTTACAGATGTTCTCTTTATATAGCCCTGATGACAGCTATGACGAGAACTTTCTTGCCAACTATATCAGTATCAACCTGAAGCCGCAGATTCTCCGTATCTCCGGTGTGGGCGATATGATGATTATGGGTGGTGACTACAGCATGCGTATCTGGATGAAACCGGATGTCATGGCGCAGTACAAGCTGATACCTTCGGATGTGACGGCTGTGCTGGCAGAGCAGAATATCGAATCGGCCACCGGGTCGTTTGGTGAGAACTCGGATGAGACGTATCAATATACCATGAAATATACGGGACGCCTCATTACTCCTGAGGAGTTCGGCGACATCGTCATCCGTTCTACCGAAGACGGCGAGGTGCTGAAACTGAAGGACATCGCCGATATAGAGCTGGGTAAGGACAGTTATGCCTACAAAGGTACCATGGATGGACATCCCGGTATCTCCTGCATGGTGTTCCAGACCGCGGGCTCCAATGCCACGGAAGTGAACCGGCAGATTGACCGGCTCCTTGAAGAAGCACGCAAGGACTTGCCGAAAGGCGTGGAGCTTACCCAGATGATGTCCAGCAACGATTTCCTCTTCGCCTCTATCCACGAAGTGGTGAAAACGCTGATTGAGGCTATTATCCTGGTTATCCTGGTGGTTTATGTCTTTTTGCAAGACATCCGCTCTACGCTGATTCCGCTGGTAGGTATCGTTGTTTCACTGATTGGTACGTTTGCTTTCATGTCCGTTGCCGGATTCAGTATCAACCTGATTACGCTGTTTGCGCTGGTATTGGTGATTGGTACGGTGGTGGATGACGCCATTGTCGTGGTGGAGGCGGTGCAGGCACGGTTTGATGTGGGCTATAAGTCCTCCTATATGGCAAGTATCGATGCGATGAAGGGCATCAGCAATGCGGTTATCACTTCTTCACTGGTGTTTATGGCGGTGTTTATTCCGGTATCGTTCATGGGAGGGACTTCCGGTACGTTCTATACCCAGTTTGGGTTGACGATGGCGGTGGCCGTTGGTATTTCGGCGATTAATGCGTTGACACTCAGTCCCGCACTTTGTGCCTTGCTGCTGAAGCCTTATATCAATGAGGACGGAACGGAGAAGAATAATTTTGCTTCGCGCTTCCGCAAGGCATTCAACACGGCTTTCGAGGCGGTGGTCGAGAAGTATAAGAAGATAGTGTTGCTGTTCATCAAGCGCCGCTGGCTGGGATGGTCGTTGCTGGCACTTTCGGTGGTGCTGCTGGTATTCCTGATGAATACCACCAAGACCGGACTGGTGCCCGACGAGGACCAAGGAACGTTGTTTGTCAACGTTAGCACCGCTCCGGGTAGCTCGCTCAAGACGACAAATGACATTATAGACCGCGTGGAGAAGCGTCTGGAAGACCTTCCTCAGAAATTGCACTTGCAGAAAGTTGCCGGTTATGGTCTGCTGTCCGGGCAGGGAAATTCTTTCGGTATGATTATCGTGAAGCTGAAACCTTGGGACGAGCGTACGGCAAAGGAAGACCAGGTGCAGGCAGTCGTCAACCAGATATACGCTCGCACGGCGGATATTAAGGATGCTACAGTCTTTGCCATTGCTCCGGGTATGATTCCGGGCTATGGTATGGGTAATGCGCTGGACTTGAATGTGCAGGACAAGCAGGGAGGGGATATGAACACCTTCTTCCAGACCACCCAGCAGTATCTGGCGGCACTGAACCAGCGTCCGGAAATTTCGATGGCATACTCCACGTTCGATGTACGCTATCCGCAGTGGACCGTCGAGGTGGATGCTTCCAAGTGCAAACGTGCCGGGATTACTCCCGACCAGGTGTTGTCCACACTGTCGGGCTATTATGGCGGGCAATATGTCTCCAACTTCAACCGTTTCTCCAAAGTTTACAAGGTAATGATTCAGGCCGACCCGAAGTTCCGTTTGGATGAGGCTTCACTGAACAATGCCTTTGTGCGCATGTCCAACGGTGAGATGGCTCCGTTGAGCCAGTTCGTTACGCTGACCCGTTCCTACGGTGCCGAGTCCTTGAGCCGCTTCAACATGTTCAACTCCATTGCCGTGAATGCCATGCCTGCTGAGGGATACAGTACCGGTGACGCCATCCGTGCCGTACAAGAAACGGCGGAGATAGCCTTGCCGAAGGGATATGGCTATGACTTTGGTGGCATCACCCGCGAGGAAAGCCAGCAGAGTGGTACTACAGTCATCATCTTCGGTATCTGTATCTTGATGATTTACTTGATTCTGAGTGCGCTTTACGAGAGCTTTCTGATTCCGTTTGCCGTTATCCTGGCCGTTCCTGCGGGCCTGATGGGGTCGTTCCTTTTTGCCAGGATAGCCGGGTTGGAGAATAATATCTATTTGCAGACGGGACTTATCATGCTGATAGGTCTGTTGGCAAAGACCGCTATTCTGTTGACGGAGTATGCCGCCGAGCGCCGTAAAGCGGATTGCTTCTGCCGTCAGTGCGGCAAAGGCGCGTTTCCGTCCCATCCTGATGACGGTACTGACGATGATTTTCGGCCTTTTCCCCTTGGTGGTTGCCACGGGTGTCGGAGCCAACGGTAACCGTTCATTGGGTACGGGTGTTGTCGGTGGTATGTTCATCGGCACATTGGCGCTGCTGTTCATTGTTCCTGTCTTGTTCATCAGTTTCCAGTGGTTGCAGGAGCGGCTTCGTCCTGCCCAATCCCTTCCGACGAGCGACTGGCAGATTGAGGAAGAGATGAAAGTAAGCCGGAAGGAGATAGAAGAATCACATTAGTACATTATCGCGTAACTAACATAAAAAAATAATGAAGAAACAATTCATATTATTAGCTGTCGCCGGCTTGGTACTGACCAGTTGCGGCATCTATACCAAATACCAGCGCCCGGAGGACATCACGACCGATGGACTTTATGGACACGATTTGGATGGGCAAAGTCTGGATAGCCTGAGTCTGTTTGCGGCATCGGACACTACCTCCATCGCTTCCCTTTCCTGGCGCGAGCTTTTTACGGACCCGCAATTACAGTCGCTCATCGAACAAGCCTTGCAAGGCAACACTGACCTGCTTTCCGCCCGGCAACGTATCAAGGAGGCAGAAGCCACGCTGATGTCGGCCAAACTTTCGTACCTGCCTTCGTTTATGCTCACTCCGCAGGGTGGCGTCAGCAGTTTCGACAATTCCAAAGGCTCGTGGACCTATTCCGGCATTGCCTCGGCAAGTTGGGAAGTCGATATTTTTGGTAAGTTGACCAATGCCAAACGCCGTTCCAAAGCGCTCTACCTTCAAAGCTTGGAGTACGAACAAGCCGTCAGCACTTCGCTGATAGCTAATGTGGCCAATCTGTACTACACCTTGCTGATGCTCGACGAGCAATACCGCATTTCCGAAGAAACAGCCGCCAGTTGGCGCGAAAGTGTACGCACCATGCGAGCCATGATGGCTGCAGGCATGACGAACGAGGCGAGTGTCTCGCAATCCGAAGCCAACTGTCGTCAGGTGGAAGCTTCGCTGCTCGACCTCCGGCAGCAGGTAAAGGAAGTGGAGAACAGTCTCTCCATTCTGTTGGGCGATGTTCCGGGCACCATTGAGCGTGGCCGGTTGGCGGGGCAGGAGTTCCCGCAGGAACTTGCGGTGGGCGTACCTCTGCAATTGCTTTCCCGCCGTCCCGATGTGAAAAGTGCCGAACTCTCGCTGGCATCCGCTTTCTACAGCACCAATGCCGCCCGTTCTGCTTTCTACCCCTCCATCACCTTGAGCGGTACAGCTGGCTGGACCAACTCGGCAGGAAGCATGATTGTCAATCCAGGAAAACTACTCTTCTCCGCCATCGGTTCGCTGACACAACCCTTGTTCAACAAAGGGCTGAACGTGGCACAGCTCAAGATGCCAAAGCACAGCAGGAAGAAGCCAGGCTCGCTTTTCAGCAAGCTTTGCTCAATGCCGGTAGCGAAGTGAACAATGCTCTGACCCAAGTGCAGGTAGCCCGTGGAAAGACGGAGCTCCGCGCAAGGCAGATAACTTCACTGGAAACTACCGTCCGCAGCACCCGGTTACTGATGCAACACGGCACTTCCACCTATTTGGAAGTGCTCACTGCCCAGCAGGGGCTACTCTCTGCCCAACTGACACAGGTAGCCGACCGCTTTGATGAAATACAAGGTATCATCAACCTCTATCAAGCCCTCGGTGGAGGGCGGGAGTAAAATATACTCTTTCTCATCTTCATTCTCTCGCCCCTCTATCAATCCGGCATTTCTTTTTTTTGTGGGAATCCGATGGTAGAGGGGCTTTCATATAAGCGGGCTATGGCAAAAAAAACTACGGTTTCTTGCCGTCAAACCGGGACAAACTTTATAACTTTGCGGCATACGACATAAAAATCTATCTATTATGAACTGCAAATCCTTGTTTTTTCTGGTTGTTTTTTCCCTGACCCTTATATCAGGGGTGTTTGCTCAAAAGAAAGTTTCTATTCTTGGCGATTCCTATTCCACTTTTTACGGTCATGTCTCTCCTGCCGCCAATCTCTGCTGGTATGGAGTTCCCGGCGAAAAGAAAGAGAATGATGTGACAAAGGTGGAGGAAACCTGGTGGTACCGTTTCATCCATGAGCACGGCTTTCAGTTGGAACGCAACAATTCCTATTCCGGCTCCACCGTCTGTCATACCGGTTACGAGAAAGCTGATTACTCCGACCGTTCTTTTATCACCCGTATTCACAACCTCGGCACCCCCGACATAATCCTTGTTTTTGGCGGTACCAATGACAGTTGGGCAGGTGCTCCCATTGGCGCATACCAATATGATGGCTGGACGAAAGCCGATTTGTATAGCTTCCGTCCTGCCTTTTGCTATCTGCTTGCATCTCTCAAGCAGCTCTATCCTGCGGCCAGGATTTATAATATTACCAATTCTGAATTATCCGAAGAGGTAACTGATTCCATGGATGAAATTTGCCGGCACTATGGCATCGAGAATATTCGTTTGCACGACATTGATAAACAATGGGGGCATCCTTCTGTGCAAGGAATGCAGAGTATCGATGCTCAGGTTTGGGAGTCTGTCTCCCCGATATTGGAGGCTTCTGTTTCTTTGCCTGCCAAGAACTAAGGACAGACTCATTGGGAGTTATCCTTTTCTATCCTAAATGCTAATCTTTCCACTGCCGTATTCTTTTCTTTCCACAGCTGTGGAAAGAAAAGAATACGGCAGTGGAAAGAAAGTAAAATCCTTGTGGCAAGAAAAATAATTAGTACCTTTACTGCCAGCTTCTGCCGATTTCGAGAACATTTCTTCCCCAAGTTTGCTGCAAGTTTCCCTCAATTCTCTATAAACCATTAATTTAAATTATTTTATGAGTGCTTATTATGACCTTTATGAAACGCCCGTCCCCGAAGGCGAGGAACCGAAGTCGCTGCATGCCCGTGTCTGTTCCAAGGGAACCATTTCTGGTAAAGAGTTTATGGAACGGGTTTTTCGTGAAGAACATATGCCCCACGCCATGGTTGTGGGTATTGTGCAAGCCATCACCACTACGCTTGGAGACTGGCTGGCAAAGGGCTATACGGTGGAGATAGAGGGACTTGGCTTCTTCAGCACCACGCTGAAGTGTACCCATCCGGTGATGAATAAGAAAGAAGTACGTGCGGAGTCGGTCAAGATGTCCACGGTGAAATTCCGTCCCGGCATCGAATTCAAACGTTATGTGGCAGGTAAGATGGAGTTGGAACGTGCGGATAAACGCTTTTTCCCGGATAAACCGAAAGCAATGGGCGACATGGTTGCCCGTGAAAAAAGCATGATGGACTTTCTGGAGGCTAATGTCTGTATTACTCGTGCAGAATATTCCCGCCTTGTCCATGTCACCGCCCGCCGGGCTTCGAGGGATTTGCAGACATTTATCGATTCTGGCGTGATTCGCAAGCGTGGTGCCGGCCGTTCTGTGGTCTATGTCAAGGGGTGAACTTATTATATTCCGATGCGCGCGCGTATATATATAATGTGTCCCTTTCCTTCCTGCCTTTCTTTCCCTTTAAAAAATATGCTTTAAAACATATCTATCAATCAGCTAGTTATGAAAAAGTTCACGTAAACCCTCAAAAAAAGCTTGTATATATTTTGCAGATGTCCGTAAAAGCCCTACTTTTGCATCCGCTTTCGGGAACGAAGGCGGCGATGTTTTGACATTCTGACAGTAAAACGGAGCGGTAAGCTTCCATTTTTCTCTTCTTTGCCATAGGTTTCTTTCGGAACTTCGGCCTTGGAAAAGAAAAATGAAAAAAAACTTCCGGAAACATTTGGAAGTTATGCTTTAAAGTTCTTACCTTTGCACCCGCTTTTGAAAACGAAAGCAGCGCGAGTTGACATTCTTCTTTCAAGAAACGGTGACCGGTTTTTTTTCTTCCTTTTTCTTTTTGCCTCCCTTTCGACAAGAGAGACGACGAGGAAAGAGAAAAAAAAGAAAAATAAAAAAAACTTCCGAAAATATTTGGAAGATATGCTTTAAAGTTCTTACCTTTGCATCCGCTTTCTGAAAAGAACAGCAATCGTGAAACGAGCGATCTTTGAACAGATTTACATAAACAATACAAGTAGTACAAGAGCAGGTGCTTCGCAAATTAATAATTGGAACCTAATGATTAAGGCGCGTCGTACCTGGGTAAAACAAAAGAACCGTCAATACTTATTCTATATAGATTAGGTAAAGATAAACTTTTTGAATTCGAGCGTCCTGAACAGATAATTAAGCTGTCGCACTTTAATTTTTAATTTGCGCAGTCACGATACTTTTACAATGAAGAGTTTGATCCTGGCTCAGGATGAACGCTAGCTACAGGCTTAACA
>OHXM01000396.1_pt1 | contig 18024 bp, 16 predicted proteins | sample 1579901 | NCBI WGS metagenome assembly OHXM01 (sample SAMEA3882528, study PRJEB24775) | human gut metagenome | biome: human-associated habitat; feature: intestine environment; material: feces | place: Netherlands | collected 2009/2010
TCGCCGTTTTTTAGCTCATACCGTGAACAGCCGTAGTTCGGAAACCATTCGTTGACCTTGTACATCCAGCCCGAAAGAGAACCACAGTCAAATTCGTAGAGGTTGTTAATTCCTTCAATATAAGCGGAATTATACATAGGAGTCCAGCTTGATTCCATATGAATATTGTTATCCATACAAACCCTTTTGAGAACATCAAAAACTGATTCGCCCTCTTTGAATTGAATCTTCTGTTTTTTGAAGATTATACCGTCCTTTGGAACGAGTTCAATTTTTTCGGGATCAAGGTCATCCATATTGTTAAGAATTGTTGAACAGGTTATTGTAAAGGTGCAATAAAGGTTTGTATCCTTTGTTTCCTGCTCCTGCGGCTCAACCGGCTTTGGTTTTCCCGACGGCACGGGATCGGTTTTGTACTTATCCTGTGTCGTAGGCTGAACATCATTCTTTTTGTTTGGCTTTGAAGAACTGTTTGATGAAGAAGACGGCTTTTTCTTATCCGAAGTACTGTTGCCTGAAACCTGCTCGGTTTTTTCACTTTTTTCAACAGAAGAACTGCTGCTGTTCTGCGAACTGACCTTGCTGTTCTTTTTGTCTTCGGAATTTTTATTGTCTTTTTCGTCCTTTTTATCTTTGTTGTCTTTGTTCGATTTTGTAGAATCGGTGGGGCTTTGAGTGATTTTCTCTGTTGCAGACACAGAAGTTTTTTCTGTGTCTGCACTTGTTGTCGATATTGAGGAAGCTGTTGACGCTGTTTGAACTTTACTGTCAGAAAGGTTGCCGCCTGCAAAAAATGTTGCAGTAAGTGCGGCAATACAAACGCAAACAGCAATTAAGAGTACTTGATTTTTCTTAACAAATTTTTTCAACTTTTCCATATTTACAATTAAGCTAATCAAGCATTTACAACAATTTTCTGAATAAGTGTTGCGTCAACTATATTGATAACGCCGTCACCGTTTACATCAGCTTTTATGTTAGAAACCTTTGAAAGTATCTCCAGACTGAGAACTGCCTTCTGAACAAGTGTTGCATCAACAACCGAAACTGTACCGTCAAGGTTAACATCGCCTACGGTATAATTTTCTGCAAGTCGGTCTGTCATATCATAGAGTGAAGTTTTGCCGTTTACAAGACGGTCAAATGAAACAAAAGCATAGAAACCCTGTTCGGTTGCCATCTGATTGTATGTTGTATCTGTATGACCGAATCCGTTTTCAGCGGAGAAATTCATCATAGCGTCAATGAGTGTGTTGCCGTTTTTGATGAATCTTTCATCATTTGTAGGATCAATTCCAAGGCTTGTAAGTGCAACGAGTACCTGTGCACAGCTTTCGCTGTTTACAGAACCCCATGATGCAAATCCACCGTTTTCATTCTGTGCATTTGACATTACTGTGAGTGCTTTATCAATTGCTTCTTTAACATCGCTGTTTGTTGAGTAGTAAGGAGCAAGTGCCTGAATTGCCATACCTGTCATATCAGGATCTGCAGTTGTACCGAAGAATGTCCAGCCACCGTTTGCTACCTGTGCATCAAGAATTGTCTGTACCAGTTTTTCTCTTGTTGTGGGATTTGCGGCGTCAGTCTGCGGAATTTCATAATCGCCCGTATCAAGTGCGATGAGGGCAAAGACAGGACCGTTGATACCCTGCTTCTTAACATAATCCATATCTGCAAGCGGTTCAAGAAGGTTATATGATGCAACATCCGTAACATCCTTACCGATTGCCGTAAGGGCAAGAATTACTCTCGAATTGTCTGTTGATTTAGTATTGTGAAGCTTTGCAGAACCCTTTTCTTCAACATACTTAACTGCATTCTGATAGTAACTGTCTGCAATTTCGTCTGTGATTTTACCTGCTCTTGCAAGACCGAGGACTGTCCACTCGCCGCCTACTGAAGAAACTGTGGGGGCATCCTGTGATGCGAGATATTTTGCAACCTCGTCAATCTTGTTTGAAACTGTGTCAGCTGCGGAAGGAGCATATTTCACTGTGAATGTATATACAGTACCGCCTTCACTTGTGTTCATTGACGGCCATGCAGTATCACCGCAGCCGATGATAATTTTGTCACCGTCAGAAACATTAACAGTCTGACTTCTCTTGTAAAACACACTGTCGTCAGAAGGAAGATATTCATTCTTATATTTTCTTGTCTGGAAGTTTTTGTTAGTTGCAGTAGGAACTACATTTACATCAGCTGACGGTGTGCCGATTGTAAGTGTATAGTCTGTAACTGACGGATCAAATTCGCCTGTAAGCTCGGCACCTGTGATTTCAACCGATTTAACAGTTGTATCGTTATTTGCCCATGTACCGCCGATATCCTCGCCGTAACCGTTTGAAGTATACATAATAGCGATTTCGTCACCGCTCTCAAGGTTGCCGCTTGCAACGGTAATATCAGCGAAACCGTAGTTTGTAAACCAATCGTTGAGTGTTCCCATCCAACCGCTCATTGCACCGCCGTCAGATGCAGCAAGACCGTTTATTGATGAGAAGTAATTACTCTCAGCGCCCTCCTGTGTGTAGCCGTGATTGTTGAGTGCGTCAACAACCGCTGACATCATAGTAGAGTCATTATCAATGCTTACCCACTCGTCAACGAGAACACCGTCCCACGGAGCACCGTTTTCTACTGAGTATGTATCATTTCTGACAATTACTCTTACTTTTCCGTCTTCAACTGCGCTTACTGAAAGTGAAACTGTCATAAGTGACGAAATCATCATTACAGAAAGTACAATTGAGAGGATTTTTTTAAAAGATTTGTTCATAGTGTTTTCCTCCATATTGTATTGTGTATATCGAAAGGCAAAATAAAAAGCCTTCCGTTTTTGGAAGGCACAACAAACAAAACCATACAGACCAAAAGTCTGTATAGATATGGTCGGCTGCACCTCTTCCCTGTCCAAGATTTGCAAAATCCGAGGCATACGGACAGCGACCTGACTTATGGCAATGCCAAATACAGTAATGACTGTTGCTTCGGATTCTCACCGAATTCTCTGTTATCTACTCTGCAAGATGCATTTTGAACCGTAAACCCATATTAAGTTATATACATTTGAAATCTGCATTTAATTATAACACCTGTTTATAGTCGTGTCAATTCCTTAAAATTTTTCTGATATCAGAGTTTATTCGGGTACGATATAAGTTTAGTTTATGGCCGGCTTTTTGTGTAACTCAGTTGTATGAATTGAATATCCTGTTAATAAAAAGTTGAAATCGGTGAATCAGATGAAAGAAAAATGTTCGCTTGACAAGTTACCGCTTGGAGTTACGGGGATTGTCTATCGTGTGAACTGTAATGAAAATATCAAAAACAGAATATTTGATTTTGGTATTATGGAGAACAGTCATGTTATTCCCTTATTTACAAGTCCGTTCGGTGATCCGTCTGCGTATCTTGTTAAAAATGCCGTTGTGGCGCTGAGAAATAACGATTGCAAAAATATCATTGTTACTCCTGAATAAAAGGAGGCTTTTTATTGTTTTCTACGGATAAATCATCTTTTAATAAAAAGGATGTATCGGATTGCGATTACAAAATTTCACTTGCCGGTAATCCTAATGTCGGCAAGAGTACAATTTTCAACGAGCTGACAGGATTAAGACAGCACACGGGAAACTGGACGGGTAAAACAGTTGAGTTTGCAAAAGGCTGTTGCAAAATCAAAGACGCAAGATTTTGTATTACGGACTTACCGGGATGCTATTCCCTGCTTTCATTTTCGGGCGAAGAGGCGGTAACAAGGGAGTGTCTTATACAAAATCAAAATGACTGCGTTGTAATAGTTGTTGACTGCGGAGTTATTGAAAGAAATCTTTCATTTGCATTGCAGGTGTTATCTGTCACAAAAAATGCTGTTCTTTGTCTTAATCTTTGTGATGAGGCTGAAAAGAACGGCATAAAAATCGACTGCGACGAGTTATCGCTAAACCTTGGAATACCTGTTGTGAAAACCTGTGCAACAGACAAAAAAGGTCTGGATGAATTAAAAGAAGCAATCTATAATGTATGCAGCGGAAAGACAAAATGTTTTAGGGTAAATAGGAATTTTGAAGGTGTTGATATACTATCCGAAAAAAACTACAAACAGAATATTGAAAAGCTTTCGCAGACCGGCAGCAAAATTTCAAATAACTGTGTAAAATATGAAAAATCAGAGTTAAATGCTTGTACAAGAAAGCTTGATAAAATACTTACAAGCAAAACCGCAGGAATACCGATTATGCTTGCAATGCTTGGCATATTGTTCTGGATAACGGTTGTCGGTGCAAATTATCCGAGCGAATGGTTAAGCAGTTTGTTCGGTTTTATAAAAGAGAAACTGTATATTCTCTTTAATTTTTTACACGCCCCCGATGTTGTAACGGGACTTTTGATTGACGGAGTTTATACAACTCTGTCATGGGTGGTATCTGTAATGCTGCCGCCTATGGCTATATTCTTTCCGCTATTTTCGCTTGTTGAGGATTCGGGATATCTGCCGAGAATTGCATTTAATCTTGACAGGCATTTTTCAAAGTGCGGTGCTCACGGAAAGCAGAGCCTTACAATGGCAATGGGTCTTGGCTGTAATGCCTGTGGAGTTACGGGATGCAGAATTATTGAGTCGCCCAAGGAACGGCTGATTGCAATTCTTACAAATAATTTTATGCCGTGTAACGGACGGTTTCCCACAATTATTGCATTACTGCTAATGTTCTTTGCAGGTACGGCATTTACGCTGAGCAGTTCGATTGAGGTAGCGGCATTGTTGATTGGAATAATAGTTTTCTGCGTTTTTATAACACTTGTTATATCTAAGGTGCTTTCAGTCACAATATTGAAAGGCGAACAGTCCGGATTTGTGCTTGAACTTCCGCCGTACAGAAAACCGCAGATTTTAAAAACTATCGTCCGTTCGCTGTTGGACAGAACTTTATTTGTTTTAGGAAGGGCTGTTGCGGTTGCTGCTCCGGCAGGTGCGATAATTTGGATTCTTGCAAATGTGCATATAAGTGATGTTTCACTCTTGAAATATTGTACTGACTTTTTAGATCCGTTCGGCAGATTTATCGGGGTTGACGGTGTTATAATAATGGCATTTATACTTGGATTTCCTGCGAATGAAACCGTTATTCCGATTATAATTATGTCATATATGGCAAGCGGTACTCTTGTTGATTATTCAAGCTACGATCAGCTGTTTCAGCTACTCAGTATGAACGGCTGGACGATCACAACGGCTGTATGCACGATTATTCTTTGCATTCTTCATTATCCGTGTTCAACAACCTGTCTGACAATAAAAAAAGAAACAGGCAGCCTTAAATGGACGCTTGTTTCTATGGCTTTGCCTACTGCAATGGGAATTGTGCTTTGTATGATTACAGCAGGTGTTATGAGATTATTTTAAGTCAATAATTTCAAAATCATCGGGAACAAATATATTTCCGTTAAAAACTGTTCTTGCCTCTGAAGTGTATGTACTTTTGCGTGTTTGAAGTGTTTCGTCCTCGGTGTGATACAGGATAAGATTTTTTGCAAAAAGACTCTCTGCAAGTTTTCCGGCATCAAGCGCTGTGCTGTGGAATTTTTCGTAGGGCTTAAAAATATCTTTTTGACTGTAAAGACAAAAAGCTTCACACATAAGATAATCACAGTTTTGAACAAATTTTCTGCATTTTTCATTGAACGGTTCATCACCGAGACAGGCGAGAACTTTTCCTGACGGAAAAACAGCCTTGAATCCGAATTGCTTTGTTTTGTCTGAAAATATATCAAAGAAAGTGAGTTGGATACTGCCGGCATTTTGCTTTTCACCGTCTTTTACTTCATTGATGAAAATTTTTGTATTGATATTTTTGAGAAATTTCGGTGCAAGTGTGTGGTTGCAAATTGCCGTGATTGAATCAACACATTCATCGTGGCAGTAAATATTAAAATCACCGTCATATTTGCCTGAATTCATAAGAGCGCTTATTTGCCTTATTACCCACACGGCACCTAAAATATGGTCGGTGTGAGAATGAGTGATAAACATTGTCTTTACGTTGTTCCAAGCTACTCCGGATTTCTTAATTGCGGATAAAATTCCGTTTCCGCCGCCTGCGTCAACAAGAAGACAGTCGTTTTCGGATTTCAGAAGAAAACAGGTATTATAACAGTCGGTAACCATCGCACTTCCTGTGCCGAGCATAATAATTTTTTCGTTCATACAGCACCTCGAAAATACAGGCAGATACAAGAAAAATGTATCTGCCTGAAAATTTTATTGTAATTTTATTCTTCCGCTTCTGCAACCTTCATCATAATGGCACATTCCATTCTTTTTCTGAAAAGCTCACAGCCGTATTCGTAAATACCTGTGATTGAGCCTGTTGCATGATAAGCGTTTGCGGCACAACCGCCGCTGCAATAAAGTCTTGCCCAGCAGTCTTTGCAGTCGGGACGGGCGTATGCGTTACAAAGCTTAAATTCGTCCTGAATTTTCGTGTTTGAAACACCGTTAAAGATATCGCCGAGCTTGTACTTTTCATCGCCTACAAACTGATGACAGGGATAGAGGTCGCCCCAAGGTGTTACAGCCATATATTCTGTACCCGAACCGCAACCCGAGATTCTCTTATAAATGCACGGGCCGCCTGTAAGGTCAATCATGTAGTGATAGAAGGTGAGCGGTCTGCCCTCTTTTTCACGCTTGAGCATTTCCTTTGCAAGAATTTCGTACTGTTCAAAAAGAACAGGCAAATCGTCATATGTAAGTGCATATGGGTCATCGGGAGCACATACAACCGGTTCCATAGAAAGCTCCGTAAATCCCAAATCCGCCATATGGAAAATATCGTTTGTGAAGTCTGTGTTATTATGTGTATAAGTGCCTCTTACATAGTAACCCTTGTTGCCTCTTTTTTTGACAAATTCCTGAAATTTCGGAACGATAATGTCATAACTGCCCTTTCCGTTTACAGTTTTGCGAAGATGGTCATGCACTTCTTTTCTGCCGTCAAGGCTGAGAACTACATTGTGACATTCTTTGTTTGCAAATTCAATTACATCGTCATCAACAAGCATACCGTTTGTTGTAAGTGTAAAACGGAAGTTTTTGTTGTGTTCCTTTTCAATACTTCTTGCATAGGCAACAATCTGCTTTACAACATCAAAGTTCATAAGAGGTTCTCCGCCGAAGAAGTCAACCTCAAGGTTTACTCTGCTGCCTGAATTTTCAATGAGAAAGTCAATTGCTCTCTTGCCTACTTCAAAGCTCATAAGCGCTCTTTCACCGTGGTATTTGCCCTGACTAGCAAAGCAGTATTCGCAGTTAAGGTTACAGGTGTGAGCAATGTGCAGACAAAGTGCTTTGATTACTGTGTTTCTCTTTTTAAAGTCAAATGCAAGGTTTTCGTATTTGTCGTCTGTAAAGAGCTTTCCCTGTTCCTCAAGCTCTTTTACATCATCAATGCAGTCGGAGATTTCTTCTTTTGTAATCTCAGGATTGTCTGCATATTTTGAAAGCATTTCGTCGATTATCTGTTCTTTTGTTGCGTTTTTGTACATTGCAATAACATCATAAGCAAGGTCATCGACTGCGTGTACACTGCCGCTGTAAACATCAAGAACTATGTTGTATCCGTTAAGTTTATACTGATGAATCATAATATCTCCGTTAGACAAAAGGAAAGCCGTTAACCCTTTGGGAAAACGGCGATAATCCTTAATAATCAAATTAAAATAGAATTATTTCTCGCTCATGCACTTTTCGCACTGCTGGTTAGCAACGCCGCAAGATGTCTTACAAGCTGACTGACATGAAGTCTGGCACTCGCCGCAACCGCCTGTCTTAACGCTCTTCTTGAGGTCACGAGTTTCGATAGTTTTAATTCTCTTCATAATAAATCAAACTCCTTGTTAGATTTTGTTAGTTTAATATTATCACACAGTCATTGATTTGTCAATCTTTTTTAACTACGCTTATGTTGTCCGTCATACCGCCTTTTGTTGACATAATCTCAACCTTGCAGGCTGAAAGATATTCAATGTAATTTATAAGTTCCTTGCTTATAATTTCACCGGGTACGATGAGGGGAATTCCGGGTGGATATGCCCAGATATACTCGGCAGAAGTTCTGAATTCCGAATTTTGAAACGGAATAGTTTCTTTGTTGAATTTGTACAACTCGCAGGCGTTGAAATTTTTGCCTGTGTAGAGATTTTTTAACGGAACACGCTCGGTGTCGGCTCCTTTTGAAAGTTCGCTGTCAATTGAAATCAGAGCGTCTGAAAGCATATCAAAAGCTTTTTCGGTGTCACAAACAGATGTCATGACAATTACATAGTCCGAATATGCCATTTCGGTTTCAATCTGATAGTTATTTCGCAGTATTTCGGCAAGCTTTGTTCCCGAAATATTTGCGTTCGCTGTTGAAATTACAATTTTGCCGATATCATAATCAAAATCAGTATCGCTTTTATCATAAATTTTCAGATATTTTAGATTTTCAAGTTTTTCTCTGACCGTTTTAAGATTGCGACAATATTCCTTGAATTTATCTTTGCTGTTTTCGCAGAAATCAAGACATTTTTCGATTGAACTCATTAAAATATATGACGGACTGCTTGTTTCAAATACAGCTAAATTTTCAGCAAGAATTTCAGAAAGCTCGCTGTCATTTGTTATGAGCAATGCAGTTTGAGTTAATGACGGCAAAGTTTTGTGCAGACTCAATACTGCGGCATCTGCACCGCAGTTAAGTGCTTCATCGGGAAAACTGTCCGAAAACGGAAAATGCGCTCCGTGAGCTTCGTCAACAAGTAATTTTGCTCCGTGTTTGTGACAGATTTCGGAAATTGACTTTATATCCGAAACAACTCCTTCATATGTAGGCGAAGTTATGATCACAAGTCTGATTTCATCATTGTGTTTTGTAAGTTTATCTTCTATATCGCAAGGTGAAACCGATGTAAGAATATTGTATCTGCTGTCTGTATCGGGAAAAATGTAATCGACATTGAGATTAAACAGTTCTGCTGAATTATATACAGATTTGTGGCAGTTACGAGCCATTAAGATCTTGTCGCCTTGATTTGTCATTGAGCGAATTGCTGAAAGTATTCCGCCTGTTGAACCGTTAATCAGAATGAAAGCATTGTTTGCATTGTAAAGCTTTGCAGCCTTTTTCTGAATTTCGTCAATAACTCCGTTTGGCGAATGGAGATTGTCAAAATCATGAATTTCGGTTATGTCGATATTATACGGTATTATACCCTCTTCTGTAATGTCCGTTCTTTTGTGTCCGGGCATATGAAAAGGATATATGCCGCTTTTTGAATAATTTTTAAGCTTGTCGTACAGCATATATCCTCCGATATTTTAAATATTTAGTTTGTACCGAACTCAGCGAGTTCAAGTCCCTTGTTGTGTTCAAGCGCCCAGTTTATGCTCCAGTAGCTTGTAAAGAGCAAAAGATGATTGCCTTTAAGGTCCTGAATTTTCTTAGTATCGGACGCAAGGTCGAGAGTTTTCGGATCAAGGTCATCGTTTACAATCCAACGGATAAATTCATATGGGAGTGTTTCCATAATGATATCACAGTTGTACTCGTTTTGAAGTCTGTATTTAAGAACATCAAACTGAAGTACGCCTACAACGCCAACGATAACTTCCTCCATACCTGCGTCAAGCTCCTGGAAAATCTGAATTGCACCTTCCTGTGCAATCTGACTTGTACCCTTGATGAACTGTTTGCGCTTCATTGTGTCTTTCTGACGGACAAGTGCAAAGTGTTCGGGAGCAAATGTAGGAATTCCCCTGAACTGTACCTTGTGTCCCGGTGAACAGATTGTGTCACCGATTGAGAAAATGCCCGGATCAAACACACCGATGATGTCGCCCGCATATGCCTCGTCAACAATTTCTCTTTCCTGAGCCATAATCTGCTGTGGCTGTGAAAGACGCATTTTTTTGTTGCCCTGAACATGGAACACTTCCATATTTTTTTCAAACTTGCCGCTGCAGATGCGCATAAATGCAACTCTGTCACGGTGAGCCTTATTCATGTTTGCCTGAATTTTGAAAACAAATGCAGAGAAAAAGTCTGACATAGGCTCAACCTTTTCATTAACTGTTTCTCTTGGCAGAGGTGGAGTTGTGAGCTGTAAGAACTGTTCAAGGAATGGTTCAACACCAAAGTTTGTAAGAGCAGAGCCGAAAAATACAGGTGAAAGCTCTCCCTTTGTGACAAGCTCCATATCAAAATCGGCACTGGCACCATCCAACAGCTCAATCTCATCCATGAGCTGACTTTTAAATTCCTCTCCTATCTCATCGGAAAGAGCCGGATCATCTATATGAATAATCTTCTCCGAGCCCTCTTTTGTACCCTTTAAGGTATCTGCAAAGGTCATGACCTCCTTGCTGTTTCTGTCATACACACCCTTAAACTGCTTTCCTGAGCCTATCGGCCAGTTGATAGGACATGTCGCGATGCCCAGCTCTTTTTCGATGTCATCAAGAAGCTCAAACGTATCGTTGGCATCACGGTCCATCTTGTTTATGAATGTAAAAATCGGGATATGTCTCATGACACAGACCTTAAAGAGCTTTCTGGTCTGTGCCTCAACACCCTTGCTCGCATCAATTACCATGACGGCCGAATCGGCTGCCATGAGTGTACGGTATGTGTCCTCTGAGAAATCCTGGTGTCCCGGTGTATCAAGGATATTGATGCAATATCCGTCATAATTAAACTGTAATACAGATGAAGTAACCGAAATACCTCTCTGCTTTTCCCTTTACCGAACCGGCCTGGTTTATTGCCCCTCCGTACAAAAGAAACTTCTCTGTCAGAGTAGTCTTTCCTGCATCCGGATGGGAAATTATTGCAAATGTTCTTCTTTTTTCTATTTCCTGTCTTAAGTTATCCACTGATATTTCCTCCAAACAAAATCAGAGTATAGTATAGCTTAAAACGGTTTCCATTTCAAGACACTAAAAATTTATGTATCAGTCCATCGTCGATATGACAATATTTGATGCCCCGATATTTGTCTTGCGCTTGATTATATCCTCTATCTGAGCTCTCTTTTCATCAGTCACATCTTCCTTTCCCACAATCACATCACAGCATTCATCACTGAGACTTACCACAGCATTCTTAAAGCCCTTTGCCTCCAGCATCATCTGGGCATCCTCCTCCATCTGTGCATTTTCTGTCAGCTTCACCATGGCATCGACCGCGCTCTTCTTCTCTGCCTCTGACACTCCTGCATCATCGATAATCTTCTGCAGAGCCTCCTTGTTCTTTGAGCGCACCTGCTCGCGTCCCAGCTTCACCTGTGCCACACACTCCTCGCTCTCTGTGGATGCACTTGTCAGTACCGTTTCGCCGGCATTTAATATTTCCTCTGTCGAGTCTGTCTCAAGCGCAACCTCATCTGATGCCTGTGTATCCTCACATTCCTTAGACTCCTTTGTATCCGCCTTTCCATTTACAGCTTCGATTTCAGTGGAAAGCACATCCTTTGCATTCATAAAGGTATCCCTGTTATCGTAGCTTATGTAACCGACCACTGCCAAAAGAAGTGCAAGTGTCGTAATAATTATCTGATTTTTATGGCTGCCTTTCTTCACTTTTATTCCTCCCTGGATATCATTTTTGCTATTTTTATTTTATGCATGGGCACATCAAATAATGCAGAAACCGCATTAGAAATATCGTTGTTTACCTGTGGGCTTCCTCCGCCCTGCGCTACCACAAGCACTCCTGAAACAGTCGGTTTGTCCGTGCTTGTGACATAAGGTACGCTTGCATCCTCGTCATCGTATATGACCGTAGTCTTTTCAATGCTCTCCGAGGTCTCCTTAGTATCCTTATCCACTATCCTTGTGCCATCGTCTGACAGCGTAATCATCACAGATACCTCACCCACACCGTCCATCCTTTCAAGAATACCCTCAAGCTTTTTTTCAAGCAGCTTCTCATATTCTTCATCATCGCAGGTGCTTTCACTTACTGACTTAGCTTTAGCTTTCTTTTGTGAATTACTACAGGTCTTTTTATCCTCTTTTACCGGAAGCACCACAATAAGAAGCAGTACTCCAACAAGTAAAATCACTATGTAGTCAGTTTTCTTCAGCTTCGAAAGCCGTAAACAAATCTGTCGTATCCGCGTCATATTCATACGAAATCCCCTCTATTTTCTTTGTAAGCTCAGCAAATCTCATGTCATATTCATACCCTGCCGCAAGAGGCTTTAGAATAATGACCGCCAAAAACACCCCAAGCATAAACCTAAAGTACCTCCTGTACTGCTCCTTTGGCGTTAAATATGTCATTACCATGAAAAAAAATGCCAGATACAAATAACTCTTCATGCCCTATCAACCTCCCATAAAGCTTGTAGATGCACATACTATCGCAATCACTATAAAAAACAATATAGATGCATCTCTTATCACGATATAATACAGATTTCCTGCCCTGGCAACGGCTTCTATGCCCTCCACAATCCTGTTGTCTGAAACCGGCTGCAACGCAGCGGAAAGCAATCTGTACATCAGCGAAAAGATTAGTGTTTTTACAAGCGGGGTCAGCACAATGAAAAAAAGCACGATAATCGCCGCCATACCAACACTGTTTTTTATGAGCATCGCACAGCCAAGCATAATTTCACCTGCCCCCTGCCCAAGCCTCCCCACACCCGGTATCGCCTGAAAACTTTTTAAGATAAGACTTTCCGATATTTTGTCCTTTGCGGGAGCAATCATGGCCTGGACTATGCCTATGCCTGCCACTATCTTTATGGATGCCTTCATTATTTTTGTAACTGCTGATTCAATAAACTCTGCAAGCTTTTCAAGCTTCTTTTCACTAGATACATGATTGAGCACCTCAAGCACCAGAAACAGATGAATTCCCGGTATGAGCACCAGCTTTATAAGCCATTCCACTACATAAATGAGCACAAATGCCAGCATGTAAAAGCCTGATGCCGAAAATCCTTTTCCGGACGCAAGAAGTACTGTCGCATATGCCGGCACAAGCGCTGTAAGATAAGTCAAAAGCACATCAATACAGCCCTTTGCCACATCAGACAACACAAAAAAAGATGCCATAAGCATTGATATAACCGATGCATACATAAACAGAAAGCTTACATTGTATACATAATCCTGCCGCCAGAAAATAAGCCTTGAAAACACCATAAAAAGTATCGTATAGCACAGCACATTTATAATAACAGGCTTCACCGCCGCTATCTCATAAAAAAACAGCTCATAAATATACTCACAGATTTTTTCACCGGCCTTTTGATCTCCTGCCAGAATGGCATCCACTATATCCGAAAACGATAGTCTGTCCGGCAGATAATCCTTTGAATATTTTTCAATCTCTGACATATCTATTTTTTCAAGCATCTGCTGCTCAATTTTATCTGTAATTTCGGTGTCCGACGCATACACAAAACACTGCGGCAAAAACACTACAGCCAATATGATTATTATCAAAATATATTTTTTACAAATCAAAACAGCTCTCCAATCAGCTCTATCAGACAAGACATCACCGGAATTGACATCACAACAATTGCTCCCTTCGCAAAAAGCTCTATCTGCGATGCAATTGCGCTATGACCGCAGTCCTTACAGATTGAGGATGAAAACTCCGCAATATATGCAATCCCAAGCATCTTTACCATAGTGACAAAAAATGCCGGTTCCACAGGAAGCTTTGAAAGAAGTCCTTTAAAAAACTCAATTGTTGTGCCGAGCCGCTCCAATGCAAAAGCAAAAATTATAGTGCCGCAGGCCACTGAAAGAAGCATTGAAAGCTCAGGCCTGTCACGCTTTAAAAGCACTGCAAAAAATACTGCCGCAATTCCTATTATCCCAATCTTCAACATATTACAAAGAAAACATATCCTGCATTGTCTTAAACAGCTCACTTATATATGGCACAATCCAGAACAATACAATAACAAGCCCGGCCAGACTAAGCAGGAAAGTCATTTCCTCCCTTCCACTGTGTTTTAAGACCTGTCCGAGCACCGTAATCACTATTCCAAGTGCTGCTATCTTAAAAATAATCGAAATCTCCATCATCAAGTCCTTTCATCGCATACAACAATATGTTTAATCGGATTACCACATTTTTATACAAACATTTTTATATAAGCATTATTGATATCATAATCCCTCCCAAAATACCCACCGGACAAATCACCTTCATTTTTTCAACATAATCTTTCCTGTAAAAATCTATCTGTTTATGTATGTCCAAAGCACATTCCTTAAGCCGCTGCTCCATCGCAGCTGCATTTTTTTCAAAGAATGCACCTCCCATTTCAACTATCATTTTCTTTATTTTTTCATCAGATATCCTGCCGCAAAGCACCTTCTCCCACACAGCCCTCCAGCCCTCCTCTCCACTTTTACAGCTCCTGTTTGAAAGCACTTCTCCCATTCTCCTGCAGCCCTCATTAAAAACCTCGCTCTTTCCTCTTATGCTGTTAAAAAACTGTGGTGCCTTCATTCTTTCTCCTGCCAGATAAAATGCCCCCTTTTCAAGCAAAAGCATAAAATCATACAGCATCGCTATATCTGCCTTTTTTCTTTTGCTGTAATCGTTTATCAGCCCCGATACCGCAAACAGTACTATACAAAAGCCTGTAAGCTTCATCATAAATGCTATAACGCCTCACCCCTTTTTCATCATGGTCTATAAACACAAACCGTTCTATGGCATGTGGCAGAATTTTTCTTCGCAGATCATCTGCATTGGTGCCATGTACACTGCCAAGTATCCTTATTCCACAGCTCACAAGCTGATTTAATGCCTCGATATCACCTTCTCCTCCCAGCTCATCCACCGCAATCACATCCGGTGACATAGAGCGCAAAAGCATCCTCATGCCAAGTGACTTCGGACAGTTATCCAGCACATCACTGGAATTGCCTATATCGTTTTGAGCCACTCCCAAGTAGCACGCTGCTATCTCCGAGCGCTCATCAACCACCGACACCTTAAGAGCTTTTTTTCCGTCACAGCCATCTGAAAGTATCCTTATGCAGTCTCTTAAAAATGTTGTTTTTCCTTCTCCCGGCCGTGATATAACCAATGTATTGTAAATGCTGTTTTCATCCCGGATATAAGGCATCAGTGGCATTGCAACGTCCCTTATCTGATGGGCAATTCTGATATTTAAGGACGCTATCTCACTGACTGCTGTAACCTTTCCTCCATCGCAGCCCATCTGCCCTGCAATTCCCACACGATGACCTCCCTCCACTGTAAAATAGCCTGCTGCAAGCTGCGGTGCTATCGCGTGGAATGAATATCCGCTCAGATAATTTATCATCTCCTCAATATCGCTATGTGAGATATACACTCCGGATCTACATCCTCCCGCAAACATATACTGCACCTGCTTTCCGGCGCGCACCCTGATTTCCTCCAGACCACACGGCATGTACGCTTCTGCCTCAGCCTTCATCTTTTGTGGCAGATAATCAATTATATCCATATTTTTCACCCCTTATCGCCACCGACAGTTATTCAAATTAAAAAAAGGACACAGACGATTCTGATAAATCATCTATGTCCTATTTATATTACATGTCCAATTATTTTAGAACGTGAAAATTATTATTTTTTACATCCTGTCAGGAGCTGAGAATCCAAGCATATCTATACAAGCCTCAAGTATCTCCTTTGTGAGCACAAGCAGTGAAATATATGACTTCTTAAGCTCTTCATTCTCCTCAGAAAGAATCTTTGTGTCATGGTAGAAGCCGTTGAATGCGTTGGCAAGCTCGTAGATGTATGCACATATCTTGTGTGGTGCAGACTCCTCGTATGCACTCTCAATTGTAGCATTGAACTTTGCCAGAGAGAGCATGAGATTCTTCTGTCCTGCATTGACTGCCGGCATGATCGCATCCTTCAATGCGCTGATGTCGCCACCCTTTGCCTCATACTTTGAGAGGATTGACTTGATACGCACGATTGTATAAAGGATATATGGACCTGTGTTACCCTCAAAGGATGTGAATCTGTCGATATCAAAGATGTAATCCTTGCTCGCCTGATTAGACAAATCACCATACTTGACTGCTGCAAGCGCTACAGTTTTGGCTGTCTGCTCAGCCTCCGCCTCGTCAATATTTAAATTCTCTTTTTCCTTCTGGTTTTCCTTAATCTTATTGAGCATCTCATCGTCAATTTCCTTGAGGAGGTACTCAAGACGCATTACTCCACCGTCTCTTGTCTTGAAAGGCTTGCCGTCCTTACCGTTCATGGTTCCAAAGCCGATATGTACAAGCTCTGTAGTATCAGGTACTATGCCTGTCTTTCTTGCGCAGCGGAACACCTGGATAAAGTGCATTGACTGACGTGCGTCTGCCAGATAAATCACACGGTCAGGGTTGTTCTCCTTCATACGCATAACAAGTGTTGCAAGGTCTGTAGTGCTGTAAAGTGAGGCTCCGTCAGACTTTAGGATGATACATGGCGGAATCTCCTTTGTATCTGTATCCTCCTTCACATCCACGACCAAAGCGCCCTCACTCATATGTGCAAAGCCCTTTTCCTTCATCATTTCAACCATCCCAGGTACATATGGCTGCGCATCCGACTCGCCCTTCCACAGCTCAAAATGGACGTTCAGATTCTCATAATTTCTCTTAAGATCTGTTACAGATACATTCATGATGTGTGAAAGCAGTGCCTGATAGCCTCTCCTGCCTCCCTGAAGCTCTTTTGTGGCAAGAAGTGCTGCTTCCTTGAAGCTCTCATCTGATTTTGACTTGCCGCTGGCTGTCGGATATATATCCTCAAGCTCAGATATGGTAAACGGTGCCTCCTTCGGGTACTCTCCTGTATAGCTCTCATCAAAATAAACGAGGTCAGGCTTTCTCTCGCGAAGCTCTGTGATGATAAGTCCCATCTGAAGTCCCCAGTCACCGAGATGCACATCACCGATCACATTGTGTCCCATGAACTTTGCGATACGCTTAACGCTCTCTCCGATTACTGCCGAACGAAGATGACCTACATGAAGAGGCTTTGCGACGTTTGGTCCGCCGTAATCCACTACTATGGTGAGTGGCTTTTTGGCCTTCTCCAAGCCGTATCTGCCCTCGTCATCCTTCATATCGTTCATATATTTTGCCAGAAAAGCGGTATCCATTTTGATATTAAGAAATCCCGGCTTTACTGATTCTACTGACTCAAACATCTCATCTGACTCAAGGAGCGCCGCTACCTTGTCCGAGATCATAAATGGTGCACACTTATACTCTTTTGCCGCTGCCATTGCTCCGTTACACTGGAACTCACAAAGGTCCGGTCTGTTTGAAAGTGTAACCTTTCCGTACTTCTCGTCATATCCTGCACTGACGAATGCCTTTGTCACTTCCTCTGATATCAAATTAATCAGTTTTTTCATTGTATTCCTCCTGATATATAGCTGTTTTGCGTCAAACAGCGAATATATTTATATTAGCACACAAATGAATTGCTTTCAATATCAAGTTCTATGACCTATTTCTTTATTCCTTCTGCTTTGCAGCATAAAACTCTTCTTTTATCTGTGTCAAAAGCCCTGGAGTTGTGATTACATCACAAAATGTATCTGCCATAATTTTTGCGGCATAGCATATTGCATCATGCGCCTTGTCAGTCTTTCCGGCCTCCAGATATTCCTGTGAATGTGGCTGTGCATCAGGCTTTGTAAATGCAATCCTGATGCAGGAACCCGGAATCTCATATAGCACATTTCCAAAATCTGTAGAGCCTGTCTTTTTTCGCGGTGCCGCTATGGAAGGTGCTTTTTCATATGCAGCATTTTTCATAAGGAGGTCATTTACGCTGTGGCAGACTATCTTGCTCTTAAAAGGCAGGTCTCTTTGTATATCGTAGGTCGTGTCTGTCATAAGTGCCGCACCCTTTAAAATATTGTAAAATCTCTCAACTACCGTGTTAAGATAGCTTGTGCTGTATGAGCGAAGTGTATATTCAGCAACAGTCA
>OHXM01000413.1_pt1 | contig 17231 bp, 14 predicted proteins | sample 1579901 | NCBI WGS metagenome assembly OHXM01 (sample SAMEA3882528, study PRJEB24775) | human gut metagenome | biome: human-associated habitat; feature: intestine environment; material: feces | place: Netherlands | collected 2009/2010
CCCGCAGCAAACCCTATTGCGACGGCTCGCACCTCAAGGAGGAATGGGATTCGGCGATCACCTCCGGAGAGGACCGGATTATGGACGAAGTAGAGATCACCGAGGGACAGCGGGTGACATTGAACGACAACGAAAAATACTGTGTTTTCGCCCGTTTCTGCCATCCTTACGGGGGTGTCTGGGACCTGACGGCCGCATCCGGCGATTCGCAGTCCCGCAAGCTGGCCGTCCGCGAAGCTTCGATGTGTCCGAGCGCCCGCCTGACCGCCTGGGACAACCGCACGGGAAAACCCTACGAATTCATCTTCGAACCCAGCCTGGGATTGATCGAAGACCCGGCGATCGGCGCCAGCGGAGGACTCTGGGTACGCGGCGGGATCCGCATCCAACGCGAAGACGGCCGAACCTTCGAAGTTCGGAACAGGGTAGTGCTCTGCCGCTGCGGACACTCCCGCAACAAGCCCTATTGCGACGGTGCGCATGCCGCCGTCAAATGGAAAGACGGGCTGGAGGGAACCCCCGACGGAGAAACGCTCCCCCGAAGCGTTGCCAGTGCAAAAATCGAAACCCACTGACCGGCCTGCCGTTCCATTCGAATAAAATAGAGTCCACCGGCACGCTGTATGGCTTGGCCCGTCATACTTCGGCCCCGAAACGGGACGCTCCATTCTACAATACGCTCCGATAGATTCCCGCCCATATCGATAAAAGAAACCCCGTTGAGATTTCAACGGGGTTTTTCATGCGAACAACGATTCGTCGTCCTATTTCTTATCGGGTTTGGCGATCGTTTCGCGCATCGTAGTATCCGCCATGATGTTCTTCATCTTATAGTAATCCATCACGCCCAGATTTCCGCTGCGGAACGCTTCGGCCATAGCCAGCGGCACTTCGGCTTCGGCCAGAATCACCTTGGCGCGGGCATCCTGCGCCTTGGCCTTGTTCTCCTGTTCGAGAGCTACGGCCATAGCACGACGCTCCTCGGCCTTGGCCTGGGCGATGTTCTTGTCCGCTTCGGCCTGGTCCATCTGCAACTGTGCGCCGATGTTCTTACCTACGTCTATATCGGCGATGTCGATCGAAAGAATTTCGAACGCCGTTCCCGCATCCAATCCCTTCTCCAGCACCACGCGGGAGATCGAATCGGGATTCTCCAGCACGATCTTGTGCGACTGTGCCGAGCCGATCGACGAAACGATACCTTCGCCGACACGTGCCAGAACCGTTTCCTCACCGGCACCGCCGACCAACTGCTTGATATTGGCCCGCACCGTAACGCGCGCCTTGGCGATCAGCTGAATACCGTCCTTGGCCACTGCAGCTACCGGCGGAGTATTGATGACTTTGGGATTAACCGACATCTGCACCGCTTCGAATACGTCGCGGCCCGCCAGATCGATCGCCGTAGCCATCTTGAAATCGAGCATAATATTGGCTTTCTGGGCCGACACCAGCGCATGCACCACATTGGTCACGTTACCTCCGGCCAGATAGTGGGCTTCGAGCTCGTTGGGATTGAGTTCCAGACCGGCCTTCGTACTCTCGATCATCGACGATACGATCGTCGAGGGCGGCACCTTGCGCCAGCGCATCAAGATCAACTGCAACAAACTGATCCGCACGCCCGACACCAGTGCCGAAAACCACAAGCCTACGGGAATGAAGTAAAAAATAAGCCAAATCGCAAAGAGCGAAACGAAGACGATTAGTGCAATGATACCGATTTCCATCTTTTATTTATTTAATGTGTTTGCGTACGATTATATTGAAATTTTCGAATCCGACGACTTCGACCTCCCGGCGGGGATCTATATAACTGTCCATGGACTTGGCTTCGTAAATCTTACCGCCGATCTCCACTTTGCCCATCGGGGCCAGGCGCGAAACGGTCATTCCCGTATCTCCGACACGGACACTCTGCTGCACCGGTTCGGGCATCACAGAGGAATCGACTTTCTGTTTCAGGGAGAAACGGCGCCAGGTTTTGGATCGCAGCGAAACGACAGTCGCCACGAACGAAAGGACGAGAACCACGGCGACGACGATTCCGCCCGCCAAAGGACCATAATCACGGAAAGCGATATAAATGGCACCGCCGTAGCTGACCAACGCGAGAATCGCCCCGATCGATACGCCTGGCAGCAGGACAAGTTCCGCCACCAGAAACAGTAACCCGAAAAAGACCAACAGAATGATAAAAAACATATTCACCGTGTTAAAATCGCTGAAAAAGATCGGAATAACCGGCTCGCAGGTCGAATTTCCCCCGATTCACCGATATACGTCCGAATACGGACCTATTTCTTTCGGGTGAAGATACGCAAAAAATCCGATTATTTAGCAATTTCCGTCACTTTTACCGATAATTGAGGATCGGCGGCGCGAATCGCGGCAGCCGCCTGATCCGCGACAGCCTTGTTGTCGAACTGTCCGACGACGAAAAGATCCGCCCCCACGCGGGACAGGTCGCAGCCGGGAGCGGCCTGCGCGATCGCCTGCTTCACGGCATCCGACAGATTCTGCTCACTGGAGATCTCCACCCGGAAAACGGCCATTTCAGCCTCAGGGGTCCGTGTCAGATTGGTATATTCCCCGTCGTACCACACGGCCAGTTCCGGACGGCGGAATCCTTTCGTCCGCAGCAACTCCTGTGCATCGACGGCTTCGGCCTTGGTCGCGAAACCTCCCGCGAAATAACGGTAGCGCCCCGCGTCGGTCTTCAATACATAGAGCGGAGAAGCGTTACGGAAAATGGAGATATTCTGTTTGTACTTATACTCCCCGAGCAGGATTCGGTAGATCACTCCGTGCTCATAGACAGGACAGTCCGGAATCGGTTTCTTATACGTATAGCGCCCCGCAACAAATTGGACCGGTTCGTAATCGAGGAAATAGCGCTCCGTAATCTCCGGCTTCGGAAGACGAAAATCTATCGTCTGAAGCTGTAAAGCCACCCGCTTCAAGGAATCGGATGCAAGTCCCAATCCCAGCATCCGGGCAATTTCCCGCTCATAATCCGTCAAATAGCATTTCTGGATATAATAATCGGGAAGCGCATCAACAAGCCCTTCGGCCTGGGCCGCAGACATCTGCCGCCGCACATCGTCCAACGCCTTCTGCTGACGTGCCTGCTGGTCCCTGCAATTCAACTTATCCAGGATATAATCGTAAGCATAGCTCTTGTTATCATACACATATCCCCATACGGCCGTCAGCGAATCCCGCAAAACCCGGCCCAGGTTGGCTACCGTGCGGTAACGACCGAAAAGATCGACAGCCGCCTGCTCCGTACGAACGGTATCGTACTGCTGCTTCAAAAGAGTCTGCTGCCGGTAGTTCTCCAGCAGGCGCCCGGCACATCCGGCCGCCTCCGCCTCCATGCGCTGCGCCCGGAGCAGAGCCTCGTAATCACGTGCCGGAAGATTCTCACGGAAATAACCGTTGAACACGAGATTCCGACTCTGCTGCGATTCGGGAGTCTGCGTGATAAGAGATTTTTCCGTTTCGGCCGCCGGAACATAATCGGGATGTTCGGTCAGCCAAGCCTGCTCGATGGCGTTGATCCGGGCCGCGACCTGCGTACGGAGTCCCTGGGCAGAGAGCATTTCGCTTTCGAGCGAGAGAATCTGAGCGCCGTAAGTCTCCTGTGCGGCCGGATTTTCCCGCAGCATCGCACGCAGTCCTGCAATCCGGGTCTGCATCTCGTCGATCCGGACCTGCAACCGACTGTCCTGATCCCGAAGCGCAACGTATTCCGAATTCGACTGCAGGGCAGGAATACCGGGCCCCGCCGGGTCGGAAGCTCCTCGCACGATAACGACCGAGAAGGTCAAAAATAAACCGATCAATAACTTATGCCACATCATTTCCACCATCTAATTAACAAGAATTGCAACAATCCGAATATCTCCAGACGTCCCAACAACATAAGCGCCGTGAAGATAAATTTCACGATCGCCGGCAAATCACCGTAGTTGGCCATCGAATTAACCCCTCCAAATCCCGGACCTACATTGCCGATAGAAGCCACGCACCCCGAAAAACTGGTCATCAGATCTACGCCGAAAAGCGTACAGAGAATCGTTCCGATGAGAATGAGAAGCAGGTAGGCCACGATGAAAAGCGACACCGTATGCAGCACGCCCGCTTCCTGAATCACACCGTCCATCTTGAGCCGGATGACGGCATTCGGATGCTGCTGCTGCTTCACCCGGATGTAAAGCATCTTCAGAGCCATCAATGCTCGATTGGCCTTCATACCACCCGAGGTGGAACCCGCACAAGCGCAGATCAACGAGCCCAGTATCAGCAAAATAATTGCGAACGGAGTCCACAGGCTGGAATCGGCCGTAGCGAAGCCGGAAGTCGATGTCACGGAAACAAACTGGAACGACGCGAAACGCAGCGATGACCTGAACGTAGGATAAATATCGGCGATATATAAACTCAGGGCGATCAGCAGGCTTCCCAGAATCAACATTCCGAGATAAAACAAAGTGACTTCGCTACGGAAAATATTGTTGCGCTTACCGGTAACGGTCGCATAGATCAAACCGAAATGGATGCCTGAAATACCCATCGCGAAGATGAGTACCATGTCGATCATCGCACTGTCGTAAAAGGCGACACTGGTATTTTTGGTTCCGAACCCGCTGGTCGCACAGGCCGACATCGAATGACATACGGCATCGAACCAGTTCATTCCGGCGAATTTCAGCATGAAAGTGAAAAATATCGTAAGTCCGACATAGACGAACAACAAGATCTGAACCACCATCTGAGCCCTGTAACGATAATTGTCCCGGGCCAGGGTGGACATCTCGACACTCGAAAGCATCATTTTGCTGGTACCCAGTGCAGGCAGGATCACCAGCGCGAACATCACCACGCCCATACCTCCGACCCAGGTCGAGGACATCCGCCAGAACTGCAATCCCCGGGGCAGCGCCTCGACATTTTGCAAAATCGAAGATCCTGTGGTCGTAAAGCCCGAAACAGTTTCGAACCAAGCATTTATCACGCTGAACTCACCGCCCCAGATCAGGTAGGGAAACATACCGACGACGCAGGCGAGCAACCATGAACCGACCACGATGCAAAACCCCTCCTTATTGGTGATCCGATCCTGCTTTTCCACGAAAATGAGCGGGAAGCCCCCCAACAGCGCCGTCAGCAGAGCCGAGAGCAGCAACGGGTAAAACGCGGAATCCATGTGGTTGACATAGGAGATCCCTGCCGAAACGAACATAAAGAATGCCAACAACAGCATAATCATTCCCACGTATCGCAATATCACATTGACCCGCATGACTCTCTACGCTTTATTTTGTTTCAGCATGGCGACGAGTGCCTCGATTTTTTCCTTGAGTTCCAGGATTTCGTCCTTACACTCGGCTTTCACGGCAAAGGGTATCCTGAAGGTCAGATACTGTCCGAGCCCCTTGTTCATCGCCACGATCGGATTGACACAGTAGAGCATCGTAAAGTAAAAGAGCATCAACACTGTAGCGATCATCACCACCAGCGATATCAGCACGGGAGTAACGGCCCGGTAAGCGTTTTTCTTGAGCTGCTCGGCCCGCGGAGCCAGCGAACTCTGCGTCGAAGTCATATAGTCCCGAACCGCCGTGACGACCTTTTCGTACTGTTTTTCATAATATTCGTTGTACCACACCTCTCCCGACTCGTCCCCTGCCTTCGGGGATTCGGTCGCGAGAAACATCTTGGTCAGCACCAGCAACTCGGTAGTCGCACCCGTCAGGGAGTCGAGCGCCGAGCGGTCCAACGCCCCCTTCTGGGCCGTAGCCACTGCGTGCTCCAACCGCTGCATTCCCGTACGGCACAGGCTGTCGTAACTCGCATCTTGCAGGATCGCCAGATGGACGATCGCCACGTTTTGGTCATGCACGGCACCGAGCATCTCCTTGGCGAGCTCCATATTCCGCTGGTTGGCTTTCAAAATCTCCTCGGTATCATAACTCAGATGACTCAGCTCCAAAAAAGAGATCATCCCCGAGGCGAACAACAACCCGACGATACTCAGGAAAGCAATGGACATTCTTCTTCGAATTCCCGTCATACGCATTTAACTGTTAAAATCGTCCCAAACCGCCCGTATCGGCAGGGCAGTCCCCCCACCCGAACATATCCGGAGCGATGCAACAAATATAATGCAAGGCAAGGGCAAAAGCAAACTTGTTTGAATCTTACCGAGCTACAAGCCGTATTCCGAAAAACAGTTCAAGGCGTAACCAATACCGAATTCGGCAGACTACACCGCAACTCGTTCTTACAAAAACGACCGGACGGTACGGCAAGCCCAGCCGCCGCCCGCCCGAAATACAGGCCATTTTCGCAAAATACAATGCGGCCCGGAGGCAAGGCCGCATCCGGCCGGAATGCCGAAACGAAATTCACCCGAACCTTCGCCTGATACAAATATACGAAGAAATCGCTAATTATCCACGATTTCGCCTTCGAGATCGTTCGCATCGTCCATACGCCCCAGCCGCACCCGGCAAATCGTGTTGATCCGACTCCGGTCGTAGGGGGCCTTGACCCGGCGGTAGTTGCCCGTATAGCCGAACATCATCCCGCCCCGCATCGTGCTCTCGAACAACACCTCGTCCGTCGTACCTTCGGCCCGGGCGCAGAATTCGCCGTGCAGTCGGCGGCAAAGCTCTTCCAGCTCCTCCACGCGCCGTGTAGCCACCGAAGGCTGCACTTTGTCCGGAAAATCGACGGCCGGCGTGCCGGGACGCTCCGAGAAGGGGAAAATATGCAAATAGGCCGGTGCAAGGCGCTCCAGGAACTCGTAGGTCGTACGGAAATCGGACTCCGTCTCACCGGGAAAACCGACGATCACGTCGATCCCGATAAAGGCGTCCGGCATCAGGCGCCGCACGGCCTCGATCCGCTCGGCGAATTTTTCGGTCGTATAGCGGCGGCGCATCCGTGCAAGCACGCTGTCCGAACCGCTCTGAAGCGGGATATGAAAGTGATGCTGGAATTTAGGTGACGAAGCGCAAAACGCTATTATCTCATCCGTTAAAAGATTCGGCTCTATCGAAGATATACGGTAGCGTTCGATGCCTTCGACCTCGTTCAGGGCCCGCAGCAGATCGATGAACCGCTCACCCGTCGTGCGTCCGAAATCGCCCGTATTGATCCCCGTGATGACGATCTCCCGCTGTCCCGCAGCGGCGATTTGTTCGGCTTCCTTCACCAGATCGGCGATCGGCATATTGCGGCTGGCACCCCGCGCATAGTGGATCGTACAGTAGGCGCACTTATAGTCGCAGCCGTCCTGCACTTTCAGGAACGCGCGGGTACGGTCGCCGCTCGAAAAGGCGGCGAAGAAATTGGTCAGCTCCTCCGCGTCGCAACTGGTGAACTGTGCGGGCCCCTTGCCCGCAAGAGCCGCTACACGCCTGAAAAGTTCGCCCTTGTCGTTGTTGCTCAGCACCAGATCGACCCCTTCGATCGAGGCGATTTCCTGCGGTTTGAGCTGGGCGTAGCAACCGGTGACGACAATGATCGCCGCCGGATTGCGCCGATGGATTTTACGGATCAGGTTGCGGCATTTCTTGTCGGCATGTTCGGTCACCGAGCAACTGTTGATGACCGAAATATCCGCCGCTTCCGAAACCCCGACCCGGATGAAGCCGCCCGCTTCGAATTCACGGGCGAGGGTAGAGCTCTCCGAAAAGTTGAGCTTGCAGCCCAAGGTGTGAAAATTGACTCTGCGTCGCTGCATATTTCTGCTGTAAATTTGAGCGAAAGTACGAAAAACTATGCGAATCCGACCATTTTATCGGCAAAAATCACACACACGTCCGGATAAAAGAGCAGGGGCGCCCTGCAACGGGCACCCCTGCGGCATACGTAAAACAGAGCGGTCTATTCCTCTCTCACGGGTTGCATCACGGCTCCGCCCACAGGCTGTACGGGCCGGTTTTCCCACAGATCGCCGAAAGATCTCATCGACCGGCAACTGCCGCGCGTGTGCATGGCGGACGGCAACTGCGGTTTGTTATCGGTCTTGATCCACTGCAGGGCAAGGTATCCGAGCTGATCCATCATCGTACCGAATTCACCCGGATAAATCGCCGAATCATCGATTTGGACATCGGGTGTGAAGCCATCCGAGTAATCCCGGAAGCCCTTGGCATTTTCAATATAGAACGAAACGGGGAAAAGCAGGAAATCGTAATTGTGAAACGAGCGGACCACACCTTCCATACCTACGTTCTTACCGTTAGTGGGCATCCCGATAAGATTGACCTCAATATCAAGGCCGCGCAGACCGTTGATGACCATTTCGCTCGCCGAAGCAGTCGTTTCGCTCACCAGGACATAGATTTTCTTCAAGCCCAAAGCATGTTGCAAGGCTCTTTCGATCGGTTCGTACACGCTTTCGAACGTCTCCTTGACGCCGATCTTGTAGTCGCCACTCTCTCCGGCCTCCGTGCGGTCCTCGTTGAACGTCATATGAGCATAGAGCTGTCCCTTGTACGCCTCACCTGCGATAAGCGTACCGAGCACAGTACTCGAAAGCACATCGCCACCGTTGTTGTAACGCAGATCGAGGATCAGGTCGGTGACATTCTGTGCACGGAAACGGTCGAAAGCGGCTATCAACTCCTCATCGTAATCGACATCGAAGCCCATATAGAGCAGATAACCGGCCTTCTTGTCCGACTCTTCGATTTCGACCACTTTATCCATATAGATAGCCGGACTGGTGAAGGTCGCACTTCCGAGTTGCACATTCCCTTTCGGGGTAAGCACAGGAGTAGTCCCGTTGTCGGTCCACGTGACACTGTTCACCGTAACATCGACCGCACCGTCGTACACGGCCCGGCCCAAACTCTGATAGTTGCTTTCGGTCACCTCCTCGCCATTGACCGCCGTGATGAAGTCGCCGCGCACGAGACCGGCTTCCGCAGCCGGCGTTCCGGGGATGACGACCATGACCACAATTCCGATATAATCGTCCCCGAGTCGGGTCGCATCCAACAGATAGATACCCGAACCGACATACGCCTCGCCGGGAGTACGCGACAGAGGCGCATCGCTTTCCAAACGCGAATAGTAATACATACGTTTCTGCCCCTGCCAATGACCGTCTTCGCGGTTCACCTCGTCCTGAGCGGCTACACCGTCGAGAATCGAGAAGAAAAAGAAGTCATAACAAAGACTGTAATCGAGCGAAACATTCTCGATGGCACGATTCCAGAGATAACGGCTCTTCATGTACTCGGCAACCCATTCGTTCACGCTGCGGTATTTTCCGTCCCCCTGCTCAATTAATCCTTTGCCCTGCTTCACCACGAACGAAACCGGCGAAGCATATCCCCACACACTGACGGTAATCGTCGCGGAACGAGCTTCGGCCCGGGTATTTTTGGCAACTTTCAGACGCAGCAACGATTCGCCCGCCATACCCGAACCGGTTTGCACTTCGCACCAGTCAGCCGAACTCCGGGCAGTCCAATCGCTTGCGGCGGCAAACGTGTAATTAAGCACCCCGCCTTCGATCTCGACCTGGTTTTCGGCACTCCAGGCTGCATCGGCGATTCCATTGCCCGCAAGAAGCTCTTCATCGTCGCTGCACGACACGCCGGCCGTCAGCACCAGCAGTACGACCAGCATCCATCCGAATAAATTCTTCATAACACAAGTTTTTTAGGATTAACGCATCAATCGTTCAGCCACAGCTCGACGGTTGTCCACTGCAGGTGACGCTCCGAGGTTTACGGTCACGCGCTCGGGCATGGAGAGATGTCGCACGCTCTTCACGGCAGCAGGCTCGGGCCCCTGATCGGCATCGCGCTTCAGCACGATCTCTTCCGACGCTGCGAACACCATGTCGCCCCACCACTGACTCGTACCCGACAACACACCGGGATAGTAGGTAAAGGTACCGTAATCGGTTTCTTCGACCAACTTCTTGATCGTCACTGTCAGATCATCCGACACCTCGACAGGGAAGCTGCGTACCGCATCCGTATAGCGGTCGCTAGTCGGACGTTTGGCGAAAGCGTGGAAATAGTATTGCTTACCATCGAAATTCAACATCGTGTAATCCAGTTCGTTGTTCACAGGCAGACTCGTCGAAATCGTTTCGTCGCTGGTGAACTCGATGAACCACTTCGGCCCGTAATTCGCATTGGCCTCCTCTTCGGTCGCTGCCCAGCCGTTGGCGAGCAGCTCTTCGGGGCTGGCATAATCCACTCCGCACGGCGCGAAGCCCAGAACGACCAGACGGTTCAGATCGGAATAGGCTTTCTCGGTAGCTTCGTTCACACCCGTAGCGATGGTAACGGAGAAAGTGACCGGATCACCGTTGCTGTCTTTGGTCGTCGCAGTGTATTTGCCGGGCAGCTTCGCACGCAGCTCCCCGCCTTGCTGCGGCGGTAAAAGGGTGGTGAACTCCACTATTTCGGAAACGCCCACACCTTCTGCGTTGGCCGCATAAACGCCGAACTCGTACTCGGTATTGGGCAGCAGCTCTCCACTCTCGATGACAAGTCCCTCTTCGCTCATAGCCGCAGCCACCTCCTGTTCGGTAAGCTGCGTACCGTTGTTGTAAATGACATCGCCGGCCGTAAGATTCTCATTACCGGGGCGGCCGAGCACTTCGTCGATGGAGCCCTTCGGGAAAACACCGGCCGTCATCGCTACCGCATAAGTCGCATTGACCTTGAAAGCGGCCTTGTTCCACGGAGTTTCGACAGTCTGTGTTTCGACGGCCAAAGTCGGTTTGGGGCCTGTAGGCTCTCCCGTCGTGAAGTCGTAAAGCAGAACCTTTTCGCGCAACTCCTTGTCGAAGCCCACGATACCCACCTGATATTCGGTATTGGGTTTGAGTCCCGTCGCATTGACGGTGATAGCCTTCGTACTCTCGTTCGTAAGATCGTCCCAGTGGCCGATGATCATGCGACGCACGGAAGCCTCTCCCTCGAAAGCGGTATAATCGAAATCTGCCCGAGAAGCAACCAAATAGCGGAAACGCTCGATTCCCTCCTCCGGCTCGATGGCAATATCGGCCGTCATCGAACCGATGTTACCCACGGAAACCTCGAAGTCGTAAGGCGCGACACCGGCCTTCTTGGTTTTGAAGAGGAGCGACTTCACAGCCGACTCTGCGACCTGGCCATTCTCGTCCACTTCACCGGCAATGATGATAAACTCCATGTCGGAATAGATATCCTGACGAAAATCGACGATATCGAAGAAAGTGGTATCGAAATTATAGGTTTGATCCTCGGTCGCTTCCGCACCGAAAGCACTTACATACGAATGCAGGCTTCCTCCGATTAAACTTACGATGTAATCGTAGTCGGACTTCGAAAGACAGACGTGCTTGTACTTGGTCACCCCTTCGGGCTTCATGATATGGTAGGAGAAAGAGGTAAGTCCGACACTTTCGAGCGTAATCATCTCGGTATAGGGAACATGCGTGTCGATCACCTCGGAAGCGAGATCGCTGTAAACTAAAGGATTGATGTTGCGTACCGCAACATAAAGATTGTATTCCGTGTCGCCGGCAAGATCGTTCAGATCGACCTTTACTGTTTTCTCTCCTTCGAAATAACGGACAGGTCCTCTTTCGAAGAGCGCCTCCGCATCGGCGATCGTTTCTGTGGCCGGCAATACGGCATAGACATAGTCGGAGGCATTGTTCGTATTGATTGTAAATGAAGCCGTTGTACGATTTACTTCATCTACGCTGACATCAACTGTGGGGGGGGGAGTTGTGGGTCTTTGTTTTCGACACCGTCATCACTGCACCCCGACAGTCCGCACGCTGCCAGCAATGCCAATCCGGTCAAACCGAGAAATAAAGATGTACGCATAAATGTAAAAATTTAAGAGATTAAAGATTGGTTTTGCGAATGCCGAAGAACCTATGAACAAGCATTCGTATTCAAATATACGAAAAAAAATGATATGACGCACCGAATATTCGATTTTTTAATGTCTTTCACCAAAAAGCATACGAATTCCGGTGTATGCACAGCCTGTCTTCCGACCGATACCGCTCTCTGCGGCAACCAAGGCACGGGCCCCGCAAATCGGACGGAACAAAATACGGTTGCTGCGATATAAAACGGCTCCCGGTTCTATTTTTTGTAAAAAATCCGTAAATTTGCAAACTAATGATTACCGCACCATGGAGTTTTTCAACGACCTTGTCCGATACAGCTACCTCAATCACGCTTTTTGGGCGTGCATCCTGTCGGGCATTACGTGCGGAATCATCGGCACTTACGTCGTCTGCCGGCGGCTGGTCTTCCTCAGCGGCGGCATCACGCACTCCTCGTTCGGCGGACTGGGCATCGCTTTCTACCTCGGAATCAATCCGATTCTGGGTGCGATGGTCTTCGCCGTCCTCTCGGCACTGGGGATCGAATGGGCCAACGACCGGGGCCGTATCCGGGAGGATTCGGCCATCGGCATCATCTGGTCGGTAGGTATGGCCATCGGCGTACTGTTCATGAGCCTGCGCCCGGGCTACACATCGGGCGACCTCTCGAATTTCCTGTTCGGCAGCATCGTAACGGTCACCCGCACCGATGTCCAGGCGCTCGCCGTTCTGACGCTCGTGGTAACTGTCGGCACGCTCCTCTGGCTGCGTCCGGTCATCGCCTCGATCGCGGCGACCACCTCGTCGAGTACAGCCTGCTCGTTGTCGCCTTCGACCGCGACTTCGCCCGCAGCCAAGGAATCCCGACCCGGCTGATCTCCTATACCATGTCGGCACTCATCGCCGTCACGATCGTACTCTCGATCCGCATCATGGGCATCGTGCTGCTGATCTCGCTGCTGACTATTCCCGTAACGATCGTCAATACGTTCACCAAATCCTTCCGCACGCTCGCACCGGCCGCCGCAGCCGTCGCCGTCGCGGGGAACCTCGCGGGACTCGCCCTGAGCTACAATTTCGAAGTTTCGCCCGGTGCGGCCATAATATTTACCCTGACCGTTACGCTTATTTTAGTAAAACTGCTAACTTTGCTCGTCAAAAAACGCCGCCGCGCCGATGAAAACCATCTATAAACTCGTTCTCAAGTCCTATCTGGGACCCATGGTGCTGACGTTCTTCATCATTATGTTCGTGCTGATGATGAATGTACTGTGGCGCTACATCGACGAGCTGGTCGGCAAAGGACTCGATCCCGGTACGATCATCGAACTGCTCTGCTACGCCACGATCAACATGATCCCGATGGCTCTGCCGCTCGCCACGCTGCTGGCGGCCATTATGACCATGGGTAATCTGGGCGAAAACTACGAGCTGCTCGCTATGAAGTCGGCGGGGATGTCGCTGCCTAAGATCATGAGGCCGCTGCTCGTGGTCGTAAGTATATTGGCTGTCGGCAGCTTCTTCATCGCCAACAACTTAGTGCCATACGCCAACAAAAAATTTTTCCGTACGATATACGACATTCGCCAGATGAACCAGACCCTCGAGTTTCAGGACGGGCTCTTCTTCAACGGCATCGACGGCATGAGCATCCGCGTCGGACACCAGAATCAGGAAACAGGGCTGCTGACCGACGTGTTGATTTACGACAACCGCAACGCATCGGGCAATATGACCACGACCGTCGCCGATTCGGGCTATATCCGGCTCTCGGACGACAAGCGCTTTCTGGAGATCACGCTCTTCAACGGCGAACGCTACGAACAGACCCGAAATTCGAGTCAGTGGTACAACAAAAGTTCCCTGCAACGCAATAAATTCGAGCTTCAGAAAGCCAATATTTCCATTTCGGGATTCGAAATGCAGCGCACGGATGCCGATCTGTTCAACAACGCCCAGACCAAAAACATCTCCGAGCTGCAATACGAAATCGACACGCTGACACAGCAGGTCAATTCGGCGACGACCCGATCCTATGACCCGTTGCTCAAGGAGCGTATCTTCGTGCGGGATACGACCGTCATAACCGACCGAAACGATTCGGTGGTCGTAGAAAAACGGGATTTCAGGCCGATGGATGCCCTCGACTCCCTGGCGACTCTCGACCTGCGCTCCAAGGACCGAATCTGGAGCCAGGCCGTTTCAGCCGCACGCAACTCCCGGTCTATGTTCTCGTTCGACGAATCGCAGGCCAAAAATGCGCTCAACCAGCTCTACCGCAGCAAGGTCGAATGGCACAAGAAATTGGCGCTTCCGGTGACGATCATCATCTTCTTCCTGATCGGAGCACCACTGGGCGCTATCGTCCGCAGAGGCGGTCTGGGTATGCCGATCGTAATCTCGGTCATCTTCTTCGTCATCTACTACATTATCAGCAGTTCGGGCGAAAAGATGGCCAAAGAGGGTACATGGGAGGCATTCTACGGCACGTGGCTCTCGGCCTTCGTACTGGCGCCCGTCGCCATCTACCTCACATACAAGGCCACGAACGACTCGGGGCTGCTCGACGTGGATTGGTACGTCGTAAAATTCAAGAAAATCAAGGAGAAGATCTCCGGGATATTCGCACGTTTCGCACATAAAAACAAAAAATAAAACAGACCATGAAAAACGAAAAAGTACTGAATACAATAGAAGAAGCCATCGAGGATTTCCGTCAGGGAAAAATCGTCATCGTCGTCGATGACGAAGACCGGGAAAACGAAGGCGACTTCATCATAGCAGCCGAGAAGGTGACGCCCGAAATCGTCAATTTCATGCTCAAGAACGGTCGCGGTGTGTTGTGTGCCCCGCTTTCCGAAGAGCGCTGCGCACAGCTCGAACTCAACATGATGGAGCCGAACAACACCTCGCTGCTCGGCACGCCGTTCACCGTGACGGTCGATCTGTTGGGCGAAGGCTGCACTACGGGCGTTTCGATCCACGACCGCGCGGCGACCCTGCGGGCACTGGCCGACCCGAAGACCAAACCCTCCGACCTGGGGCGTCCGGGGCACATCAACCCGCTCCGAGCCCGTCAGAAAGGCGTTCTGCGCCGTCCGGGACATACCGAAGCCGCCGTGGACCTGGCTCGACTGGCCGGACTGCAACCCGCCGGAGCACTGATCGAGATCATGAACGAAGACGGTTCGATGGCCCGCCTGCCGCAACTGCTCGAAGTGGCGGAGAAATACGGCCTGAAGATCATTTCGATCGCCGACCTGATCGCCTACCGCCTGCGTAACGAATCGATCGTAGAACGCGGTGAAACGGCCGAGATGCCGACCGAATACGGCATGTTCAAAATCACCGTGTTCCGTCAGAAGAGCAACGGGCTGGAACACATGGTGCTGACCAAGGGCGAATGGACCGAAGACGAGCCGGTACTGCTCCGCGTGCACTCCTCGTGCGCCACGGGCGACATTTTGGGATCGTGCCGCTGCGACTGCGGCGCGCAGCTCCACGAAGCGATGCGCATGATCGAGAAGGAGGGCAAAGGCGCCATCGTTTATCTCAGCCAGGAAGGACGCGGCATCGGACTCTTCAACAAGATCGCAGCCTACAAACTCCAGGACGAAGGGCTGGACACAGTGGATGCCAACGTGCGCCTGGGCTTCGGCGTCGATGAGCGCGACTACGGCGTGGGCGCCAGCATCATCCGCGAAATGGGGATCAAACACATGCGTCTGATGACCAACAATCCGCTCAAAAGAGTAGGGTTGGAGGGTTACGGACTGAAGATCGACGAAATCGTACCGATCGTCATAGCCCCCAACAAGTACAACGAACGCTACCTCGAAACCAAACAGGAGCGCATGCACCACAAACTGAACCTCTGCAAGCATTAAAATACACAGACATTACCGGGGAATCATCCGAAGGGATTTTCTCGGTTTTGCCGTGCCCGAAATTCTTGTCCGCAAGGCATGAACGGAACGGATGGCAGAACCGCGAATGGAACCGCCGGACAGCCGGAAGCGAATTTCCGGACAGCAATATTTCAACGAAAATGAACGCCAAGGATTTGCGAATCGTCTTCATGGGTACGCCCGAATTCGCCGTGCCGTCGCTGCGCGCGCTGCTGGAGGAAACCGCCTGCCGCACCCGCGCCATTTTAGAGCAGATGCAGGGCAGCGGATGTAGCCTCAGTATTGCTACCAAGTCTGACCTGGTGCTGCGTGACCTTGACCTCATTAAAACATTCCCCAATGCGCGGGTATCCTGGTCGATCAAACACACTGGACGAAGATTTTCGCGCTGATATGGACAATGCAGTGAGCATTGAGCGGCGGCTGGCCGCTATGAAAGCATTCCATGATGCTGGTGTGCGCACCACCTGCTTTATCTCGCCGATTTTCCCCGGCCTCACCGACCTGCCCTCCATCATCCACCGGGCGAAGAATCAATGTAATTTGGTCTGGCTGGAAAACCTAAACTTGCGGGGCGGTTATAAGAAAACGATTTTTGACTATATAACGGAAAAACATCCAGACCTGCTGCCGCTGTACGATACCATTTACAATAAAAAAGAACGCAGCTACTGGTCAATGCTGGATGCGCAGATGCGGCAGTTTTGCCAAGAGGAAGGGCTACTGTATGTCCGGGATGATGATTCCATCAAACGCCCGTTCAACGATCCGCCTATCGTGGTCAATTATTTTTTCAACGAAGAGATTATCCCTCGGCCAAAATGCAGAAGAACAGGTAATCAAAACTATATAGTAACATGCAGAAAGCTAGAAGTTGTAGAGGTGAGGTTATGAAACGCGCAGAATTAGAATCAGACATATAACGCCGAGACAGATTATCCGTGGCTCAAATATCCGAATTATGAGGTGTTCCGGCATTGTAATAATCGGAAGTGGTTTGCTCTGATTATGGATGTACCAAAGAACAAGCTGGGGCTGCAAGGCGAAGAAATGCTGGAAGTGGTCGATTTCAAATGTGACCCAATTCTGATTGGCACACTACGAGAGGAACCCGGCTTCTTCCCGGCGTATCACATGAGCAAGGATAGCTGGATTACTGTTGCACTGGATGTGCAGCGTATCAGATGACAAAATCAAAATGTTGCTTGATATGAGTTATGAAGCAACGATACCCAAAACATGCAAAAAGAGATACTGACAAATTCAAGTTGAACAAAATCGCTGCGCGATGGCTTGCCAAGGCTGTGGCGCAGCTTTCTTTTTCTCAATAATAAAATAGGCAATGGCAATTCTTACCAGTATTTGATATTGTAAAGTTACCACACAAAACAATTCAATACAGAAAGACACCACCGCCCATGAAAAGACTACCATTTGAACGCTTTTCTGAC
>OHXM01000423.1_pt1 | contig 16963 bp, 18 predicted proteins | sample 1579901 | NCBI WGS metagenome assembly OHXM01 (sample SAMEA3882528, study PRJEB24775) | human gut metagenome | biome: human-associated habitat; feature: intestine environment; material: feces | place: Netherlands | collected 2009/2010
AGGTATTCTGCTAAGAGAACATTTCTTAGGTTAGTTAAAGATACTTTTGATAAAGAAAAGATTGAAATACCATATACTACTGTAGATATTAATGTAAGGAAGTAGATGTTATGAATAAAATTGAATATTTTAATAAGGAATATAGTTATATAAAAGATAATAAGAAAAGAGAAGATCTTAAGTTATTGGTTAATGAATTACCTGATTATTTTTTTGATATTCCTGCTTCTAGTACTGGTAAATACCATCCAGATTTTGCTAAGAGTGAGCATGGACTTGTTAAACATACTAAAGTGGCAGTTAGATTTGCTAAAGAGCTTTTAGATAATCCGGGACTTAATAATTTTAGTGATAATGAAAAGGATATTATTATTATGGCTATTGTTTTACATGATGGGTGTAAAAGTGGTAGAGTAAAAGAAAAGTATACGAGATTTGATCATCCGTTAGTGGTATGTGAACTTATAAAAGAAAGTAGGAGTAAATTATCTCTTACTGATGAAGAATTTAATTTACTTATTAGGGTTATTTCTTCACATATGGGTATTTGGAATAAGGATTATAATGGTAATGAGGTTTTACCTATACCTAAAGATAAGTATCAGAGATTTGTACATATGTGTGATTATTTATCTAGTAAGAGGTTTATTGATGTTAGATTTGATGGAATTGATATTAGAGACTAATATATTTAGTCTTTTTTTCATATATTTAGATAGGTGAATTTATGAAATATAGATATTTTATGCTTCCTTTTATTATTATTTTTTTTATGATACTAGTTATTGATTATAATAGTGAGATTGTTAACAAGGTACTTATTGATAGTAATAGGACTATTAATTATCCTTTTTTTGATAATGATAATATTGATTTATTTATTGAGAATTATTTGAATAGGACTTCTAATAATTATAGTGATGATATTTTTATTGATTATGATGGTTATTTGAAAGAGAATAAATATTATTTGAGTTTTTATAAATATATAGTAGGATCAGGAAAGATATCTAATGATATTGATAGTTTTATTATTGATATGGATAATGATAAAGTGGAGATGGGGATAGCTAGTACTTATATGAATGATTATATTATTTATGATAATGATGTTATTAGTAATAAATATATTGCTCTTACTTTTGATGATGGACCTAATTATAATACTAATAAGGTTCTTGATATATTAGAGGAAAATAATGTTCCTGCTACTTTTTTTGTACTTGGTAATAGAATTAAGGGAAATGAGAATATTTTAAAGAGAATGGTTAGTAGTAAGATGGAGATTGGAAATCATACTTTTAATCATTTACTTCTTACTAAATATAAAGAAGATAAGGTTAAGAGTGAGATTAATAATACTAGTAATCTTATTTTTGAAGTTACGGGGAAATATCCTACTTTATTTAGACCTAGTTATGGATCTTGTAATAAGATGATTAGGAGTGTAGTGGATACTCCTATTATTATATGGGATATTGATACTTTGGACTGGAAATATCATAATTCTAGGAGAATTAGTAGTAGGGTTATTAATAAAGTAAAAGATGGAGATATTGTTTTAATGCATGATATTTATAGTGCTACTGCTAATGCATTAGAAATTATTATTCCATCTTTAAAGAGTAAGGGTTATACTTTTGTTACGGTTAGTGATTTGTTTTATTATAAGAATATTCCTTTAGAAAAGGGAAAGGTATATGGATTTGCTAGATAACTATTCTTTTATGGCACTCTAAGCTTGTAATCTTAGAGTGTTAGTTAAAGCCTCTAATGGAGTCTTTAACTAAGATATCAACCATATATATTATATATTAGTTAGGGTTATATACTAAAAAGGGAGGAAATATGGAAGTTTCTTATCTTTTTTCTTTACAAAAAAATGCTTTTGTTATATAATTATATTGGCTTTTTGTAAGGAAGTGATACTTATGGCTTATATCAGTAATGAAGTTATGAATGAGATAAGAAATAAAACTGATATTGTTGATGTTATTTCTAAGTATGTTAATCTTACAAAGAAGGGGAAAAATTATTTTGGTGTTTGTCCTTTTCATGATGATCATTCTCCTAGTATGAGTGTTAGTCCAGAAAAACAGATTTATACTTGTTTTTCTTGCGGTGCTAGTGGTAATGTATTTACTTTTGTAGCAGATTTTGAGAAGATATCTTTTACTGAGGCTGTTAGATTGCTTGGGGAAAAGGTTGGTATTAATATTGGTACTAATATTAGTGTTAGTAATAAGAAAGATGAATACTTTGATATTTATAGTACTGCTAATAAGTTTTATCAAAATAGTTTATTTACTAATTTAGGTAAGAATGCTATTGAATATTTAGATAAGAGACATATTGATAAAGATACTATTAAAAAATTCGGTATTGGTCTTTCTATACAGAAGGTATCACTTACTGAATATTTGATTAATAAAAAATATTCTATTGATAAACTAGTAGATGTTGGTCTTACTAATGAGAATGGACATGATATTTTTATTAATAGAATTATGTTTCCTATCTATGATTTAAGTGGTAATCCTGTTGCTTTTTCTGGTAGAATATATAATACTAAAGATACTGCTAAATATGTTAATACTAAAGAGACGGATAAATTTAAAAAGGGAAAAATTTTATATAATTATCATATTGCTAAAGAATATTTGAAGAAAAATGATTCTGTTATTATTATGGAAGGTCAAATGGATGTTATTAGGGCTAGTACAGTTGGTATTGATAATTGTATTGCTACTATGGGAACTGCTCTTACGAGAGAACATAAAAGTATTATTAGAAATATGGCTAATAATGTTATTTTATGTTTTGATGGTGATGCTGCTGGTGAAAAGGCTACTATTAGTGCTATTGAGTTACTTGAAGATACTGGAGTTAATATTAAAATAGTTAGACTTCCTGATAATTTGGATCCTGATGAATATATACTTAAAAATGGTAAAGATTCTTTTTTAGCACAAATTAATAATGCTAGTAATCTTATTGATTATAAAATGGAAATACTTAAAAAGAATAAAGATTTTGGTAATATTAAGGATGTTTCTTCTTATGTTAATAGTGCTTTAAAGGAACTTATTAATGAAAAAGATAATATTATAGTAGAACTTAATTTAAAGAAGTTATCGGATAATTTTAATATAGATTATGAGACTATAAAAGATAAATATAATAAGTTGATTAAAAATAAAAAAGAGGTTGTTAGGGATATTAAACCTAAGAAGACTTATAATAAATATGGTATGGCAGAGAATTATCTTATTTATTACATGTTAAAGAATGAAAAGGTACTTAATATGGTTGAAAATAGAGTTGGATATTTTCCTGATAAAAATATTCGTGAATTATCTAATGAAATTATTTACTATTTTCATAAATATGGTATAATAAATGTTGCTGATTTTATTAGTTATATATCTGATCGAGAGGAAATACTTAGAACCCTCCGTGATATTATTGCTATGGGAATAAAAGAGGACTTTCAAATAGAAGAAATTGAAGATTATATTTTTGTTATAAATGAGTATCATAAAGAAGTAAGAGTTAATAATTTAAACAAAAAGTTAAAAGAAGAGAAAGATCCATTAAAACAAGCAGAAATATCTATGGAGATAATGAAGATAAGGGGAGGTAGTAGAAATGGTATCAGAAATTAAAGATTTTGAACAAAGAAAAGAAAACTTGATTAAGAAAGGTAAAGAACTTGGATTTATTACATATGAAGAGTTAGCAGAAGAGTTAAAAGGTCTTGAAATTGGTAGTGATTTACTTGATGAACTTTATAATGCTCTTATGGAAAATGATATTAGTGTTGTATCAGAATCTGACTTAGATGATGGTAGTGATGAAGATGATGGTGGAGATTTAGAGGATATTTTAAAAGATAATAATATTGCTAAAGAACTTACTATTAATGATCCTGTTAGAATGTATTTAAAAGAGATAGGTAAAATTAGTTTGTTATCACTTGCAGAAGAGACTGAACTATCTGAGAGAATTGCTAATGGTGATGAAGAAGCTAAAAATAGACTTGCAGAGTCAAATTTAAGACTTGTTGTATCTATTGCTAAACGATATGTTGGAAGGGGTATGCTTTTTCTTGATTTGATTCAAGAAGGGAATATTGGCCTTATGAAAGCTGTTGAAAAATTTGATGCTAATAAAGGATATAAGTTTTCTACTTATGCTACTTGGTGGATTAGACAAGCTATTACTAGAGCGATAGCGGATCAGGCTAGAACTATCAGAGTTCCTGTACATATGGTAGAAACTATTAATAAGCTATCAAGATTTCAAAGACAACTTACACTTGAACTTAATAGGGAACCTACTGATGAAGAACTTGCTGCAAAAATGGGTATGAGTCCTGAAAAAATTAGAGAAGTTATTAAGATTGCTCAGGATCCTGTTTCTTTAGAAACTCCAATTGGAGAAGAAGAAGATTCACATTTGGGTGATTTTGTTCCTGATGAAAACAATATGTCTCCGGAAGATTTCACTATTCATGAAATGTTAAAAGAAGAGATTAGTGATGTTTTACTTACTTTGACTGAAAGAGAAGAACAAGTACTTAGACTTAGGTTTGGTCTTGATGATGGATCATCTAAAACATTAGAAGAAGTTGGGCAAATGTTTGGTGTAACAAGGGAAAGAATTAGACAAATTGAGGCTAAGGCCTTAAGAAAATTAAGACATCCATCTAGAAGTAGAAAGTTGAAGGATTTCTTAAATGAGTAAATTATCTAAAAGATTAGAAATAGTGGCTAGTTTTATAGATGAAAATGATAAATCCGTGATTGATATTGGTTGTGATCACGGACTTTTGTCTATATATTTAGCTGAAAAATTTAATAATTTAAAAATTATTGCTAGTGATGTTAATAATAATGCTTTAGAGTCTGCTAGAAGGAATGTATCCAAATATAAATTAGAAGATAGAATAGATATTAGACTTGGCAGTGGTGTATCTGTTATTAATAAGAAAGATAAAATCGATACATTAGTAGTAGCTGGTATGGGTGCTAATACTATTATTGGATTTCTTAAATATTCTCAAGATAAACTTAAAGATATTAATAAGATTATTATCCAAAGTAATACTGATTTATATTTCTTAAGAAAGAATATGATTAGTATGGGTTATTATATAGATGATGAAGAATTGGTTCTTGATAAGAATATTATTTATACTGTTATCGTGTTTAAGAAGGGTAGGAAAAGATATTCTTATAAAGAATTATATTTAGGTCCAATATTATTAGATAAGAATAGTGAATTATTTAGAAAGAAATGTGATAAAGAACTTAAGACAATTACTATGATATTAAATAATATTGGTAGTGGACATTATTTATATAAATTAAAATTGAAAAGAAATATTAAAATACTTAAAAATATAACTTAATTGTTATATTTTTGTTTTTTGTTTCATATCTTTTATTGAAAGGGAGAGTGATTATGAAACAGATTGTACCATTTAAGAAAGAATTACCATTTAAAACTAAAGTTAGTGAGATTACTTCTATATCTTTGGAAAGAGAAATTAATGTTGAAGAAGAAGGTATTATTACTGGTGTATTTCATATTACTGGGAATTATAAGATGAATGAAGGCTCTATTAATAGAGATGAATTTTCTTTTGATTTACCTTTTGATATTACTTTAGATCCTAGATATGATATTAGTACTGTTAAGGCGGATATTGATGATTTTTATTACGATGTTATTAATAGTGATACTTTGAGTGTTAATATTGATTTATTTATTGAAGCTGAATATTTACCAGAAGATGTAACAAAGGAAGAAGATACTCTAGATGAAAAAGCAGAAACTGAGGAAATAGAAGAAGTTAGAGTAGAAAAAATAAATGTTGATGATGTGAAAGATGATATACCAGTAGTTAATGAAAAGAAAGAGGAAATTATGGGAAAAATAGGTACTGAAGAAATTAAAGAGGAAACTAGAGACAATGATAATATTACTGCTAGTGATTTGTTTTCTAATTTAGATGATAGTGAAACTTATACTACTTATTATGTTTATTATTTTGGAGAACAAGATTGTAATGATATGATAAAATACTTATTAAATATGGTATTACAAAAGAAGCATTTGAAGATTATAATGATATAACAAATATTAAACCTGGAGATAAGGTTATTATACCTAAGACTAGTGAATAATAATATTAGAAGTGAAGTAAGTAAATATAATTTGCCTTATAATAAGCTTACTATTAAATCAGGGGTTAAAATAGTCGATGATAGAATAGTTATTAAAAATAAAAACAATAATGATATTGATAAGACTTATAATTATTTAAGATCAAGAGCTTTTGATTATTTTCCTTATCCAATAGAAGAATCTAATAAATATGAAATATATCCATATATTGAAGATGTATATGAACCAAGAGAACAAAAGGCTATGGATATGGTGCATTTACTTAGTTTACTTCATAGTAAAACTACTTTTTATAGGGAAGTAGATATTGATAAAAATAAAAAAATATATGAAGATATTGTTAATGATATTGATTATTTGAATAATTATTACAATGAACTTATTTCTTTGATTGAAAAAGAGGTTTATATGTCTCCTTCTTCTTATTTGATTGCTAGAAATATTAATATTATATTTAGTAGTATTTATTATGTTAAAGATAATATTGATAAATGGTATAAATTAATTGAAGATAATAAGAATGAAAGAGTTTCATATATTCATAATAATATTAATTTAGATCACTACCTTAAAAGTGATAAGCCATATTTAATTAGTTGGAATAAAAGTAGGGTTGATAGTCCTATATATGATTTATTATCTTTTTATAAGAATCATTATTTAGAATTTGATTTTGATGATTTATTTCATTATTATGAAAGTAATTATCCGTTAAAAGATAATGAAAGATTACTTTTATTTATTTATATGGCTATTCCTCCTAAAATTGTTATTGATGGTAGTGAGTATGATATGTGTATAAAAATAAATAAAAATATGGAATATTTGTATAAAACTAGTAATTTAATTATGAACTATCAAAAGTAGATAGTTCTTTTAAAATATACTTGTAAGAATGACTAATATATGGTATCATAAATTATGATAGGAGGAGAGTATGAATAATAGTATTAATGTTCAGAATGAAAATAATAATGAATTAAAGAAAGCCATATTGATAGGAATTATTGTTTCGATTGTTGGTTCTATTGTGGTGATTTTAATACTTAAGTTTTTGGTATTTGGGGTACATAAAAATACTACTGGTTTGTCTGATTATAAGGCTGCTAATGTGGATTTAAATTGTGCTTATAGTCATAATACAGGTGATACTGATATATCTATTTATTCTGATTTTATTTACAATTATCAAAAGAGTTATAAACTTGCTATTTATAATAGAATGGTTATTAAGTATCAAAATGGTTTAACAGATGATAAGGTTACTGAAATGATCAACAAATTAAATTCTTTAGATTGTATAGTAGATGGCAATAATGATTTTTGTGTAAGCAATCGTCTTAATTTCGATTCGTCTGGTTTTGGCTGGAGTTATATTACTGATAAGCCAAATAATACACTTACTGTTATCTTTTATAATTATTATGGTTCTGGTAAAAGAATAACTGCTAATGATAAGGAACAAATAAAAACTCATTATAAAAATGAAGGATATATTTGTGAATAGAAATAAAACTTACTTTGGTGAGTTTTTTCTTTACTTTGATTCTTATAATTGTTATAATTATTAAGAAAAGAGGAATTATATGAAAGATAATTTTATTAAAGGCTTTTTATATAAAGAAATATATCGTAATGAGATTAATGGTTATATGGTTGGTCTTTTTAAAATAAAGGATAATAATATTGACTATGATGATGATATGATACATATAACTGGAATATTACCTAGACTTAGTGAAAAAAAAGAATATATTTTATATGGTGAAATTGTTTATCATAATAAGTATGGAAAACAATTTAATGTTAATTCTTTTGAAGTTAATATTCCTACTAAAGAAGAAGAGTTGATTGTCTTTTTATCAAGTGATTTATTTCCAATTGGAGAAAAGACTGCTAAAAAGATTGTTGATACTTTTCATGAGGATACTATTAATAAAATACTTGAAAACAAAGATTGTCTTCAATTGATACCTAGACTTGGGGAAAATAAAATTAATAGAATATACAATGTTTTATTGGATTATCAAAGTACTTCTAATATTGTTATGGAACTTACTAAACTCGGTTTTGATATGAGAGATTCTTTATCTTTTTTAAATAAGTATAATAATAAAATATTAGATACTGTTAATAATAATATATATGAGCTTATTGATAGTGATGAAATGTCTTTTGTTAAGATTGATGAAATTGCTCTTGGCATGGGAATTAATGAAGATGATGAAAGAAGAATTAAGGCATTAATTATCTATATTATGAAAGAATTGTGTTTTAATAATGGAGATACTTATTTATTTTTGGAAGAAATATCTAATATGTTATCTAATTATGTTAATATTAGTAATGAAAAATTTGACTATTTGATGGTGAAACTTGTTAAGAATAAAAAAATTATTATTGAAGATAAGAGATATTATTTAAGAAAATTTTATGATGCTGAAAAATATATTTGTGAAAGACTTTGTTTTCTTAATGATATGAGTATTAATAGTAATATTAGTATTGATAAATATATTAATAATAAAGAAAAAGATGATAAAATTAAGTATGATGAAATACAAAAGAAGGCTATATATTCTGGAGTTAATAATAATATTACTATTATTACTGGTGGACCTGGAACTGGTAAGACTACAATTGTTAAGGCAATTGTTAATATTCTCATTCATGAAAAAAAATTAAAAAAAGATGATATTGCACTTCTTGCTCCAACAGGGAGAGCTAGTAAGAAACTTATGGAAACTACTGGTATTAGTGCTAGTACTATTCATAAATATTTAGGATGGGATAAGGATACTAATACTTTTGCTACCGATGAATATTCTCCAAATGGCCAAAAATATATTATTGTCGATGAAGTTAGTATGATTGATACTTTACTTATGGAAGCTTTATTTAAGGGTATTAGAAGAGATGCTAAACTTATTTTAGTAGGAGATTACTATCAATTACCTAGTGTTAGTGAAGGACAGATACTTAAAGATATTATTGATAGTGATTGCTTGCCTGTAATTAGACTTAATCAAATATATAGACAAAGTGAAGACTCATATATTCTTAACTTAGCTTATGATATTAAGAATAAAAATATTAGTGAAGATTTATTTATTAAAAAAGATGATTATTTATTTATTAGTAGTGATAATGATAATGCTGGTAGTTATATTAAAGAAGTTGTTAAAAAAGCTATTGAAAAAGGATATACTGATAAGGAAGTACAAATATTAGCTCCTATGTATAAGTCTTTAAATGGTATTGATAATCTTAATATTATGCTACAAGAATTGTTTAATCCTAGTAGTAAAAATAAAAAAGAAATTAAAATTAGAAATGTTACTTTTAGAGAATGTGATAAGGTATTACAACTTGTTAATGATCCAGATAATAATGTTTATAATGGTGATATTGGATATATTGAAGATATTATTATTTCTAAAGATAAAAAGATAATTAATCAGATTAATATTAATTATGATGGTAATATTGTTGAGTATACACCAGATAAATTTATTAATTTTAGACATGGATATGCAATTAGTATTCATAAAGCACAAGGTAGTGAATTTGATATGGTTATTATGCCTGTTGTTAATTCTTTTAAGAGAATGCTTTATAACAAACTTGTTTATACTGGTGTTACTAGAGCTAAAAAAAGTCTTGTTATAGTGGGAGACTCGAATGCTTTTATTTATGGTATTAATAATGATTATGTTGATAATAGAAAAACTACTTTAAAAGATTTTATTATTAATTTTTATAATGAATAGTATAATTATTGATATATGGTTAATAATATGATTGGTATATTAAATACCAATCATATTTTAGAGAGGTGAGATTATGAAATCTAAGACAGGTATGGCTTTAATGGGATTAGGTATTGGAGTTGGGAGCGCCGCTCTATACACAAATATAAAAAATGGTAATATGAAGAAGTTAGTTAGAAAGATGAATTCCGCTAAAACTAAAGCTATTAGTGACCTAGAAAATATGATGTAGGAAGAGAAGATTTTTCTCTTTCTTTTTTTATATTTTTTTGATATAATTTAGTAGGAGGATAGGTATGGGAAAAAGAAAGAAGAGAAAGAGTAATGTTGGTACTATAATTATGATTATAGTTATATTGTTACTTAGTTTATTTGTTTATTTACTGACTACTAAAAAAATTGATTTTAATAATAAGAATGATGATTTAGTAGAAGATAATACTAATATAGATAATAATAAAAACAATAATGATAAGAATGATAAAACTATTTCTAAGGAAGAAGCAATTACTATTAGTAAAGAGAAGATGCCTGTTATGATTAGTTTGGCTAATCAAAAGAGAGGACTATATGGTTACTGTGGTGAATTTGATGAAGATGCGGACTTTTTGACTATAGGTAATGATACTTATGATTTATCTTCTGAATTTAAGAGTGTTAGTGAAGTTAAAAAATATTTGGAAGAAAATATTAGTAGTGAACTTATTAATGAGTATTTTGATAATAATAAGTATCAAGAAAAAGATGGTAAATTATATTGTATGGTAGCTCATAAAGGTGTTGATTTAGCTTACCTTAGAAATGAAAATATGATTAATAATGATAATACTAAATATGATGTTTTAAATTTAGGTAATGATAGTTTTGATGTGGAAGTTGTTATTTCTTATTATTCAGTGGGAGATAATACTCCTAGTAACTTACTTACTATTTCTTCTAAGATAGAGAAGATAGATGGTAAATATGTCGTTACTAAATATAGTGATAATGTTTAAATAGAATAATTAAATGAGAGTAATATCTCATTTTTTTATGTAAAAAAAAGAAGTAATTATTTTACTTCCATAGTATTTACTTTTTTAGTTAATCTTGATTTTTCTCTATCAACTTTATTTTTATGAACTAAACCTTTAACTTTAGCGTTATCTAAAGCTTTAATTGCTTTCTTTAATGATTTGTCTGCTAGTTCTTTATTTCCTGCTAATACAGCTTTGTCTGTTTCTTTAATAGCATTTTTAACAGTAGACTTTAATTGTTGATGTGCTAAAGTTGTTTTTCTTATTTGAATTATTTTTTTCTTTGCATTTTTAACATTTGCCATAAAAATTCATCTCCTTCCAAAACTAATTATAATTTTACCAAAAAATTATAGAAAAAGCAAATATTTTTGGTGTTTTTTGCAAAAAATATTACTGGTGATAGATATGGGACATGAAATTGACTTAAACAAGTATAATATTAGGACTGATTTGATACTTGAAAGTATTACTGATAATGATAATTATATTGATACTAAAACAGAGAATTACGGAAATATTTCTGTTACTAGTGTTAATATTGATGATGAAAGTAGTAAACTTATTGATAGAAAGAAGGGTAAGTATGTTACTATTTTATTTAATGATGCTACAGATAAAGAAAATTGTGATAGGATAGAGGAAATTTTTATTAAAGTGTTTAATGATTTTGTTGGTGATAATAATAATATTCTTGTTATTGGTCTTGGTAATGATAAGAGTACTCCTGATAGTTTGGGACCTAAAGTTATTGATAATTTAATTATTACTAGACATTTATTTGTACTTGGTGAAGATATTAGTAAAGGTATTAAAGAAGTAGCTGGTTTTTGTCCAGGTGTTATGGCATGCACTGGGATAGAGACTGGTGATTATATTAAGGCTGTTATTAATGAAGTTAAGCCGAATATGGTAGTAGTAGTTGATGCTCTTGCTGCTGGCAGTATGGATAGAGTTAATAAGAGTATTCAGATTACTGATACTGGTATTCATCCTGGTAGCGGTGTTGGTAATATGAGAAAAGAAATTAGTTATGATACTATGGGTATTCCTGTTATTGCTATTGGGGTTCCTACAGTAGTAGAGGCTTCTGTTATTGTATATGATACTATTAATTATTTCTCCTGTCCAAACATATTTCTTATATTAAAGATAATCAAAGTAAAAACAAACTTATTTTTAGTAGAAGTAATTATGTAGATAAAATAAAAGATAAGGATTTAAATTTAGAAGAGAAAAGAGATATTCTTGGTATGATAGGAGAATTATCTGATACTGATAAGAAAAGTTTAATTGAGGAGGTTCTTGCATCTGTTAATTATAATTTCATTGTTACTCCTAAAGAGGTTGATTTTGTTATTGATAAACTTTCTATGATTATTGGTAATGGTATTAATAAGTGTTTGCATGATATTTAGGTTATTAAAGTATCAAAAAAGTGTAAAGTAGAAAAGAAAATATTTTATATTTTGGATAAAATAATATATAATATACTTAGGAGATGATAGAAATGAAAATAGCAATAAATGGTTTTGGTAGAATTGGTAGATTAGTATATAGATTAATGAAAGAGGATGATTTCTTTGATGTAGTAGCTATTAATGATTTATCTAGTAGTGAAGAACTTGCTTATTTACTTAGATATGATACTAATCATAGAACTTATGATAAAGATATTACTTTTGATGAAGAAGGTATTATTGTTGATGGTAAGAAAACTAGAGTATATAGTGAGATGGATCCTAGTAATCTTCCGTGGGGAGAACTTGGCATTGATTTAGTATTTGAATGTACTGGTAAGTTTACTAAGAAGGAAGATGCTAATAAACATATTTTGGCAGGTGCTAAGAAAGTACTTATTAGTGCTCCTGGTAAGGGAGATATGAAGACTATTGTTTATAATGTTAATGATGATATATTAACTAGTGATGATGTTATTGTATCAGCAGCTTCTTGTACTACTAATTGTTTAGCACCAATTGTTAAAGTACTTGATGATAATTTTGGTATTGAAAGAGGATTTATGACTACAATTCATGCTTATACTAATGATCAAGTTACTTTAGATGTTTCACATAAAAAAGGTATTAAAGAAAGAAGAGGCAGAGCATGTGCAATGAATATTGTTCCTACTTCTACTGGGGCTGCTATTGCAATTGGTAAAGTAATTCCAAGTTTAGATGGTAAACTTAGTGGTGGTGCTATTAGGGTACCAGTATCTGATGGTAGCTTAATTGATTTATCTTTAGAGCTTACTGAGAAAGTTACCGTAGAAGAAATTAATAGTGCATTTATAAATAATGCTAGTGAGACTTTAGTTACTACTACTGATCCAATTGTTTCTTCTGATGTTATTGGTACTACTTGTGGTGCACTAGCAGATTTATCTTTAACTAAAGTAGTAGAACATGATGGTAAACAAATGGTTAAAGTTATTTCTTGGTATGATAACGAGATGGGATATTCTGCTCAAATGGTTAGGACAGCTAAAAAATTACTTAGTTTATAATTACTTAAAATTATTCTTAAGTTTTTTTCTTTGGATAATATTTTAGTTAGAAAGTATTTCACACCAATACATATTTTATAATTTTTACTTCTGGACTACAGGCTAGAAGTAACACTAAAAGACTTTGGCTTTTAGTGAAAGGTATGAAAAATTTGTACTATTTTACTTTTCACTTATTTATATTTAGTATATATTATATTGAGGTGTGATATGAATACGATTTCTATTTATGAATTAAAGAAAATTAGTAGTCCTATTATTATTGATATTAGAGATAATTATTCATATAGTATTTCTCATGTTAAGAATGCTATTAATATACCTTATTATAATTTACTTAATAATTATTCTCATTATTTGAATAAGAATAAGAGATATTATCTTTATTGTGAAGAGGGCAAACAAAGTTTAGAGATTAGTAAGAGACTTAATGCTTTTGGATATGATACTTTGAGTATTACTGGAGGTTTTATTTCTTTTAAATAGGGTTATTTCATATAATTTAGTATGAGAATGTTACTGAAGAATAATAAAAGGAAAAAAAGTAAAGTTATTAATACTATTATTGTTATTTTTATATTTCTAGTATTATTTATTATTATATTTATTAATTATTATTCTAATAAATCCAGAGATGTACTTATGGCTTATGCTGAAACTAGGAAACTTACTGTTTTAGTTATTAATAAGGCTATTACTAAACAGATGAGTGATTCATGGGCTGATGATATTTTTGATATTGTTTATAATGATAAAGGGGAAATTGTTTTAATTGATTTTAATAGTAAGAATTCTTCTAAAATACTTAGTACTATGACTAGTTTAATTGAACTTAATCTTAGGGCTATTGAAGAAGGAAAGATTGATATGTTAGAACTTCCTCTTAATAGTTTAGATGCTTATGATATGGATTTGCTTGATAAGGGTATTATTACTTATATTCCTTTTGGTATGGTTACTGGTTCTAGTCTTTTATATAATCTTGGTCCTAAAATTCCAGTTAAGTTATCTTTAGTGGGAGATGTAGTTACTGGATTTTCTACGGATGTTACAGAATATGGTATTAATAATGCTTTAATTAAATTAATGATTGATGTTAAAGTTGATACGAGAATTATTTTACCTATTATTAGTGAAGAAATTAATATTGATGCTAGTATTCCTATCGCTATGAAAGTTGTGCAGGGTAAAATTCCTGATTATTATATGAATGGTTTTAGTAGTAGGTCTAATATAAGTAATTAAACTGTCTATTTATTGTAAATAGATAGTTTTTTTCTTTACTTATTGGATTTTATTTTATATAATAAGGGTGCAAGGTGATATAAATGAAATTAACTAAAGAAGTAGTAGAAAAAATATCTAGTATTAAGGGAGAACCTAAATGGATGCTTGATTTTAGACTTAGATCTCTTGATGCTTTTTTAAAGAGTAATAATCCTAATTTTGGACCTAAACTTGATATTGATTATGATAACATTACTTATTATAAAGAGAGAGAGAATAATTTAACAGATAATTGGAATAATATTTCTTGTGATGTTAGAAATATTTTTGATGATTTGGGTGTTATCTCTGCTGAAGCAAAATACTTAGATGGTATGGGGGCTCAATATGATAGTGAAGTTATTTATCATAATATGAATGAGGAGTTAAAGAAAAAGAATGTTATCTTTATGGATACTGATAGTGCTTTAAGAGAGTATCCTGAATTATTTAAAAAATACTTTAATACTTTAGTTAAATATAATGAGAATAAATTTACAGCTTTAAATGGTGCTGTATGGAGTGGAGGAACTTTTATTTATATTCCTCCTAATACGGAACTTGATAGACCTCTTCAGAGTTATTTTAGAATTAATAGTAAGAATATGGGACAGTTTGAGAGAACGCTTATTATTGTTGATGATAATAGTAGTGTTCATTATATGGAGGGATGTACTGCTCCTACTTATACAGAGGATTCTCTTCATGCAGCAGTAGTTGAAATATTTGTTGGTAAGAATAGTAAGTGTAGATATAGTACTGTACAGAATTGGTCTACGGATGTATATAACTTAGTTACTAAAAGGGCTATCGTTGAAGAGAATGGTTTAATGGAATGGATTGATGGTAATGTTGGTTCTAAGACTAATATGAAATATCCTGCTTGTATTTTAAAAGGTGATTATGCGAAAGGTACTTGTATTAGTGTTGCTGCTGCTGGTAGTGGTCAGATACAAGATTCTGGTGCTAAAATGATTCATTTGGGTAAATATACAAAGAGTAATATTATATCTAAATCTATTGCATCAGGTGGTGGTAATGCTACTTATAGAGGTACTGTTAAAATTACGAAGAATGCAATTGGCTCAAAGGCTTCAGTTAAATGTGATACTTTGATTCTTGATGATAAATCTAAGAGTGATACTATTCCTACTAATATTGTTAATAATAATAGTTCCTTTATGGAACATGAGGCAACAGTATCAAAGATTAGTGAAGATAAGTTATTTTATTTGATGAGTAGAGGACTTGATGAGGATAAGGCTAAAGAACTTATTATTATGGGATTTATATCAGCATTTAGAGAAGAATTACCAACAGAGTATGCAGTAGAACTTAACAGACTACTTGCTATTAATATAGGAGATAAATAAATGAAAAAGATACTAGGATTTTTATTTGTAATTGTTATTTTGGGGTGCGGTGGTTATTTTGTATATGTTAATTATATTAAAAGTAAAGTACCTAAACTTAATTTAGAAGAAGAGGTTAGTAATGCTTCTAAATATTATGTTTATGGTAATCATTTTAATATAGAAGGTAATATTGATATTAAAGATAAGAATTATGATAGTTTATGTCTTACTTTATATAATGGTGAGGATAAAGATATAGAAATTACTTCTGATACTGATGGTGGTAAGATTAATTATTATATTTCTAATCTTATTAATGATGGTTTATATTTAGATAATTTAGATATTGGTACTTATTATTTAGTGCTTAAGGCTACTTATCCTAATAGTGAGGATAGTGAAAAACCTATTATTAAATATTATGGTATTAAGAATGATACTAAGTATAAGGAAACTGTTTATTATACTTTATCTAAATATAATAATATAATTACTATTGATTCTAATAATGAATATAATACTTTAGAATTTGTTGTTAAAAAGAATAATAGTAAGAATAAGAATTATGATGTTACTATTGATCCAGGTCATGGTGGTATGGATGGCGGAGGTGCTTCTGGCAATTATAAAGAAACTGATTTTACTATGGATATTAGTAAGAAAGTTAAAAGTAATTTAGAGAAGGCTGGTATTACTGTTAAATTAACTCATGATGAAGGCGATATTGATAAAAATCATGTTATGGATGAGTATAATAAAGGTGGTAGGGCGGTTATTCCTAATGAGGTTAAAAGTAAATATACTTTCTCTATTCATATTAATAAGAGTGGTTCTTCTAAAGTAAAGGGAATTGAA
>OHXM01000428.1_pt1 | contig 16723 bp, 10 predicted proteins | sample 1579901 | NCBI WGS metagenome assembly OHXM01 (sample SAMEA3882528, study PRJEB24775) | human gut metagenome | biome: human-associated habitat; feature: intestine environment; material: feces | place: Netherlands | collected 2009/2010
AACAAATCGTAGTTCGGGTCGCCTTCGTTGTAGTTGACCCCTTCCTTAACCTTAAATACATGGATTGGGAAGATGCAGGTTTCTCCGTGACCCAGACCGGCGTCGGTCGCCAGCAGGATGTTTCGGATGACCATTATGCCCTCCGGGGAGGTATCGGTGCCGTAGTTGATGGAGCTGAACACCACTTGGTTGCCGCCGCGTGAGTGGATGGTGTTCATGTTATGGATAAACGCCTCCATGGACTGGTGCACGCGCGATACGGTCTTGTTGACAGCATGCTGCACGATGCGGTCCTCGTCCGTCAGTCCGTCCAACGGCTGCAGCAGATAGTCGGCCAGTTCCTTCTGATAGAGATGGGAATAGTCTTTTCCATTCAGTTCTTCCAGGTTCTTGACTTCCTCGATGAAGCTGTTGCGCACGTAGGGGGCAAGGTAGAAATCGAATGCAGGGATGGCTTGTCCGCCGTGCATCTCGTTCTGGGCTGTTTCCAGCGAGATGCATCCCAGGATACTGGCAGTCTCGATGCGTTTGGCCGGGCGCGATTCGCCGTGTCCGGCAGAGAAGCCGTATTTCAGAATATGGTCCAGCGGATGTTGCACGCATGTCAGGCTCTTGGTGGGATAATAATCCTTGTCATGGATGTGCAGATAGTTCTGGGTGACGGCATCCAGCACTTCTTCACTCAGCAGATAGTCGTCCACAAAAGGCTTGGTGGTTTCGCTGGCAAACTTCATCATCATGCCCGCCGGGGTATCGGCATTCATGTTGGCATTTTCGCGTGTGATGTCGTTGGACTTGATGTTAATGATTTCCAGGAACATGTCGCGCGTCTTTGCTTTGCGGGCAATGCTTCGCTGGTTGCGGTAAGCGATGTATTTCTGGGCAACGTCCTTGCGGCTGCTCTTCATCAGCTCCACTTCCACCAAATCCTGGATGGCTTCCACCGTCATCTGCGAATCTCCCTTGAAAGAGATGCGGTCCGTAATCTGGTGTATCAGTTGCAGGTCTTCCCCCTTGTCTGTATGCAACATGGCTTTGCGGATGGCCGTTGCTATTTTTTCTTCGTTGAATCCGACGACGCGCCCGTCGCGCTTGAGTACTGTCTGTATCATAACCTTTTATGCTTAAATGTGACTGTCTTTTTTAGTTTAATTGCGGAAACAAAGATATTATAGTTATTGATAGGTTTTGCTTTTTGGAAAACTTTTTGTGGTTTAAAAAGTGTTAATCTATTGATTATTAATGATGTAATTGTTTAAAGTGGAAAACTTCTAATGAAAAATAACTTTTAAAGTTATTCATTACTGATTATTATTGCATGCATAAGCATCATCTGATTTCGAAGTGTCAAATGAAGATAAATCTTTTGGGCAGATTGTGAATCTTCGATTTTTTTAGTTATATTTGCAACGAATTGGTTTATTTAAGGTTTTTAGTCCTTGATAATACTTCTTGTTGCCATTCGATTGTATTGCTTTGCTGCTCATGGTATTGGGGCAAAAGTATCATTATTATAATAATCAAAGAAAGGATGAACATGGCAAATGTATTTCCTCCGTTTAAAATTGATATAGCTGGGGCTTTTTGTGTACCTCGTGCATTGAAGGATGTCCGCGAGCAATATCAGAACGGGCAGGTGAGCCGGCAGATATTGCAGGCTGTTGAAGATGCGGAAGTGCGCAGTCTGGTGGAACGGCTGGAGCTGGGAGGCATGAAGGTTGTTTCCGATGGTGGTTTCCGAAGTCGCGATTTTTTGGAAAGCTGGGAGGGTATTTGTTCCAAAGACGGCCGGCCTTTCTCCGAAGGCTCTCCTTTGGAGATTACAGGACGGCTCAGTTTGCTACGGCATCCTATTCTGGAAGAATTCGCATTTCTTGATTCCATTGTGGACGGAGGGGTGATGAAAAAACAGCATATCCCTTCGCCGGCAGAGGTTATGACCCAGATTATTCAACGTGTGGAGCGGACTCAGATAGAAACCGTTTACTCCGACATCCGGCTTTTGACGGATGATATTGCTTCCTGCTACAAATTTTTGCTTACCAAACTTTATGATGCAGGCTGCCGCTACGTCCAGTTCGACGGGGTACATTCGGTGATAATGGAAGATACCATCCGGCTCAACAACCGGGTTTTGCGTGAGCGTCCTGCAGGGATGTATGTTGCATTCCATGCACCGACGGACATGCTGGTGCAACTGCATGGGGCCGATGCTTATTTCCTGAATTACGACTGTGGCGCGTGCGACCGTAACCGTCTGCTCTGGTTCATACACGAGAAGGAAGCGGTGTTCGGTTTCGTGCTGTCCCATTATCCTCAGGAGGACGAGTTGGATGAATTGCAGGCAAAAACCGAAAGTGTATTGAACTATATTCCTTTGAAACGTTTCACTTTATGTCTGCCGGATGCCAATGCGCTTCTTTCGCCTTCGGAGGCCGATGAGGAGAAACAGTGGGAAACCGTAAGGTTGGGGATGGAAATGGCTGCGCGTATCTTCTCTTGAAAAACGCCGCATTCCATCATTCCGAATGCCACACTTCAGCAAGGGAAATGCCACATTTCACAGAGGTAAATGCCATTGATTGGGCCTCGTGAAGTGTGGCATTTCGATTGACGAAGTGTGGCACTCCTTTTTTAGTTTCCGGTGTGTCCGGTTTTATTATTTGACAGCTTCGGCTATCTTTTCCTGAAGCTCGTCACCGTGCAGTCCGCGTGCAAGGATAGTTCCTTCACCGTCAATCAACACAGTGTGGGGGATGCTGCTTACGGCATAAAGCTGTGCGCCTTCGCAGTTCCAGTATTTCAGGTCGGACATTTGCGGCCACGTGATGTTCAGCTTCTTGATGGCTTCTTTCCATGCGTCAGCACTCTGGTCCAGAGATACGCCTACAATCTCGAAGTTCTTGTTCTTATATTTGGCGTAAGCTTCCACCAGGTTGGGCATCTCGCGACGGCAGGGGCCGCACCAGCTTGCCCAGAAGTCAACGAGCACGTAGTTGCCCTTGCCTACCCATTGGGAGAGCTTCACGGGCTTGCCGTCCATGTCGTTCATGCTCAGGTCGGTGTACTTCAGCCCGGGGTGGCGCTTCTCCAAGGCCTGTAACTGCCTGTGTGCCATGGCCATCATGTTGTGGGTGTAGAAGGGCGTGCCAGGGGCGCAGAGCTCCTTCAGCTCGTCGTAGCCGTATTCATAGAAGAGGCCGCTGCCCAGGTAGTAGGCGGGGAGCACGTTGTCCTGGTTGGCGGCGACGATGTCCTTCATCTTTTGGGTCAGCTTCTCGCTCTCCTCGTTGAACTTGCCCATCAGTTCGGCCTTCCTGGCCTGGCCTTGCGCCGTGGTGTCTTGGGCGAGGGCGGAGTACTCCTGGCTCATCTTTATCAGGGACTCCTGCGCCTGGTGCATCTCGTTCTGTATGCCCAGGAACTTCTGGTTGAGAGAGGAGGCGATGATGGTGCCATTGGTGAGGTTCACGTGGATGGGTTGCCCGTCGGCCACCACGGTGATGGCGTTATTGTCGCCCGTGGTCACGGTCACGAAGGTGTTGGCGGGCTTCTCGCCCTTCAGCGTGAACTTGCCGCCAGTCACCGCGACGCTGTCCATCTGGTTGTGGGTGTTGTTGTAGATTGCGTAGACCATCTTTGCGTCCTGGGGAGCCTCCCCGGTGATGGTGAAGGCCGCGTTGTCCTGTGCCCAGGCGCTGAGGGCGCAGAGGGCGAGGGCGGCCATGGAAATCAGTTTCTTGGTCATTTTTCTCTCGGTTTAAGTGAATGTTTTCTATCTATCGACCGCAAAAGTAACGCTTTTCGGCGGAAAATCCGCCAAATGTCGGGAAAAATTCGTAAGTTTGCGACCTAAATGCGACAAGACCATGGCAGAGAAAAAAGAAACCACCCCCCGGGGACGCGAACAAGAAGGGCTGCGCGCACTGGGCAAGAAGACCGACTACCGCTCCGACTACGCCCCTGAAGTGTTGGAGACTTTCCTGAACAAACATCCCGAGAACGACTACTGGGTCAGGTTCAATTGCCCCGAGTTCACCTCCCTCTGCCCCATCACCGGGCAGCCCGACTTCGCCGAAATACGCGTCAGCTATATCCCCGGCGAGCGCATGGTGGAGAGCAAGAGCCTGAAGCTCTACCTCTTCAGCTTCCGCAACCACGGCGACTTCCACGAGGACTGCGTCAACATCATCATGAAAGACCTCATCCGCCTCATGGATCCTAAATATATAGAGGTGACAGGGCTTTTTACTCCCCGGGGCGGTATCAGTATTCATCCTTACGCCAACTATGGAAGGCCTGGCACCCGATACGAACAATTGGCCTGGGAACGTTTCGCTCGTCACGAGTGATTGGCCGTTCCCTTTTCGCTTAGCGTATCAAGTTCTTCACTCCATGTCTCAATTCTTTTTCGTGGACGCATTTAATTGGCGTGGGGCTTGTCCGTTTTGTTGAAAGTTACTATCTTTGCGAGAAACCTTGATTGACATTAAACCTTAATCGAAACTTGTATGTATATGAAAAGAACATTTATTTTGAGATTTGCCATGATGGCTTTGATGGCATTGGGATGCGAGGCAGGCATGGCGCAGACCGCCACGACGGGTAAGTATAACGTGCCCATGGCGCAGTATCCACAAGTAGACAACCAGGGTAGGGCAATATTCCAGCTGCACGCCCCCAATGCAAAAGAGGTCGTTGCCGATATTTGCGGTCGCAAGTATCCCATGACAAAGGATGCGAAAGGCACATGGACGGTCACTACAGACCCTTTGGTGGTAGGCTTCCACTATTATTTTCTTTGGATAGATGGTGTACAGGTGACCGATCCTGGTACCGACGCTTTCTATGGTTGCGGACGCATTTCTAGTGCTCTGGAGATACCAGAGAGCGCGGAAGATGCCGCTTACTATACCTACCAACAAGGTATCAATCATGGACAGGTGAGAGAATGCCAATACTTCTCCAGCGTGGAGGGCAAACCCAGAAGATGTTACGTCTACACCCCCGCTGAATACGAGACCAATCCCAATAAGCAATACCCTGTGCTCTATTTGCAGCATGGTATGGGCGAGGACGAACGTGGATGGCATCAGCAGGGCTTCATGGCCAACATCATGGACAATGCCATTGCCAGCGGTCGTTGCAAGCCTATGATAGTAGTGATGGACAATGGCAATTGCAGCTATATCCATGGTGCTAAGCGTGGTGAGAAGCGTGACGAGTTTGGCGCCTCTTTCGAGGATGTGATGCTCAAGGATTTGATGCCTTATGTGGAGAAGACGTTCCGCACGAAGAACGATCGTGACCACCGTGCCATGGCGGGTCTCTCTTGGGGAGGACACCAGACGCTGCAAATCACGTTGAAGCACCTCGACCTTTTCTCCCACATCGGTACTTTCAGCGGTGCCTTGCTCATGGCTCCCGGTCAAGATATCAAACAGGTATACAATGGCGTATTCGCTGACGCGGACAAGTTCAACAATCAGGTGCATGCCCTTTTCATGGGACAGGGAAGCGAGGAGCGTATGGGCACCGAAACCATGTGCAAGAAACTGACCGACTTGGGCATCCACAACACCTATTACTCTTCTCCTGGCACTCATCATGAGTGGCTCACGTGGCGTAGGTGTCTTAACCAGTTCATACCTATGTTGTTCAACGAGAAGTAGTGGGCATTATTATATATAATATATGAGATTTCATCAACTCATCGCGGCAATGGGATGCGGCTTACTGCTCTGCGTCTCATTGCCGCTGCACGCTAAAGAAAAGGCCAATAATTTACGCCTTTGGTATTCTGAGCCCGCAAGGCAATGGACAGACGCTTTACCCATCGGAAATTCGCGCCTGGGTGCCATGGTCTATGGCGGAACGAAAAGAGCGGAGTTGCAACTCAACGAGGAAACCTTTTGGGCGGGTGGCCCCCATGACAACAACAATCCTAACGCCCGCTATGTGTTGCCAATCGTGAGAAAGCTCATTTTCGATGGTAAGTACGGAGAGTCCCAAAGGCTCATAGACGCCAACTTCTTCTCTGGAAAACATGGCATGACTTACCTTACCCTTGGAAGTCTCTTTGCCGACTTCCAGACTTCAGGTGAGCCTTCCCAATACGAGCGGGAATTGGATATCAAGCGGGCTATGGCCACCACCACTTTCCATCAAGGTGACTTGGCCTATGAGCGCACGGCCTTCGCTTCGATGGCGGATAGCGTCATTGTGTGGAAAGTGAAGGTAAATCAAAAAGGAAAGCTTAATTTCACGTTGTCTTATGATGTTCCCTTGCCCCATGAAGTGAAGACCGCGAATGGTTTGATGAACGTCACCATCCAGGGACGTGAGATGGAAGGCGTAAAGGCGAAACTCAAAGCTGTGACGCGTGTAGGCGTGAAGACTGACGGCAAGGTGGAAAGTCAAGGAGGCAAGCTCCAGATAACGGGTGCCACCGAGGCACTGGTGTTCATCTCCGCGGCTACCAACTTCGTAAACTACCATGATGTCTCAGGCAACGCGGAAGCGAAGGCCACACGATTGCTCTCCAAGGCCATGGAGAAGTCTTACGCCCAATTGGCGAAAGCCCATGAGACGGCATACGGGAAACAGTTTGACCGTGTCTCTCTCTCTTTGGGTGCGGAGACCCCCGCGGCGCAAAAGGAAACCCATTTGCGTATTCGTGACTTCAAGGACGGCGATGACCCGACGTTGCCCATTTTGCTTTTCCAGTATGGCCGCTATCTGCTCATCTCCTCCTCGCAACCTGGAGGACAGCCCGCCAATCTGCAGGGCATTTGGAACAACTCGCTTTATGCCCCCTGGGATAGCAAGTATACTATCAACATCAACGCGGAGATGAATTACTGGCCCGCTGAGGTCACTAATTTGTCAGAGACCCATCAACCGCTTTTCAGCTTGATACGTGACCTCTCCCAGACAGGCGCCAAGACCGCTCGGGAAATGTACGATTGCCAGGGATGGGTAGCCCACCACAACACCGACCTTTGGCGCATTGCAGGATGTGTGGATTTTGCCGCGGCTGGCATGTGGCCCTCAGGAGGTGCGTGGCTGGCGCAGCATCTGTGGCAGCACTATCTCTATACAGGAGACAAGGCTTTCTTGCGCGACAACTATCCTGCCTTGAAGGGCACAGCTCTCTTCTTGCTTGATTTCCTGGTAGAGCATCCCAAGTATCACCAGTGGGTAGTCACTCCTTCTCTTTCCCCGGAACATGGCCCAGTGACAGCGGGGTGCACCATGGACAACCAGCTGGCCTTTGACGCTTTGGCCAATACGTTGCGCGCCGCGCGGATTGTAGGTGACACGGAAGCGTTCCAAGACTCCCTTGTGCAGATGATTCAGAAGTTGCCGCCCATGCGGGTAGGTAAGTACGGACAGTTGCAGGAGTGGATGGAAGACATAGACGACCCTCGTGACCAGCATCGTCACATCTCGCATCTTTATGGGCTCTATCCCAGCAACCAAATATCGCCTTTCCGCTCTCCAGAGCTTTTCCGTGCCGCCAAGGTCACCTTGACGCAACGCGGTGATGAGGCTACAGGATGGAGTATGGGGTGGAAAATCAATTTCTGGGCTCGCATGTTGGATGGCGACCACGCCCTGAATCTCATTAGCAACATGTTGCGTTTATTGCCTAGCGACAAGGAACAACGTGAGCATCCCGACGGGCGCATGTATCCAAATCTTTTTGATGCCCATCCTCCTTTCCAGATAGATGGAAACTTTGGAGCTACGGCAGGCATCGCGGAAATGTTGCTTCAGAGTCACGATGACGCGGTGCACTTGTTGCCCGCTTTGCCTGCCCAATGGGCAGAAGGCGAGGTGAATGGCCTGCGTGCCCGTGGCGGTTTCGAGGTAGACATGAAGTGGAGTGGCGCCAAATTAGCCTCCGCCACGGTGCGCAGCACTATTGGGGGCACGCTTCGTCTCCGTTCTTATGTTCCGTTAAAAGGAAAAGGATTGCGTCCAGCCAAGGGCGATTGCCCTAATGACTTGTTGCGTAGCGCGGACATTTTGGAGCCCGTTCTGTCACCAGAGCGCAAGACGGATATAGAGGCCAATATCCCCAAGGTTTATGAATATGACATCGAGACAAAAGCGGGAAGAGTCTATCGCTTCCAGGCACGATGAATGCTTTTGTTAAAATAAAAGGTCACGCCCCCTTCGGTCAGTCACTGGAGGGGGCGAGCTTGTTTTGCGCAGCGGGAAATCAGAAGGGGAGAACAAGGTGTGCTTTCTTGTTGCCGCCTCGCGGTAATATTTCTGGCGGCATCCAGTACTACTCCTTTTGAAAACCAATACTAACGTCAACGAATCTCAGCTTATGCACGTAAACTGTCATTGCCAAAGTGTAGAGACGCATTCTTGCGTCTCAGCAAGCAAAATTGCTGAATAAAAATGCCACTCGCAAAAGCCTGGCGGTTTGCAGAGACGCAAGAATGCGTCTCTACAGTATTCATCGAACTCACGAAATACTATATTTCCCGTCCCATTGGGACCCTTCCAGGAAAATAACTTAACCTGAGTTCGACGAATTCCACTTTATGTGCGCAGCCCTGTTATTGCCGAACTGTAGAGACGCATTCTTGCGTCTCAGCCAGCTGCCAAGTCTTCGCGACAGGCGATTTTATTCGGCAATCTTGCTTGCCGAGACGCAAGAATGCGTCTCTACAAGTTTTCGTCGAACTCACGTTAACTTAAATCGCGAGGCAAAACAAGTTATTTCGTTCGTCAATTTAACTTGTTTTGCCCATCAAAATAACTTGTTTTGCTTGCCAAAATAACTTGTTTCGCCAAGGGCGCAAGATATACCCCTTCGTCACGGGGAAGAAACTCCTTCCGTCCGCAAGCGGGAAGCCTTGAAGAGGTTTCCCGTATGTGCGGCTAGTACCATTGCACTGCGTTGGAGTAGCCACTTTTCTTGTCGTACTTCAACGCGTCAGTGAGTGTGGCGGCGTTGCAACGGAAGGTGAAGTTGTAGCTGGTGTAGGGTGCTAATACCACAGAGCAACTCATGCTGAAGCAGTGCAAGTCACGTTGCAGACTGGCTGTTGTCATGCTCATGTCATGGTTGTCGAAATCGTATCCTGAAGCGAAGCTGATGTTCCAGCCATCGCTGATGCGTATATTGCCACTTACGTTGAGCGTCTGCGAGAAGCGGTAGGGGTAACGCATGGTTTTGGTGTTGAATCTGCCCGCCGTGTTTTCCCGCATGGAAATGCCATATCCGAAAGTGAGCGACCAAGGGATGTTGAACTTCATGTATCCATCGCTATCGGTCTCGGCCTTTCCTCCGCTTTTCTTCGCGCCGTGTTTGCCTCGCTCCATGTCGTCGTCCACGTTGCTCTCTATGTTGGTGTCCAGTCCTTCGTCGTCATTGTTGTAGTCGCCGTCATCATCATCGCTGTCGTCACCCCCTCCAAAGAATTTCTTGATTTTCTCAGGCGTGAGCGTATAGGAGATGTTCTGCGAGAATCCCTGGAAGCGGCCAAATCTTCCCTTGCTATACTCCGTGTGGGTGCCGACATAAGGCCTGCCGTTCTCGTCCAGTTCATAAGCATAGGTGGCGAACTTGGCGTTCATGTTGAAAGTATAGCCCTTCCACCACTTCAACCGCAATCGCACGGTCAGGTCACTCCATGGCCGCACTTTGGCTGCCGTATTGTAACCCATGTTGAAACCCAGCTCGTCGATGATGCTCAGTTTCTTGAATCCCGTGGAGTCCTTGTCGCTTTTCACCTTCATTTCGATGTTGTTGGATAAGTCAAAGGTGATATTGCCTTGCTTTCCCTGGTTGGGCACGCCATAGATAGCATTGGAGTAAGGCGAGTAGCTCACCAGCGACACGTTTCCGTCAGCGTCTGTCTTCTGGTAGGTGTCCCAATATCCGTAGCTGGAAGCCCCGAAGTCGGGAGCGTAGCTAAACGAGACGGTGGGGGTCATCACGTGGCGTATGGCCTGTATCTTGTCACCGAACAGCTTGCGGTTGGGAGTCCAGAAACCATAGAGCTTGGTGCTGGCGCTCAGGGAGAGACGCCAGTCGTAGACGTTGTGGAAGCCATAGATTGTATCACATACTTCTCGCTGGTTGGCGGTGTCCCACGAACGCATCACCTTGTTGGTGTACATGCGGTCGGTGAAGTTGAAAGAGGGATTGACGTTGATATAGTTGAAGAGCGTAAAGCTCGCGCTCACGGGGATATTGTGTCTGAAAGCGTTTTTCCAGTCCTTTATCAAGTTGGAACCCAGCAATTGGTCTTCTTTGGTGGTGATGGAGTTGGTCATTTGTCCCGTGTAGCTCACGGCGATCTTCTCATACCATCTTTCCTTTCCCGCGGCGTGCTTCCTGCGGAAAGGATAGAAGCGTGCCACCGAGATGTTGAGGTCGGGCAAGGTAAGTGCGATAGTGGAGTCGCGCATGTTCTGGTTCAAGTTGGCCGTGGTGCTGATGGTCATGCCGATGCTGGAGAAAGTGGTGCTCCAGCTTACGGACGAAGTACGCGTACTCTGCGTCAGCGTCTGTGGATTGTAAAGGCTGTTCAGGTTGTTGCGCTCATAGCTGCTGGTGGCGAAATTGACGCTGGCCGACAATGAGCTATAGGGATTGGCCTTGGAGTCTTGCCGGTGGCTCCACTGTATCTTGAAACTCGTCTGTTCCGAGTAGTCGGGCATGTTCTTCTCGCCCGTCTTGGTGTCTTGGAAACTCAGGAAGAAACTGCCCGAGTACTTGTAACGCTTGCGGTAGTTGGAAGCTGCGGACACGCCCCAAGACCCTTTGGTGTAGATTTCGCCCAGCAGTTTCAGGTCCCACTTGTCGCTTATGGCAAAATAGTATCCACCGTCTCTCAAGTAGAAGCCCCTATCGCTCTCGTCGCCATAGGAAGGCATGATGAATCCGCTGGAATAGCTCTTGGTGAAGGGAAAGAAACCATAGGGAATGGCCAATGGCATGGGCACGTCTGCTACCACCAGGTAGGCGGGGCCGAAGGTCACGTCCTTGCCTGGCCTCACTTTCGCCCTGGAAAGGGCGATATAGAAGTCTGGGTTTTCCGCGTCGCAAGTGGTATAGCGGCCATGCTGCAGGTAGATGACACCCGAAGAGTCTCTCTTCGATTTCTCTCCCGTCAGGAAGCCGTCTTGCTGCGCGGTATATACATTATTGATGAGCGCTTTCTTGGTTTTGAAGTTGAAAGCGATGGTGTCGGTGTCATAAGTGTCTTGCCCCATTTTGAAGACAGGCTTCCCTTTGATGCCGTCCTTTTCGGTGGAGTCCGCCGTTCCCGTGGCGAAGACAGTGCTGCTGGGCTGGTTGAAGCGCATCTTGTCTCCCGTCAAGTCCATGTCTTGGTACTTCACGTTGGTTTCGCCATAAAGAAAAGCCTCCCTGTTGATGGCGTCATATACCAATGAGTCCTCGGCGGTGTAGTCCACGGGGGAGTCGATGCTCGAAGAGCGTGTCCTGTTGATAGAGTCTTGTCTCAGGGAGTCATCGATGGCTTTGTTGTGCTTGTAGATAGCCAACTCCAGGGAGTCCATCTTTGTGGTGTCTGGCTGCAAGCTGTCAGCGGCCAGGCTGTCCTTTTCCGCGTTCTCCTTTGTCGCGCTGCCGGTTTCCTGCTCGCTTTTGCTCACGCTGTCTATGTCCAGGCTGTCAGTCGCTTGCCGCGAAGCCTGCCGGAATAGGGACGCGGACGGACTGGCCATCATCATCACGACAGCGCATAAGAAGACGATTATGACAGGAGACCTTTTCATAACAGGCTGCAAAGATAATAAAAAAACGGATAGCAACGTCCGTTTTCCCGGTTATCTTTCACTTTTAACGTTCATTCCAGTATTTTCGGACAGTTATTCTACTCAAACATTTTCACCCATTCCCGAAAACGCTCCACGCTGTCTTCCCCGTGTTTCGAGAGACTTTTGATAGCTTCCTCTATGGTGCGTTCCCTTCCCATGTGACTCTTGCTGTAAAATTTGTCGGCATAGCATATCACTTGCTCTTCCAGCGTCTCGGGCAGGAAGTCCTGATGGGGTAGGGGCAAGTTCCTGCGCTCTATCTCCTTCAGCGTAATGCCCGCCCCGGTATGTCGCTCACATACCCTGGCGTGGCGGGGATAGCCCAGCGAGCGCATTAGCTCCGCGCCTTCCACGCCATGGCGGATGTAAGGCTCCTTGCCATAACATGCTATTCCAGGTGCGTCACATCTGAAAATGCCGATGTCGTGGAGCATGGCGCCTTCTTCTACGAACTGCCTGTCCAGTTTCAGTTCTGGGTGAGAAGAGACAATCCGCAACGCCCTTTGCGCTACGGATTGACTATGGATAAGGAGAATGCGCTTCAACGGCTCATTCTCCTTGTAATATTCATTGATAATGGCTTGATAGTCCAAGTCGTCGCTTTTTCTAGGATTACTCGGCGGCGGGACGCTCTATGTAGGCTATCACGTCCCCCTTGTTTACTTTCATGCCTTGCTTGGCGTTGATTTCCACCAGCTTGCCACCCAATGCGGCGGGGATGGTCTCAAACTCGCCCCAAGGAGTGAGGACATAGCAGAAAGCGTCTCCTTCCTGGTATTCTTTGCCTATGTAAGGCTCCACGGCAGGAGCGGCTTCTCCATCTCCTTGGAACTCCCAGAACACCTGTCCCTTCACGGGCGCCACGATGGCATCGGCCTTGGCGTGCTTGAAAGCGGAGAGTTGCTCGGGCGTGAGCTGAGCCCCCATCTTTGCGTCTTTGGCCTTCTGCAGGTCAGCCAGGAAGTTCTTCTTGGCCTGTCCGCTCTTGTAGTTGCGATATTGCTCGGGGTGCATGGCCAATTCAAACAATTCCTCGTCATCCTGTCCATACTCCCAACCATTCTCGTCCATCTCCTTGCGGAAGTCGTCCAGTGCGTTAGGCAACAGCGTGTGAGGATCAGCGTCGGTGAACTCACGGCCTTGCTTGGCGGCCAGTTCCACGAGCTCCTGGTCTATGGTGCCAGGTATCTTGCCGCTCTTGCCCAATATCATGCCCCACATGGAGTCATCCATCATCACGAACCTTCCCTTGCCTTGCTCCAGGGTGAGCAGGTTCATCAGGGCGATATTCTTCACATATTGGCTGAAAGGCGTAACCAAGGGAGGATAACCTACACGTGGCCATACGTAAGCCACCTCGTCGAAGAGCTTTACCAGCATGTCGTCTACCGACAACTCCTCCTCGCCCTTCTTCTTGCGCAGGTTGTTGATGGTTTGACGTATACCACCCAGGTCGGCCATCATGGAACCCATCATGCCTCCAGGCAGTCCGCAACCCAGCAACAAGGAACTCATGATCTTGTTTTGTGGATTGATGAAATATCCCAACCACTCGTCTATGAACTCCTGCGTCATGGCGCGTGCCTTCATGTAGGCGTTCATGTTGATTTCGGGCACGTCAAAGCCCTCGTTCTTCAACATGCTTTGCACGGAGATGATGTCTGGGTGCACCTTACCCCAAGACAGCGGTTCGATGGCGGTATCGATGATATCCGCTCCGTTTTCGCAAACCTCCAGAATGCTGGCCATGCTCAGGCCGGGGCCGGAGTGCCCGTGATATTCTATCAATATCTCTGGATGCTTCTCCTTGATGGCGCGGGTGAGCTTGCCCAGCAAGGCGGGCTGACCGATGCCAGCCATGTCTTTCAGGCAGATTTCCTCTGCGCCAGCCTCTATCAGCTGGTCAGCGATATTGGTGTAGTACTCCAGTGTGTGCACGGGAGAGGTGGTGATACAGAGCGTGCCTTGTGCCGTCATGCCAGCCTCTTTTGCCCACTTGATAGAGGGGATGATGTTCCTCACGTCGTTCAGTCCGTCGAAGATGCGGGTGATGTCTGTACCCTGGGCGTGCTTCACCTTGTACATCAACTGCCTTACGTCATCAGGCACGGGATACATGCGCAATGCGTTCAGGCCGCGGTCCAGCATGTGGGTCTTGATGCCAGCCTCGTTCAGTGGCTTGCAGAAAGCTCTCACGGCCTCGTTGGGGTTTTCGCCCGCCAACAAGTTCACTTGCTCGAAAGCACCGCCGTTAGTCTCCACGCGGGCGAAGCAGCCCATTTCAATGAACACGGGAGCGATGCGAGCCAACTGGTCCTTGCGTGGCTGGAACTTACCGGAGCTCTGCCACATGTCTCGATAGACGAGACTAAACTGTATCTTCTTTTTCATGTCGGTAGAAAATGTTTCTTTCGGATTATGATATATATAATAATGTATAGAGAGCCTTCAGCGGCGAAGATTGCCTTCTTGTGAGCCTCTTGGTTCTCTCCGCTTTTTACCAAGTCGCGAAGTTAGGCAATTTTTTCCAATTATGCCATCATTCCGCTGTTTTTTTGCTTGTTTCCGCGCATCTGCCATCATTTGCGCGTGTTTCTTTCTTCCTGACATTAAAAAACACCCGCCCTTCTACCTATATATAATAAGGTATAAGGACGGGTGGATTTATTTTATCTTTCACTCTTCAGGAAGGGCATTAAAAATCTATGTCTCCTCCCGAGTTCTCGAAAACGGCGGGCGTGATATCTATGGTGAAATCTGTTTTCGTGCCACTGGTGAAAAGTTTGCCGCTATAGGTAGTTCTCTTGTTTTGCACCAGTTTCACGTTTTCGAAGTTAAATTTATTGAGAACTTCGCTGTTATCGCCAAGTATCTCTATCAAAATCTCCACATCGTTTTGCTCCTCTTGGTCCAGGATGGTATAGAATGTCATTCTTCTTGTCTTTCCCGCTTTGTCAGCATCGAGATCTACTGTGGAGGAATATTCCTTTGGACCGGGATTAAAGGTGGTGGCAGGGTTAAATTGATAGCTGCAATGTGACTTGAAAGTAGCCCTCACCTGTTTTGCGTACTCGGGGGAAATGTCCTTGGACTGTAGTGTAAATGCTGTTACCGCACGTTTCATGGGGCAAGAGAAAGAGCACTCGGGGCCAGTGATGTCGAGTTCTTGTGTGATGAACACCATATCAGAAACTTTCTCATTAGGGAAGGTAATCAAGTTTTGACTCTCTATGGTAACGGGGGCTTCTGCTTTATAGGCTACGGCTACCATTTTGTACTTTCCTAAAGGTAACTCAATAGATAAACGTCCGAAGTCTTCCTGAATACTATCTTGCTCTATGTGTCGTTCTTCGCCAGTGTATTTTGAAAGCGGAAAGATGGCTATGCTCAATCTCGTGAAATACCCAGCTTTCTTCAGGTCACTTGCGTTCTCGTCGGTGGCGGTTTCCCCCTCATCCTCGTCAGCCCTGCTGCCGGGAGTGGTCAGGTCTTCCATGCTTACGTCGAAGAAAGAGAGGGTTACGGGTACGGTGTTTTCAGATGTTGCGGGAGAGTTGTCTCCGGTGCTGTCCATGGTCACTCCTTTTTCACAACTCGTGAGCATCGCTAGTGCCACGAATAGTGATGAAATTAATTTTTTCATTTGCGTATTATTTTATTGGTGTGTTTTCTGGTATAAAACATGCGGCGAAAGTATAAAAAACATTTCTTTTTAAAAAATTATCCAGCTCTCTACCCCTCTCGTTTTAATAAAGTTTAACTATTTTGCGTCTTAAATAGCCTCTGATATGCCTCAGATAACGTCTTATACTGACATAGGTAGACACATTTATAAGTAATAACTAAATGTGTTTCTATTATGGAAAAGAAGAAGCGTCCTCAAAAAATAAGTGAGGAGTTCAAACTTTCAGTGATCCGCGATTATTACAGTAGCGGCATGAGCAAAAACGCCTGTCGGGTAAAATATGGCTTGACCAGCCCGACGATGTTAAATTCCTGGCTCAAGAAGTACTCGGATGTGTTAAAACCTTTATCTTTGCCTTCGGAAACTTCTGAAGACGAAGACAGCATGGCAAACCGCGGCAAAGAAGATTACAAGGAAGAGAACGCGCAATTGAAGAAGCGCGTCAAGGAGTTGGAGAAAGCATTGGCCTTCTCCCGTTTGGAAACCGAGGCTCGTGATTTGATGATAACGCGTGCCGAGGAATACTTTAACATCCCCATCCGAAAAAAATCTGGGGCCAAATAGTCAAGGAACTGGTCTGCGGGCGCGGCTTGAAGGTCGCGCTTGCCTGCCGTCTGTTTGGCCGTTGTCGTCAGGCTTTCTACCAGTCGAAAGCCGACATCGTGTCGGAATTGAAACGGGAGCGTGTAATCATAGGAAACGTACGGGAAATCCGCAAGGAAGACCCCGGGATTGGCGGTTATAAGCTTTGGGTCATGCTTTGTGCCCTGTTCGGTTCCGGGTTTATGCCCGGCCGTGACAGTTTCTACACGCTTCTGCGTCGTCATCACCTGATGCTTCCCCCTCGTAAAGTCCGCCATACGACAAACTCCAACCACCGCTACCATAAGTGGAAAAATTTGGTGAAAGGGCTTGTGCCTGCGGCAGCCAATCAAATATGGGTTGCCGACATCACCCATATAGAGCTTGCTGACGGAAATGTGTGTTACCTGCATCTGATAACCGACGCCTACTCGCATAAGATTATCGGCTGGGCGCTTGCCGACACGCTGCGTGCCGCCATCACCATGCAGGCCTTGGGACAGGCAACCAGTCAGGCCGTGGCTATGAAAGGAAGCGAAAACCTTGAAGGACTGATCCATCACTCCGACCGTGGCGCGCAGTATTGTTGCGATGATTATGTGGCTATGTTACAGTCGCATGGCATCGCCATCAGCATGACCG